>Ga0315279_10010167_pt1 | contig 11103 bp, 9 predicted proteins | sample YL17G06_20_MG_FD_203694 | JGI IMG/M metagenome (GOLD analysis project Ga0315279, IMG submission 203694) | Sediment microbial communities from Yellowstone Lake, YNP, Wyoming, USA - YL17G06_20 | ecosystem: Environmental > Aquatic > Freshwater > Lake > Sediment | place: USA: Wyoming | collected...
CCGGAAGTCAGAGCACTGTTTCAAGGAGTCGATAAAGAAATTGATGGTTTCAAAAAAATATTGTTGGGGAAATCTCTTTGGAGAAAAAAGGGCCATCCAACAGATACCAGAAATAAAATCGCCTTTGTTTTCGCTCAAGTTATTAAAAAAGAAAATGGTGAACCCAATTGGGACGTCATCAAGTCATTATTAGTATGGCTCTGGAAGCGTATCAAAAAGGCCACTTATTCTGCTGAGTTGGCACTTAAATGCCCCGTTTTCACTGTGGAGACACTGAGAAGCGCACATTATAAATTTTTTAAGAATCCCGAGAGAAAGTCAGACATAGAACAGCGGGCAGCAAATTATCTTTCTCCCTTGACAGCAAAATATGGAAGAATAATTGAATTTAAGAAAGGCTACATCAATATGGGTATTGGAGTTGGAGACATAGAGAGCCGATATCCAACAATAGTCTTCCCTGATGGAACGGTTTTAAAAGGCATGTTCAATCTGGAAGAAGCGGCGGCATTCTTGGATGTCCCCCCCTTGTTTCTTGAAAGACTGTGCGAGAAAGAACTTGTCCCATATCAGAGTCCCTCACAATATTCGAGTTCCCCATATCAAGATGACGATGACAAAGAGAGGATATTTTCAAGAACAGAACTTATGGAGTGGAAGAAAAAGATGTTTGAAAATGGGCCTATTCTAAAAAGAAAGTTGGCCGAAATCGGCAATTAGGAAGACATTTAAGCAAGACAGTGGCTACCTTAAAAAACCATCCTATTAATTGAAGTCGCGGAAAAGGAAAAAGCGTCATCGTTTATCGAGCCCAGTTGGAGAAGAGAAGGCGAACTTGGTTGACAGGGGGGAAAGGCGATCTCTTTAGAAGGAACTCGGCCTTTCACGCGTATTGAGTTATAATCATCAGTCATAGTTAGTATCTCTTCTATAGAGTGTATATTAAGACAGCGTGTATCTCTCTTAACAGATTGTGCTACACAGTTAGTTATCTCTTCTATAGTTAGTTACTCTATATAGTTAGTATCAATCTAGATTGTACTCTCTAGATTGTACACTCAATACAGACCGGGGGGGATTGATAGTTGCGGATGTCGTGTTATAATCAGGATGGACAAAGGAGGAAAGGATGAAAAAGACAATACTTATCGGCATCCTGATTCTCTTCACGGTGTCGTGTGCCCCTTTAATGGAGGAAACGTGGACCGTAACCACTCCCAAGGGTCCTGTCACCGTCCGCCATTACGATCCCGCCCGTGAATTGCTTCTGGGCTTTTATATTTCTTCCCTCATCACCAACCCGCCTAAAGCCCACAACGATTTGCTTTTAAGTTCTTATTATTATCCGCTTGTCGTCCCCCCGTATAATCCTTTGTCTAATTATTATTGTCCCCCCGACATATGGAAGGCCTGGAGTCCTCTTCAGAGGTCTCTCTGGATTGAATCCGGCCGCGAAGCCGAACTCAGGGACTACGAATACAAGCTTCAGAGCATCAATGATATGCAGATGTTTCAAATGAAGTTGGACGCTCAAAGCCTTATTGATGACCTGGAAAACAAGACCAAAAGAGCTAAGGACGAACTGGAAAGCAAGAAGGAAGACGCTGAGGACGCCGCGGACGAACTGAAACGTGCCGCCGATGATGCAAAACTTAAGCTGGAAAACGCCGCATGGTGGGCCAAGTTTAGGCTGGAGAGCGCCGCCGAGAATGCCGACTTCGAACGGCTGGTCGCTGAGAACGCCGGAACGACTGAGGAACAAAGAAAGACATTTTCCACAAGGGATAAGTTTGACATAACGGTTGGTCTTCCGCCTTTTAATCCCTCCGCCCCAACAAAGGAATCCGATCTCATTGATCTTCTTAATAGAATTCCGGTTAAAACAGAAACACCGGTTGAGGTTTCGGGTGCCGAAAAGAAACTTGGGTCTGAAACGGATTTTGACTTTGGTTTTCTGGCTAACAGTCTGCCCGGGAAAGAACCACCTGTCGGTGGAGAAATCGGACAGGTTATCGGAAAAAGCGAAGATCAAGTCGAAGTGACGCGATGGTCCGGATCCTCACTCGTCGAAAAGAAATTCGTTTCGGTCGGCGTCGATTACGCGAAGAGAGCGCGTCCGTTTGTTTTTTTATTGGAGGTCCCAATGCCGGGGAAGATTGTCGTTTACGGCAGAAGATGGCCCCCGAAGGATCCGATTAATTGGCGCGAAGAAAAAGAAGTATCCAGGATAGTCAAAAACGGACTGGCGAACGCAATTAAGGAAATTATTGACGAGCTGGGGGAGAGATAAGCGAACCGGATCGAGCAAGGGGGGATAAGATGACTGATCCAAAACCAAAGTGTATGGCCAGGTAGGTAGCCATAAGGCCAAGATCAAGGAAGGCCTGTTCTTGTCGAAAAAACGAGTAACCGCATGACAACGGATGAAAAACTAGGGTCTGAACGTATGGAAGGGCGGCTAAATTGCGATCCCCCCGAGAGGGCCTGTAGAGGGCCTATCAATAGGAAATATGGAGGTTGTGCGTAGGTAAGGGCGCTCGTGTAAAATCCGCCTGGGATTTGCCCTGTACGCGCATTAGAACCGTAAAAAAGGCCATCCGGAAGCGGTCAGCGCCATATTGCGGACCAGGGAAATGATCGAACCAAAGAAACTCCTAATGGGCCTAATTATTGTCCCGACGATCGTCCCTTTCATTATTCCCTCGAAGAAAAATAAATAGATCCCGGCAGCGCGATAGACAAAAGCGTGCTTTAGTAGAAAAACCTATTATAGGAAATGATGAAAATTACGGAGCAAAGGTTGAGTATAGAAGGGTACCCCCTTCCGGAAAAGGCCCATGCGCCCCCCTCCTTGATGACGATGACCAAAGCAGAGAGGGCGAGATAAAAAACAGAGAGGAGGGGTGCGTCGCATAACTAGTATTCGGTAAACTACGAATATGATGTAAGGTGCAGACAATGAACTATTTACGAGGGACATGGAAATTATGCGATTTCATCCCGTCGTTATTGACCCCCAATGGGGATGAAAGCGGCTTTTTTGCCCCCGTTTTACGGGGTCAATGGGCAAATAGGGCCTATTTTAAGGGCTAAACGGGACAAGAAAAATGCCTGAATTGAGAAAAGACGGGGATAAAGTGACAGGACACTTCCGGCCGGGGCACGCCGCCTCGATCCCGTCCTTGGTCAAAACTATCTGGCTTACGTCAACACACGATCCGCTTGAACCTTCGGGAGCTGGGGATCAACACACAGGCCGGGAAGCGATTCCTGGGTCCCCTTGAGATCGCGGCTGAGATCGACGCAGAGAACGCCGACCGGAGAATCGGCGGGATGCTCGCGGATACGGAAAGGGCGAAGGGCCAATTAAAGCACGTGGTACCCACGTGGCACCACGAGGATACACCCACTCTTTCCGAGCTCGGCCTAACGAAGAATGAAAGCGCTCGGGCGCAATTTCTCTCTTCTATGCCACGCGAGACTTTTGATGAAATCAAATCCGGTCAAAAAACAATTATGTCCGCCCTAAAAAAGGGGCCTGCGGTTGTTATCAAATGTTATGGTTCCGGGCTTCCCACGCGCGCGGGGGCCGCTAGACAGGCCAGGGTGCGCTTGCGTTCGTGGCTCTATGGGCTTCTCAGGAGGCCGTTTCTCGGGGAGAATGGCGGATAAGATCAATTTTGACACTTTCGACCCCTACCTGGGACACGGGGGACGGTGAGTTCGTCGCTCTGACGCGCGAAAGAGGCCTACCTTTGCCATTCCGGGCCATTCTACGGGCCGTCCTGGACGCTCTGAGGCGCGCGCCGTCACCCTCAGCCCGTCTTGTTTGATACGCCGCCTAAACTCAGCGACGCCATAGACGGCAAGACGGCTTGTCCGCCTCTTGGGCCTGGGCCTTATGCCGTATTCTCTAAGTGCCTTGTGGACGGCGTCCTTTGAACATCCCAGCGCGGCGGCGACATCCCGGACAGAGCGGCCTTCCCGGACGTAAAGCTTGACCAGCTCCGCCTTCGATAGTGCTGGACCCGGCCGGTGGGCGTCCCCGCTTCACTTCCAACCCGGCGGCTTCCTGATATTTGATCCTGGCCATGAGAATTACTCCCACTTTCCAGCGTCTTTACTCATGAGGCACGTTTTCGGCGTCCGTTCAACCGGCACGTCCTTTCGACCAGCCAGCGGCCCTTTTTAGGGTGTCGGGAAACTCCCCCAGCCGGCCGCGAAGATAGAAACCCATTATCTTATTCCTGTTCCTGATGGTTTATTGTGGCTCCATGGGGAGCGGCGGATCCTCTTGCATGTGCCCTTGACGCGGGGGTCGATGTAGTAGTGGTCACGGATGCGGCGGAGGGTCATCTTGTTTTTATAGCAGCCTTGATTGCCTCATCCCATTCGCTTACTACTTCTGCTCTTGTCATCATATCAGCTCTTCTCACCCTAATTTTATCCGTTCTTTCCATGATAATGCGCTCTGTGAGATATTCGTACTTTAGGTCCTTATAAATAGCTGATATGTGAATTGAATTAAATGCGAGTACTGTTTTAAATAACAGCGTTCTTATAAAGGGGTCGTAATTTCGAGTACGCGTTAATGATCTATTAAAACCGGCTTTGTAAGATAATTCCAGCACCTTAATACGAGAAATTATATCAAAGATAAATTCGATAAACTTACTGTCAAAACGAAAAAGGAGCCCCGATGATAGAACCGAGTTGATAGCGAGTAAATCAAAATTGTATGAAATTGGCGGCTCGGCAAGATGCTCGCGTTTTGCTCTGGACAAATAGCCTAAATAAGTAGCTAGAGTCATTTCGGTTTGGAAAAGGTTAAAAGCAATTTCCTTTTTCATTTTAGCGACTAGCCTACGTTCTTTCCGCTTCTCACTCCTTCGTTGAATAAGGTAAACAAATATCCCTCCACCGATAAATAATTCAATTATGGTATTAATATTGTTTGCTATCCACTCAATAACGTTGACTAAAAATCCCCAGATTGCTGAGAGTATGTTCATAAGAAATCCCATATTCAAAGTGAGAAAATAATAGCCCTTACTACGTCTATCTCTATGAGGCGCGATCATCCGCCTTCACCGGCGTCCCGCAGATTTCGGAGGGAGCTATGCCCTATCAGGCCTCTGGCTTCCCTCAGCGCCTCTGTTTTCTTGGATTTCTAGATGGCGAATTGTAGTGATTTTTTGATGAGCTCAAATAGTTTTGCTTCCGTCACTTTCATTGCTCACCTCTCCTATTTTGTTTTATTAACTCTATCGGAAGCAACCTGAAAATATTTCTTATCGATTTCTATACCAACAAAATTCCTACCCAATTTTTTAGCTATCACTCCCGAAGTGCCTGAACCCATAAAAGGATCTAGGATAGTATCTCCCTCACGGCTACCTATTTGTATTATTCTCATCAGAAGTTCTTCTGGCTTCTCGGCAGGATGTTTAGTGATATGTCTCTTTGCCGTAATTGTCCATAGATTTCGCATCTGCTTGCCATTGTTCAATTCTTTCGCAAGAACATAGTTAAAAAAATACTTCTTATCTTTGCTTGCCACCCATATTATTTCTGTTGAAGGAGTGAATCTGTTACGGGAAAGCAAAGGAGTAGCATTGGGTTTGAACCACACCACGTCATTGATTATCCACCAACCTAATTCTTTCAACGCCATACCCGTAGAAGGATGATTGTGAAGTGTTCCAGAAATCCATAAAGTTCCTGATGGTCTGAGGACTCTTTTGCATGCCTCTATCCATTGAAGGTTAAACTGATGAAGGTTTTTGATTTCATCCCACTTCCCCTTGTAGCAAGTGACGGGCTTTCCTGAGTGCACAGTTAGGTTAGAGCTTCCAGATAAGTTATATGGCGGATCTGCAAAAATCATATCGATGCTTTCCGCACCCATGCTACCCATTATCTTAATGCACTCACCTTGAATTAACTTAATATTAGGTCTTGGCATAATAACTTCTTAATCCTTTTTCCAGCTTCTTTGGCATATTCTTGTTTTTTCTCAATGCCAATCCATTTTCTTTTCATTCTTTCTGCAACAACCCCAGTCGTTCCCGTACCGAAGAAAGGGTCTAGAACTATATCTCCTTCATTTGAAGAAGCGGTAATAATAATTTCAATCAATTTTTCCGGCTTTTGAGTAGGGTGGAATGCTCGACCATTCTTACTTCTTAGTCTTTCTCTTCCCTGGACAATTGGCAATTCTACAAAACTCAAAAAATCTCGCATCTGCTTCAATGAGCCTTCTTTCGTTCTTTGAGGGTTTAACTTCTTGAGGTCCTCATAGTTATATATCCACTTCTTGCCCTTAACGAACCAACAAACATATTCTGTGGCGTGGGTAAAAACCCGCCTAGTAAGGCAGGGCATAGCATTTGTTTTATACCAGGTGATAATATTCTTCATCTTAAAACCAAGCTTTCTAGCTGCAACTATAAGCTCACCGATATTGTGATAGGTGCAAGAGATGTATAAACTACCTGTAGGCTTGAGTACCTCCCAACAGGCCTTTATCCATTTTTCCGTAAACGCGACATAATCATCATAATCCCATGTATCCCAATCCTCGTTCATCTTATAGAAAGGCCCTCCAGTAGTATTATTTACCAGGCTTAGGGACTTTCCAGATAGGTTATATGGTGGGTCAGCATATACCAAGTCGATACTTTCCTTAGCGATCTCTTTATTCATTATGCTTATGCAATCACCGGAATAAATATGATCAACCCTTATTTTTTTCATACTAAAGACGTCTCCCATCTTTCGATGTTCGCTGAAATACCCCTAAACCAATTTACGCTGGAATCTTTGCTGTCTGCATCTGAAACAATAGACTCGAGGAGTGCCATCAAAAGTTTATGGTTAAACGGCTTATTTTTTTCAACAACTGCAATGAAGCATTCTAAAATCTCAACAAAATGAGCTAACTCCAGAGCGATTATCTTCTGTTTCCTGCCTTCAAACCCATGTTTTACTGAAACCCAGAAATAGTTAATAGTGTCATCATGCACTTTTGGGGAGATGAATATACAGAAGGCTGGCTTATCAGTGTTTTTATTTTCAAAGTCCTTCAAGTGCCTCATTACGGGCATGCTCTCCCTATAAACTTGATTTCTGGAAACATCTAATGTAGCTTCAAAAATACTATTAAAAGAAGTGTAGTATCCTTCTATATCGGCTCTATTGCCCGGAGCAAATCCAATAGGCTTTCCTTCATCGTCAAGAATACAATTTGGTTTGATATTTATTTCGTCATTTATGATTTTCAAACACTGAGAAATCATGTATTCAAAATCTACGGGCTCAATATTCCGCATCTCGTTCCTGTTTTTAAATACCGAGATAATATTCTTAAGTTCACTTAAATTCTTTCTCAGCAAACGGTCTCTTCCAACTTGAATAAGCTCAAGGCGTATAGCTCGCAAGTCATTAATCAATCTTTTCATCTTATCCAATTCTAGTTCTTCGAGACTTATTTTCATCAAGGCTTCATATCTTTGTTTAAATTCCAACTGCAAAGCACTGCTTAAAGAAGCGAAATCTTTGCTAACAAGTGCCATCAATGCCATCGCCACTTCTTTTGATTTAGCATAATCCGTTTCCCATGGCAAAGCAGGTTTTGTTATATCGCTAAGATATTCAAGATAATCTTCAACTATTGTGAATCTCTTGGCTGAACCATCATATAATGCAAGCATCTGCTCAATCTCTCTCATCCTGGCAGGTTCTAGGTCTATAGACCAATGCCCGAGGGTTTGCTTAATTATCCTAAAATACTTTGTCAGCCGGAAATACCTCATAGTGTTATCGCCATACTCATAAGGATTGTTTTTCTGCTCGTCAGTTAAAGTAGCGACTCCATAGAATGCTTTAAGAAAATCAATAACGAAGGCCTCTTTTTCCCCGGTAGACAATTTCTTGAACTTAGATACATTTTGTGCATATTTATCAATATCCCTGTAATCGATTAGCGTCGGAACAAATAAAGAGAATTCGGTTTGGGTTAAAGCGCCTGTTTTCTTCATTAAATGCATAGCTGCAATTAACGGTTGAACATTAAATCCTTTTTTCTCGCTAAAATCTGTTGACATAGGATTTGGGAACTGCAGCTTTAGCAGGCTTTTGAAGAAAATATAGCCCACATCAGCGTCTGGTGACAGATATAGATTTCCCAGACTCGTAATTTTTATTTCACCCATAGTTTCTTTAGCGATAGAAAATCCGAGTTTATTCAAGGGATTGACGGACTGCCTCCCTCTCATGGGAGGGTCTTGGTAGTTTTGGGCATGAAAAACATCTGCTGCGACTTTGTAGGGGATGTCTTTGGTTACATCATTGAACAAATCCTTAAAGGTTGTTGGAATATTCATTGGAGAATATAGCCGTTCCTTAATAAGCAATATCTGAAACTTCATCTGATTTTCTTCGTTGAAATCAGCTCCCTCCAACTGTTTGAGAACCCTGAGAAAATCAATTATTCTTTCGGGATTTCTAACAGTAGTGGACATGGACCATAATATCTTCTTCATAATAATCCCTCTCTGGAAGAGGAATCTCCCCTCTTAACCACGATGGTAATATACTTCCGGCCGTTCGGCGATGTCAATCGCCGCGAAGATCAGCACTCAAAGAGCATGTCGGGACTTGAAATCCCGCCGCCTACAATACTAGCAAACCCTAACATTTATCATGCCTGGGCCGGAAATTTTCCGACGCCATAAAAAGGGGTCGCGGTCCTGATAATACAGTCAAATAACAGTGAAAGCGGGTTGCCGGCAATGCTGGTAAGCACCGCCTGAATACAGGCAAGCCGTCCGGGTCCTGATCCTTCTGATTTATCGCTAGCGGCCCGGGGCTAGCTATGGCGGGCTTGAGATAATGGACCTGGGGCTTCTCAAGAGGCCGTTTCTCGGGGAGAATGGCGAATAAGCTCAATTTTGACGCTTCCGACCCCTGCCTGGGACACGGGGGACGGTGAGTTCGTGCCTCTACGGGCGTTTTTTGGCCTCCCTGGGCCGTCCCGGGGCCTTTGGGGGCCGGTCGGACACTCTGAGGCGCGCGGGGGAGTAGCGGCGATGATTGGATAAAAAAGGCTGGGACCGAAGCCCCGGCCCTTTTCAATCGTTCGGCTAAATCGGTATCGTACGGGCAGGTTTCTACGGGAGCCCGCCCCCCTTTTTTACAATCAAATAGACCCCCTTAATATTCTGATTTGCACCTACTCGGTTCTTTGGAGCTTGAAGCCTAAGCGCTGTAAAATGCTTCCCGCGGCCATTGTCGTATATTCAATTCGTCCAAGATCAAGAACTTTAGCAAGAACCTGCTTAGGCGGATACTTCTTTCCATTAATTACGACGTAATACCGTCTAGGCACCTCAGGCTGAACACCTGCCATGTCTTTTTCAACGTCTTCCCTCGTTTTTTCATAAGCCTTACCGTTAAGAATGAATCTCATAAACAACCTCCTATTATCCTATAATCTTCCATCAGAAGATAAGCCGAAAGTGGCGGTTTGTCAAGATATTTATTGATTTTTGTTAAATAATTTGATATTAATTATTATTATTACGTTGAAAGGGGATTTTTTAGATGGAACACAAGCCAATACCTAGGCCAACGCCAGTCCCGAAGCCTGAGCGAATCGAAGAAAAACGAAAACGGCCAAAACCGCCTGCGAAGCCCCCCACTCCGCCACCGCCGCCACCTCCTCCAAAGAAAAGCTAGGCAAGAAAGATCCTCCCGGTATTCCTTTTATAGATTTTTATAATTTCATCAAAGCGGCCTTCTGCACCTTCTGATAATCGTGCTTTTACCTCTGGGTCATTTTCGACATCATTACAGTAATCAATTACCGTGGGTATATAATGTTCCATCATTTCTTTTGAGATCATTTTATGATTTGCGATAAAACAAAAATCGTCTAAGACGTTAAAAAGACGTTCCCACCAATTTGTTACTGCCTCGCTCCCTTTTTTCTCTATATCTTTTTGCTCTTTTGCTAGATCATCAATACTGGAAGAGATCTTGAAAAACAGATCTGCTTCATAGGCTTGCTTCATCTGCCTAATCGTCATTTTGTTTTGCCATATAATAAAAACAGAAATAACAATTCCAATTGCAGCTGCGAGATTCGCAAGTATACTGATGATTTCTTTATGACATATCAGCCAGTACATGTCTGGGCCTCCTTATAAAGAAATTAAGCTCACAATTCTAAGGCGCTAACGTCCCTTCATCAAATCCTCTTCGGGGGTCTATCCGACAGGACAGCTAGATCATCACTTGATTCTAAGATCTCCGTTTCTTGCGAAAAGAATCCATAGGTTTTTCTTATGTTCTGACAGATTCTACTTATTTGGTTATTAACCGCAGTCTCTAACTCACCGATATGCTCATCGATTTTTTTCTTCCACTGAGTTATAAATTCTTCTGATTGATTCTCAATAGAGTTCGGCATAGTCATCTTGGTAATTTTTAGATAACCGTATCGGATTATTGAATCAGTCATAAATAAATATCCGCCGAAGAATTCCGTAGTTTCGTTCAGTCGAGCTCGAAATATCCCTCGAGAGTTTTCAAAATTAATCTCCAAAGGGCGTTTGCTGGCTTCGACAATTTGGGAAACGCTATCCTTAAGACCCTCTAAGCGTTCGAGAAGAGGACGCAGGAACTTCTGTATCCTCTGCATTCCAAATTCCGCGTACCGCTTTTTTCTTTCTTCTTCGAGCGTGTCCCTCTGCTCCTTAACGAGCCTTCGTGTTTGAACTGAGTAAAACAAAGTTATGAAGACCAGGGTAATCACCGACATTGCTTGAATCCTATCACTCAGACTCATGCCCCCTATAAAAAAAACAAGCACGATGATCGCCGCCCACGCAGTTATCCCGATAAGAATCCCCCAATGTGCTTTCAGCCACTCAAAGATTTTCTTCATTTTCCCCTGCCTTATTTTAATGATGAATTTATACCACGGCCGGGGGATTCTTTCAATCGGGCCGGAGCTCTCCTCGTCTGCCGGCCGTGTGCCAGCCGTGTGCCAAATATGTGCCAAAATTGGCTGAAAAGCGTTGACGTTAGGGCATTAGGATT
>Ga0315279_10010168_pt1 | contig 11103 bp, 7 predicted proteins | sample YL17G06_20_MG_FD_203694 | JGI IMG/M metagenome (GOLD analysis project Ga0315279, IMG submission 203694) | Sediment microbial communities from Yellowstone Lake, YNP, Wyoming, USA - YL17G06_20 | ecosystem: Environmental > Aquatic > Freshwater > Lake > Sediment | place: USA: Wyoming | collected...
TGGGCCAGCTCCGATGTATCTTTACATCGATGTCCTTGGGCTGCTATCGTCCATCGGGGTGACCCTGAATTCGCCTCTGACTGATGTGACCGGCTGGATTAACAATACTGCAGCACTCCTTGGAATCTCGGATGATCCCTGGACGCTTCCTCTCAATCTAACGGGAACCCCATTAGGCTCCTTCGTATTGGAACAGATTCCTGTTTGGGAAGGCATTCCGATGTACCTCGATATCGCATTGAACGCTCAGCTAAAATGCATAGTCACCACTACCGGAGGCTCGCTGAATCATGAACAATATTCTTGGACGACCTGGGGAGGTAGGGAAGTCAATTTGACTGCCCCTCAGAATGCTGGTGATATCACGGTTTCAGCCCAATTCTCCTATGTCGTCTCGAATTCCTACAACCTCAGGATCGATATTCCCCTAATCTACACTCATTCGTGGCAGATCCTCTCATTTCCCTTGGGAACAATCGAATTCCAAGATCCGGTGCAGACTCATGTCTCTGTCGTGAGCAGTGGCGGTGGATCCGGCAGTGGCAGCGAATCCCTTGGAACTACCGCAATAGGATTAACGATTGGCGCCCTTGTCGGCGGTCTGATGATTGGAGTTGTCATCGACAGGTTTGTCCTGCCGAGGTTTGGAAGGAATAAAGGAAAGGAATAGATGAGAAATCCCATTGAGAAGGGAGATGTCCCCTCATCTATCTTGAAATCAGAGGAAAAAGTCTAAATTCCATTCCTGCATCAACCTTGTTGAGAGGGGGAGTGGTCTCGCCATTTCCTCAATTCGAACCACCCACAAGTTTTTCGAAAAGGAGACGACCCTTCTCACCCGTCTCATCCAAATCCATCTTGATCATTCTTCATATGAGGATTCTTCAGACGATTTGAGTGAATCATTAAATTTGCTAACAACTCACAATACCTCCGCCACATGATTCAAATCGCATCGCAAGCCCTCATGCAAATATACTTAGGCGGACTGACGGATTGGGGTGCGGGGTGGGATTGGCGTGGGAACGAGATGTGAATGATATTCAGTCTCAATGATTCAAACAAGCTGCCAGCGGATATCTAGTGGCAATAGTAGGGGATAGGTGTATGTCATGACTGCAGGAGAAAAAAAAGTAGAGAAGAAAAATGAGGAAGACGAACTAGATCTAAGCGCACTGCATGCCGCAGTTGCAGGTACGGCTGCGGCATTCCGATGCATTACGGAATATCAACCTGCCGGGGGGCCAGGCGACAAGGTATTCCCGCCGACCTATGCAGGCGGCAAATATGCAGTCGAAGAACGGATAATCGGAGATAGAAAGGCGAGTTGTGTGATCCTTGATTCCGTTCAATCTGAAGCCAACCATATGGAGATGGCATTGCTCGATGCCTGGGAGAAAAGACAGGATGGAAAGCGGCTGATTGAGCTACCGATTATCAGCGTCGAATTTCACCTGCAAGTGAAAGGTGTGCATAAATTAATTCGAGTCACTAGCCTAGAAGCACCTCATCGAGTGGCAGATGCGATTTTCCGGGATAGTCTGCTCGATAAGGTGATGTTTCGAAAATCAGAGAAAGGACGATTGCTTGATACTGCAGATGTGCGAAACGCCACTGGCGTATACAAACTTTGTCCGACCGCGCTATTGTTTGGCCTCTGGGATTCCACAGGTCCCCGGGGTGGTATGGGAGCTAAATTTCAGCGAGCGATAGTCTCTGAGATAGTAGGCGTCGATTCTGTGCCAGGCATCAGCACAGGAGGCAAAGTTGATAGCCTAAATATCCTGAGAGATGCCGGGCCGCTCTATGAACGGAACAATAAATCAGATTCGCTTCCAGATTGGACGCTCGATGAGAATCAGGCTCGTCTCGATAAGAAGAATAAGGTAAAGGTGGGAAAGAATGGCAAACCCTCCGAAGCAAATCTTGGTGGTGTGACGCCTGACTTTGCATATGCTAAGGATACCGATGGGACAACACCAAGGATTAAGGGTGGTTTCACCATCAGCAAAGCTCTTCAAACCACCGTGCTATCTTTGCCAGCCCTTCGTCGCCTGCGTTTTCCGTTAGAGAGTAGGAACGACGAAGAACAAGCGAAAGTGAATATGACAGCCCAATCTGTATTAGCGGCACTTGGATTGTGTGCAGCGACGCTGGCGCGGGAAAAAGGAGTAGATCTACGCTCCCGCTGTCAGCTGGTGCCTACGAGCCCAATTGTTTGGGAGCTGCTCGATGTCCCTGGTGATGTTCCGAAGCGGTACACACTGAATGGCATCGATGCGATGATATTGTTTAATGATGCTGTAGCCAAAGCCAAAGCGCTTGGTCTGGAGTGGGAGGAGGAAATCAAACTCACTCCATCGTCCGACTTATTGAATCTCGTCCAGAAAAGTCACGAAATCGTGGCTGAGACTGGCACAGAAGGGGCTGAGTGATGTTCGGGTTTGGTATTTGCTACCTCAATGGCTGGTCGATGGCGGCGGCGGATGGTGCCAAGAAGGAGCGGGCGGAATGGCCACCTCATCCAGATCGAGTATTCATGGCGCTCGCGGCGGCCCATTTCGAGACTGACGGTGGCCGAGAAGAACGGGCTGCACTTGAATGGCTAGAGCAGCAAGGACCGCCTTCTCTATGCGTATCAGAGGCGGAGTTTCGATCCATCGTGACAACTTACGTGCCCGTGAATGACTCTGCGAACCCACTCAAGAAGGAGGAGGCGATCCTCCCGATAATGGGCTCTTTGCCTATTGGGCGCGATCGCAAGCCGCGATCCTTTCCGGTCGCGATTCCGCATAATCCAGTCGTTTATCTCGTGTGGGGCGTGCCCTTGCCTCAAATGCATCGCTCGCCGCTTGTCGCACTCAGTCGCAAGGTGATTTCCATCGGTCACTCTGCATCCTTTGTGCAGATGTGGATTGAGGATACGCCGCCTGCACCAACTCTTGTTCCCGTGGGCGGGGTTGCCCGCTATCGGCTTCGTGTTCAGGGCAAGGGACGGCTACATGACCTTGAAACCCGCTGCAACCGAAAAGCAGTGATCCAGTATCGTGATTTAGTGAGTTCCAACAAAGAACGGTTAAAGGAGCTTGAGAACCAGCGTAAAGCTGCTTCGAAGGAGCTCAGGAGCGAAGAAAAAAGGAAAGCCGAAGCACCTTTCAAGGAAGAAATCGATTTCTTGAAGAAGAACATTGAAAGTGCGATAAACCAGGGAGAACCCTTTAGTCTCCGTCCAATACCCGTCTTGTGGCAGGGCTATGACACACCCCCATCTCTATCCCAGTCAGAGTCTCCTCACAGTGTCTTCGATCCACAATTGGTTGTGCTGACGTTATCAGGCAAGAGGCTGTCCCTGCCTATCACACTCAAACTCACGGAAGCTCTGCGAGGCGCGGTGATGTCAGGTTGTGCCAAACAGCCACCGCCAGAATGGTTGACTGGCCATGCGGCTCATGGTGCCCGTACAGACAAACCGCATGTGGCATTCATCCCACTGCCCTTCGTGGGCTGCGAACATGCTGACGGACGGATCATGGGCGTGGCTCTAGCGTTACCACACGAACTCGATCCCGATGAGATTTCACCTTGCTTGGAACCGTGGTTGCGGGATGAACAAGGGCTTCCCCGTCGCATCCGACTCTTCGCTGGGCAATGGCTGGAGTGCGAGGCGGAACTGGAAACTAGGGAGTTGCCGCCGTGGAGCCTGTGCCCCGAAACCTGGACCAAACCATCACGCTTCTGGGCGACTGTCACGCCGGTGGTGCTTGATCGCCATTTCGATGGCAAGGGCATGTGGGAGAAGGCCGCGGAAACAATAATGGACGCTTGCGAACGCATTGGATTGCCTCGACCATTGGAAGTACTGCTAAATCCTGTATCCAGATTTGAGGGTGTTCCCCATGTGCGCGAGTTTCCGCACGTCACACGTAAGTCCGATGGTGGCCAGATGTATCATAGCCATGCTATCATTATCTTTGACAAGAAGATGACAGGACCAGTGGTGCTCGGCGCAGGGCGCTTCCGAGGTTATGGACTGTGCCGACCATTGAACGAAGGAGGAGAGGGGTGATGGTGAAACTTGCTACTGAGCAGTTCGCTGAATTCTTTGAGGCGCTTTGGAGCGAACCAGACAAGGTCGTAACGCCCTTTGCCTGGCAGCAGGAACTCGCGCGGCGAGTTATTACGAACACGAGCAAACCTTGGCCTGACGCCATTGCATTGCCCACAGCATCCGGAAAGACGGCATGCATCGACATCGCCGTGTTCGCGCTCGCTACACAGGCGGAGCGCCTGGAGGGAGGAAATTCCTTCACAGCACCGCGCCGCATTTTCTTTGTGGTAGATAGACGTGTGATCGTAGATGAGGCTTTCAATCGTGCGCGACAACTTGCTAAGCGACTACGCGAAGCGAAGCAAGGGATTCTCAAGGACGTGGCCGATCGTCTTCGCAAGCTTGCTGACGGGACTGAGCCACTTGCCTGCTACGAATTGCGCGGTGGGATGTATCGCTCTGATGCGTGGGCTAAGTCCCCTTTGCAACCTGCCATTATCGCATCTACTGTGGACCAAATCGGCTCCCGCCTGCTCTTCCGAGGCTACGGACACTCTTTCAAGGCATGGCCCATTCAAGCAGGACTTGTCGGCAACGACAGCCTTATTCTGCTGGACGAGGCCCATTGCGCTCAGCCGTTTCTTGAAACGCTTCAATCGGTCCGCAAGTATCGTGACTGGGCGAAAATACCACTCGGTGTGCCATTTCATATGGTTATCATGTCTGCGACGCCGCCGCAGGGATTGCAAGACGTGTTCTATGACGAGTCTGACGAACCCAAAACGAAAGGCCATTCCCTGGGCAATCGTCAACTGGCCAAAAAAAACACCACGCTAAAAATCGGACGCAATATTTCCCACGATCTCGTCGGGTGTGCAGAGGCTATAGTGCGCAATCGACCATTAGCCGCGGTGATTTTCGTCAATCGTGTGGCAACCGCACGCGAAGCGCATCGTTTGCTTGTCGAAAGTCACGGCAATAACGCCATTCTGCTTACTGGTCGCATGCGGCCTATAGACAAAGATGACACTGTCACAGAGCGTCTCAAGCGTCTCTCGGCCGGAAATTCTGAGCATAGGCAACTAGATGCTCCAATATTCGTCGTCGCTACTCAGACCCTAGAGGTCGGTGCAGATCTTGATTTTGATGCATTGGTGACCGAATGCGCCAGCCTCGATGCCCTCCGCCAGCGATTTGGGCGATTGAACCGTATGGGGCGACCCATCGAAGCAAGCGCCGCCATCCTGATTCGAGATGAGCAAACGGATGGCAACGAAGACGACCCGATATACGGTGCAGCACTGGCTAACACTTGGAAGTGGTTGAAGGAGAAAGCGGAGAATGGCGAGATTGACATGGGCATCTCAGCACTTGCAAGTCGCCTCCCCACTGATGCAGACCTCGCCGACCTCAACGCCCCAACTAACCACGCCCCTGTCATGCTTCCGGCGCACGTGGATTGTTGGGCTCAGACCGCGCCAGAACCAAAGCCTACACCAGATGTATCCATATTCCTTCATGGGCTCGCTGTTGTAAATCCAGACATTCAGGTGTGCTGGCGCGCGGACCTGGATTTAAGTACCGATGAAGGCACAAAACAATCGCTAGATGTGCTTTCCCTCTGTCCGCCAACAGTGCCGGAATGTCTCTCAGTCCCCATCGGGATATTTCGCCGCTGGCTCATGGGTGACCCGCAAGCCATTGACGATTCCGATGTGGAGGGGCAGAGAGAGGCAAAAGAAGATACAGACAGAGATCGTGTAAATGAGGAAATCCGCAAAGTCCTGCGCTGGCGAGGCAAGGATGATGCTAATATTGTTTCTGAGCCCGGTGATATCCATCCGGGTGACACTATAGTGATACCGACATCTTTGAAGGGTTGGGATACGCTCGGTGATCTCCCTCCGGTGGGCGACAGAGTGCCCGTGCTCGATTGGGGCGATCGCGCCTACAGTCAAATACGCGCTAAAGCGATGCTAAGGCTCCATCCTGCAGTTATCGAGCAATGGATGGCGCACGATGCCGAGGCATGCTTCATTGAGATAGCTCATCAAGCTACTGATTTGTTCGAAGAAGATCTAGATGCATTGGTTGACCAACTGCGCAAATCCTTGAATAAGCTTAGCAAAGACACATCGGCACCAGAATGGCTGCGAAAAATCGCGGCAAGCCTCGCAACCGATAGGATGCTTAAACAAGGCATATCTTTGCATCCATTAGGCGGTCTCGTATTGCGTGGAAGCCGCCGACTACCTGTAGCTAATGAGGACACAGACCGTTTCAGCGATGAAGACGATGCGACTGCCTCCGGCACTGTTCCCGTGCCCTTAGAGAAACATCTTGAGGGCGTGGCGGATTTGGCTGAGAATTTCGGCGTTGGTTGCGGGTTACGTGCGGAATTGGTCGATGCAATTAGCAAGGCGGGGCGTCTTCATGATACTGGTAAGGCTGACCCTCGTTTTCAAGCGATATTACACGGGGGTAATCGCTGGGTAAAGAGCGAACTGCTGGCAAAATCAGCCGAGACGCCGCAAAGTTATGCTGCCTATAAGCGGGCATGCGAGACTACGGGGTACCCGAAGGATGGACGACACGAGCTTCTGTCATTGCGTTTCGCAGAGTCTGAACTTGGATTGCTACCGGAAGACAAGACTCTCCGCGACTTGGCGTTGCACCTTATAGAGAGTCACCACGGTCGCTGCCGGCCGTTCGCACCAGTCGTGCTCGATAAAGAGCCAATCACTGTGAACCTCCCGTTCCAGGGATGCATTTTGGTGGGGCATTCTAATACAGAGTTAGAGCAGCTCGATTCCGGAGCATCGGAGCGCTTCTGGCGCTTGACACGGTGCTATGGGTGGTGGGGTTTGGCATGGCTGGAATCGATTCTGCGGTTAGCAGATCATCGCAGGAGCGAAGCTGAGGAGATGGAATATGAGAATGAGGAGGCGAGTGATGAAGAATCAATCTGAACTTCTGCTCCGTGGAATTGACGGAGCGAATCCGCTTGGATTTCTTGCAGCACTGGGCGCAACGATTACCGTCAATCATTTCTGTCCCGAGGTGAAGATCTATTGGCGGCAGGAGTCAAATGCTTGGCGTCCAGTGTTGCTCGGCTGTGGCAGTGATGAGGGAGCTTTTATTCACAATCTTCATAAGGCACTGTCTTCGACCTCGACCGCACCTTTCGATATCAAGAAGAAGATGCCATTCTCTGCCGATGAATTCTCGGAAATTCTCAAAGACACCCAATCCAAGGTGATGCTCGGCGATCGGAGATTAGCCGATTTCCTTGTCGCATATGGCAGCGAAGTATTACCACCTCGGGATAGGGACAATAAGGAATTCCAGAATACTCGCTTCATCATGGTTCGAAGCGGTGATAGTGCAGGCCAGGGATTTCCCTTTTATGCGCGTAAAATCAGAGATGCGACAGAGATTAAGAATCTACAGGATGCACTCTTCGAGACATGGGAATATCGAGACGACAAATTCAGTTTGCGTTGGGATCCTCTTGAGGATCAACGTTATGCTCTGGGTTGGTATGATCCAAGCACGAAAAAAGACAAGTACGCCCTGAAAACAATGATCGGAGCAAACTCATTAGCACTTGAAGCATTAGTGTTATTCCCGACCATGCCAATCTATGGGAGTCTTGCAACGACTGGATTTTTCCAAGATAAGAAGCGCGTGTTCTTCACATGGCCAATTTGGAACCGCCCAGTCACCATTGAAATTCTTCGGTCACTAGTTTCGCTCGCTGAATTACAAAAAGATATCCCTCCACGCGATATTCTTGCATCACGGGGGATCGTCGAGATATATAGATGTGAGCGCATCATAACCAATAAGTACTATCACAATTTCACTCCGGCGGTTCCGGTATAGGGGGGGATCTCGGATATCTCCCGCTCAGTCGCAGACTGATGAGGCTTTCGACCTTCTCCCCGCACGCATGCTCAACGAGTTCACCTACTGCCCGCGTCTGTTTTACCTGGAATGGGTACAGGGAGAGTTCTCGAAATCGGATGATACGCTTGTTGGTGAGCGAATCCATTCAAGGGTGGATGAAGAGAAAGGTGGGATGAAAGACGCAGACGAACTGACCGAAGAGGACAAGTTCCAAGCGAAGTCAGTGACACTGTCGTCCGAGAGAGTTGGCCTCATCGCTAAGATCGATATCATCGAAGGGGAAGACGGTCAAGTCTCACCTGTGGATTACAAGAAAGGAATGGCACCTGACATCCCAGAAGGCGCTTGGGAACCCGAGCGCGTGCAGCTGTGTGCGCAAGCTCTCGTGCTGCGGGACAGCGGCTACAGCTGCGACAGGGGGATCATCTATTATGCTGGTAGCAAGAAGCGCGTGGAAGTTCAGATGACCGAGGATCTTGTGAGCCGAACACTGGATTTGTTAGCAAGTGCTCGTGAGGTTGCGAATAGCGGTCAGATACCGAAGCCATTGATCGATAGCCACAGATGCCCGAGATGCTCACTTGTCGGCATATGCCTGCCAGATGAGGTCGATGCGTTGGCATCGAAAGGAACGGTCGATTCAGAAACGGGAGATGTCAGAAGATTATTTCCAGCAAGGGATGACGCGCTGCCGATCTATGTTCAGGAGCAGGGGGCCATTGTCACTAAGAAAGGCGAGGAGATCGAGATACGCTCGGGTTCGACTCCTGCGTCGAGAGCGAAACTGATGGAGATCTCTTTGCTCGCTCTCTTTGGGAATGTCCAGATCACAACCCCGACCGTCAAGGAGCTTTGCGATAGGAACATCCCGATCTGCTATTTCTCGTATGGGGGCTGGTTCTACGGAGTGACGCATGGCATGAGCCACAAGAATGTCGAGTTGCGACAATATCAATATGCGTCAGCGAGCGATGCGAACAAATCCGCGACAATCGCCAGGCAATTCGTGGCAGGTAAAATCAGGAACTGCCGGACGCTCCTGAGGCGCAACTGCTCCGAAACTCCGGATGCCGCGCTCGTCGAGCTTGCAAGGCTCGCGGAGATTGCTGAGAAGCAGAGCGCTCTCGACACCCTGTTCGGAGTCGAGGGCGCTGCCGGACGAGTGTACTTTGCGCATTTCGGCGAGATGCTCAAAGCAGATGCTAGTGCAACCGGATTCGATTTTCAGTCCCGTAATCGCCGACCTCCGAAAGACCCGGTTAACGCTCTTCTTTCATTTGTCTATGCGCTGCTCGCGAAGACGACGACGGTCACCCTGCTCGCGGTAGGTTTCGATCCGTACTTGGGGTTCTTCCATCAGCCTCGGTACGGTCGCCCATCGCTTGCGTTGGACCTTATGGAAGAGTTCAGGCCGCTGATCGCCGACTCGGTAGTGATTGGTCTCATCAATAACCAAGAGATCACTGGTGATGATTTTGTTCGCCGCGCCGGAGCCGTTGCTATCGCACCTGATGCCCGGAAGAAGGTGATTCGAGCATATGAGCGACGCCTGGATGCGCTCATAACCCATCCCGTGTTCGGCTATGTGATCAGCTACCGGCGGGTGCTGGAGGTTCAGGCGAGACTTTTAGGAAGATATCTGTCAGGAGAGATCCGAGAATACCCGGTGTTCCTGACCAGGTGAGTTATGCGAAATCGCTACATAGTCAGCTACGACATAAGGGAACCCAAGAGACTGCGGAGGGTATTCGGGACTATGAGAGGGTACGGAGACCCTCTGCAGTATTCGGTGTTCATATGCGAGCTCTCCGCGAAAGAACGCGAACTGATGGTCACGGATCTAGAGGGGATCATCGATCACGATTCGGACAGGATAATGATAGTCGACATGGGCGGCATCGAGACGGAGAGCGCGAAGCGGATCAAGTTCCTCGGACGACAGACGCCGCTGCCTGAAAGAGAGGCGGTAATAATCTGAGGCGGCTCCCGTGAGAGAGACCTTGTAGGCGGCAAGGCTCGCCGATCTGGAAATGGAGGGCATGCACGGGGGTCGATAGAAGTCGCCGAACATGCGAGAGGTTACGTGATGATCGGCCCACGCTGCAACCTCTCGAAAGCGTTTCTTGCGCATCTGGTCTCAATCGCTCATGACTCTGTTTCTGTCGATAGGCTCAAATCCAAAGTCGGAAGATGTACCTTCTCGCAAATCCCTGCGTGGGACTATTTAAGGCCGTATCCACGGCTGAAAGGCCGTGGCCCCATTGAAGCCTGAGAAGAAACGGACACCTGCCACAGCACGCTCACGCGTATCCACGGCTGAAAGGCCGTGGCCCCATTGAAGCTTGATAGGCTCGGTCGCTTGTTCGAACAATATCCCGTATCCACGGCTGAAAGGCCGTGGCCCCATTGAAGCAGGATCAGCGAGGAAGCGCAGCACATCGCCGACATCGAGTATCCACGGCTGAAAGGCCGTGGCCCCATTGAAGCAAGCCCGAGTTCGGCGGCACCGACCCTCGTTATCTCAAGTATCCACGGCTGAAAGGCCGTGGCCCCATTGAAGCATTTTGAACCGAAGGTGAACTGAATGAAAGCAAACAGAGTATCCACGGCTGAAAGGCCGTGGCCCCATTGAAGCAGGACCAACGAGCGAATCCGGCATCTGATCCTCTGCGTATCCACGGCTGAAAGGCCGTGGCCCCATTGAAGCTCGCTACACCACGCCGGTGCTGCCAAAGCGGCCGCCGTGTATCCACGGCTGAAAGGCCGTGGCCCCATTGAAGCACTAAGAACGAGGTCGCCTACAGATGCCGGCCGGAGGTATCCACGGCTGAAAGGCCGTGGCCCCATTGAAGCGATATTCGCGCCATTGAACTTGCAGGGTTCTTTTCCGGTATCCACGGCTGAAAGGCCGTGGCCCCATTGAAGCATGTCGCTACACCTCTGAGAAATGAATCTGGGCGAGAGTATCCACGGCTGAAAGGCCGTGGCCCCATTGAAGCCCACATAGGTGAAAGACCCTGCGTTGGTGTATATGAAGTATCCACGGCTGAAAGGCCGTGGCCCCATTGAAGCAAGAAGGAACTCGATGTCGATACGATTTGCATAGCGAAGTATCCACGGCTGAAAGGCCGTGGCCCCATTGAAGC
>Ga0315279_10010169_pt1 | contig 11102 bp, 9 predicted proteins | sample YL17G06_20_MG_FD_203694 | JGI IMG/M metagenome (GOLD analysis project Ga0315279, IMG submission 203694) | Sediment microbial communities from Yellowstone Lake, YNP, Wyoming, USA - YL17G06_20 | ecosystem: Environmental > Aquatic > Freshwater > Lake > Sediment | place: USA: Wyoming | collected...
CGGCCTGCACCCGGACCTCCGGCAGTACGGCGACCGTGCCATCGTGCAGATCGCCTCGGGCCGCTTCGGCGTGGACCTCGACTATCTCCTGCAGGCGGCGGCGTGCGAGATCAAGATCGGCCAGGGGGCCAAGCCGGGCATCGGCGGCCACCTGCCGGGCGAGAAGGTGACGCGCGAAGTCTCCCGCACGCGCATGATCCCCGAGGGGAGCGATGCGCTGAGCCCGGCGCCGCAGCATGACATCTACTCGATCGAAGACCTCCGCCTGCTCATCTACGCGATCAAGGAGGCCACCGAGTACACGAAGCCGGTGAGCGTGAAGATCGCCGCAGTGCACAACGTCGCCGCCATCGCCAGCGGCATCGTGCGCGCCGGCGCCGACATCGTCGTCGTCGATGGGTTCCGCGGCGGCACGGGTGCGGCGCCCACGGTCATCCGCGACCACGTCGGCATCCCCATCGAGGTGGCGCTCGCGCAGGTGGACCAGCGGCTGCGCGAGGAGGGCATCCGCCACCAGGCCTCGCTCATCGCCGCCGGCGGCATCCGCAGCTCGGCGGACGTCGTCAAGGGCCTCGCCCTGGGCGCCGACGCCTTCTACATCGGCACGGCCGCCATGATGGCCGTCGGCTGCACGGCGTGCCAACAGTGCCACCGCGGCAAGTGCTCCTGGGGCATCACAACGAACCGGCCGGACCTCCTCCGCCGCTTGCAGCCGGACGTGGCCGCCGAGCGACTCGCCGGCCTTCTGCGCGGATGGAGCCACGAGATCAAGGAGATGCTCGGCATGATGGGGCTCAACTCCATCGAGAGCCTCCGCGGGAACCGGCTGAAACTCCGTGGCGTCGGCCTCACGCAGGTCGAACTCGACACCCTTGGCATCCAACAGGCGGGGCTCTGAGCCATGCGGCGCGTCTATCCCATAGAAGATCGATGCATCAACTGCCACCTCTGTGAAGTGGCCTGCATCGTCGAGCACTCGCGCACCAAGACGCCGGTCGGCGCCTACCATCTGGAGGGCCTGCGGTTCAACCACGAGGACGGGCGCGGCGAGCCCGATCCCGCGCGCGCGCTTCTCGCCGGCGTCGCCAAGCCGCTCACCCGCACCGTGGTGGACACCGCCGAGTTCGTCTCTATCAGCACGACCTGCCGGCACTGCGTCGAACCCGACTGCGTGCTGGCGTGCAAGAACGGCTCGCTCTACGTCGCCGATGACGGGCGCGTGCTCGTGAACGCGGACAAGTGCGTCGGCTGCTGGATGTGCCTCATGGCCTGCCGGTACGGCGCCATCAGCCGCAACCCGACGAAGTCGAACGTCCCCGGCGTCACGAGCAACGGCATCAACCACCACTGCGACCTGTGCCCGGAGCGGCAGACTCCCGCCTGCGTGTGGGTCTGTCCCACGTCGGCGCTCGTATTCGAAGACCGGGATACGCCATGAACCACGTCATCATCGGCAATTCGTTCGCCGGGCTGTTCGCCGTCGAGGCGATCAGACGGTGCGACGCCGACGGCGATGTCACCGTCATCAGCCGCGAGCCGCAGCACGTCTACAGCCGGGCGATGATCCACGAGATGCTCGCCGGGCTCGTGCAGGAGCAGATGGTGTACCTCCGCGGGTGGGATTTCTACCGCCAGATGCGCGCCCACTCGCTCCTCGGTTACGAGGCGACCGCCATCGACACGGCGGCGCACACGGTGACCGTCGCCGACGAGCAGCTTCCGTACGACCGGCTCCTCATCGCCGCAGGGAGCAACCCGTTCGTGCCGGCCATCGACGGGCTCGGCGCGAACGGCGATGGCGGCAAGGTGGAGTACCACACCTTCACGACGCTCGAGGAAGCGCGGCTGCTGAAGGCCGCGTGCGCGGGCCGCGAGAACGCCGTCGTCCTGGGCGCCGGGCTGATCGGGCTCCAGTGCGCCGAGGCACTGCGACACGTCGGGCTCGGCGTCACGGTCGTCGAGATGGCGGACATGGTTCTGCCGATGGCGGTCGACGCGCCGGCGAGCGACATCATCGCGAGCGAGCTGGAGGACGAGGGCATCTTCCTCCGCACCAGCAATACGATCAAGCGCGTGGAGAGTGCGAATGGCCGGCCAACGGCGTGCGAGCTGCGGAGCGGCGAAGTCGTTCCCTGCGATCTCTTGGTCATCGCCGTCGGCGTGCGCGCGAACACGGGCCTCGCGCAGGCCGCCGGGATCACCGTCCAGCGCGGCATCGTCGTCAACTCGCGCATGGAGACGAGCGCCGCGGATGTCTACGCCGCCGGCGACTGCGCCCAGGCCCCCGAGATCATCAGCGGCATGACGATGACGATCCCCGTCATCCCCATCGCCACGACGCAGGGCATGATCGCCGGGTACAACATGGCCGGGCGCGACCGCGTCTACCGCGGCGGACTGTCGCTCAACGCGCTCCAGTTCGGCGGCGTCCAGGTCGTCAGCTATGGCTTCGTCAAAGACGAGGCCGACGCCGAGGTGCTGCGCCACAGCGACCCGGCCCGCAAGATCTACAAGAAGGTCATCATCAAGGACAACCGCATCACGGGCGCCCTCTTCGTGAGGGACATCGACCGCGCGGGCATCTTCCGTCACCTGATCGAGAACCGCATCGACGTGCGACCGTTCAAGGAGCATCTTCTTTCGCCCGATTTCGGCGTCGCGCACCTGCCCCGCGAGGAGCGGGACCGCATGTTCACGACACCGCAGTAGACCGAGAGGCAGCCATGACACCTCCCGCGAGCGGGCGGCCCTCCGTCCGCCGGTCGTTCGTCCGCCGGCCGCATCAGGAGAAGGACATCTCCTCGTGCGGGCTGATCGGCATCATCAACCGCGATGGCACCCGCGTGAGCGGCGAACTGGTGCGACGCGCGATCACGAACATGCATGACCGCGGCAATGGCCTCGGCGGTGGGTTCGCCGCATACGGCATCTACCCCGACTACCGGGACCTGTACGCGCTCCACCTCATGTACGACGACGAGACGGCCATCGAGGAGACCGAGCGGCTGATCCGCGATCGGCTCGTAGTCGAGCACGCGGAGCCGATCCCGGTGTACCCCGGCGGAACGGTCATCGACCATCCCGAGCTCCGCCGGTACTTCACGCGCGTGCCCGATGGCCCCCTCATGGACCACGACGACTACGTGGTGCGCGTCGTCATGGACGTCAACGTGCACGTCGACGGTGCGTTCGTCGTGTCGAGCGGCCGCAACATGGGCGCCTTCAAGGGCGTCGGCTTCCCGGAGGACCTGGCCGACTTCTTCCGCATCGACGAGTACGAGGGCTACATCTGGACGGCGCACAACCGCTTCCCGACGAACACGCCAGGCTGGTGGGGCGGCGCGCACCCGTTCGCGATCCTCGACTGGTCGATCGTCCACAACGGCGAGATCTCGTCGTATGGCATCAACCGACGCTACCTGGAGAGCTTCGGCTACACCTGCACGCTCATGACCGATACCGAGGTGGTGGCGTACCTCTTCGACCTCCTCGTCCGGCGGCACCATCTGAGCTTTGAGCAGGCGGCGACGGTGCTCGCCCCGCCATTCTGGACCGAGATCGATCGCATGGAGCCGGCGAAGGCGGAGGCCGCGCTCCTGCTCCGCCAGATCTATGCGTCGGCGGCGCTCAACGGACCGTTCGCGTTCCTCTTCGCCTACAACGGCGGCCTGATCGGGCTCAACGACCGGGTGAAGCTGCGCCCGCTCGTCGTGGCCGAACGCGGTGACACGACCTACATGGCGAGCGAGGAGGCCGCGATCCGCGTCATCAGCCCCGAACTCGACCAGCTCGTCGTGCCGGTCGCGGGACAGGCGGTGATCGTGCGAATGCACGACGGCAAGGGGGATCGGACGAATGGCGACTGACACGCTGCAGGACCCCTCGGGCGTGACGCTGTCCGCGGCCGGCGTGTACTACCGTGCGCTCAACGAGCGCCTGCGAGCGGCGATCCGCGGCGGCGCCCGCGAGATCGTGATCAGCGACGTGATGGGCCACCGGTACATCGGCACGGGCATCCACGCGCCGGAGGCGACGATCCACGTCTACGGCGTGCCGGGCGAGGACCTGGGCGCATTTCTCGACGGCCCGCGCATCATCGTTCACAACAACGCCCAGGACGGCATCGGCAATACGATGAACGACGGCCGGATCGAGGTGCACGGCCGCGGCGGCGACGTCATCGGCTACGGCATGCGCGGTGGGCGCATCTACGTGCGGGGCGACGTCGGCTACCGCGTGGGCATCCACATGAAGGGGTACCGCGAGAAACAGCCCCTCATCGTCATCGGCGGCTGCGCGGGCAGCTTCTTCGGCGAGTACATGGCCGGCGGCTGCCAAATCCTCCTCGGAATGGGGCAGACCCCGGAGAAGCCCGTCGTGGGCAGCTTCTGTGCCACCGGCATGCACGGCGGGGCGATGTACATCCGCGGCGAGCTGGCCGACTGGCAGCTCGGCAGAGAAGTGAAGCAGTTCGAGGTCGACGCGCAGGACCGCGAGTTCCTGCAGCCGATCCTGGATGACTTCGTCGCCACCTTCAGCATCGCCGAGCGCCTTGATGACTACGAGCATTTCGTCAAAGTGGTCCCCGTCTCGACGCGACCGTACGGGCGTCTGTACTCGTACTGATGCCGCACGAGGCCATCGCCGGTCGCGCGGCTCGAGCCGTGTCCCGTGTGCCGCTCCGGTTGCGCCCCGATGGGGCAACCTGCGAAATTCTCTCCGTAGGCCCACCGCGAGGCGGTCGCGCTCTCGGGAAGACGGACCTGAGCCGACAGGAGATGTCCATGCATTTCACGATGTCGCTCCACGAGCTCGACAAGCATGTCAGTGCCACGCTGTCGGCGTTGCAGGCGAGCCTGGGATTGTACGAGAAAGAAGGGATCGACGACGCCGCGCTGCGCACCACGCTCACGGACATACAGGCGCACCTCGGCGCCCTGCGCGACTCGCTGGCCGATACCGTGGCGGCGCACGGCGGCCGGTTCGAGATGATCCGCTACCTCAACGCGGCGCTGCAGATGGAGTACGTGAACATCCTTGACTACGAGCGGTACGTCGCCGCGGTGGAAGACGATCGGCTCGCCATGAAGCTGCAGGAGTTCGGCCGCGCGGAGTGGACGCACGCGCACGCGCTCGCGGCGAAGATCACCGACCTGGGCGGGCGGCCGCACTTCACGGTCTCCCACGAGGAGCATCCGGACGTGACCGTGTTCGACCTGCTGCGCCAGCACTACGAGACCGAGGGAGCGGTCATCGCCTACTACGAGCAGGGCCTCGGCAAGTTCGACGACGCCGCCTTCCGCTGGCTGATCGGGAAGATCAAGGTCGAGGAGGAGGAGCACCGCGACGCGCTCGAGGCGCTCCTCGAGGAATACCGCGACACCGACCTTCTCGTGCAGGAGTCGAGGGCCCTCCGGTGGGTGGACCCCTACATGGGAAAGCCCGGGGATCGCGCGTGGATCGAGTGACGTCGCGGCGCGGATGCCTGCCGGGCTGAAGACGTTCCGCGCGCCCGTCGGTTCGGCGTCCTCCCTTTGTCGCGCCGGCGACACCCGCCGGGTGGAGCGCCATCCGCTTCCCCCTATCTTCTCCCCGTGAGACCTGCCGTCCGATCTGCCTGGAGAGGAGCAATCCAAGTGAGAACGCGTCCGTCCGGGCCGAGCCGCCGTGCCACGTCGCCCACGACCGGAGTCCCACCCGCGGCCTGCGTCGTCTCGGCGGCCAAGTTGCCACCCACCCTGGAAGCGCCGCTCGCCCGAATCAGCCCGACGGAAGCGCTGGAGGGCCTGGTCCCGGACGCCCCGATCGTGCTCGTGGACACGCGCGATATGCCGGGGCAGCTCCGTGCGTTCATCGCGCGGCTGACAGCGGCCGAATTCCATGGCCTCGTCATCCTCCTGACGCCGTTCGTCCACGTGCCCGTTTGGCTGCAGAGCCGCCACCGCATGGCCGGTTCGTCCGAGGGGCACCGGCAGGCCCGCGCGGTCGAGTACGCGATGCGCGAGCTCGTCCCGGCGTACCTCGACCGAACCGGCCGCCCGTTCATCGTGCCGCCGTTCCCGGACCTGATGGGCGTGAGCCCGTCCGTCGAGCGCATCCGCGCGCTGCTGCCGAAGGTCGCCGCGCACGACCGTGGCACAGTGCTCATCCGCGGAGAGAGCGGCACCGGCAAGCAGGTGGTCGCCCGCGGGATTCACGACTACAGCTCGCGCCGCGGGAAGCCCTTCGTGGAGGTCAACTGCACGGCGCTTCCGGACACGCTCCTCGAAAGCGAGCTCTTCGGCCGCGAGCGCGGCGCGTACACCGACGCTCACACGGCGCGCCGAGGCCTCATCGAGACCGCCGGCGACGGCACGCTCTTCCTCGACGAGATCGGCCACATGACCGAGAAGCTGCAGATGGCGCTCCTCAAGGTCATCGAGCAGCGGACGTTCCGACGCGTCGGTGGCAACGACGAGAAGACCAGCAACGCGCGGTTCCTCGCCGCCACAAGCCGCGACCTCAAGAGCGCGATGGAGGAGGGCGCCTTTCGCGGGGACCTGTACTACCGGCTGAACGTGCTGACCGTCGGGCTCCCGAACCTACGCGAACGAGACGCCGACGCACTCCTCCTGGCCCACCACTTCGCCCGGCAGTACGCGAGCGACTACGACAGGCCCGTGGCCGGCATGACGGGCCAGGCTGCGCTCATGCTCCTGGAGCACCAGTGGCCAGGCAACGTCCGCGAGGTGAGGAACATCATCGAGCGCGCGGTGGTCTTTCACGACGACGAGTGGCTCAACGCCGGTGCGTTGGCCCTCGAAGGGGGCCCGCCGGACCGAGGCCATCCCAACGCAGGGGAGACCTCCGCCCTCCACGTCGACCCGTCGGGCGCGATCCGGGTAACCATTCCACCGTGGGGCATTTCGCTCGATGCCGTCGAGCGCGCCGTGGTGCAAGCTGCCCTCCAGGCGACGTCGTACAACATCACGAAGACGGCCAAGCTCCTGTTCATCAGCAGAGATACGCTGCGCTACCGCATCAAGAAGTACGGCTTCTCGCCTCCCCGAGGCGGGTGAAATGCCCCACCCTCGCCGTCTGCGTGCGGCGGGATTGGGTCAAATCACCTTCATGCCGGCAGCATGGGACCTGTGCTCGGACGCGGCCGGCCCCTCACGGACGGGAGAACGTGCCATCAATCATCGACTTATAGCCATGACGGAATGAACTGACGGCCTCTCGGCACGCGGTTTGCAGGAGCAACGTGTGGAGCCAGATGGTCTCCGGTTGGGGGGTGTCAAGAAACCTGCGCGTCAATGGGGGTCCAGAGATGTTACTCCACAGGTGGCATGTCAGCGTCGCCGCCGGCTGCGCTCTCATCGCGGCGATGGTCTGGGTGATGTCGGGGTGCTCGGGCGACTCGGCACCCTTGCGGTCATCACCGCAGGTGCGGCTCGTGGAACGTCCGGCGCTGGCGAAGCCGGCGTCGGGCGATGGTTCGCTCACGATATCGAAGTACGTGTCCCGCTGGGCGGGTGGAACGCTGATCATCGACGATCCCGCCGTCGGCCGCACCACGTTCGTGGTCCCTCCCGGGGCGGTACGCTCGGACGTGACCATCACGATGCGAGTCCGCACCGTCGGACCAGTGGAGGCCGACTTCGAACCCGAGGGGCTTCGCTTCCTGAAGCCGGCCGCGCTGACCCTCTCGTACCGTGGCGCCAGCCTGTCCGGCACCGAGCCGGCGAAGCTGGGGCTGTACTACTACAACCCGTCGACCTCCGCCTGGGAGTACGTGCCAGGGAGCATCCCGGAGGCGACGAGCTTCATGGTCGCGGCACCCATCATGCACTTCTCGCAGTACGCCGTGGGCAGCGTCGAGTAGGGCGGACGACGATGGGAGCGCTCGCGGTGGAGGTGGATGCGTGGCCGGCCTCTAGGGCCGGACGCGTGCCGCTGAGTGGAGGTCTCGGAATGTCAGTCCGAACGCGGGGCATTCGCGGAGCCTGGGCCGCCATCGTTGCGGCAGCAGCCCGAGCCCTGTCGAGATGCGTGGAGATTTCGCGGCCGGCGCCGTGGCAGTCGGCAGAAGTCCGCTTCCTTGGTGGTACGACGGCGAGGGAACCTTTGGCGGAAGCGAGGATGCCATGCTGCAGCCTGTACGACTGAAGCGCGCCTTGGAGGCGCTGCGGGCGGCAGCGCAGAAGTCAGCAGCGACACATGACCCCAAGCTCCGCGATGCTGTCGTCAACTCGAAGGTGGAGGAGCTTCTCGCCGAGATCGCGGGCGCGGCGGAGAGCGAGGGCTTGCTGCAGCACGCGGCTCAGATCTTCCAGCTTTTCGAGGAGATCGGCCTGCCAAGAGAGCACTCCGAGCTCATGGGGCAAGTGATCCAGGGCATCGGAAAGACCTACGAGCGCCTCGGCGACGCCGCTCACGCATACGAGGCGTACGAACACGCGCTCCGCCTCGCCCGGGAGGTCAAGGACGATACCCTTGCCGCCGGGTGCCTGCGGCGCATGGGCCGCGTGATGACCCGCATGGCGCGCTGGGATGCCGCCGCGGAACACTTCGCGGAAAGCCAGCGCATCCAGCGCCGCATCAGGGACCGCAAGGGCACCGCGGAGACCCTGTGCGACGTTGGCTCCCTCCACTACCAGAAGGGCGACCTGGACGAGGCGCAGAAGTCGTACGGCAAGGCGCTCGAGCTGGCGGAGGACCTTGAGCACACCGCGCTCATCATCAACCTCAGGAACAACCTCGGCATCGTCGCTAACGTGCGCGGGGACGTCGATACAGCCATCGCGCACTACCAGAGCTGCATCCCGCTCGCCGAGCAGGCGGGCTTGGAGCCACTCCTCGCGCAGGCCTGGCACAACCTCGGCATGGCGTATGCCGACCGGTACCAGTGGAAGGAGGCGGGCGACTGCTACGAGAAGGCGATGCGCCTGGCGCGGAAGCACAGCATCGCCAACATTCTCGGCGCCGTGCACCTCAACCGCGCGGAGATGTACGAGGAACTCGGCGATATCGACATGGCCGCGGTCGCCTGCGGACGGGCGCTTTCGATCTTCGCCGCATCTCAGAACGTGCTCGGCGAGGCGGAAGTGTACCGCGTGCTCGGCAAGATCTTCTCCCGCCGCAACGACCCGATCACGTCGATGGAGATGTTCAATCTGAGCCTCGACATGGTGAAGGAGGTCGGCGCACCGCTGGAGACGGCGGAGACGTACCTCGCGATGGGGCTGGCGTACGAACGGATGGACTACCTGGATGACGCGATCCGTGCCGTCGAGGCCGCGCTGCCGTACTTCGAGCAGGTCCAGGCTCGGGCCGACCGCGAGGCGGCCGAGGAGCACCTGGCGCGGCTGAAGGGCCGATCCGGGTGAGAGTGACATGGCCCAGACCGGCGGCGCATCACCGTGGCCGCTGACGACGCGGCCGGTCCAGGCCAAGTGAACAGAGCGTTCACTCTTCCAGCGAGGCTGACTCGCGATCACATCAACCGGCGGGCGCGGACGATGAGCGGGCGCACCGACGACCCCCAGGTGGTGCCCGACTCGTCCGCGCCCTTGGTGGGCGACAGGTGTACGAGGCAGCAATGGAATCTACCGTCAGGTCCGTCGACCCTGGGCTCTCGGTGGCAGACCGGCAGACGACCGGGTGCGAGCAGGCACTACGCGCACGCCGCAATGAACTCGTCGGCCGGATGGCCGCCGTGGTCCTCCACGAGATGCGCGACCCGCTGAGCGTCGTCAGGGGATACGCGGAGCTCATCGCGCGCGACACTGCCATGGCCGAGGGAGACCATCGTCTTCGTGGCCTCCTTAGGGGCGTCGAGCGCCTCCGCACGGTGGTGGACTGCGTCACCTCCATGATCCACGGACCGGCGCGCGACGGGCGCACGGCCGACGTGGCGACGTCGATCGCTCTTGCGCGCGATTTCGTCGTGATGGCGCATCGCCCCCGACCTGAGGTCGAGATCGCCCTGCCGGGAGGCGTGCCGCCAGTTCAGGTCGCCGCCGTCGACCTTGAGCAGGTCATCCTCAATCTCCTGATCAACGCCTGCGAGGCGACCGACCCACTGCCCATGGCGCGCGTCAGTGCCACCTTCGGACCGGACGGTCCCGCGCCCCCGCGGTGGGGTCCCTGGGTGGTGTCCACCACGGCCGAGACGGAGTGGGGCACCGTGTGGCCGCGCGGCCGGGCGGCCGTCACGATCACGATCCAGGATCGGGGCGCCGGCGTCCGGCCCGACGTGGTGCCGTCGCTCTTCCGGGAGCGCGTCAGCACGCGTGGCCGCGGCGCCGACAGAGGGGCGGGCCTTCTTCTGTGCCGCGATCTGTTGGCGCCGTACGGGGCCACCGCGGTCGTGGAGTCGAGCTCGGGCAAGGGCACCGTCGCATCGATGATCGTGCCCGCGATCGCGGGCTCAGCGCTGCTGCGCCCCGGGACGGAGAGGGCCGTCGCACAACTGCCGTAATCGCGCGAGGCTCGTCTCCACCGCGCGGCGAGAGGCCGTGCCGCGGAAGGACCCAGCCCGGTCGCTCGGCATCCGCTACCAGGTGCGTGCCCGGTAGAGCAGGTCCTTCGCCGCGTCCAGAGATGGCGCGTGCGCCCCGATGTACACGCCGTCCGGCCCGAGATGCCGCGCGAGCGGCTCGACCTGCCCGTACTCGACTCCCAGTAGCAGCAGCCCCTTCCCGCCGGCCTGGATTCTCCGGTACATCGGCCACCATCGCGGGTCGCCCGGCCCGGGTTGCCCGGCGCCCGGCGTCCACTGGATCGCGTTCAACCCTGGAATGCCGAGCAGCGCGTCGAGGTGCTTCACCGCCTCCGGCCCATCGAGGTGGTATGCCGAGAAGTCGAGGCGCGCGAGCTGCTCGGTGAGCGCCGGGACGACGAACTCCGCGAACATCGCGGGCGAGATCATCGCCGACGCGTCGCACTGGACCTTCGCCGTCTTCCCAGGGCCCCAGATCTGGAACGCCGAGAAGCAGCTGCCGAGCCGCTCCCCGTCGAGCAGGGCGTACAGCTCGTCGTAGCAGCGGAAGTAGAGGTCGTTCACCTCGCCGATGAGCCGCTTGACGCCCGCAGGATCGTCCACCAGCGCATAGAGGGTG
>Ga0315279_10010171_pt1 | contig 11095 bp, 7 predicted proteins | sample YL17G06_20_MG_FD_203694 | JGI IMG/M metagenome (GOLD analysis project Ga0315279, IMG submission 203694) | Sediment microbial communities from Yellowstone Lake, YNP, Wyoming, USA - YL17G06_20 | ecosystem: Environmental > Aquatic > Freshwater > Lake > Sediment | place: USA: Wyoming | collected...
CCAATCCTGGCTGGTCAAATGCGGCGAAGAGGATACGACAGGCGGCAACGCCTGTGCGTCCGATCCAAGGCAGGAGCCGTATGAGGTAGTTCCTCACGTACGGATCTCTGCGGGGGGTGGGCCGCAAGGCCCGTCCCTACCGCTAACCAATGGCCCTAAGATAAGGCTTCGAGCCTCCCGCCAGCAGGCCTGAAGGGCCAATACATAACAGCCCAGGGCAACGCCCTGGGTATCGGACGCCAACACATAACCAAAGCCCTGAAGGGGCGCAACAACCGATCGCGGCGGTACTTGTGCCGCCCTTACAGGGCTCGTTTGGGAACGAACCCGCACACCCAGGGCGTTGCCCTGGGCTACCATATCACAGCCCTTCAGGCTGAAGAGCTCGAGCCGACAGCCTTATCTTCGGGCCATTGGGGACGCTAACCATTTTTAGCGGGCCCGGTTGCCGCTCGATGTCGTACGGGCGAGTCCGTCAAGCATCGTTTCCTCGTCGTTGACAACGGCGCCAATCGGCTGATCCTCGTCGACAAGCACGACCCCAATGCCGGCTGGTCCGTGGCGATCCCCTCGCCCAATAGCCGCGACCTTCAATTGGTCGGCGCGGGCCGCGTGCTGGTGAGCCATCCCAACGGCGCGGCGGAGTACGAACTGGCTGCCGGCCGGAAGGTATGGGAGATCACCACGTACAGCGGCGTAAACACTACGCGCCGCCTGCCGGGCGGCAATACGCTGCTCGGCGCCAACGCTAAGGAAGGCATCGTCGTCATCGCCAACTGGCTGGGCCATGGCAACCACCCCGACAGCCCCCACGCCGTCGAGTTCGACCGGGACAACAAGCTCGTCTGGTCGTGGGGCGACCACAAGCTGGCCAAGGTGGCCACAAACGTGATGATCCTCGACGGGCGCGGCGGCGAATCGGCCGAGTGACTTTCGGGCCCCGCATTTCCCGAATAAACCAGGTCTCGACCACACGGAATCACGCGGTAATACGCATTCCGATTGATTCTCGTGCAATCTGCCAGTGGGCCGGTCGGCGAGCAAATCCTTTCTTCGCCGGCCTTGACGGGCTCGGTGGAGATGCTTATAATGGTGTCGGCATCAAGAGTTGCGCGAGGGTACTGGCCCGTTGACCGCACGGCAACCTGTCGCCGGCGATTCGCCGCCGATGCGATAAGGTGCCGCAGCCAGCCCAGTTGGGACCGATGTGGCCCATGCCGGGGCAGTCTCGGCGTCGAGCAATCCGGCGGACCTGTTTCCCCAAGGCGCCTTGCCGGACGGTATCCCATTGGTTTGGTAGCCGGTAGCCGGTAGCCGGTAGCCGGTAGGAAAGACAGTAGCCGGTGTTCGGTAGCCGGTAGCCGGTAGCCGGCAGGAAAGACAGCCCTGGCCGGCTTGCGGCTTGCCTCTTGCCCGGCTACCGGCTACGGGCTACGGGCTACGGGCTACTTCTTGTGACGGAGTTCTGACAGTGTCGCAAGCAACCGAAAGACCGAATGACGACATGTTCGGCAGCAGCGACAGCGTTCGCTCGGCCGCGCCGTTGCGATACGCCAAGGTGCTGGAGCTCGACGAGCCGCTGCTGCTGGAACGCGGCGGGCGGCTGGAGCGGGTGCAGGTCGCATACGAGACCTATGGCCGGCTCAACGAGAAGAAGGACAACGCGGTCCTGATCTGCCACGCCCTCAGCGGCGACTCGCACGTGGCGATGCACGACGTTGCCGACCTGCCGGGCTGGTGGGACATAATCGTCGGGCCGGGCAAGTCGGTGGACACCGACCGGTACTTCGTCATCTGCTCGAATCTTCTGGGCGGCTGCCGGGGCACGACCGGGCCGGACTCGATAAACCTCGCCACCGGCCAGTGCTACGGCCCGGAGTTCCCCACGATCACCATCGGCGACATGATCGACGTTCAGCGCAGGCTCGTCGACTGGCTGGGCATCGAAGAACTCCTGGCCGTCATGGGCGGCTCGATGGGCGGCCACCAGGCGATGCTCTGGCCGATGCGCTATCCCGGGCGGGTGCGCGGGTCGGTGCTTCTGGCCACCAGCGCCAAGCTGTCCAGCCAGGCCCTGGCGTTCGACGTCGTCAGCCGCAACGCCATCATCCACGACCCCAACTTCCTCGGGGGCCGCTACCGCCAGGCGGGCAAGGTGCCGGACATCGGCCTGGCCATTGCACGCATGATCGGGCACATCACGTACCTCTCGCGGGAGGCGATGGATGAGAAGTTCGACGCCACCCGTTTTCAGCCCCGCGACGTGCCGGTGCGGTTCGAGAAGCAGTTCTCCGTCGGCTCGTACCTGGGCTACCAGGGCGCGCGGTTCGTCGAGCGGTTCGACGCCAACAGCTACATCGCCATCTCCATGGCGATGGACCTTTTCGACCTCGGCGCGACGGTCGAGGAGTGGACGGCGGCGTTCAAGGGCACGGACTGCCGGTGGATGATCATCAGCTTCTCCAGCGACTGGCTGTTCTCGCCGAGAGAGTCGCAGGAGATGGCCCGGGCCCTTATCGCCGCGGGCAAGCCGGTGAGCTATTGCGACGTGGAGAGCCACGCGGGCCACGACTCGTTCCTGCTGCCCGAGAATGTCGGAAGCTACGGGCGGCTGATCGAGGGTTTCCTTATGAACCTCGGCGGCACGAACGCGGAGGCCTCGGCCGGCATCGAGCACCACCACAGCCAGACGAGCATTTTTCATCCCGGCAGGGCCCAGCGGCTGGACGTCGACCGCATCGTCGAGCTTATCCCGCGGTCGTCGTCGGTGCTGGACCTGGGCTGCGGGACGGGCCTGCTGCTGGAGTCGCTGGCGCATCGAGGCGACCGCAACGTGATGGGGGTGGAGCTGGACGAGGGCGCCGTGATCGACTGCGTCTGTCGCGGGCTGGACGTGGTGCGGCGCGACCTCAACGACGGCTTGGCGCTGTTCGCCGACAACGAGTTCGACTACGTGGTCCTCAGCCAGACGCTCCAGAGCATCATGGACGTCGAGGGCGTGATCCGCGAGATGCTCCGCGTGGGCAGGCGCGGCATAGTGAGCTTCCCGAACTTCGCCTACCACAAGCTGCGGAAGATGCTCATGCAAGGCCGGGCGCCGGAGGTCCGCGGCCTCCTGCGGTACAAGTGGTACAACTCGCCGAACATCCGTTTCCTGACGATCGCGGATTTCCACGAGTTCTGCCGGGAAAAGGGCATACGGATCCACCGCTGCGCGTTTCTGGACACCGAGGAAGGGCGGGACATCCCGCCGGAGGAGGACAGCAACCTCGCCGCCGACCTGGCGATATTCGTCCTGAGCAGGCCCGAATGACGATGAGGCGGCTTGGGATGAGCTTAAGCCCGATAATTCCTCCCATAGGACTATAATAGGTCCTGTAGGACTCATAGGACTCATAATAGGTCATGGATATCCCTGCCAAAAGAACTGTCGACACAGCCGATGACCTTGAATGGCCGGCCCCGGCGGTGTAAGGTTAGTGTTATTGATTCATGGCCGCGAGGCCGGGCGCCCAGGCGGGCCGCGAGGGGTTGGAGCGATAACCTATGATTCAATGCGAACAATGCGAGTTCTTTCATCGAGGCCAGGCCGGGCAGGCGGCGTTCTCGTGCGATCCGTTCAGCACGATCAAGGAGCCGGAATGCCTGGCCAAGTGGCAACTGGCGAAGATCACCCAGTTGGTGGGCGCGTACCAGGCGACGCTTGATTACTACCGCAAGCTGGCGCCCATGCAGGAAAAGATGTTCAAGGTGATGGAGCGGGAGATCGATGACATCTCCGAGGCCGACCAGTGGAAGGTCGACGACGAGGACGCCGAAGACCAGGAAGGCGAGGCCCCCCAGGGCCCCTGGGACGGGGGCAAGACGTACTAGCGGCAGAAGTTGGAATGGTCCGAACCGCCCAGCCGGCTGCGTCGTTAGATGTTATGTGGCTTTTAGGCATAAGAATTGGTTCACGGGAGACGAGTGTGGAAAAAGTTGCGGTCAGATATCGGGCAGTATTGGCCGGGCTGCTGGTCCTTTGGGCCGGGCAGGTTTACTGCATGGCTCAGGAAACCCAGGTGGCGGTCGCCGAGAAGCCGGCCATCGCTTCCGGCCTCGACGGGCGCAGTCTGCGGATAGAGGGCATCGACAGCGCCCTGGCCGGTCAGTTCGCCAAGGGCCTCGACCAGCTCCGCTCAGCCGTCAAGGCCGATCCTGCCGACGCCGTTGCGGCCGAGGCCGTCAAGCTCATCGAAGAGCACATGAAGGTCGCCGAGAAGTCCAATGCCCGGCGCGGCGCCGAGTACGAGGACTGCGTGACGCGGGTCGCTCACATGAAGATCGCCCAGGGTTTCGTGGAGTCGGCCGACAAGGACCTGCTCAAGCAACTCAGCAAAATCGTTCGGGAAATGGGCAAGGCCTACAACGAGAACTCGCTGGCCGACACGCTCGAGGACTCCCTGGACGCCAACTCGGTCGAGAAGAATTGCGCCCAGAGCATCGACGCTCTTGGCCGGGCCGTAAAGTCGCTGAACGAGGCGGTCACGCTCCTGGAAAAAGATGATGGCGACTACGCCAAGATGTTCCGCGAAGTCGCCGGCACCGGCCGGAAACTCATGGAAAAACACGTTGCCGGCTGGAAGGCCGTCAAGACGGACAAGGACAAGGCATGGCGCGGCGCCGGCCAGGACCTGCGCGAGATCGAATACGACGAGGTCGACGTCCTTGGCGACCTTGAGAGCATGACGTACGAGAAGCCGTGGCGCATCGGGCTGATCCAGGCCCGCCTGGCCAGGCGCCTGGCGATGGACATGGACAAGTTCGTTCACGAGGGCTGGTTGACGGACCTGGTCAAGGCCACGGAGGCCCGCGGGCAGCTTTGCGTGAAGTCCGCCGAGTGGTACGACGCGCTAAGCTGCTACGCCGCCCTGGAGGACCTGCTGCCCGACGACACGAACTACGAGAAGACGGTCAAGACCGTCACTCGTCACGTTCACGTGCTTATGATGTACGGCGGGAACAAGGCGGCGACCCAGATCGCCGGGGGCTTCACGGTCGAGCCGAGGATTGGGGCCGTCAAGCCGGCTGTGGAAGTCCCCCCCGGCGACGAGGACAGCACTGACGCGGGCGAGGCCGACCAGCCCGACTGGCGCGAGATGGTCGCCCACGTCGACGCGGACATGGTCGAGAAGGTCATCGGGCAGCTCGACCTGAACTACGTTTCCGCGGTGGACTACCGCCTGGTCACCAAGGGAGGCCTGAACAGCGTGAAGGTGCTGGCCGAAACGCCCCAGGCGGGCAACAGCTTCGCGCTGCTGAAGGACGACGCCAAGCGCAAGGCCTTCCTGGCCGCCATTGACAGGCAGGTCCGCGACGTCGAGACCCGCGACCGGGTGACGCACCTGGACCTTATCCTGGCGCTCAACAGCGTGCTGCACGCCTCGGAGCAGACGGTGGAAATCCCGACGGACGTTCTGTGCGTGGAGTTCACCGACGGCTTCCTGGACGAGCTGGACAAGTTCAGTTCGATGATCTGGCCGAGCGACGTGTCGAACTTCGAGAAGCAGACGATGGGTCACTTCTACGGCATCGGCGTGCAGATATACAAGGACGCGGGCGAGCCGCTGAAGGTCGTCACGCCGCTGGCGGGCACGCCGGCGTTCGAGGCGGGCATACAGGCGGGCGACATGATCGTCAAGGTCGACGGCAAGCCGACCGAGAAGATGTCGATCGACAAGATCATCAAGCTGATAATGGGCGACAAGGGCACGACCGTCGAGTTGACGATCCGGCGCGGCGGCAGCGAGAAGGTCTACAGGATCGTCCGCGACGAGATCCAGATCGAGACGGTCAAGGGCTGGCGCTGCCTGCCCAAGAACGGCGAGTGGGATTACCTGGTCGATCCGGAGTCGAAGATCGCGTATGTCCGCGTCACGCAGTTCACCAACGACACGGACGACCGGATCGGCGAGGTGCTGGCCAAGTGCCGCAAGGACGGCGTGACCTCGGTGATAATGGACCTCCGGTTCAACCCTGGCGGGCTCCTCCGCTCGGCGGGGGACGTCTCCAACGAGTTCCTGCGGTCGGGACGGATCGTCTCGACTCGCGGGCGGCACACCCGGCCCACCGACCTGAACGCCAGCCCGGCGGGCAATTTCCTCGACGGCGACCTGATCGTCCTGATCAACCAGTACAGCGCCTCGGCCGCCGAGATAGTCTCCGGCGCCCTCCAGGACTGGACGCGGGCCCGAATCGTCGGGCAGCGGACCTACGGCAAGGGCAGCGTGCAGAACGTGATCTCCCTCAGTTCGCACTCGGCGCTGCTGAAGCTGACCACCGCGCACTACTACCTGCCCAAGGGCCGGCTGCTGCACCGCTCGCCCGGCGCCAAGGACTGGGGCGTGGATCCGGACGTCGAGGTGTTCCTGAGCCCGCGCGAGACCAGGCGCTGGCTGGACATCCGGCGCAAGACTGATATCCTCCATGACGGCGAGCAGGTGCAGCTTTCCGGCGACCTTGCCCGGCAGTACGAGGTGGACACCCAGTTGAGCACGGCCGTGCTGATGCTCAAGCTCTCCAAACTTCGCGCCAAGGGCGCAGCATAAGGAAACCGAGGACGGGATGATTCGTTACATCTTGCTGGCAGTGATTGTGTGTGTGGCAGGATGCGGTCCGGAACTGCCGCCCTCCGCGGACGGGCGCAAAGAAGTGCCGATGACGCTCGTGAAAGTGAGGCCCTTCCGGATGGGCCGGCCCGACGCCGTCCTGTTGTTTACGGGCGGCACGGGCGGGATGCTGGAGGTCTGCAACTGTTCCGGGCCGATGCCCGGCGGGCTCTCGCGGCGCAACGGGCTGGTCGAGAGCTACCGGCAAAGCTTTCCCGACACGGCCCTGGTCGACGTTGGCGACGCGTTCTGGGTCGAGCCGTCCGACATCCGCAACGGGTACATCCTTCGAGGCTACTGGCAGATCGGTTACGACGCCGTGACGCTGGGCGACTCGGAGTGGGCGGCGGGGCCCAAGCTCCTGGCCGAAATGCTCGCCGTCAACAAGACCCCGGCGCTTTCGACCACGGTTACCTCGCCTCAGGTCCCCGCGATGCAGGTGTTCAAACGCGAGTTTCCCAACGTCAAGCTGGCCGTAGTCACGGATACCTCGCCCGAGGCGTTCCACTTCGTGCCCAAGTCGGTGACGGCGTCCCTGCGGTTTGCCGGACAGGAAGAACTGAACAGGCGAATTGCGGACCTCAAGGCACAAGGGTGCATCGTGGTGCTCATCGCCCACGCCGACGAGGACAGCATCGAGCCCATCGCCTCGCAAACCGAGGCCGACCTGATTGTTCGAGGTCACACCACGCGCACCGACCGGAAGCTGGCCAAGGTGGCCGGAAAGCCGGTGGTGAAGATCGGCGGGTACGATTACGTCGCGGCGGTGGCGATCAAGGCCGACGGCGGCAAGATCGCGGACATCGAATACCGGCCGGAACTTGTCGATACGACCTGGCCCATCGACGGCAAGCTCCTGCTGACGTACCAGGCCTACGCCCATGCCGCGATGATGCGGGCGCTGGACGCCGAGCGAACGACCGGCCTGGAGTACATGGCGTCGGAGTCCTGCGGCCAATGCCACAAGGCCCAGTACGAAAACTGGCTCAAGACGCGCCACGCCGACGCCTACGCCACGCTCGTGAAGGTCAAGCGCACCGGCGACCCCGCCTGCCTGATGTGCCACACCAGCGGCTTCGGGACAAAGGCGGGCTTCTACACCATTGAGAAGACCAAGCACCTGGCCAACGTGAACTGCCAGGACTGCCATCGCTTCAACCAGGCCGAGCACAACAAGACGGGCTTCGTCGTCGACCCGGTGGCCAAGGACATATGCCAGACCTGCCACACGCCCGTTACCGATCCAAAGTTCGATTACCGGCAGAAACAAGGCAAGATCCGCTGCCCCAAGACCGCTGGCAAGGCCGATAGCCGGCCGGCACTGGAGGCGGCCGCCTCGGCCAACTGATCTTGCGGGCGCCGGCGCCGGCCGATCCGGTCCACCAGGGACCTCTTCAGCCTGCGTTTGGGATGGTGGAGGCCTCAGGTGCGTCGTCCGCGCAATGAGCGGGGCCGAGCGTCCAGCCGGAGCGCTCGGCCCCATTGTTAACGTCACTTCATTGCATTGCCAGGCGAAGGGCGATGCTTACACTATTCATATCGGGCGGCGCGGCGGAAATGTTCACCGAAAAGCAGCCTGTCCGCTCAGGTTTTGCCCATGGCGGACGGCGTCGAAGCCGTGCCGGGCCACGATTTCGACGTAACCGTCCGGCCCCCGCGGGGGTTCAAGATGAGTGCTCCGGAAGTCCGACCCGCCGGCAGGCAGGTTTGACCTCGGCGGCCCAAAGGCCGGCCGGAGCAATTAAAGTGCGTGCCCCAGGAGTCCCCACATGCAAGGCAGATTCAACAAGCGGAACATCACACGCCGAAGTTTTCTTCGCCGCTTCGCGGCCGGGGCCGCGGGGCTGATAGGAGCCGCCGCCATGGAGCCGATCATGACCAGCTTCGCCAGGGCCGCCGGCGCCGCCGCACCGGCCCCAAAGGGCAAGTGCAACGTCCTGTACATCCTCGCCGACGACCTGGGCTGGAAGGACCTGGGCTGCCAGGGCAGCAGCTTCTACGACACGCCGAACCTCGACCGCCTGGCCTCGGGCGGGACGCGGTTCACCAACGCCTACGCGGCATGCCCCGTCTGCTCGCCGACGCGGGCGAGCATCATGACGGGGCGTTACCCGGCCAGGCTGCACCTTACCGACTTCATCGGCGGGGGGCGGAACGCGAGACTCATCACGCCCAAGTTCCTCGACCACCTGCCGCTGGAGGAGGTCACCATCGCCGAGGCGCTCAAGCAGGCGGGCTACGCGACGTTCTTCGCCGGCAAGTGGCACCTTGGCAAGCAAGGTTACTGGCCGGAGAACCAGGGCTTCGACGTCAACATGGGCGGCAACGACCGCGGCGGGCCTTACGGAGGCAACAAGTACTTTTCGCCTTACGGCAACCCGACGCTTCCCGACGGCCCGCCCGGCGAGCACCTGCCCGCCCGCCTGGCAGTCGAGACGGCCAAGTTCATCGAGGCCCACAAGGACGGGCCGTTCCTGGCGTACCTGTCGTTCTACTCCGTCCACACGCCGCTGATGGCGCGGGAGGACCTCAAGAAGAAATACGAGCAGCGCCGAGCCGAGCGCAACCTCCAGGACCAGTTTGGCGATGAGGGCCAGCGAAAGGTCCGCCTCAACCAGTGCCACGCGGTCTACGGCGGCATGGTCGAGGCAATGGACCAGGCCGTCGGGCACGTGCTGGACGCCCTGGACAGGCTCAAACTCGCCGACAACACGGTCGTCATCTTCATGTCCGACAACGGCGGGCTGAGCACGTCCGAGGGCTCTCCCACGAGCAACGTGCCGCTCCGCGCGGGCAAGGGCTGGCTCTACGAGGGCGGCATCCGCGAGCCGATGATCGTCCGCTGGCCCGGCCAGACCAAGCCCGGCAGCACCTGCGACGTGCCGGTCATCAGCACGGACTTCTACCCGACGATGCTGGACATGGCCGGCCTGGCCGCGATGCCGCAGCAGCACTGCGACGGCGTGAGCATCGCGCCGCTTCTGACTCCCGCCGGCGGCAAGATCGCGCCGCGGGCGCTGTTCTGGCATTACCCGCATTACGGCAATCAGGGCGGCAGCCCCGGCGGGGCGGTACGAGTCGGCGACTGGAAAATCATCGAGTTCTACGAGGACAACCGCGTCGAGCTCTACAACCTCGCCGAAGACACCGGCGAGAAGAACAACCTCGCCGCCAAGATGCCCGAAAAGGCGGCGGAACTGCGAAAAATGCTCGCCGACTGGCGAAAGAGCGTAAACGCCGCCATGCCCACGCCCAACCCTGGCGGGGGGCCCAAGAACGACCCAAAGAGCCGAAAAAAAGCTTGATGGGACCGCGCATAGGTGGTGCGGACTTCAATATGCGGGAACGCGAAACCAAGTGGTTGTGGACCAACCGGGGGTCGGTGGCTTGACAACGCTGTAGATCGCTGGGTGCCCCTACGTCGCGTACGGGGCGTGCCGTACGTTCCCCCGATGGCAGAACGACAATCGAGGCAAGTCGAGCGGTCGCCCCTCAAAAACGGCGAGCCCCCGGTCTTCCGGGGGGCCCAAGTTCAGCAACTTCGAATGTCAACTGGACGCAGTATGTCAGGAGGCCGCACACAACGGCACACCCAACTCGATGGCAGGTCTATACCGTTCGCAGAGTTCCCCGATCCACTGCGCAGTCGCCGGGTTCGACTCGGCGATCGCCTGGATTGCGTCAGCGAACTCTCGTGGACGGTCAGCACAGTTCCTGTAGCGCTCCGTCTGGTAGACGACTTCGACCCCCTTCACTAGCAGACTCATCATTTGCTCGCAAAGATCGGGCCTCCAGATGTGCGCGTAGTCTTCCTGTGGCGCCAACAGCACTGCCGCCGTTGTGAGTGCGCGCCCGTACCGGCATACGTCCAGTTTCTGCTCCGCTTGGTTGGCCCTGTCCAGGCGGAGAAGGCATTCGCGAATCGCTGCTTCGGCGATCTCCGGACCTCTGCAGAAGTCGGCTGTCAGTTCAGCGACCGACTTCTCAGCGACCGTCTTCTCGGGTGTTTTGCTTTCCACGTCTTCCATCTTGCATCTCCTTCAATTGCCCAGCCCATTGTAGGGCCAGACCCTTAAGTCTATCGGGTATTATTGCCCAGAATGTCCTTTATTTGTTGTCTGACCTCTTCGATAACATCGAGTGCGGCAGTCAGTTGTCCTCCTGCCGCCATGAACGCATTTTTCATGTGTTTCCTCCTTGCCTTCATCAGATCCTTCTCAACTTGGGCCAGGATCAGCAGGACGCGCCCGAAGTTACGGATTGGCTCAACCCAGTGCTGAGCAGCCGTAGCCAACATCGTTTTGAAGTCTTTCAAGGTCGAAACAATCATACTCCTTAGGCCACGCACCACAGCGACGTGGTAATGGCACTGGACGATATCCTCGTACTCGTATTCTCGCACAAGGTCACGCGTTGCTTTCCGGATGGCCAGGCTGTCAGACGTGAGG
>Ga0315279_10010172_pt1 | contig 11095 bp, 9 predicted proteins | sample YL17G06_20_MG_FD_203694 | JGI IMG/M metagenome (GOLD analysis project Ga0315279, IMG submission 203694) | Sediment microbial communities from Yellowstone Lake, YNP, Wyoming, USA - YL17G06_20 | ecosystem: Environmental > Aquatic > Freshwater > Lake > Sediment | place: USA: Wyoming | collected...
CCGAGCCCGGCATTCATGTTTAAATGCTTGGGGGAACCATTTGGGGCGATTTTCCGTCTTGATATATGAATCCCTAACAAGGAGAGGAATATGCGCCAGATTAACTCATTGAAAACAAAGCCGTTCACCGCGGCCGGGGCGGTCCTGGCCGCCATCGTCATGCTGTCCTGTCTGATCGCCGCGGACTGCGATCCGTCCGAGTGGATGGGCGGCGGTCCGGAATTCAAAGAAGAATTCCACAAAACGTTTCCGCTCGAAGCGGGTGGCCGGTTCAGCCTGAAGAACACCAACGGCGACATCCGTATTGAGACCTGGGCCAAGGCTGAGGCCGACATCAGCGCGGTCAAGATTGCCCGCGGCCATAAGGAAAACCTGGAAAAAGTCACCATCGAAACCAACGCCCAGGCCGGTTCCGTGGCCGTGGATACGATCTATCCGAAGTTCAGAAACCTGCGGGTCTCGGTCAAATACGACATCAAGGTCCCCGAAGGCGTCAAGATCGAGCTCGTCCGTTCGACCAACGGCGACGTGGAGCTCATCGGGCGCTATGGCGACGTCAAGGCTTCCTCGACCAACGGCGACATCAAACTGACCGGTTCGGCGGGCGCGGCCGAGATGAGCACGACCAACGGGGGGATCCACGCGGCCGACATCACCGGCCCCATCGATGCCCATACGACCAACGGCCGGATCACGCTGACCGTTTCCGCCCTCAAGGGCGACATCGTTGCCCGGACGACCAACGGCTCGATCACGGCCCGGCTGGGCGGCGAGATCAACGCCCGGCTCAAGGTCCATACGACGAACGGAAGCATCAACACGAGCCTTCCGGTCACCATCAGCAACCTCGGCCAGTCGCGGCGGCGGCTGGAGGGGACGATCGGGAGCGGCGGACCGCTTATCGACCTGGGCACGACGAACGGATCGGTTTCGATCGAGCGCTGAAAAAAGAAGGGGGCGCGGCGCCGTATCCCTGGGACGATCGCTTCCAAGTCAACCCGGGGCGGCCGTGTCCCCTTTATTTCGTCGCTGAAACCTCGCAGGATTCCGGCTCTTTCCTGCGAGCCGAGACGAACATCCAGATCGACGTGTAAAGGACGACCCCCAGCACGAGCCACTTCATGACCGTCAGGGGGAGCGATTTCACGACGAAAAAGGCCAGGAAGACGCCCAGCACGCCGAAAACGGTCAGCGACACGGCCGCCTTGGGGTCGTAGGCGTTCTCTTTGACGAAGCGGGCGCTCCCGGCCGCCATCAGCATGGCCGTGGCCGTCATCATGATCGGGAAAGCCGTTAATGGGTCCATCCCCAGGGCGTAGATCATGGCCATGCACGGTGCATAGAAGCCGACTCCGATCGTCTGCAGGGCGCCGAAGACGAAGCTCAAGACCACGGCCACGCCCAGCTTCCAGCCGATGAGGCCGATGGCCACGCCGCCCAGGGGGAACCACTTGAGCAGGTCGGCCAGGATGGTCAACGCCACGGCCAGCAGGCCGATGCCCATGCCCAATTGGATCTTCCGGCGGGGCATGCGGCAGACGACCCCCGCCCCCAGAACGGCCCCGGCCGGGGCGGCGATGGACATGGAAATGAGGGTCAGGGGCGCGACCTTGACCGCGCTCATCATCAGGAAGGCCTGGGTGACGGTGGCGATGGTGTTGCCGACGTTCATCGTCCCGGGAATGATCCGGTCGTCGACCATGTGAAAGAACTTGAAGGCCGCCGTCTGCTGGGCGAAGCTTCCGATGCCGAGGGTGTCGAAAAAGTTGGTGACGAACCCCGTGGCCCAGAGCTTGGGCCAGGGTGTCGCCGAAAAGGTTGATCGCTTCCTATAGGCGTCGCGGAGGTAGTAGAACCCGAAGAGCGACGTCATGAGGCCGAGAACGGTTTTCAGGATGGTGACCATTGTCCGCAATTTATGCGGAATCCTCATGCGGCGTCAAGTTAAAAAAATCAGGGTCAAACCTGCACGCTGCACTCTCTGGACTTTTCGATTGTGACCGGCAGCCGGAGAAGGGAAAAGTGTATAGTATAGGTTCGGCCCTATTCTTTTAGTAAAATACCCGCCGGAGGATCGAACATGGCTATTGTTCCCGACGAACTCGAAGCGATTCGGCGGGCCGAAGAACACTGGAAGAAAACGATCTTGGAGCCGGCCCTGGCCCAGGGACGCGAGCGCGAAGAGACATTCCGCACCTCCTCGATCGAGGAGGTCCCGCGCCTGGCCACCCCCCTCGACGACGCCGGCCGCGACTACAACGGCCGCCTCGGCTTTCCCGGAGAATATCCGTTCACCCGCGGGGTCCAGCCGACCATGTACCGCGGCCGCTTCTGGACCATGCGCCAGTACGCCGGGTTCGGCTCGCCCCGCAAATCGAACGAGCGCTACCGCTATCTCCTGTCCCAGGGGCAGAGCGGCCTGTCCGTGGCCTTCGACCTGCCCACCCAGATCGGCTACGACTCCGATCACCCGCTCTCGCGCGGCGAGGTCGGCAAGGTCGGCGTGGCCGTCGATACGTTGGCCGACATGGAGATTCTCTTCGACCAAATCCCGCTCGACAAAGTCTCCACCTCGATGACCATCAACTCCACGGCGGCGATCCTGCTGGCCATGTATATCGCCGTGGCCGAGAAGCGGGGCATCGCGCCCTCGAAGCTCCAAGGCACGGTCCAGAACGACATCCTCAAGGAATACGTCGCCCGCGGCACTTATATATATCCGCCCCAGCCGTCCATGCGCCTGGTTATGGATATCTTCGATTACTGCACCCGCCGGGTTCCGCTGTGGAACACGATCTCGATCTCCGGTTACCACATCCGCGAGGCCGGCTCGACGGCCGCGCAGGAGATCGGTTTCACCCTGGCCGACGGCATCGCCTATGTCGAGGCGGCCCTAGCCCGCGGCCTGGACGTGGACAAGTTCGGCGCCCGCCTGTCCTTCTTCTTCAACGCCCACAACAACCTGCTCGAGGAAGTGGCCAAGTTCCGGGCCGCCCGGCGCCTCTGGGGGGCCATCATGCGCGACCGCTTCGGGTCCAAGTCGGCCAAGGCCCAGATGCTCCGCTTCCACTGCCAGACGGCGGGCAGCACCCTGACCGCCCAGCAGCCCGACAACAACGTCGTCCGGGTCACGATCCAGGCCCTGGCCGCCGTTTTGGGCGGCGCCCAGAGCCTCCACACCAATTCCCGCGACGAAGCCTTGGCCCTGCCGACCGAGGATTCCGTCCGCATCGCCCTGCGCACCCAGCAGATCATCGCCCACGAATCCGGCGCGGCCGATTCCGTCGATCCCCTCGGCGGCTCGCATTTCGTGGAGCGCCTGACCGACGAGCTCGAGGCCCTGGCCAAGTCCGTGATCGAGGCCGTCGACCGGCGCGGCGGGGCGATCAAAGCCATCGAGGAGGGCTATATCCAGCGGCAGATCCAGGAATCGGCCTACACCGCCCAGAAGCGCATCGACGCCGCCCAGGACGTCGTCGTCGGCGTCAACCGCTACCGTAGCGAGAACGAGGCGGCGCCCGAGACCCTGCGCGCAGACCCCGCCGCCGCGGCCGAACAGATTCGCAGCATCAGCGCCCTCAAAGCCGGCCGGGACAAGGCCAAAGTGGCCGCGACGCTGGCCGCCCTGCGCGCCGCGGCGGCCGGTCCCGACAATCTCCTGCCGACCATCCTGGAGGCCGTCCGCGCCTACGCCAGCCTGGGCGAGATCGCGGACGTCCTGCGCGCCGCTTTCGGCGAATACCGGGAAAGGGTGATCCTATGATCCGCAAAATCGACCACGTCGGCATCGCCGTCCAGGACCTGGAAAAACAGACGGCTTTTTATCGCGATGTCCTGGGTCTGGAGTTCGAAGGATTCGAAGACCTGCCCGAGCGCGGGCTCAGAGTCGGCGTCTTCAAGATCGGCGACGTCCACATCGAGCTTCTCCAGCCGACGACCGCGGACTCGACCATGGCCAAATTCATCGAGAAGTCGGGGGAGGGGATCCACCATCTGGCCTTCACCGTGGACGACGCGGCCAAGGAGCTCGAGCGGCTGAACCGGGCCGGCGTCCAGGCGATCGATACCAAGCCGCGCCCGGGTGCGGGCGGGGCGAAAGTGGCTTTTCTTCACCCCAAGAGCACGTTCCGGGTTTTGATGGAGCTCTGCGAGCATCCGAAATCCTGACCGCGCCTTATTCCGTCTCCGGATCGATCTCGACTAAAACCACGTCCTTTTCGACCGTCTGGCCCTGGACCACGCACACGGTGCGGACGCGGCCGCCCCGGCGGCAGGCGATCTCGTTCTCCATTTTCATGGCTTCCATGACGACAACACCGGCCTTTGGTTCGATGCGGTCGCCCGCCCGGACCTTGACCTCGACGATTTTCCCCGGCATGGCGGCCTTGATGATTTCCGGGCCGGCCGTATGGCCCGCCACTCCGGGCGCCCGCTTTTTCTTCTTCCGCTCATCCTGGAGCTCCAGATCGAATTCCTCGTTGCGGATGCAAAGACCAAGGCGTTCTCCCTGAAACGCGTACGTCGCTTCGACCGAGCGGTTGTCGATCAGAAGCGACAGAGCGTCCGAGGCGTATGACCGGACATCGACTTCGTGGACATCGCCGTCGATCGTCACCTCGAAGCGATTCTCCTGAAGTGGACGGATCGTCAGCCGCCTTTCCCGCCCGTCCCGGCGCACGATGTAGGTTTTCATCGCTCACCCTCTCCGCGCCCGGCCATCTTCCAGGGCGAGGCCGCCATTTTGGCCGTGAACGAGATGGCCGGCCCGATCTGATCGGCCAGCCAGGCCAGAACTGCCGCGGCGGCCAGGGCCTCGGTGTCCGATCTCTCCGCCCCGGCTTCCAGCAGCGCGTCCCGATGCTTGAGGATGAAATGCGTATCATAGGCCCCGGCCCGGAATTCCGGGTGCCGCAGGACGGCCGCCAGGAAGGCGATATTGGTCCGCACCCCGGTCAATTGATATTCGTCGAGCGCCCGGACCATGCGGTTGATCGCCTGGGTCCGGTTTTCGCCCCAGGCGACCAGCTTGGAGATCAGGGGGTCGTATTCCATGGGAATCTGGAACCCGGCGTAGACGCCGGAATCGTCGCGCACGCCCGGTCCACCGGGCGACACCAGCCGCTTGATGAACCCCGGCGAGGGCAGGAAGTTTTGGGACGGGTCCTCGGCGTAGACGCGGCACTCCACGGCCGCCCCGCGCATGGGCGGCGCGGACGGCTCGAGCCGCCCGCCCCCGGCGATGTGGATCTGGCGTTCGACCAGGTCGATGCCGGTGACCAACTCGGTGATCGGATGCTCGACTTGGAGGCGGGTGTTCATCTCCAGGAAATAGAAATGGCGCTCGGCGTCGACCAGGAATTCGATCGTGCCGGCGTTGACGTAGCCGCAGGCCCGGGCGGCCTGCACGGCCGCCTCGCCCATGCGCGCCCGGAGATCGGCGGTCATCAAGGGCGAGGGCGTCTCTTCGACGATTTTCTGATGGCGCCGCTGGATCGAGCAGTCGCGTTCATAGAGATGAAGGACTATGCCGTGCGTGTCGGCCAGGACCTGGAACTCGACATGATGCGGCTCGAGAACATATTTTTCCAAAAAGACGCGGCCGTCGCCGAAGGCCGCCTGGGCCTCGCGGCGGCAGGCCTCGAAGGCCGCCGCCAGGTCCTCCGCCCGCTCGACGCGGCGCATGCCCTTTCCGCCGCCGCCCGCGGCCGCTTTGAGCAGGACGGGGAAGCCGATGCGTCCGGCCGCCGCCTCCGCCTCCCGCGCGTCCGCGAGCGGCGGCGTGCCGGGCACGATGGGCACGCCGGCCCGGGCCATGCGGGCGCGGGCTTCCGTCTTTTCGCCCATGGCGGTCATCGCTTCCGGGGGCGGGCCGATGAACGTCAATCCCCGCTCCCGGCAGGCGCCGGCGAACGCGGCGTTTTCGCTCAAAAAGCCGTACCCCGGGTGGATGGCATCGGCATGCGAGCGGACCGCGACGTCGAAAATTTTCTCCTGGTCCAGATAGGTTTCGCGGGCGGATGAGCCGGACAGGGGATAGGCCTCGTCGGCCAGGCGGGCATGGAGGGCCAGCCGATCGGGGTCGGAGAACACGGCCACGGTCGGGATGCCCAGGTCGCGGCAGGTGCGCATGATGCGCACGGCGATCTCGCCCCGGTTGGGAATCAGGATCTTGCGGATCTTGGGGACGGCCATGACTTCCGGGCGCTCCTTACAAGGGAATGTTCCCGTGCTTTCTGGCCGGGTTCTTTTGGCGCTTGTTTTGCAGCATCCTGAGCGCCTGGATGACCTGCCGGCGCGTGTCTTCGGGGAAAATGACCGCGTCGATGTAGCCCCGCTCGGCGGCCTGGTAGGGATTGGCGAAGGTTGCGCGGTAATTGGAGACGAGTTCCTCTCGGCAGCGGGCCGGATCGGCGGCTGCCAGCAGCTCCTGGCGGAAGACGATGTTGACCGCGCCCTCCGGCCCCATGACCGCGATCTCGGCCGTCGGGAAAGCCAGGTTGACGTCGCCGCGGATATGCTTGGACGACATGACGTCATACGCGCCGCCGTAGGCCTTGCGGACGATGACGGAGACCTTGGGAACCGTCGCCTCGGCATAAGCGTAGAGCAGTTTGGCCCCGTCCTTGATGATGCCGCCGTGCTCCTGTTCCGAGCCGGGCAGGAAGCCGGGCACGTCGACGAACGTCACCAGCGGGATATTGAAGGCGTCGCAGAAACGGACGAAGCGCGCCGCTTTCTTGGAGGAATGGATGTCCAGGCAGCCGGCCAGGTGGGCGGGCTGGTTGGCCACGATGCCGGTGGAGGCGCCGCCGAAGCGGGCGAAGCCGACGACGATATTCGGGGCGTAGTGCTCGTGGATCTCGAAGAACACGCCTTCGTCCACCACCCGGCGGACCAATTCCTTGATGTCATAGGGTTTGTTGGCATTGAGCGGGACGAGCGAGGCCAGGATCGGGTCCTTGCGGTCGACCGGGTCGGAGGTCAGGCGCATGGGCGGGTCCTCGAGATTGTTGGAGGGCAGGAAGCCGACGAGTTCGCGCAGCATCAGGAGCGCCTCGTCCTCGTCGGGGGCGGTCAGGTGGGCGACGCCGCTCTTGGCCGCGTGGGCCATGGCCCCGCCCAAATCTTCCTTGGTGATTTCCTCGTGGGTCACGGTCTTGATGACGTCCGGCCCGGTCACGAACATATAGGCCGTCTTCTCGACCATCAGGATGAAGTCGGTGATGGCGGGGGAGTAGACCGCCCCGCCCGCGCACGGCCCCAGGATCGCCGACAACTGGGGGACCACACCCGAGGCCAGGGTGTTGCGCAGGAAGATCTCGGCGTACCCGCCCAGGCTGTCCACCCCTTCCTGAATACGGGCCCCGCCCGAGTCGTTGAGGCCGATGACCGGGGCTCCGTTCTCCATGGCCAGGTCCATGATTTTACAGATTTTCTCGGCGTGGGCCAGGCCGAGCGAACCGCCGAAGACGGTGAAATCCTGGGAAAAAACATAGACCGTCCGGTTTTCGATCGTCCCCCAGCCGGTGACGACGCCGTCTCCCGGGACTTTCTTCTCGGCCATGCCGAAGTCCGAACAGCGATGGGTCTTGAGCTTGTCCAGCTCGACGAACGAGCCGGGATCGAGCAGACGGTCCAGGCGCTCCCGGGCCGTGTATTTCCCCTCGCTGTGCTGGCGGGCGGCGCGCTCCGCGCCCCCGCCCGCTTCGGCCAGCCGCTCCCGCTCGGCCAGCTTTTTCCTGGCCCCGTTCATTTCAGGCGTCGAGTCGTTGGGCATGGTCGTCCTCGTTCTTCCCAGGCTTGCGCCGGGCCGCGAATTCCTGTATTTTTATTTCCGCCTTCATCATCGGATTTTTATCGATCCTACCTATCATCAGGAGTTCAGGCATGAGCAATCGTCCTACGATCATCAAGCTCGACCAGATCGCGGACGTCATCGCCCGGGAATTCGGCGGCCGGGAGATGATCACGATCTACGTCGGGTCCAACGCGGCCGTTCCGACCGCCTCGCTCGAGTATCTGACGGAGGCCGTCCGGAACCGCACTCCCAAGCTGCCCTTCATGCGGATGGTCCATATCCTGCTCCAGGGTCCGGTGCCCTACGTGGAGCCGGGCCTGCAGGACCGCATCATGGCCTACTCCATCTTCTCGACGGGCGTTGTCCGCAGCGCCGCCAACGCCGGGCGGGCCTACTATCTGCCCTGCACGCTGGCCAACATCGGCAGCCTGGTCGGCAAGGGCTGCCCCTTCCAGCCGGACATGGCCATCTTCAAGGTCCGGCCCCACGAGCGGACCGGCGAGTACAGCCTGGGCCTGTCCGTGGAGGCCATACACGAGGCCATCGACCAGGCCAAGGTGGTCATCGGCGAGCTCGACCTGAGCATGCCCTTCACCATGGGCCAGAGCATCGTCGACCAGCAGTCGCTCGACTACCTCGTCGGCGATTACCGGGTCAAACCGGTCTACGATTTCCCCGCGCCCGACTTCGACGATCTTCCCCCCGAGGAACAGCGCATCGGCGAGCTGATCGCCGAGCATTTCATCTGCGACGGGGCGACCATCCAGGCCGGCATCGGCAAGATCCCCGACGCCGTCGTGGGCACGATTAAGCACGGGAACTTCAAGGACCTGGGCGTCCAGACCGAGCTCTACGGCGACGGGCTGATGGAGCTGCAAAAGCTGGGCATCATCACCAACCGCAAGAAAAAACTGGACATGGGCTACAGCACGACGTCCCTGATCATGGGCTCCAAGGAGCTCTATGATTTCGTCCACATGCGGGCCGGCATCCAGATGCGCCCCTGCGCCGTGACCAATTCGGCCGAGGTCGTCCGCCGCAACGCCCCCTTCATCTCCATCAACACGGCCATCGGCGTCGACCTCTTCGGCAACGTCTGGGCCGACTTCATCGACGCCCATCGCTACTACAGCGGCGTCGGCGGCCAGCCCGATTTCGTCCGGGCCCTCAACAGCCCGGTCTACGGCGTGCCCATCATCGCCTTCAAGAGCCTGACCGAGAAGGGCGAATCCAAGATCGCCCGCGTCCACCCCCCCGGCGTAAACCTGACCGCGTCCGCCTACGACGGTGCGGTCATCGTCAACGAATACGGGATCGCCGATCTGCGCGGCCTGACCGCCGGCGACAAGGCCGCGGCCATCGCCAGCATCGTCCACCCGCGCTTCCGCGAGGGCTTCCTCAAATCGATCCTCGACGACAAGCTGTTCACCAAGGTCGCGCCGCGGTTCTCGGACCGCAAGACCCTGGGCGTGACGATGTACCAGGGGCCGGTCAAACTCAACGACGAATAAACGCGTCAACGCGATCCGTTATCCGGCCCGCCGGTAGACGATGGCCACGACCGTCTTGTCGTTTCCGCCCATGTTGACGGACATTCCGTAGGGGCGGGCGGCGTTCATCTCGATCTGCCAGGACCCGGCTTGGCCGGTCAATTGCTTCCACAGCGTCACCGCCTGGCGCACGCCCGTTCCGCCCGTCGGATGGCCCCAGCCGATGAGGCCGCCGCAGGTGTTGAAGGGGAGCCGCCCCGTGCGGGAGGTCGTTCCGTCCAGGATCGCGTCCGCGCCTTCGCCCGGAGCGGCCAGCCCGATGGCCTCGAGCGACAGCAAGCCGGAGATCGTGAAACAGTCGTGGCATTCCACCGTGCCGATTTTATCCAGGCCGATCTCGGCGGCGGCCAGCGCTTTCTTGACTGCGCGGGCGGTCGTTTCCAGGCGCGTCGGGTCCTGGGGGGGGACGGTCAGGTCGTCTTCGACCTGGCCCCAGCCGCAGATCTCCAGGGCGTTCGCCTTAGAAACGCTGATCCGCTCCAGCCCGTCCTCGGAGACGACCGCGATGGCCGCGGCGGCGTCCGAGACCTTGGAGCAATCATAGACGTTGAGATGGTCGACGAAGGAGCGCGGATTGGGCTCGGAGAGCGCCAGGGCCTCGAGGTCCAGGCAGGTGTTGTGGAATTCCTGGGCCGTCTCAGAGAGGCGGGCGTTTTCGACGGCGAGGCGATACCAGCGGGCGAAGGCGCGCCGCGTCTTGTCACGGCCGTACTTTTGGAAATAGGCCCCGGCCCGGTCGCTGAAGGCGGCGGGGAAGAAATAGGCGTGGCCCTTCTTTCGTTCACCGCGGTACCAACCCGCGCCGGCCAGGATGTCCGCGCCGTAGATGGCCTTGACCGTGTTCTGGACCTCGACGCCGACGGCCAACACGACTTCGGCCGTGCCGGCCAGGACGGACTTGATCGAGGTCATCAGGCCCAGGCCGCCCGAGCCGCAGGCGCCTTCCACCCGCGTGCACGGCTTCCAGCGGAGCTCGGGGTCGATGGAGGGAATGAGGGCGGCCAGATTGCCCTGCCGGTTGAAGCGGGCGGCCATGAAATTGCTGATGACGCCCTCGTCGACGCGGTCCCCGCCTCCGATCTGCTTGAGGACGCCCTGCCCGGCTTCCTTGATGTATTCCTCCAGGCCGGGGCGCGGTTTCTTGGGGTTGAATTCCTTGCGCCCGGTGCCGAGCGAGACGGTCTCGTATCCCGCGGTCATATAGACTTTGCGCGTCGTGCACATGGTTCGCTCCTCAGTCGAAATAGGCGTTGACCGGGCCGTAGGCGTGGTAGAAGCCCGTCAGAAGCACTGTGTTGACGTCATTTTCGTCGGCCGCGACGCCGTCCTTGACCAGTTCCAATCCGATCGTCTTGCTGGCTTTCCCATAGCGGCGGGCCAGGTCGGCGCCCGGGGTGTCGAGCGTCTTCAACTGATGAAAATAGGCCTCCAGGATGGCCGGCCGATCGGGCGCTCCGACCACCGCCTTCCAGGGTTTTAGGGCCGCCGGGAGCGGCCCCAGCTTGGCGTCGCAGCGGGCGGCGATCTCGGCATAAGGGACGTAGGCCTTCGTTTCCGGATCGTACACGCCGGCGGGACGGCCCTTTTCGTATTTCAGGAACCCGTCCTTCTGCGATCCGTCGTTGAATTGGCCGCCCACGACACCCGTATCGACGATCCAATCCAGCAACGGGCTGTGCAATCCGGCCATGGGCATCCGTTCCTGCATGACCTTGAGGATGGACCGGCAGACGTCGAGGCCGACGTA
>Ga0315279_10010173_pt1 | contig 11095 bp, 4 predicted proteins | sample YL17G06_20_MG_FD_203694 | JGI IMG/M metagenome (GOLD analysis project Ga0315279, IMG submission 203694) | Sediment microbial communities from Yellowstone Lake, YNP, Wyoming, USA - YL17G06_20 | ecosystem: Environmental > Aquatic > Freshwater > Lake > Sediment | place: USA: Wyoming | collected...
GTCTCCGCTGATCCTGACGGCTGGCAACATGGGCTACCTCCTTCTGGTGGGTTTCACCATAAGAAGATACGCCATGGCACAGATCAAATGCAAGTAACTATCATATTAACTTTCGTTGTAGTACTAGCTGCCCTGCGCACATCGCCGGATAATCCGGCATCGAGAATTTTCGGACGATAGCCAAGATTTTCGGCCATGGCGGCAGCGGCGGCAAGCGATTGACGATTCGAAGCGCACAGGGCATGCCGCACATTCGCGAAAACCGGGTCTCCCGGCTTTGGCGTCTCTGCTTTTATCGAGCGCAGGTTCCGACGCAGATATCGGATGATACGCCGGGGAGCTGCTTTTTCTAATTGATATTTCTGAATAATATCCCATGCATCCTTGAACGTGCCGGGATCGCCGATGAATGGGCCGGATGCGATGGTATGGAAATCATTGTTGATGACATCCGAAACAGCAAGGACCATCACCTGGGCGGGAAAAGCGAGCCGCGCCGCCCTGCCGCCCTGAATGGCGGAAAGGTGTTTTCGAATGGTATTGATTTCGGCGATGTCCGCGCCGCACCCGATGAGCAACCTGGTCATTCTGACAAGGTCACCGAGCGAGATTCCCGGCGGCGGAAGCGGCAGGAGCGCGGAGCCGCCCCCGGAAACCAACGCGATGACCAGATCGGATGCATCGGCGCGCTTGAGAAGGTCCCGGATTGCGCGCGCCGCTTTCATGCCGCGCCGATCAGGTTCCGGATGGCCCGCCTTGATGACCTTGATGTGATCGAGCGTTCTCCCCGGCAGCGTATGGCCATGCTTGACGACCACTATGCCGGCATTGATCCGGTCCTTCAGGATGTCTTCCATGGCCGCGGCCATGGGCGCTGACGCTTTGCCGCAGCCGATGATGAAAATGCGTTTGAAGCAGTCGAGGTTGTATGACGCCGTCCGGGCATCGCGCGCCCGGATATGCAGAACATCGCCTGCAAGGCCGACGGTATCGCGGACCGCCCGAAAGCTGTCCACGGCTTTTACCGCCGCATCGAAGATGCTTTTCGCATGCGCAATGCGGCTCTCGCCGCGGCGGAATTCCGCGAAAACGTGTGAAATGGAGGTTTTCGGATCAGCGGTATTTTTCATGGGGCTTCGTGACTTTTCATTCCGCGGTTTTCCCGGTGCGCGCGGGAGGGCGCCAAGCGCAAACGTCGTCATTTTTCCGGATTCGTGACAGTCAAGGCAGAATCAGCAGGCTGAATTCCGGGGATCGCCCGAAGTTGCTGCCATGTCATTGCGAGCGGAGCGAAGCAATCTCTCATTTCTATAGGGAAAACGCGGGATTGCTTCGCTCCGCTCGCAATGACAGACGCGTTTTTTAGAAGGATCTTCCTCTTATTCAGCCCCTCGTATCCATCGAGACATATGTTTTCTTTTCCACAACGCTTTTATACGCCGGCCGGATGATCCTGCCTCCCGAGACGATTTCCTCGATACGGTGCGCGCACCAGCCCGGCACGCGCGCGATCGCGAAAATCGGCGTGAAAAGGTCGATGGGAATATCGAGCATGCTGTAGACCAGGCCCGAATAGAAATCGACGTTGGCGGCGATGATTTTTCCGTCGTCCTTGTGCTTTTTAATCGCCGCCGGAGCCAGCTTTTCAACGGTCTGATAGAAATTAAACTCGTCCATGCAGCCTTTGGCGGCCGCCAGCTCCGCGGCCTTTTTCCGAAGGACCACGGTACGCGGATCGGAGATCGTATAGACGGGATGTCCCATACCGTAAATCAGTCCGGATTTATCGAACGCTTCCTGGGTCACGATTTTCGACAGGTACGAAGCGATGGCGCCTTCATCCTTCCAATCCTTGACATTTGCCTTGATGTCGTCCATCATCCGCTTCACCCGCATGTTGGCGCCGCCGTGCTTGGGCCCTTTGAGCGAGCCGACCGCCGCCGCAATGGCCGAATAGGTGTCGGTCCCCGAGGAGGTGACGACATGCGTGGTAAACGACGAGTTATTGCCGCCGCCGTGCTCGGCATGCAGCACCAGCGACAGATCGAGGATCTCCGCCTCAAGCCGCGAATATTTGCTGTCGTTGCGGACCATGCGAAGGAAATTTTCCGATGTGCTCAGGTCCTTCTGAGGCTTATGGATAAACAGACTTTTCCCTTCGTAATAATGCATCTTTGCCTGATACCCGTAGGCCGTCAAGGTGGGAAATTGGGCGATAAGCTCGATGCTCTGCCGCAACTGGTTGCGGATGCTCATATCCTCGGGGTTCCGGTCGTAGGAATACAACGCCAGCACGGCGCGGGCCAGCTTGTTCATGATGTCCGGGCTGGGCGCCTTGAGGATCATATTTTCCGTGAAACCCTCGGGCAGCTCACGGTTGCTGGCCAGCAAATCGGTAAAAACCTGCAGTTGTTCCTTATTAGGCAACGCACCGAAAAGCAGGAGATAGCAGGTCTCTTCGAACCCGAAACGGCCTTCTTTCTGATAGCCGCTGATTATTTCCTCGACGTCAATTCCGCGATACCGCAGCTTGCCCGGGACCGGTATTTTTTCATTTTCGTCTATGATATAGCCATGGACATCGCCGATTTCGGTAAGACCGACGAGTACGCCGGTGCCGTTGGCGTTGCGCAATCCGCGCTTGACATTGAATTTTGAATAGAACTGCGGGTCGATCCTGTTGTTCTTTTCAGCAACTTCGCACAGATCATCCAGCAGACGGTCGAAGGAATCGCTCATCAGTCGGCCTTTGGTGGAATGGAAATTATGATGGGGACCTTTAAAAATTCGAAAAACGCGTCTGTCATTGCGAGCGAAGCGCGGCAATCTCGCGTTTTTCGCATAGAACAAGAAGATTGCTTCGTCTCCCGCCGTTGGCGGGATTCTCGCAATGACATTATCAACAATTTTTGTAACTGCTCACGTCCCTATGACCGTGCCTTTTTGCAGCCCTGTAAGGGCGACCTATCTGTAGCCCAGGGTGAAAGCCCTGGGTAAAAATAGGGACACCCCACCCAACCCTCCCCGCATCTGAATTCATAGCGGGGAGGGCAGGGAGGGGACTCCTTGTATCGTTACCCGGGGCTTCACCCCGGGCTATAGATATGCCGGCCCTGCGGGCCTCATAGAAAATCAGCATACATTTTTCTATAGCGAAAAAATGGTCTTTCATAGGGACGTGAGTAGTTGCCAATTTTTAGAGGTCGCTTGATAGTAAAATAATTTCCCCCGCATCGCGGATTCATGAGTTCAAGGGGGTTCAGGAGTTCGGAAGTTCACGAGTTCAGAGGTTGAAGGCAGTTCAGGTTTCCGGGCCACAAGGCCCGGGCACAGGTGTTTATCACTATCTCATGATCACTTGGAATGCGATCATATAGGCAGCGGACCGCAATGGGGTTGCCGGATTTTCCTCAACGCGGCCGAATGAATTTTGTGGGTGGCGGTTCTGGCGAACCGCACACGCCGGCTGTGCCGGGCGTTCCACAATGTATGATGTCCGGGATCGCAGGAATGCGGTATATCCGCGCCCAGGGGTGGAGTGGAGCCCAGGGGTGGAATGCATTCCTCCCCTGGGCCATCATGCGTCCCGTTGACATCCGCATAGGGGGATAGCTATCTCACGAACGCGAACGCCGCCTTGCTGCTGCCGGCGATTCGGCCGTTCCGGTCATATGCCTGCATGATGAGGATGTACATGCCCGTGGACACGCGGCGGCCGCTCTGGCTGATGCCGTTCCATGCCATTGTATTGACCCCCGCATGCAGCCGGCGGTCGATTGACTGCCGCCATATCTGCCTTCCGCTCATGTCATACAGCCTGAACCTCACTGTACTCATGCCGATCAACGGCACCTGATACCGGATCAGCACCCCGTTTGATGCGGGATTCATGGAACACCCCACAAGCGCAAACGATCCGTTGCGCACGCGATACGCAGCGCTGCTGACGAAGGATTCGGTCCCGATCGTCAATATGCGCAGAACGCGCTCCGATGCCCCAAGCACCAGGGACGTATCGCGGCCCATGGCGCTGAATGCGCCCGTGACCGGATCATACATGCGCGCCGTAAAGCCGGCAGGAAAGCCGCTCCCCGGATCAACGTGGTAGCGGATGGTATCAACCTTATCGCCGGTATTCATGAAGGCGACTGCGAATGTCAATCCCCCGTTTTCCAACTGATGCGCGAATCCGTGACCGTACGTCCGCTGCTGCCGCGCATCATAAATCCCGGCCTTTAACGGCAGGAACCCCGGCGGCTGCGGATGATAGGAGATCGCCCCCGGTCCGGCCGTATACCCGCAATACACCGTATTGAGCGATCTACCCGCTTCCGTGCGCGCAATCACCTTCGCGCTCCACCCCGAACCGTCCTGCTTCTTCGCGAATCCGCCGGCTGGCGGTTGATATGCCGACAGCTCCGCGGAGATCGGCGGAATTTTAAGCGTTATCGAACGCCGGGGCCAGCAATAGACCGAATACGCAACGAGCGGCTGCCAGGTCAAAGGAATTGCCGGATCGTTAATCTGCGTTTCCGGGGCCTTGCTGATGTAGAGCGGATTGGTGACGAACGTGGCGTATTCCCCGCCCCAGACCTTGTCGGGCACGGTGTCCAAGACCCATTTGTAAATTTCCAGCGAGTCTTCCGCTATGCCCGTGGCATGGATGATGTCCGCGGCGCGGACATCAAAATGATACGGCACCGCTATGTCCGTCCACTCTCCGGGATTGAGCGGCACCTCAACGGGTTTCTTGAGCGATACCGACCTGCCGCTTCCGAAATCGAATGACGCAGGCTCGATGGTCTTGAGCCATCGTGCGCGGCCGGGCAGAAATGCGAACGACGCCGAATCCCGGTCCGAATATTCCACCCACTTCCGCGGGACCGTGTCGCTTCGGTTTTCATCCGTCACCAGCCATTGGAACATGCGGAACCGCGCCGGCATATATACCCATGGCCGGTCCGACGGCACCAAAGAACGGAGCACGCCACTCGCGCCCGGATTGTCCAGTTCCGTGGTTGCGAAGACCGGCGTCCAGCAGTTCCGGAGTGTGGTGATCGCGTCCGCGTTCTCCCGCCGCGCCTGACGCGACAGGTTCACCGTGTCGGCATGCACACCGTCGCTTATTATCAAAAACGACAGCAGTCCGTTGTCCTCGGTCACGAACCATCCGTCGATGTTGACCGTTGCCGTGTCCGCGGGATCGCACCCGCCGCAGAGATAGCCCGCGGGCGAAGAGGGACGGAACGGCCTGCCGTCGCGGGAATACAGCAGCCGCCACCGCACGTTTCCGATGTTGTCCCGCACGGTAAACCGATCGGTGATGCCCTCGCCGTCACTCACCGGCGCGGCGGTATCGCTCACTATGAAAATCCGCGGACGCAGGGTATCGGCCATCACGAAGAACGGGCCGCCCGACCGGGAGTCCTGCTCCGGTATGCACGCCCACACGGTCCGCGACGCCGTATCCACGCTGCTTCCGTACTCCACCAGCACGCGGCCCGCGCTGTCGCGGTAGACGGCAAGATCGCGAAAGTCAATGGTTGACGGCAGCGAATCGTAGCGCAGGCCGACATAGAACGACTGGATGTTCTCTTTCTTAAGGGAAAATCCGATGCTCAGGGGCAGCAACCCCTCGATCGTGTCCGGCGGATAGTACCGCGTCACCGTGTCCACGATCATCGGCACCTGGTACAGCGAGTCCTTGCGCATCAGCACCGTGCCGTTGAACGCGCGCACCGTGTCGTTTTTGCCGAAATAGGCAATCCGCTGCCACGTGAAGTCCGGGGTCATGAATGACCCGAACGACGAATCCGTGGGCTGTGACCATGGTCCTCGCGTATTCTGCAACCACAGGCCGACATACAGCGTGGCATTGAATTCGATCGTATTCGCCATGTCAATCGTCATCTCACCCGACGGCGTCGACAGCGGCGACACGACGCACCCGTCGAACACCGTGGGCGGTTTGGCGCGCGCAAGCGCGCTGTCGGCCGATATGCGCACGCCCATGTTGCGCGTGATCAATGCGAGCGGCCGGGCGTGCCAGCGGATATGCAGCGTGTTCGTGGTCTGCGCGAACCACAGCGAATCAATCGCCGCGGCGTTCTCGATCGAATCCCCCGTGCCGTATTCAGGGGTGACGACGTCCGCCCGCGACCGGGTCGTCACGTTCGACCAGTGCAGGTTTTTGCGCGCCTGGATCGCAAAGTAATAATGCGTCTGGGGTTGCAGCCCGATCACCGTCATCATCGTATCGCCGGCGCGCGACGGGCCCAGAGACAGAAATTTCCATTCGTCCGGCTGGCCCAGGGGCACCGGGTTTACCCCGTAGAGAATGCGTACGCTGTCAACACTCCCCGGATTGTTCCACACCAGCGGCGCCTGGTTGGCCGTAAGACGGCCTTCCACCCGCAAACTGCACGGGTTGGCCGGATACGGCCAACCCACCATGAACGTGTCCGCCGAGGCTTCGCTGATCTGCAGGTTCCTGCCGATCAGCCAGGCGGAAATCTCCAGGTCCGTCGTGTCTTCCATGAAGAGCGGATTTCGCTTGCCGGCAATGTATTCCGTTCCTGCCGCAAGCACGTCCAGCGCCGCAATGGTATCGAGATCAAACGGCGCGGCGCTTCCCAAACGGTATGCAATCACCACGGACTGCACTCCCGCGGTGTCCAGGCTTCCCGCATTGCCCAGCAGCACTCGCACCGTGTCCAGTTTGCCCGCATCCAGCACCGGATTAGCGGCGGTCCCGGAATTTCCCAGATACTGCCCGTTGACCGTAAGGTTATTGACAGGCGCCATGCGCACCCCGACCGCGTTATACCGGCTGAACGGGCTGGCGCGCAGGCCGTTCCACAGCGGTGACGCCCAAAATCCATAGATGGAATCCGACAGAAGTATCGGCGCGGGAACGGTCACGATATCCGTAAACGCGGTATCGTTCCCCATGGCAGCAAGCATCGTGGCAATCGAATACTCCTGGAATTTGCGGCTACGAAGCGTATCGATGCGCGAAAGGCCCGAGCGGCCGAACCAGCAATACAGTTTGTCCGCGCGCGGCGATATCAGGGGACCGGTCGGAATGTCCTTGATACCCTTGAATGTCAATTCGATGCGCGTGGATGAGAGCACGCGCGCCGCAAGCCGAAGCGGGTTCTCCCCCACCTTGGATACATAGATCGCGGCGGCAATGGAGTCGCGCATCGATGCAATAGCGCCGATCACCGTCAGCTTGCAGGTATATCCGCCCGTGTCGCTATACACGTGGGAAATCGAGGCCATGTGCGCGTCGTACGCGGTATCAATGCCGTCGCCGAACGACCATCGCCATTGGGCGATCGAACCCGTCGAACTGTCGGCAAAGCTCATGGGGGCGCCGGCAAGCGGGTTTTGCGGCGCAAATGTAAAGCGGGCTTTGGGCGCCCCGGCCACGCGCACCGCTGCCGTGTCCGCGCCCGTGCCCGAGGCGTTGGTCACAACGCAGATATAGCGGCCGCTGTCGGCGGCCGTGACCGCGGCGATCTCAAGCGCGGAGTCCGCGCCACGGACCATCGCGGACCCGGCAACGGTCCACCGGTATGTCAATGGCCGCGACCCAACGACGTGCGCGATAATCGTGATGCGCCGGCCTTCGGGGACCGTCGTGTCCGCCGGCGTCACCGTGACAACCGGCGTCGTTGCGGCGGTCACCACGATCGTATCCGGCGCGGCATTCGGCAGGCCCGCGCTGTTGGTGATGACTACCGCGAAGGTGTCCGCCTGCCAGTCGTTCAGCAGCACGGTCGCGCGGCCGTTGCGCACGGTCACGATCTCGGCGCCCGCCGCAACGCCGTAGCTTCCGTCGCCCGTTCCTTCGGTCACGCCGGTGATCGCGCCGTGCTTCGTGGGCGTAAAGGTGATCATCGTTGACGTATCGGAGGCAATAAGCGCGCCGCTCTGGTCATGTACCTCCACGCCGAGCATGGTGCCGGCGCCGGCCTTGAAATCCGAACCGGGCCGCGCGATCTCCACGACGAATTGCGACTGCATCGAACCGGCGCGCTGCGTTTCATAGCAGAGCTTGATCCAGTCCGCCGAGCGCACGGCTTTATCCAGCCGGATCTCATCCAACTGCCCTTTCCAGGATGTCTCGTTGTGACCAGCCTGTTGTCCAAAGGTGAGTACATTGCTGTTGTTGACGACCTTCGTAATCGTTCCCGGCCCCCCCCCTTTAAGCGCGCCGCCGCCATATACGGACGCGTTGGCGCCCTGGAATACTACCGCGATATGTTCCCAGTTCCGCAGCGACCAGTCGGTGATTGCTTTGACCCCGTACCGGGCGCTTGAAGATCCGAGAATTTCAAGACTGTCTTTTGTCTGGTTCGCGCGATTTATGGAAAACCCATTCGCATCGCCCCAATCCAGCTTCCGGGAAATAATCCGGCTGGATCCGTTTACACTCGGGTCATCCGTGAACCTCGCCCACAGCGAAACGGTAAACGTGTCATCCACGTTCAGCGGCGCGGCATCAGCGACGTCGATATACCCGGTCGCGCCGTTGAAATTCTGCGCTCCGGCGATGTCCCCGGCAGTATCGGCAACGCCGCTTGTTCGCGTGCCATTCATCGCGTTGATGGTAGCGTCCGTTGTGTCATTACAATGCCATACCCCTCGAAATCCGTTGCTGGTCAAAAACACGGAAGGGCCGTCCGAGGCGCCGGCCGTGTTCTTTCCCCAGTACATATTGACATACTGCGTTGCGCTATTCGGCGCGATGGTGTCCACGCGGACCCATATTTCGGAGGATTCGGCGGCCGCGTTCCACCGCTCGATCTGGTAGCTGAGGTCCGTCCCTCCCGAATTCGTGAACCGCAAATCCGCGCCGCCGTTTTGGGCCTCCGCGAATTTGAAGTTGGATTTATTCAGCACCACCAGAAGAGGAAAGTCCCGTACGCCGGTTGTGATGTTCGCGCCCTGGGGCGTGGTGTTGATGACGATTTTTCGGTTGTGGGTCCACGTCGAATAATCGGCTGTGCAGCCGCGGAACCGCCAGTTGGATCCGTTATTGCCGGCGTCCGTGCCGCTATAGGCGATAATGACGGAATTTGGCGCCTGGTCGGCCACGGAAATATCGTACAGCGTAAACGTGCCCGCGCCGGACCAGGGGCGTTGGACGCCGGAAGCGCTGGACGTGATGGAAATATCGTCATTGCCGCCGCACCCGCCGCCGTTGCCGTCGAAATCGATGGTCCCTGCGTTGGAGACGCCGCCGACGCCAACGATGATGTCCCCGGTGGAGTGATTGCTGAACGTCGCGCCGGAGCATACCCGCAGCGCGCCGAACGAAAGCGCTCCGGCCGACTGGGCCAGCGTGCCGGCAAGGACCGTGACGGAGTCCGTCACCGCCACGTCGCCGTCCGGCAGGTTGAAGACGGCGCCGGATTTTTTGAAGCCGAGGTCGCAATAGGTCACGGCGGGGACGGCGACCGCGCCGTTGCCGGACTGTCCTGTGTACATCACCCGCGATCCCGAAGCCGCCGCATCGAATTTTCCATCCACGGTAAAGGCCGTGCCGCCGAGGTTGAGCGCGCCCTTGACGGTTAGCGTACAGGTGACCGGCACGGAAAGGGTCGTCCCGGCGCCGGCAATGTTGAGCGTATCGCCGGCGCCGATTTCGAAAAGCGAGGTGTCTTTGAGCGTCAAAGAGCCGATGGTGACATTGACATTCGCGCTGTCGTTGAGCGTGGTGATGCGGGTATTATATATCCCGGGATCTTCTTGTCCTTTCATTTTATCTTTTATAATCAGCTCACCGCCATTGGCGCCCTGGGCATAGGTCTGGAGGTAAACGGTCCCCGGCGCCGCGGAAAGGGAGCCATCGCAACAATGATTCCCGCTGAACGCCTGAACGCTGTCTTTGGAAAAGTTGGTGAAATCAGCGCCACTGCCGGTCAAGATTACCGCGACTCTTCCCCCGCTTCCATTTCCCGCGTCGGTTTCAAAATCAACGCCGCCATTCGCGCGGATTCTTCCGGTTGTTCCCGTAATTGTTCCGCATCGCAAGTAAATGCTTCCGCCAGAACCGGCGCCTCCTGAATTGTATGTGCTGTCGCCGCTTGCGGTGATTGTGCCGTTGATCGTGGCTGATCCGGCTATGTTCATCCAGATAGCCCCGCTACCCGGGCTTGCCCAACCGTCATCCCAGTAGCTGTTTCCGCCGCTGCCAAGATGGTATGGCGCTGTCACGGAGCCATACGTTTTCGATACATTCGGACAGGTAGGACAACCAGCCGATAAGCCGCCGCCGCCCTTTCCGCCATACCCCCCTCCGCCCATCGTAGTGTTATCAGTGCCGCCATTGCCCGGACCATAACCCGGGCTATAGCCAAGGGTGTCGGCAAAAATCGTATCGCCCGCGGCCAACGTGAAATTCCCGCCCACGTAGACCTTGAGCCGGTATGTTTGCGCGGTGGTATTGTCCTGATGCGTCCAATTCCCGCCGTTGATGGCGCAGTTGCCGCTGATCTTCACCGAGTCATTCGCCGAATACCGGTTCCGGAAGATGACCCACCCGGTATACGCAGAGGTCTGGTCCCATGCGCCGACCGCGACATTCACGTCCCACGTCATGTTGAAAATGCTCGTTCCGTCAAGCTGGACCGTGTCTCCCGGGGCAAGCGGTCCGGCGGGCGTCCAGTTCGAATCCACGGACGCCAATCCCGCGCTATCGGCGCTCCAGACATGTTTTGTGGCCGGATACGCGGACGCGCACAGGCACACGGTAACCGCCGCGATCGCCCGGAATCGAGCGCGGGCATTGTTCTCTGGAATCGGGCTGGAATTTCTGCGCATGTACGTATATGCAGGAAAAGGCAATAAAAACGCTATTGATAGTATATCATATAATCAGTATTCCAGCATGGGAGAGTTTTGTCGAGTTTTGAAGGTCCAGCGGTTCAAGGCGGTTTTATGCGCGGGATTATCGATTTCCCTCTGTCCGGGGGACAGCGGCACGAGTGGGAATCAAGACAGTCCGTGTTTCCGGGCCTGAAGGCCCGGAAACACGGGTAGAGCGGCTGCAAATGTTAAGCGGCCGAAACGGCTTCCTGGGCTT
>Ga0315279_10010176_pt1 | contig 11092 bp, 5 predicted proteins | sample YL17G06_20_MG_FD_203694 | JGI IMG/M metagenome (GOLD analysis project Ga0315279, IMG submission 203694) | Sediment microbial communities from Yellowstone Lake, YNP, Wyoming, USA - YL17G06_20 | ecosystem: Environmental > Aquatic > Freshwater > Lake > Sediment | place: USA: Wyoming | collected...
CGTTGCGTTCTGTGGTGGACGCCCTGGAGAAGGGTTCAGCCAGCTTGGAGATAGGTGTAGCAGCGCTGCCGGGCGTGCCCGGGGGCACGGGGGCGCCTCTCGTTTTTGGCCGCAATCTCTGGATCCTCAACCTGCGGCCGGAGGAGGAGCAGGAGGCGGCCTGGAAGTTCGTCAAGTGGCTCATGGAGCCGGAGCAGCAGGGCGAGTGGTTCGCCGGCAGCGGTTACCTACCCGTAAGCCGTTCCGCCATCGACCAACCGGCGGCCCAAGACATTGTAGCCAAGTACCCGCTGTATCAGGTACCCCTGGACCTCTACCTAAAGAGCCCCACGACCCCCGCCGCCCTGAATGCCCTGCTGGGGCCCTTCTGGCAAGTCAGCGAATCCCTCTTCCAGGGGATAGAGGCGATGCTCTCCGGCGCCAGGGATCCCGTCGCGGCCCTGGGTGACGCGGCCGCCAGCGCCAACCAGGTCATTGAGGAGTACAACCAGCGGGTCAAGGACTGAGAGGGAGGTTTGTCATGCAGCGCCAGCCCGACTTTGAGAACTTCCGCCGGACGATCCTTCGCCAGGGTCCGCCGGGCCCTGTGCCGTTCTTTGAGCTGTTCGCCGACCCGGGCATGGTTGAGGCCGTCCTGGAGGAGAAGTTTCCCGTCAACCTGCACCGCTACATTGAAGAGCCCGTCCTGGAGGTCTCTGAGGATGAGCTTAAGGGTCTGGTGAAGTCTCTTGACATGTACGTCCGCTTCTGCCGAGAAGTCGGCTACGACTACGTCTTCATGGTGACGGGCCTTAGTCTTCAGCGGAACCTCAAGGCTGCCGCCGACACCGCCGGGGCCCAGAACTGGCCCGGCGGCCAGCGCTACTGGCAGGATGAGGAGAGCGGCCCCATTCAGAGCTGGGCTGATTTCGAGTCCTACCCATGGCCCAAGGCCGAAGACCTGAGACACGTCGCCCTGGAGTACGTCAGCAACGTCCTCCCGGAGGGGATGAAGGCCGCTGCCTTCGGGTTCGGCGGCATCTTCGAGAACTCCACCTGGCTCATGGGCCTGCAGCCCTTCTCCTACGCTCTCCAGGATCAGCCTGACCTGGTGGAGGCCATCTCCCAGCGGGTGGGCGAGCTGTCGGCTGCCACCTGTGCTCAGGTCGTCGCCATCGACAACGTCGACATGGTGTTCCTCAGCGATGACCTGGGCTACTACAGCGGCACCCTCGTTTCGCCCAATGTTATCCGGCAGTACGTCCTACCCCACTACAAGAAGATCGTCGACATCGCCCACAAGGCCGGGAAACTGGTCGTCTTCCACTCCTGTGGGAACATGTACAAGCTAATGGATGAGCTTATCGACGATATCGGCGTCGATGCCAAGCACTCGTTCGAGGATAAGATCCTGCCGGTGGAGGAGGCGTACCGTCGCTGGGGCGACCGGGTCGCTATACTCGGCGGAGTGGACATGGACCTGATCGGTCGCGGCACGGAGGAGCAGGTGCGCTCCCGCACCCGTCAGATCCTGGAGGTCTGTGGAGTCAAGGGCATGGGCTATTGCCTGGGTACCGGCAACACGGCCGCCAACTACCTTCCAAGGCAGAACTACCTGGCCATGCTGGACGAGGGGCGTCGCTGGAACAGGGAGCATTTCGGGGAGCCTAGCATGTAGATGCCATCGGCGCCCCGTCGCCGACGGCTCTCGGGGCGCCTGCCTGCGTCTGGTCATCTAGACTGACTCTCGAAAGGGCCCGGCGGCGTCCAGTTCGGTGACACCCGCTTGTCGGTCTACGCCACATCGCTGGAACGATACGACCGTGTCGCTAGCCCGGATGCCAGCGCATGCTGGGCACACCCGCCTGAAACGGCCGGAGACCACTGAGGAGGCGCACTGTGTCAAGGTACCTCGCGTTCCTGATCGCTGTCCTGCTCCTTTCCTTGTCGCTGACCGCCTGCGGTGGAGGCGGCAAAGAGGAGGCGTCCACGGGCAAGACCCCCGGCACTGGGCCGGCAGGCGGCACCGTCAGCATTGACCTCTGGCACTCAGAGACAGGCTCCAACGTGGACACCCTGGAACGCCTGATCTCCCGGTACAACTCGTCGCAGGACGAGGTCAAGGTGCGGGCCTTCTTCCAGGGCACCGACGCGGAGATCATAGTCAAGTTGGTGACCTCTGCGGGCTCCGGCCAGGTCCCAGCCATCGCTCTCGTGGGGGAGGTGGACACCCAGAAGATGCTCGACAGCGGCGATGTCGCCCCCGTCCAAGACTTCATCGACCGGGAGGGCTATGACCTGTCGGACCTGGACGAGAAGTCCATCCAGATGTACACGGTACAGGACAAGCTGTGGGCGATGCCCTTCTGTGCCGGCATGCCCCTCCTCTACTACAACAAGGTGGTCTTCCGAGAGGTTGGATTGGACCCGGAAAGGCCGCCTAAGGATCTGGAGGAGGTGCGCCAGTACTCGGAGAAGATCCTTAAGCGCGACGCCTCCGGGAACGTGGTGCGGAGCGGCATCGCTATCGATGTGCGAGCCTGGATGGAGAGCATCATGGCCGACCACGACGACCTCTTTGTAGATAACGAAAACGGACATGAAGGCCGCGCCACCAAAGTGCTCTTCGACAATGACACCGGTCGCTGGTTCTTCCAGTGGTGGCACGACATGGTGGATGAGGGGTTGGCCTTCAATGTCGGCCGGAACCCCACCTACGCGGACACCTTGCTGGCCCTGGCCAGCGGACGCGCCGCCATGACCTTCAGCTACTCTCCCGCCTTGGGCTCGGTAATGGATGTCCTGGAGAAGGGGGTGGAGGGTGTGGAGATCGGCGTGGCCGCGGTGCCAGGCGTGCCCGGGGGCACGGGGACACCTCTCCTCGGTCATCGTGTTCTCTGGACCATCAGCCTCCGGCCGGAAGAAGAGCAAGAGGCAGCCTGGAAGTTCATCAAGTGGCTTATGGAGCCAGAGCAGCAGGCCGAGTGGTTCGCAGGCACCGGCTACCTACCCGTAAGGCATTCGGCAACGGACCTACCGGCGGCCAAGGAAGTTGTCGCCAAATATCCGCAGTTCCAGGTGCCCCTGGACCTTTACCTAGAGAGTCCCACAACCCCCGCGGCCCTGGGCGCCGTGCTGGCGCCCTTCTACCAGGTCCGCGAAGCCCTTAACCAGGGGGTAGAGGCAATGCTGGCTGGCGCCAAGGACCCCGACCAGGCCCTCGAGGACGCCGCCGCGGAGTCTAACCGGGTCATCGAAGAGTACAACCAGAGAGTGAAGGACTAGAGGGAGGTTTGTCATGCGGCGCCAGCCCAACTTCGAGAACTTGCGGCGCACGATCCTGCGCCAGGGCCCGCCGGGCCCTGTGCCCTTCATTGAGCTCCTGGCTGACCTGGGCATAGTTGAGGCTGTGCTGGGGGAGAAGTTCCCTGTCGATCTGCGCCGCTACCTCGACGAGGCGTTCGTGGATGTATCCGCCGACGAGCTGCAGGGACTCACGAAGGCTGCGGACATGTTCGTTCGCTTCTGGTACGAGATGGGCTACGACCACGTACCCGTGCCGACGGACCTCACCTTTCACCGCCACCTGATGCCTCTCGCCGACACCGCCGGCCTGGCGAACTGGGTCGGAGGCGAACGCTACTGGCAGGATGAGACCAGCGGCCCCATCCAGAGCTGGGCTGATTTCGAGGCCTACCCCTGGCCCAAAGCCGAGGAGCTCCACCACATAGCCCTGCAGTACGTCAGCGCAGTCCTCCCGGAGGGGATGAAGATCTGCGTCCAGCTGCCAGCCGTCTTCGAGAACCTCATGTACCTTATGGGTCTGCAGTCCCTCTGCTATGCTCTCCACGACCAGGCCGACCTGGTAGAAGCTATTTGTCAGCGTCTGGGCGAGCTCGTGACTGCGGTTGCCGCTCAGGTCGTTGCATACAACAACGTGGGCATGCTTTTCCAGGGCGACGACATGGGCTTCCTCAGCGGCACCCTGGTGTCCCCGGATGTGCTCCGTCGCTACATCCTGCCTCACCACAAGAAGATAACCGAGGTAGCCCATGGCGCCGGCAAGCTGTCTCTGTTCCATTCCTGCGGCAACGTCTACAAGTTGATGGACGACTTCATCGACTACGTGGGCGTCGACGCCAAGCACTCCTTCGAGGACAAGATCCTGCCGGTAGAGGAGGTCTACCGCCGCTGGGGCGACCGCGTGGCGATCATGGGCGGCGTGGACATGGACCTGCTGGGTCGAGGCACAGAGGAGCAGGTGCGCGCCCGTACCCGTGAGATCCTGGAGGTTTGCGGCGTCAAAGGCACCGGCTACTGCTTGGGCACCGGCAATTCGGCGGCCAACTACATTCCGGTCCAGAACTACCTGGCCATGCTGGACGAGGGGCGTCGCTGGAACAGGGAGCATTTCGGGGGAGCCTGACGCGCGGGTGCCAGCGGCACCCCGTCTGCGGCGACTCCTGCCGGGGCGACGATGGCGGAGGGCCACTCTCTAAGACTGCTGGCGGTCATGGATGAGTTCACCAGGGAATGTCTGGCCATAGACGTAGGGAGGTTGAGGAGGGGGTCTTTCCGGCCAGCCAAGACAGGGGACGGATCGTCGTATGAAAAGGAGAGGTGTATCGGTGCAAGGGGCCAAGTGGTACCAAGGGAGCTACAGGCGCAACCTGGTGGACATGCACATAGAGGACTGGGATGAGAGATTCCTCTCGCTGCTCGATCCTGAGACGTACGTGGGGCTGCTCAAGAAAGCCCAGGTACAATCGGCGATGGTCGATGCCAACTCTTGCGTGGGTTACTGCTACTGGCCGACGAAGACGGGGGAGATGCACCGGGGTATCGGGGGCAAGGACATATTCGGCCAGATCACCTCTCTGTGTCGGAAAGAGGGGATGGACGTAATCGCCTACTACACCCTCATATACAACAACTGGGCCTACGGGCGCGATCCCTCGTGGCGCGTCATCGATGTGAAGGGCAGGGGTTCGCGAGAGGGTGGCGGCAGAGTTGCTCGATGGGGGGTGTGCTGTCCGAACAGCCCGGGGCACAGGGAGTTCGTTGAGCGTCAGTTGCGGGAGCTGTGCAGCAGCTACGACTTCGATGGGATATTCCTCGACATGACGTTCTGGCCGGCCGTCTGCTACTGCTCGTGGTGTAAAGAGCGTTTCGCCAAAGAAGTGGGCGGCGAGATACCGACGGTCATCGACTGGCGGGATCCGCGGTGGCTCACGTTTCAGAAGAAGCGGGAAGAGTGGATTGTGGAGTTTGCCGCCTTCGCGACCGATACGGTCAAGAGCTGCAAGCCCGACGTCACCGTGGAGCACCAGTCTTCGATATACATTCAGAGCTGGATGTTTGGCGCCACCTTGGGTCTCACAGGGCCCAATGACTACCTGAGTGGTGACTTCTACGGGGGCTTCGCGCAGCAGTCCTTCATATGCAAGCTCTACGACAGTATTACGCCCAACAAGCCTTTTGAGTTCCACACGTCTCGATGTTATCCAGCGCTGCTCGATCATACGACTCTGAAGTCGAAGGAGATGCTGGAGCTCCACACTTATCTGGCCCTTGCCCACAATGCAGCTTTCCTCTTCATCGACGCCATCGATCCAGTGGGCACACTGAACCCGAAGGTATATGAGACCATGGGCCAGATATTCGCCGAGTCCAAGAACTATGAGCCCTATCTGGGTGGGAGCATGTGTCAGGACGTGGGCGTCTACTTCAGTCTGGACTCCAAGATGGATTTCGCCGACAACGGCAAACAGGTCGACGCCGGCTGGGGAGGGGTCCCTCATCTGGACGCTGCTCTAGGGGCGGCCAGGATCCTGAGGGAGAGCCACATACCCTTTGGAGTGATCAGCAAGAACAACCTGAAGGACACGAGCGCATATCAGGTGATCGTGCTGCCGAACGTGTTGATGCTAAGTGAAGAAGAGGCGGAAGACCTAAGGCGCTTTGTGGCGGACGGCGGCAGCCTCTATGCCAGCGGGGGTGCATGCCTTGCTCTCCTAAACGACATCTTTGACATATCTGTGGAAGGCGAGACCAAGGAGGGGGTGACCTACATTGCGCCGACTCCCAAAGGTCGGACCCTTGTTATGGGCGAGGTTGACCCCAACTATCCCCTCGTCATGTTCCAGCCACAGCCAAAGGCTAGAGCGTCCAGCGGGGACGAGGTTCTAGCTACGCTGACATTGCCCTACACGGACCCAGCGGATGGGACAAAGCTAGCCTCCATGCATTCCGATCCGCCGGGGGTAACCACTGATTATGCCACTGTCGTATATCGTGCGTATGGAAAGGGCAGGGTGATGTGGGTATCGGCTCCACTGGAGACAGCGGGACAGAGCCCACACCGGAGGGTCTTTGCGCAGATGGTAAGGGCACTGGCTGGCGGGCCCTTCTCGTTCGAAGCGGATGCTCCAGGCGCTGTAGAGGTGACCCTCTTTCATCAGCCGGAGAAGAAGCGTTTTCTCATCAACGTGGTCAACGCGCAGGAGCAGCCACCGCCGATACCGGTGTCCAATGCGACCGTCAGGGTGAGGATGGGTGATAAGAAGGCAGTCCGCGCGGCTCTGTTGCCGGACGAAAAACCGATGGCCTTCGTAGCCAAGGGTGAATACGTCGAGGTGACAGTGCCCGAACTGAATATCTTCCACATGTTGATGGTAGCCTATGAATAGAGGCGGTGACCCGGGAAGCAGGGGGCTTTCGGGCGCCGCTCTACGCTGGCGGGCCAGAGGCGGAACAGCGAGCGGCCCGGATGCTGGCGTATGCTGGGCACGCCCACCTGAAACGGCGGAGACCAATGAGGAGGCACACTGTGTCAAGGTACCTCGCGCTTCTGATCGCTGTCCTGCTCCTTTGCCTGTCGCTGGCCGCCTGCGGTGGGGGCGGCGAAGAGGCGGCGCCTAGCGGCGAGACCCCCCGCGCCGGGCCAGCAGGCGGCACCGTCACCATCGACCTCTGGCACGCTGAGAACGCCGCCAACCTGGACACCTTGGAACGCTTGGCCTCCCAGTTCAACTCGCTGCAGGACGAGGTCAAGGTGCGGCCCATCTACCAGGGCATTGACGCGGAGCTCATGGCCAAGCTGATGGCCTCTCTGGGCTCTGGCCAGGTCCCAGCCATCGCCCTTATGTCGGAGGTGAACACCCAGAAGATGATCGACAGCGGCGCTGTCGTGCCCATCCAAGACTTCATCGATAGGGAGGGCTATGACCTGTCGGACCTGAACGAGAGGTCCGTCCAAGAGTACACGTTACAGGATAAGCTATGGGCGATGCCCTTCTGCGCCGGACTGAGCCTCCTCTACTACAACAAGGTGACCTTCCGAGAAGTAGGCCTGGACCCGGAAAGGCCGCCGCGTGATCTGGAGGAGGTGCGCCAGTACTCTGAGAAGATCCTGAAGCGCGACGCCTCCGGCAACGTGGTGCGCAGCGGCATCGCCATCGATATCCCGGCCTGGCCAGAACACATACTGGCCCAGCACGGCGACCTCGTCGTGGACAATGACAACGGGCACGATGGCCGCGCTACCAAGGTGCTCTTCAACAATGAGACCGGTCGCTGGTTCTTCCAGTGGTGGCACGACATGGTCGATGAGGGGTTGGCCTTCAACGTCGGTCTCGACCCTACCTACGCCGACGGGTTGATGGCCATAGCCAGCGGCCGCGCCGCCATGACGTTCAGCTACTCCAGTGCGTTGCGTTCCGTGATGGATGTCTTGGACAAGGGGGTGGAGGGTGTGGAGATGGGCGTCGCCGCGCTGCCGGGCGTGCCCGGGGGCACGGGGGGGCCTCTCGTCTTTGGTCATAATCTCTGGATCCTCAACCAGCGGCCGGAGGAAGAGCAGGAGGCGGCCTGGAAGTTCGTCAAGTGGCTCATGGAGCCGGAGCAGCAGGCCGAGTGGTTCGCTGGCAGCGGCTACCTACCCACAAGCCGTTCGGCCATCGACCTGCCGGCAGCGGAGGACGTAATCGCCAAGTATCCGGAGTTCCGGGTGCCCCTGGATCTCTACATGAATAGTGCCACGAGGTCCGCTGCCCAGGGCGTCGTCCTGGCGGGGCCCTTCGTGCAGATCCGCGAAGAGCTCTCGCGTGCCGCGGAGGCAATGCTCTCTGGCGCCAAGGACCCCGACCAGACCCTCGAGGACGCCGCGGAGGAGTGTAACCGGATCATCGGAGAGTATAACCAGAGAGTGAAGGACTAAGAGGAAGGTTTAGCGTGCAGCGCCAGCCCAACTTCGAGAACCTGCGGCGTACGATCCTGCGCCAGGGCCCGCCAGGCCCTGTGCCTTTCATTGAGCTCCTGGCTGACCTTGGCATGGTTGAGGCTGTGCTGGGGGAGAAGTTCCCTGTCGATCTGAGCCGCTACCTCGACGAGGCGTTCGCTACCGTGTCCGGCGACGAGCTGGGGGGATTTGCGAAGGCTGCGGACATGTTCGTTCGCTTCTGGTACGAGATGGGCTACGACTACGTACCCGTGCCGACGGACCTCACCTTCGACAGCCACCTGATGCCTCTCGCCGACACCGCCGCCCTGCCGAACTGGGTCGGAGGCGAACGCTACTGGCAGGATGAGGAGAGCGGCCCTATCCAGAGATGGGCTGATTTCGAATCCTACCCCTGGCCCAAAGCCGAAGACCTGAGGCACGTCGCTCTGGAGTACGTCAGCGGCGTCCTCCCGGAAGGGATGAAGATCTGTGTCCACCTGCCGACTGTCTTCGAAAACGCCATGCACCTCATGGGTCTGCAGTCCCTCTGCTATGCCCTCCGCGACCAGCCCGACCTGGTAGAGGCTGTTTGCCAGCGTTTGGGCGAACTCGTGACTGTGGTTGCCGCTCAGGTTGTCGCCTGGGACAACGTGGGCATGCTTTTCCAGGGCGACGACATGGGCTTCCACAGCGGCATGCTGGTGTCCCCGGATGTCATCCGTCGCTACATCCTGCCTCATCACAAGAAGATAACCGAGTTGGCCCATGGCGCTGGCAAGCTGTCTCTGTTCCATTCCTGCGGCAACGTCTACACGTTGATGGACGACTTGATCGACTACGTGGGCATCGATGCCAAGCACTCGTTCGAGGACAAGATCCTGCCGGTGGAGGAGGTCTACCGCCGCTGGGGCGACCGCGTTACCGTCCTGGGCGGCGTGGACATGGACTTGCTGGGTCGGGGTACGGAGGAGCAGGTGCGCGCCCGTACCCGTGAGATCCTGGAGGTTTGCGGCGTCAAAGGCGCTGGCTACTGCTTAGGCACCGGCAATTCGGTCGCCAACTACATTCCGGTCCAGAACTACCTGGCCATGCTGGCCGAGGGGCGTCGCTGGAACCGGGAGCACTTTGGGGCTGCCTAAGAGCGGCGACCGGCACGAGCTCTGTCTTTCGCCATGGAGGTCTTGCGTGCAGCGCCAGCCCAACTTCGAGAACCTGCGGCGTACGATCCTGCGCCAGGGCCCGCCCGGCCCTGTGCCCTTCATTGAGCTCCTGGCTGACCCTGGCATGATTGAGGCTGTGCTGGGGGAGAAGTTCCCTGTCGATCTGAGCCGCTACCCCGACGAGGCGTTCGCTACCGTGTCCGGCGACGAGCTGCAGGAACTTGCGAAGGCGGCGGACATGTTCGTTCGCTTCTGGTACGAGATGGGCTACGACTACGTACCCGTGCCGACGGACCTCACCTTCGACAGCCACCTGATGCCTCTCGCCGACACCGCCGCCCTGCCGAACTGGGTCGGAGGGGAACGCTACTGGCAGGATGAGGAGAGCGGCCCTATCCAGAGATGGGCTGATTTCGAATCCTACCCCTGGCCCAAAGCCGAAGACCTGAGGCACGTCGCTCTGGAGTACGTCAGCGGCGTCCTCCCGGAGGGGATGAAGATCTGTGTCCACCTGCCGACTGTCTTCGAAAACGCTATGCACCTCATGGGTCTGCAGTCCCTTTGCTATGCCCTCCGCGACCAGCCCGACCTGGTAGAAGCTGTTTGCCAGCGTTTGGGCGAACTCGTGACTGCGGTTGCCACTCAGGTTGTCGCCTGGGACAACGTGGGCATGCTTTTCCAGGGCGACGACATGGGCTTCCACAGCGGTACCCTGGTGTCGCCGGATGTCCTTCGTCGCTACATCCTGCCTCACCATAAGAAGGTAGCCGAGCTAGCCCATGGCGCCGGCAAGCTGTCTCTGTTCCACTCCTGTGGTAACGTCTACACGTTGATGGACGACTTGATCGACTACGTGGGCATCGACGGCAAGCACTCGTTCGAGGACAATATCCTGCCGGTGGAGGAGGTCTACCGTCGCTGGGGCGACCGTGTCAGCATCCTGGGCGGCGTGGACATGGACTTGCTGGGTCGGGGCACAGAGGGGCAGGTGCGCGCCCGAACCCGTGAGATCCTGGAGGTTTGCGGCGTCAAAGGCACCGGCTACTGCTTGGGCACTGGCCATTCGGCCGCCAACTACATTCTGGTCCAGAACTACCTGGCCATGCTGGACGAGGGGCGTCGCTGGAACCGGGAGCACTTCGGGGGAGCCTGACATGCGCGTGCCACCGGCGCCAACGCGTTCTCTGGTAGAATAGGCCGGTTTCTGAGACACTTCTGTACCACGAAGGAGGGGGTAGGCCATGCTTCCCCGGGAACGCGTCCTCACAGCCCTTAACCACGAGGAGCCGGACCGCATCCCCATCGACCTGGGCACCACGAAGGTCAGCGGCATCTGCCTGGATGCCTACGCCAGTCTCCTCAATGCCCTGGGCCTGGGCCGGCGCGAGCCTCGGGTGGTGGACACGAAGCAGGGTCTGGCCGGCCCCGACGAGGACGTGCTGGAGGCGCTGGGCGTCGATTTCCGGCCTGTGTGGACAAACCCGCCCTCAGGGGGAGAGCCGCCCAGCGTGCAGGAGGGGGAATACGAGGTCTTTATCGACGAGTGGGGCAGCCGGGTGAGCCGCCCCCGCTCGGGCGGGCTCTACTTCGACGTCACCGAACCGGCTATAACTGAGCCCAGCCTGGAGGCCGTGGAGAAGTTCGCCTGGCCGGACGTCGATGATCCCGCTCGCTACGAGGGGCTGCGCCAGCGAGCGCAGCGGCTCCGCGAGGAGAGCCCCTACGCGCTGGT
>Ga0315279_10010177_pt1 | contig 11092 bp, 9 predicted proteins | sample YL17G06_20_MG_FD_203694 | JGI IMG/M metagenome (GOLD analysis project Ga0315279, IMG submission 203694) | Sediment microbial communities from Yellowstone Lake, YNP, Wyoming, USA - YL17G06_20 | ecosystem: Environmental > Aquatic > Freshwater > Lake > Sediment | place: USA: Wyoming | collected...
TGGGGTTGTTGCCATACCCTTTAGACCCGGAAAAACACAGGAGGTTTCGAGTTTGTTTGCACTTTCAGCGTAAGGCATACGCTTGATTGAGGACTAGAGGGCCATGCTGGTGCCATCCGGGGGAAGTGACATGGCGTGCCGCGGGGTTCGGGGGGCTACGACCGTCGAGGCCAACACCCCTGAGGCCATCCTCAAGGGGACGCTGGAGTTGCTGGCGCTGATGATCCGCCAGAACGACATCCGGCAGGAGGACGTGGCCAGCGCGACCTTCACCACGACGCCCGATCTGGACGCCGAGTTCCCCGCCCTGGCCGCGCGCCAGCTCGGCTGGCTCCACGTCGCCCTGATGTGCGCCCACGAGCTGAGCGTGCCGGGCTCGCTCGGCCGGTGCATTCGGATCCTCATCCACTGGAACACGGAGAAGACGGCCGACCAGATCGTCCACGTGTACATCAAGGATGCCGCGCGGCTGCGGCCCGACCTCTCCAAGCTCCCGCCGGTGGACTGGGACGAGATGGAGGGGTGGATCAGTGCCCACCTGAACCAGGACGCCAAACCGAGCCGGCAATAGCGAAGGATGAGGGATGAAGGATGAGGGATGAAGACGCGCCATGACGACTTCATCCACGTCCTTCGCGTCACAAGCTCTGACGGACGAAGACTCGCCATGAAACCTTCCCCCTTCATCCCTCCTCCCTCATCCTTCATCCTTTCCCTTGAGCCCGGAGAACTCTGATGACGCGATCGACCGCCCCGAGATGGTTGCCGTTGGTGTTTCTGACGTTGGGCTCGGCTTGCGCTGCCGCAGATGCGCCAGCGCTTCCCCGCCCCGAGCACCCCTTCCCGCAGATGGTGCGGGCCGAGTGGGTCAGCCTCAACGGCACCTGGGAGTTCGCCGAGACGGACGACAGTAGCGACGAGAGCTTCTTGGCCGCCGCAGCCTACCCCGACAAGATCGTGGTTCCCTTCTGCCGCGAGAGCAAGCTTTCGGGGCTGGGACGGACGGGCTTCGTCAAGAACGTCTGGTATCGGCGCACGTTTCAGAAACCGGCCGAGTGGAAATCGCCGCGCGTGCGCCTGCACGTCGGCGCTTGCGATTGGAGAACGCGGGTCTGGGTCAACGGCCGCCTCGCCGGCGAGCACACCGGCGGCAGCGCCCCGTTCTGCTTTGACATTACGGAGCATCTCAAACCGGGCGACAACACCCTGATCGTCCACGCCTTCGACGACACACGGAGCGGGCTCCAGGCCACCGGCAAGCAGGCCCATTCGGAGAAGAGCCAGGGCTGCGTCTATACGCGGACCACGGGCATCTGGCAGACGGTGTGGCTCGAAGGGGTCGGGTCGGCGTTTATCCGGGACGTGCGCGTCGAGCCCGACATCAAGGGCTCGCGGGTCCTGATTCAGGCCGAGGTGGAGGGCGACGCCGCCGGACTGACGCTCAAGGCCGTCGCGAGCAATGGGAAGGATGTCGTGGGGACGGCCCAAGCGCCCGCCGACTGGCGCGACAACCAACTGGTGCTCAATCTCTCCGAAAAGCGCCCCTGGTCCCTCGAAGACCCGTTCCTCTACGACCTCAAGCTCTCGCTCGTGCGCGGCGACGAGGCGGTGGACCGGGTGGACTCGTATTTCGGCCTGCGCGAGGTGACGATCCGCGGGGCGGCGATCCTGATCAACGGCAAACCGGTTTTCCAGCGCACGGTGCTCGACCAGGGGTTTTATCCCGACGGCATTTGGACCGCCCCAAGCGATGCCGCCCTCCGGCGCGACATCGAGCTCTCGAAGGCCGTAGGCTTCAACGGGGCCCGGCTGCACCAGAAGGTCTTTGAGCCGCGTTTCCTCCACTGGGCCGACAAGCTCGGATACCTGGTCTGGGGCGAGTTCCCCAATTGGGGCCTGAGCTACAAGAATCAGGCGGTCAACCTCCCGGTGATCAACGAGTGGATCGAGATCGTGCGCCGCGACCGCAACCATCCCGCGGTCATCGGCTGGTGCCCGTTCAACGAGACGCCGCCCGACGCTGGCCCGCTCCAAGCCGCCATCGTCAACGCGACCCGGGCCATCGACCCCACGCGCCCGATCATCGAATCGAGCGGCTACTTCCACGGCATTCCCAGCCCGGACGCTTTGGACGCCCACGACTACGACCAGAATCCCGCGTCGTTCCGCCAGCGGTGGACCGAGTCTTATGGGCCGGGGACATCGCTCCCGGAGCGCTACCGGGCGCGTCACTCCTGGCGCATGTTGCCGTTCTTCGTCAGCGAATACGGGGGCATCGGGTGGAGCATCTCCGGCGGGTGGGGCTACGGCAATGCCCCCAAGAGCCTGGATGCGTTCTATGCCCGCTACCAGGGCCTGACCGACGCCCTGCTGGACAACCGCTACATGTTCGGCTACTGCTACACGCAGTTGACCGACATCGAGCAGGAGCAGAACGGGATGTACTACTACGACCGCAGGCCCAAGTTCGACGTGGAGCGGATCCGCAAGATCCAGTCGCGCCAGGCGGCCTACGAGAAGGACCCGCCGTATGAGGCCGCCACGGCGCAAGACAACTGGCGAGTCCTGGTCGGGGCCGTTCCCGACGGGGCGCTGGCCCGGCCGTGGCGATACACGCTCGCGGCCCCGCCCCAAGACTGGACCGCGCCCGGCTTCGACGACGGCCAATGGAAGCTCGGCCTTGCCGGCTTCGGGCAAAAAGGCGAGTGGGAGCGGTACATCAAGACTCCGTGGAGCACCCAGGACATTTGGCTCCGACAGGAGTTCACCGTGGGGGCAGGTTGGCAACCTGCCCCACAGGACGGCGGGCCTTCCTTTCGCCGGGCCATGCTTGTGACCCACTACGACAACGGCACCGAGGTCTATGTGAACGGCAAGCCCGTCTGGAAGGGCGATCGCTGGAACGACCAGTACGACGGGTTCGACGTGACCAAGGCCCTCAAGGCGGCCCTGAAGGAGGGCAAGAACACCGTCGCCATCCACTGCCACCAGGACGAGGGCGGCCAGTTTATCGACGCGGCGCTGCTGGCTGAGTAAGGGCCCAGCGGCACGCCCCATCGTGGTATAATGGATTTGGGCGAGATTCCCGCGAACAGGCGGTCAAAGACGCCGTGGCCGAGTCGCTTCGGGAGCAGCGGGACCTCCTGCACGACGTCTTCACTGAGGTCTTGGAGGACATTGCCCTTGCCGAGGCCATCCGCGAGGGGCGACAGACGGGCTTTGTCGATCGCGAAGAGGTCATCCGCTCGTGCAAGAGGGAGCCATGAGGGTACGGTTCCGGAGGAGCTTCGCCCGCGACCTCAAGGCTATCCACGACGACGCCCTTCTCGATCGCGTGCAGCACGTGATTGAAGCCGTTGAAGAAGCGCGAAGTCTCAAGGAGGTGACCGGCGTCGCCAAACTCGCCGGGACAAGCGAATTCTATCGCGTCCGCGTCGGGGAGTTCCGGATCGGCCTGGCCATCGAGGGCGACGAAGTCGAGTTCGTGCGGTGTCTGCACCGCCGCGAGATCTACAGGTACTTTCCGTAATGCGGAGAGCCAAAGGCCGCGGACAGTCAAGTGCGGACAGTTCACGCAGTTCCCTGGCGAAAAGGAGTGCCAAACGCTTCTCGAAATGACCCGGACCAAGGGATGGCCCGTTTGACGGGAGTGGCGGGCGGAACGGGCATCTTGGCTGTGTGGAAGCCGCGCCGTGGCGTCAGAAGCTGCCAGCCCTCAGCTATCAGCGTTCAGCTATCAGCCGTCAGCAAGCGCAACCCTGAAAGCTGATGGCTGAAACCTGATAGCTGACAGCCGAGACGCAGCCCGCCACAAGGAGCGTCCGTTGGAATCCCGCGAAATCGTCCGCCGCGCCATCGAATTCGGCACGCCGCCGCGTCTGCCCTTCTGGCAGAACGTCCTGCCCGACGTGCCTAGCGACGTCTGCGACTGCTGGGAGATGGACCGGGCCAGGCGGGGCTGGTTCTTCGACCACGCCGCCGAGGACGACTGGGGGTGCGGCTGGGCCGCCAGCCCGACGCAGAAAAACATGGGGCAAGTGGTCTATCACCCATTGGAGGACTGGTCCAAGCTCGACTCCTATCGGCCGCCCAGCCCGCGCGACCCCTTCTACTTCGAGCGGATCGAGGACGCCATCTCCCAGGCCGGCGACCGCTACGTGGTTGTCGCCTGCCACTTCAACCTCATCGAGCGCCTGCACATGCTCCACGGGTTTGCGCAGACGCTTGCCGATTTCCACTTGGAGCCCTCAAAGATCGAGCAGGTCCTCGACATGATCTTGGAGTTCAAGCTCGGCTTGTTCGACGAGCTTGCCCGCCGCTATGGGGACCGTGTCCACGGCCTCTTCTTGACCGACGACTGGGGAACGCAGCAGGGCACCTTCACGAGCGGCCGCATGTTCGAGGACTTCTTTCTCAAGCGGTACCGCACGATGGTGGGTGCCGTCCACGGGCACGGCTGGCACTTCATGCTCCACAGTTGCGGCCGGGTGAACGCTTTCGTCCCGTACTTCGTCGAGCTTGGGATCGACGTGCTCAACTTGCAGCAGCCGCGGCTATATGGCATCGAGGAACTCGGCCGGCAGTTTGCCGGCAAGGTCTGTTTCCTCACCACGGCCGACATCCAGGCCACCATGCCCTCGGGCGACCTCGACAGGATCCGCGCCGAGGTCCGCGAGCTGGTCGAGCACTGGGCCACGCCCCGCGGCGGCTTCATCGTCTTCAACTACGGCTTCGACGAGGCCATCGGCGCCACGCCCGAGGCCACCGCAGCCATGTTCCGCGAGTTCCAGCGTCTGATGCACCTGGTACAATTGCAGCCGGGCGATGGTCGGGCGCAAGACCGCGCGGTGGAATCCTCTCCTCTGGGAGAAAGAACGACATGACCGGAAGAGACTTTCTCAACGCCGTGGCCAACGGCCAGACGGACATCCTCGCGATCCTCCTGAAGCTGCTCCAGGAGACGAGCACGGACTACTGCGTCGTGGGCGGGTTGGCCGTGAATGCCTACGTCGAGCCCGTCGTGAGTCTGGATCTGGACATCGTCGTGATCGCCCGGAGCGTGGAGCCCCTGTGCCATGCCGCTGAGACGGCGGGACTGAAGCTCACCCGGTTCGAGCACAGCCTCAATTTGACCGCGCCAGGCTCGGACCTGCGCGTCCAGATTCAGACGGATGCGCGATACCAGGCGTTCATTCCAAGGGCGGAGACCAGGACGGTTCTGGGATATCGAATGCGGGTCGCTGCGCTGGGGGACGTGCTGCAAGGCAAGCTCTGGGCCTGGAGTGATCCGGCCCGTCGCAAGAGCAAGAGACAAAAGGACCTGGCCGACATCGCAAGATTGGTGGAAGCCCATCCTTCGCTGCAAGAATCGTTGCCGGAGGAGGTCAGGGGACGATTGGACTGAAGGCGGGTGGCGTAGAGCGAGCGTCGCGAGCGTTGGCCCCACCCCGCCGGCGCGTTACAATGGATTCCCAGCCTGATAGTAGGAGGTTTGCCATGAAATATCGCGTTCTCGTCGAGCCGGATGAAGACGGCGTGTACGTCGCCGAAGTGCCCGCGCTGCCCGGCTGCATTTCTCAGGGGCGGACGCGGGCCGAAGCCTTAGAGAACGTTAAGGAGGCGATCGCAGCCTACCTGAAGAGCCTCACGGCCCACAATGAGCCGGTGCCGCCGCCGATTTCGGAGGAAGTCGTCGAGGTGACGCTGTGAGCCACTTGCCGCGGGTCTCGGGCCGTCAAGTGGTCAGTGCGTTGGGCAAGGTCGGATTTCAGTTCGATCGCCAGCGGGGCAGCCACATCGTCCTGCGGCACACGGCTCCTCCCCATCGTCGTCTTACGGTGCCGGACCACGACGAGGTGGCCAAAGGGACTCTTCGGGCCATCATCCGACAAGCCGGCTTGACGGTGGAGGCATTCAAGGCATTACTTTGGCCAACGGCCGGCCCGGTCTGATCTGAAGGCTACTGCCTTTCGAAGAGGTAACCCATGTCAAGCGAACGCGACCCTGACCACTCGGCTTTCCACTGCGATTGCTGCCCGAGGCCCGCGCACGATGGTTCCGGGCACGCCGGCTGCAATCGAAGGGACTTCCTTGTAGGCACGGGCGGCCTTGCCGCGGCGGGCATGACGTTCACCGCGCTCGAATCCGCGGGGGCCGAGCTGGGCCAGAAGCGGCCGCGCCAGCAGCCCATCCGCTTGCCGCTTCGCGTGCAGCCGGTCTTCAACTGCGATATCTACCCGCGCAAGGAGGCCACGAGCTGGCGAGTGACCGGGGCGATCCAAAATGAGCAGGAGCTGCGCGAGGAGGAGGCCCATATCCGCCGCGACCTGACCCAGATGGCCTCGGCAGCGGACTTTCCGCTGGAGATTCTGCCGCTGGTCACGGTGCGCCAGGTGGACCAGGCCGCCGCGGTGGCCAAGGGCAGCCACGACGTGACCATCATGTATGCCGCGCGGCGGAACCGCGCCTTGCTGGAGGCCCTGGCGGCCCCCGACAAGTGGAACCTCATGTTCGTGCGCCACCGCTCCGGGCCGCTCTACTACATGTACATCGGGGCCCACACCCACTTTCTGCGCAAGACCCGCGACGAGTTCGGCCAGCCCGGCATGGACGTCCACGACGTCGTGGTCGATGACCATGCCGAGCTTCTCTGGCGCCTGCGGGCCCTCGCGGGCCTCAAGAACACGTTAGGCAGGCGGATTGTCGCCGTGGGCGGGCCCGAGGGATGGGGCGCGGGCGGCCAAGGGGCGCCCGAGCGTGCCCAGCAGACCTGGAAGATGGACATCCGCACCGTCTCTTATGCGGACCTCGGCAAGCGCATCGAGAAGGCCCGGCAGGACGAGGCCCTAGTCAAGCGATGTCGTGCCGAGGCCGGGAAGTACCTGAAGCAAGAGGGCGTGACGCTGGAGACCTCGCGGGAGTCCGTGGACCGGGCATTTCTGCTGACCGAGGTCTTCCGCGACCTTTTGGACGAGGCCCAGGCCGATGCGATCACCATTCAAGCCTGCATGAGCACGATCATGCCGATCTCGCAGACCACGGCCTGCTTGCCGCTCTCGCTATTGAACGACGAGGGCTACCTGGCCTTCTGCGAGTCCGACTTCGTGGTGATTCCGGCCGGAATCCTGCTGCACCAGATTGCCGGCACGCCGGTCTTCTTCTGCAACCCCTCGATGCCGCACAAGGGCGTCTTGACCGTCTCCCACTGCACCGCGCCGCGCAAGATGGACGGCCGCCGCCCGGAGCCCGCCCGGATCCTCACCCACTACGAGTCCGACTTCGGGGCGGCGCCCAAGGTGGAGATGAAGAAAGGGCAGGCGATCACGGTGGTCAACCCCGATTTTGCCGGGCGCCGGTGGCTCGGTTTCGGCGGTGAAATCCTCGACACGCCCTTCTTTCCCATCTGCCGCACGCAGCTCGACGTGAGAATCCGCGGCGACTGGGAACGCCTGGCCGAGGAAATCCGCGGCTTCCACTGGATGGTCTGCTACGGCGACTACCTGCGCGAGCTGGGCTATGCCGTGAAGAAGGCCGGGCTGGATTGGCTGGCGCTGAAGTAAGCCATCCGGCCCCTCACCTTCCCCGGCCTTGAGGATGTTCAGTGGGATCACTTGGCCTTGACGTCGGCGGCCGGTTCGTCGAGCTTGAGCACGACGACCATGTCCAGTGGGCCCTGGTGTTCTTTCGGGACGGCGATCTCGATGGCCTGGTCCGTCTGTCTGACCGCCAGCGTCCCGCCGGTCAACAGCGAGCTGGCCACGATCTTCCCGTTAATCGACGGGAGCTTGAGGGTGCCTTCGCGCCATTGCAGGACGTGGACGTAGACGGTGTTGCCCCGACAAGTGGTGCCGCCCCAGCCGGCTGAGCGGAACGGCCCGCCCCGGGTGCCGTAGATACTCTCGCCGTGCTGTTTGAGCCACTTGCCGATCTCGCGGTACCGGTCGGCCTGGCGCGGCTCAATGCGCCCGTCGGGCATGGGGTTGGTGTTGAGCGCCAGATTGCCGCCGCGGCATGCGCAGGTGACCAGGAGATCAATGCACTCCTTGAGCGACTTAATCCGATCGTCGGGCTTCCACGACCACTGCGTGCCCAAGGTGACGCAGCTCTCCCACGGCCGGTCAACTCGAAAACCGCCCAGGCGCTGTTCCGGCGTGTCGAAATCGCCCGGCAGCCCGCAGCGGTTGTTGATCACCAGCCACGGCTGGATCGACCGGGCCATCTTGAACAGGTTTTCGGCGTCCCAATCCTGGGCGGTGCCGCCGAGACCGTCGAGCCACAGGCCGTCGATGCGGCCGTAGTTGGAAAGCAGCTCGCGGACCTGGCCGTGAAGGTATTGGACGTAACGGCCGTGGTTCGGCGTGCGATAGTCCGGATGATGCCAGTCGGGCTGCGAGTAGTAGATGAAGAGCTTCACGCCCGCCTCATGGCATGCGTCCGCAATGTCCTTCATCACGTCGCGGCGCCATGCCGCCTCGGGGCTCGTGCTCTTGTAGTCGGTGAGCCTCGTGTCGTAGAGGCAGTACCCGTCGTGGTGCTTCACCAGCAAGATCATGTAGCGGCAGCCGGCGTCCTTGGCCAGTTGGACCCACTGGCGGGGGTCGAACCGTTCGGGCTTCCACTTCTTGTAGAGATTGTCGTAAACCTCGACCGGCGTTGGCCCGCTGCCGCCCTGCTTCTGGTCCGGCCAGGCCTTGCCCCGCGACCAGCCGATCTCCAGCCCGGTCAGGCTCACCGGCCCCCAGCAGACGAACATCCCGAATCTGGCATCCTGCCACCACTCGATCTGCTCCGGCTGGGCCTTGAGACGGAAGGCAGGGTCGGTCTGCCGGCCGGCCGCGAACGCGGTAGGCAAGCAGCCAACCGTCAAGGCCGCGGAAACCGCCCAGAGAGTCCTACTTGCCAACATCCTTCAACTCCCAGACGAGAACGAAGTCCTTCTGTGCTGCGGCAGCCAGGTACTTGCCGTCCGGCGAGAACGAGAGGCTGTTGTATCCGCACAATTCGCTGTACGCGGTCTTGCCCGTGTCGCATGGCCATTCTCGCAGAGAGCGTGAATCCAAACTCACCTCATCCCTCGCCGCTCGCCCCTCACCTCTTCATCCCGAACAACTGGAACTCCCAGATCGTGGGCCCTTCGCTGGCCTTGAGGATGTTCAGGCGGACCACCCGGGCCTTGACCGGCGGAAACCTGGCGGAGAAGTCCTCGCCGATGGTCGTGCCGCGGTAGAAGGTCTTCCAGGAGTCGCCCTCCTTGGCCTGGAGCTCGAACTCCTGCACTCGCGGCGCGTAGGCCTCGTGGATCATCGCCCGGCCGATCGCCTTCGGCTCGCCCAGGTCCACCTGGAGCCACGCCTGATGGGTCCCGGCATCGGTGGCCCAGCGGGTCTCCGGGTCGTCGTCCACGGCCTTGGCGGGCCCGTGGACGCGGACGGATTTTTGGAAGACGTTTGACGCGGTCGCTTTCTTGCCGGTCGCCAGGGAATCCGTTGCGGCGTGGCCCACCTTGGCGTCGGCGGCCGGGCCGTCGAGCGTGAGGACCACAATGGTGTCGATCTCTTTGCGGTCCGCGGCCGGCACGGAGATCGCGATCCCCGCGTCGGTCTGCTTGACCGAGGCCGTCCCGCCGGTCAACACCCGGCTGGCGACGATCTTCTTGTCGATGGGCGGCAGGACGACCGGGTCGAGCTTCGGGTCGAGCAGGTGAACGTAGACCGTGCTAGCCTTGTACGTTGCCGTGCCCCACGCCCCGCGCCGAAACGGCCCGCCCCGCGTCCCGTAAATGCTCTCGCCGTACTGCCGCAGCCAGTCGCCCATTTCCTTGAGCCGCTCGACCTGACGGGGCTCGATCCGGCCGTCGGGCATGGGGCCGACGTTGAAGAGCAGGTTCCCGTCGCCGCCCGCGCACTTGATGAGCGTCTGAAGGCACTGTTTGAGCGATTTGATGCGGTCGTTCGGCTTCCATGCCCACTGGTCGCCGATGGTCATGCAGGTCTCCCACGGCCGGTCGGTCTGCATCTTGCCGATCTCCTGCTCGGGCGTGTCGTAGTCGGCCGCCAGGCCGCAGCGGTTGTTGACGATGATGTGGGGCTGGAGGGTGCGGATCGTCTTGAACAGGGGCTCGGCGTCCCAGTCCTTGGCCGAGCCGCGCAGGCCGTCGAAGAAGAGCATGTCCACGCGCCCGTAGTTGGTCATCAGCTCGCGGACTTGTTGGTGCATGTAATCGACGTAGCGGGCGTGGTTGGGCGTGCGGTAGTCGGGGTGGTGCCAGTCGGGCTGCGAGTAATAGAGTCCGAACTTCAGGCCCCCTTCGTGGCAGGCGTCGGCCAATTGCCGCACAACGTCCTTGCGATAGGGCGACTCCGGATTGGTGATCTTGTAGTCCGTGACGTTGGAGTCGAACATCGTGAAGCCGTCGTGGTGGCGCGAGGTGAAGACCATGTAGCGCATCCCCGTGGCCTTGGCAATCTCGGTCCACTGGCGGGCGTCAAACTTGACGGGGTTGAACTTCTTGTAGAGGTTGTCGTAGACCTCCAGGGGGATCTGGCCGGTGCCGCCGGTGCCGCGGCGCGGGCCGCCCCGCGACCAGCCGATCTCGGTGCCCTCCAGGCTGACCGGCCCCCAGTGGACGAACAGCCCAAACTTCAGCTCGCGCCACTTGGCGATGTCTTCGGGCGAGGCGTGCAGGTAGGGCTTGGCGGGCTTGGCGGCCTCAGCCGTGGTGCGATTTTCGGCCAGAGCGGCGCCGGGGAATCCCCTTGCGAGGACAACAGACGACAAGAGCAGTGCGGCGATTGCGGGGCTGACTTTCTTCATGGCGATCTCCTGGAAGACCCGGTTGAGTGGACACGGCGGCGATTATCGCGATAATGACGGGATTACGAAGGGACGAAGACGCGAGATCAAGATAGGCGATCGGCATTCGGCCGGCAACGGTCGGATGCACAGCGGCTTGGAGTCCCAGCCGGCATCCCACCCCTTCGGGGAGGTCGCGGGCGAGGGATCGGACGGCACATTGGCGTGCCGCGGTCCCTGGCGGATCTGATACTTTGACGGAGGGGGCGGCGGGCAAAGCGGTAGGGTGGGACAGCGCAGC
>Ga0315279_10010178_pt1 | contig 11090 bp, 9 predicted proteins | sample YL17G06_20_MG_FD_203694 | JGI IMG/M metagenome (GOLD analysis project Ga0315279, IMG submission 203694) | Sediment microbial communities from Yellowstone Lake, YNP, Wyoming, USA - YL17G06_20 | ecosystem: Environmental > Aquatic > Freshwater > Lake > Sediment | place: USA: Wyoming | collected...
TCTTCTGCGGCCCCCATTGATCCGCCCACCGCGGGTCGTTGGGCTGCGTGGCCGACTGCGTCGGCCACGAAGACTGCGTCGGCCACGTGGTGTCGAGGAAGCGGTAGAGGTAGTTTGGCTGGGCGACGATGCCGCGGCGCGCGAGCGAGTCGGCCACCGCCGCCGGGTCGCGCGGGCCGTCGAGCCGGTACGCCCACCAGCCGGACAGCGTCTCGCGGGCCGGGCGCATTGCGCCGGGTCGCAGGGCGATGACCTGGCGGGGCGCGCTCAGACCGAGCCGCGCGAAGACGTCGCCTTCCGTAGGGCGGGCGCTCGCATCGAGCCGGACGAGCACGATCCCCGGCGCATACGAAGCGCTGGCGGCGCGCGACGCGAGAGCGGCGACGAGGATCGCCGCAGCGAGTGCGGACGCCGCACGCAGATGGTGCCGTCGGCACATGGGTCGGAGGCGCGGCGTCGTGGGGCGATCGGGCATGTGCTCTCCAGTGCTCGGATCAGCGTTCTGCGGCGGGCGACGAGGTCGGTTCGGCGGGCGTCGTCTCCGCGGCGGCGATCCGGTCCATGGCGACGGCGATGCTGCGCCGGGCGACGTCGGCGAGGAAGCTGCCCATGTGCGGTCCCCACCAGGACATGGTGCGCGTCTCGTAGTTGTCGATCCGATCGTGCCGATCGGGCAGGACGTACCCGATGTAGTCGCCGCCGAAGCTCGTCGTCGCGAGGAGGAAGCCGCGCGCCTCGGCGCTGGCGGCGATCTCGCGCGAGAGCTCGCCGCTCAGGTCGCACGGCATGCCGGCGAGCACGAGCCGGTTGAGCGCAAGCACGGAGAGAGCCGTCGAGCGGATCGGGACGAGCCGACCTGCGAGCAGGGGCGATATCCGCCACTTGCCGCTCGCGAGGATCCTCTGGAGACGCATCTGGTTCGGCGGGAGGTCCATGGGCAGCCGGTATGCAAGGAGGCGCACGGTCGAGGACCATGGCGCCCGTGCCACGTGCGCGCGCACGCTGTCGGCGAGCGGCATTCCGACAGCCTGGGCGCGCTCGTAGTCGTGCCGGCTGCCGCGAGGGCTCATGCTGCCGACTGCGCCCGCGCTGAACAGCGCGACCTCGGCGGTGCGCGCCTCGAGCTCGCGCTCCCACACGCCGGGGTAGTCGCCGGAGATCATCGCGGCGCGGTCGCCGATGGTCGTCGCGTGGGCGGAGAATCGACCCCACACCGCCATCCCACCATCGCGGTGGCGGAAGGCGGCCCAGACGAACGTCGAGTCCACGTGCGTGGCGGTGCCGAGGAGTCGATTGCGGACGTAGGACGGCGCGCTGAAACTGCCGTAGGCCATCTCCGCCGGGGCGAGCGCCGCGTGCGCCTCGTGCGCGGCGCGCGACATCGCCGCGACGATCGTGTCGAGCCGGGCGGGATCGTACCGGCCGGCGAACTGCTTGCCGAGGAAGTCGGGCGACCAGTTGCCCGGTCCGGAGTGCGTGTGCGTCGCCGTGAAGTAGACGTGTCCCCCGGCGATGCCGAGGGAGTATGCGAGGGCCGAGCGGACGCGGTCGCTCATCTGCCGGCTCACGATGAGGATATCGGCGCCGATGAGGATCGCCTCGGAGGTATCGACGCGGAGGGCGAGCGCGCGCACGTAGACGCTGTCGTTCACCCGTCGCGCGGTGACCTTGCCGTAGCCCGCGGTATTCGTGGGGACGGCCGGCGTGATCGGCACGCGGCTCCACCCGGCCGAGAGCGGCGCCGCGACCGGCTCCGGCAGGGCGGCCGCGCGCCCGGCGAGACGGGAGAGCGTGGAGCGGTACGCCGGCTCCGAGGTGGGCGAGACGTTCTCCACAGGCCACGGACCGACGAGGATGGTCCATGCCAAGAGGATCGTCGCGAGTACGACCATGAGCACTCCCAAAATGCGCCGCATGGGGCCCCTCCCGTCGGAAGACGCCGTGGGACGCGGGCGGCCTCGCCACGTCCGCCCCGTGGTGAACAAGATACCATGGCCGTTCGTGCACCGCCAGACCGCGGCTTGGCGACCGGCGGTATCGTATCACGGGGGATACGCGGCCGCGGTTGCCGCAGCGACCTTCATGATCGGACGGCGCGATTGGGGACGGCGCCGTCGCCCTCTATCTTTGTGCTGTCCATATTCGCGCGTGCGCATAATTCTTGCAGTATCCCGAGGGCGTGACGCCCCACCGCGGAGCCAGAAGCGCGTCTTCACGCGGCCGGGGAACCGCACATGAGCTTCGCAGGGGAAAGGAAACAGGCGATGGTGCGCAGCATGATCACCCGTGGTTCCCTCCTCGTCCTCCTCGCGCTCGGCGCGGCCGCGGCGCAGACGGCGGAGACCCAGGAGGAGGTCGGCGGCCGGTCGGTCCTTTTCGGGACGACGACGATCGACGGCCGGCAGTGGGAGCGGCTGTCGTTCCGGCCGGAGATCCCGCTCGGCAAGGCGGCGGTGGCGCTCGACATCGAGTTGTTCCTCGACCAGCAGGGAGCGATCAGCAGCAAGGGGTGGGAGTTCGGCAATTCCACCGAGATCATGAACACGATCTACCGGAAGATCTACTACATCCGCTACGGGATGCCGGGGCAACCGATATACGCGAAGGTCGGCGCCCTCGATGACGTGACGCTGGGCTACGGCTTCCTGATGTCGCACTACCGCAACACGCTCAGCTATCCCGGCATCAAGAACCTCGGGGCGCAGATCGAGCTGAACCCACTCTACGGCCTCAACGTGCAGGCGGTCCTGAACAACTTCCTCGACATCAGCACGGGCGGGCCGCTGGTCGGCGTGCGGGTTGCGAAGCCCTTCGGGCGCTTCGAGGTGGGCGGGACGATCGTGTACGACTTCGACCAGTACGGCGGTCTGGCCGACTCGGACGGCGACGGCGTGCCCGATGGGCTCGACCGCTTCCCGAGGGATCGCAAGTTCGCCGCCGATACCGACCGCGACGGGATCCCCGACGAGAAGGACCGCGACGCGGACGGCGACGGGAGGATCGACGTCGACTTCGGGGGCAACGTGCTCAGCCAGGTTCAGCGCGACAGCATCGACGGGATCATGCGGCGCGCGGACCTGCCGCCGTTCGAGTGGGACACGTACCCCACAGCCCTCGAGCGACCGTTCAACAAGAAGTCCGTCGGGCGCGACCCCTTCGGCATGGTCGGCGCGGATATCGGCTTCAAGCTCATCGACAAGCCGGCGCTCAAGCTCATCACTTACGGCCAGCTCGGCATGTCGCTCGATGACGCCGACAGCAGCCGCGCGACCGGCTGGGGCATCGGCGCGCCCGGTCTGTGGCTCGTCGTGGGCCCGCTCAACGGCCGCATCGAGTACCGCCACCTGCGGAACGAGTTCATGCCGGAGTACTTCGACAACCTCTACGACCACACCCGCGTGGTGGCGAACCTCGACTCGGGCTCCGTGATCACGAAGGACGCGCTCCTCGACTCGCTCGAAGGACAGAAGCTCGATGGCGTCTTCGGCGACGTGACGCTCGCCCTCGGCAACTTCGCGCGAGTGACCGGGCGGTACCAGTACCTCCACGGCCGGCGGAGCCAGCAGCAGGTCTACGCCGTCGCGGCGCTCGGGCAGAGCACGCTGCAGATGGTGCCCAAGCTGAGCCGGCTCGAGGCGTTCTACGGCAAGCGGAACATCGGCCTGTACGGCGACAGCTTCTTCGAGCGGACGCTCGACACCACGTACGGCTACGACGTGGGCTTCGCCCTCGGCGGCGGCGTCGAGGTGGTCTGGGCGACGCGGTGGCTGTTCGAGCCGGTGGCGGCCGACCCGGCCGACGTCCGGGCGCGCCGGCAGGTGACGCTGGAGACGGTGGTGCGCTTCTGAGCCGCGATGCGGGCGACCGGAGGATGTCGGAAGGCGGCCGGATGATCACGACCATGCTGATCGACGTGGGCGGGCCCATCCTCGATGAGGCCAAGGACTTCCGCCTCGCCGCGTTCACGTCGGACGCGACCGGGATCACGCGGGTGTGCGTCGTGTCGGTGCCGGAGGAGATGAGGTCGCGGCTCGCGGTGGCGTGACCGCGATCAGCTCATGCCCTGGATGGCGCCGACGACGCGGTCGGCATGGTTGCTGATGATGCCGTCGGCTCCGAGGCGGATCGCGGCGGCGATGTCGGCCGGATCGTCCACGGTCCAGCACCAGAGCGCGCCTCCACCGCGGTGCATGCGTTCGGCGAGCGCGGCGTCGGCCCGATCGAACGGCGGCCCGGCGATGTGGATGCGGTCCATGCGGGCGGGGTCCGGCTTGCCGAGGGCGAGGCGCTCCACCTCCGGCAGCAGCACCTCGGCGTCGCGGAGGTTCGCGTCGCTGAACGATGCGATGACGACGCGTCCGGCGGCGCCCGCCGCGCGGATGACCTCGACCGTCCGCTCGACGACGCGGCGGCCCTCCGGCTTGATCTCGACCATGACCGGGAGCGGTATTCCGTCGAGCACCTCGGCGAGCGTCGGCACACGCGCGCCCGCGAACTCCGCCGACTTCCACGAGCCGGCGTCGCGCCGCCGCAACTCGGCGAGCGTCAGCTCTGCGACGCGGCCCGCTCCGGAAATGGTGCGACCGAGGGTGCCGTCGTGCACGACCACCACCTCGTCGTCGGCGGTCAGATGCACGTCGAGCTCGATGAAGTCCGCACCGACCTCGACCGCGGCGCGGAAGGCCGGCAACGTGTTCTCGGGGAAGCGCGCCGACGCGCCGCGGTGGGCGATCACCCATCGTCCGCGCGGCGCCGCGGCAGCGTGGTAGCGTGAGCGGAGCATGCGGCATGTCCTTTCTACCGCGCGTTTTCGTGCGCGCGGCTCGATAGTAGTGTACGCACGCGCATCGCGGGAGGGAGCCGGCGTCGCCGAGAAGGTCCGGCTCGTGTGACGAGGGCATTACCGCGGGCTCTGCATGGAGGTTCTGCGGTGACCGAGGAACACTTCTCGCCTGCGGGGTGTATATTTCCATCGTTGGAGGGGGAGAGCGATGGTACTGCCTCGCATGCCGAAAAATGGGCCGTCAAGGGGAACTTTGGCCACGGTGCAGTAGTTAGTACACCGAAGAATGGGCAACATCGCTCGAATCGGTCGGTCCAGTCATCGCTGTACGGAGAGCGAGTTGCTCGTCGCCGAGGGTATCGGCGCGCGGAGAGCCCGCGGGCATATGCGTTGGCGCCTGCGGGAGGTTAGCGTATACTCTTCGTGTCGGCACGCAGGATGTCGGACCGCGTGGGGCAGGCACAGCAGAGGAGCAAAGGTCGCGAGATGACCAGCAATGTGGCGGGTGGCTCCAAGCTTGATGATCAGGCCCTTGAGGCGTATCTGCGCGAGGTCCGCGACTATCCCCTGCTGACGCGGGAGGAAGAGGTCGAGCTCGCGCGGAGGATCAAGCAGGCCGACCAGAAGGCGCTCGAGAAGCTGACCAGCTCGAACCTGCGCTTCGTCATCAGCGTGGCGAAGAAGTACCAGAACCGGGGTATGTCGCTCCTCGATCTCATCAGCGAGGGGAACGTCGGCCTGATGGAGGCCGCGTACCGGTTCGACGAGACGAAGGGGTTCAAGTTCATCTCCTACGCCGTGTGGTGGATCAAACAGGCGATCCTGAAGGCGCTGTCGGAGCAGTCGCGGATCGTGCGCGTGCCGCTGAACCGCGTCGGGGACGCGCAGAAGGTGGACAAGCGGATCAGCGCGCTCTGCCAGAAGTACGGGCGCGAGCCGACGATCGAGGAGATCGCGGAGGAGACGGGCATGTCGCCGGAGGACGTCGAGAAGGCGCTCGACATCTCGCGGCCGCACCTGTCTCTCGACGACCCTGGCAACCAAGAGGGTGGGCGCACGCTCCTCGACACGATCCCCTTCGACGACGACGCGTTCCAGGAGAGCCCGTTCGAGAAGCGTTTCGGCATCAGCGTCGAAGAGACGCTCGGCATCCTCGACGAGCGCGAGGCGGAGATCATCCGCCGGTACTTCGGGCTGGACAACCAGGACCCGGAGTCGCTGAAGGACATCGGCGCATCGTTCGGGATCACGCGGGAGCGGGCGCGCCAGCTCAAGGAGCGCGCGCTCGCGCAATTGCGGAAGGTACACCGGAAGGTGTCCTAGGCGACCACCCGACACCATCCGGAGGGCCCGGAGGCATCGCGACGGATGCCTTCGGGTCTTTGCGTTTGGCCTCCGCGGATGTCACATTTCACGTGCAGGGCGGAGCCCACCGGAAGCCCCGACCCGGCCTTCGCTTCCCGGCATGACGCGGTGGCGCGGCACCCATGCTTCCGAGGCCTCCTCGCGTGACGCAGAATGTAGTCTCCGACCGACTCCCGCTCCTCATCGAGGACGAGCAGACCCTTGACGACGTGCTCACCCGGCCGACGCCGGAGCTCGTGGAGGCCGTCTCCCGGATTGTGGGAGACGTCGCCATCCTCGGCGTCGGCGGCAAGATGGGGCCGACGCTCGCGATCCTGCTGCGTCGCGCCATCGAGGAGGCCGGCACGAGGACGCAGGTCATCGGCGTCTCACGTTTCACGCGCGGCCAGTTGCGGACGCAGATCGAGGAGGCCGGCGTCCACACCATCTCGTGCGACCTGCTCGACCCGGACCAGCTCGCCATCCTGCCCCATGCGCAGTCGGTGATCTACATGGTCGGGATGAAGTTCGGTTCGACGGAGCAGGCCGAGCTCACGTGGGCGATGAACACGTACCTGCCGGGCATGGTGACGCGGCACTTCGCCGGCGCGCGCATCGTGGCGCTCTCGACAGGCAACGTCTATCCGCTCATGCCTGTGCGCCACGGTGGTTGCCGCGAGACGGGCCTGGTCGGCCCGGTGGGCGAGTACGCACAGTCGTGCCTCGGACGGGAACGGATCTTCTCGTACTGGTCGCAGAAGACGGCGAGCCCCCTTGCGCTCGTGCGGCTGAACTACGCGGTCGAGCTGCGCTACGGGGTCGTGCTGGACGTCGCCCGGCAGGTGTACGATCGCCAGCCGGTCGACCTGGCGATGGGCAGCTTCAACTGCATCTGGCAGGGCGACGCGTGCTCGGCGATCATCCGTGCCCTCGACCTCGCCGACATCTGCCCGGCCATCATGAACCTCACCGGGCCGGAGACGGTCTCCGTGCGGCGGCTCGCCGAGCGCTTCGGGCGTCTCTTTGGCGTCGAGCCGACGTTCGCCAGCGAAGAGCAGGAGACGGCGCTCCTCTCCGATGCGTCGCAATGCCACGCGCGGTTCGGCTACCCTCGTGTGCCGCTGGATCAGATCGTCGAGTGGACGGCGCATTGGGTCCGCACCGGCGGCGCGACGCTCGACAAGCCGACGCACTTCCAAGCGCGGGACGGTAGGTTTTGAACGGCGCGAAGCTGCCTTCCGACGTGTACGCCGTGCTGCGGCGCGGCATCGTGATCCCGGCGCATCCGCTTGCGCTCACGGCGCGGCGCAGCCTCGACGAGCGGCGGCAGCGCGCGCTCAGCCGCTACTACCTCGCCGCCGGTGTCGGTGGCCTCGCCATCGGCGTCCACACGACGCAGTTCGCCATCCGCACGCCCCAGGTGGGCCTCTTCCGGCCCGTGCTCGAGCTCGCCTTCGAGGAGATCGCCCGCGCACAGAAGGGCCGGCGCGAACCGATCGTCCGCATCGCCGGCGTCATCGGCCGCACGACGCAAGCCGTCGCCGAGGCGGCGCTTGCGCGGGACCTCGGCTACCACATGGGCCTCCTCAGCCTCGCCGCGCTGCCGGACGCCGACGACGACGCGCTCATCGAACACTGCCGCGCGGTCGGGGACATCATCCCGCTCATGGGCTTCTACCTCCAGCCCGCGGTCGGCGGCCGGTTCCTCGGGGAGCGATTCTGGGCGCGTTTCTGCGAGATCGAGAGCGTGCGCGCGATCAAGGTCGCCCCGTTCAACCGCTACCAGACGCTCGACGTGGTCAAGGGCGTCGCCGCGTCGGGCCGCGCGGACGAGATCGCCCTCTACACCGGCAACGACGACCACATCATCCTCGACCTGCTCACGCCGCACCGCGTGCCGGGACCGGAGGGGCGACCCGTCGACATCCGCTTCCGCGGCGGGCTCCTCGGCCACTGGGCCGTCTGGACGAAGCGGGCCGTCGAGCAGTTGGAGGACGTGCGCCGCGTCGCCGACGCCGCGGTGGCAATCCCGCCGCAGTTGCTGATGCTCGCGGCGGAGGTGACCGAGGCGAACGCAGCCGTGTTCGACGCGGCGAACGAGTACCGCGGCGTCATCGCGGGCGTGCACGAGGTGCTGCGCCGGCAGCGGCTGCTCGAAGGGATCTGGTGCCTCGACCCGGAGGAGACGCTCTCGCCCGAACAGGCCGAGGCCATCGACCGCGTGTACCGTGCCTACCCGCACCTCACCGACGACGACTTCGTCGCCGCGCACCGAGACGAGTGGATGAGGTAGCGTTCCGCGAGCCCGCGTGCATGAGACAGGACATCCCGCCCTCCGCTGGGGAAAGCGGGATGTCGATCACCCGATCTATAACCGAGGGCGAACACGGTCGAACGCGTTGCGTTCGCGGGTTCGCCCCTACTTCCCGGCCGCCTTCGCGACCATCGACTCCCACGGGGCGACCTCGACCTCGCGGCCCTCGGCGGCGGAGCGGTAGATGCCGTCCATGATCGCGTTGCCGATGATGACCTGCTCCGGCGGGATCGGCGAGGGCTTGCCGTCGCGCGCCGCTTCGAGGAAGCCGCGCGTCTCGTGCACGAAGCGGTCGCCGTCCTCGGGCAGGTGCTGCGGGAGGATGTTCACCATCGAGCCGAACATGTCGGTGTAGACCTCGAGCGGGCTCATGGCGATGCCGCCCTTCTCACCGAGGAAGAACGTGCGGCCCATGCTCTCGCCGTGGATGGCCCAAGAGATCTTGAAGCAGAGGCAGAGGCCGCCCTCGAAGCGGATCCACGCCGCGCCGAACTCCTCCACGTTGGTGATTTGCGGGTCCCATGACCATGCGCCGGCGACAATCGCGGAGGGATCGTGCGTGATGGGGGCCGCCGTCATGCCGCTCACGCGCAGAGGCTTCGGATGGCCGAGGAGGTCGAGGGCGGTATCGAGCTGGTAGACGCCGATGTCGACGACTGCGCCGCCGCCGGAGGTCTCGGTGCGAGCGAAGGAACCCTTGCCGATGCCGCGCCGGCGCGTGCCGACGGCCTCGCCGTAGTAGATGCGCCCGAGGGCGCCGGAGTCGATCACGCGCTTCGCGGCGCGCTGCTGCTGGCCGTAGCGGGAGTGGATGGCGATCATGAGGATGCGGCCGCTCTTCTGTGCGGCGGCGGTCATCGCGACGGCATCGTCGAGGGTCGCGGCCATGGGCTTCTCGCAGAGCACGTGCTTGCCGGCCGCGAGGGCGTCCACGGTGGGCTGGCGGTGCGCTTGGTTGTACGTGCAGATGCTCACCGCGTCGACCTCGGGCATGTCGAGGATCTTGCGGTAGTCGGTGAAGTGCCGCCCGACGCCCCAGCGCGCGGCGGCGTCCTTCGCCCGCTCCTCGACGATATCCGCCACCGCGACGATCTCGGCCAGATCGGCGTTGCCCTGGTAGCCGCGCACGTGCGAATTGGAGATGCTTCCGGTGCCGATGATGCCCACCTTCAGAAGCGACATGGCCCTGCTCCTTCGCTCGATGAGAGAGGATGTCACGAGGACGTGCCCATACGTCAGGCTCCGGGATCGGTACGAGGATAGATCGGCGAGCCCTCGGGCGCCAGCCCTACGCCGCGGCAACGACGTGCCCGCGCGGGCCTTTGACCCCATTCGCCTTTTGCCGTCCTTACGATAGGCCCCGCGAGCGTGGCGCGACGGGCCACCGACCGTCTACCCAGGGAGGAGCACGAGCCATGGCCGACAAAGTCCGCATCGCCATGATGAGCATGGCGCACGCTCACGCCGAGGGCTATGCCCGCCAGGTGGCGGAGAACCCCGAAGCCAAGATGATCTGCGTCTGGGATGACAACGTCGAGCGCGGCAAGGCCGCCGCCCAGCAGGCCGGCGTGCCCTACACCGACGACATGGACGCCGCGATCGGGCGCAGCGACGTGGACGCCGTCATCGTGAACGCGCCGACGGCCCAGCACAAGGAGATCTACCTCAAGGCCATCAAGGCCGGCAAGCACGTCTTCACCGAGAAGGCGCTCACGATCACCACGAAGGACGCCGACGAGGTGGTCGCCGCCGCGAAAAGGACCTCGCTCAAGTTCACCGTCAGCCTGCCGAACCGCACCCGGCCCGAGACGATCCTCATCAAGGACCTCGTCGAGCGGGGCGCGATCGGCGACGTCACGATGATCCGCGCGCGCGTCGGGCACCAGGCGGCCATCGATCGGTGGTTCAAGGGCGGGCAGCTCTGGTTCGTCGACGAGAAGGCGGCCGGCGGCGGCGCGATGTTCGACCTCGGCTGCCATACGACGGACTTCATCCGCTGGGTCATGGGCCCGCCGAAATCCGCGGTGGCGATCATGAACAACTTCAGCGGTGTCTACCCGATCGACGACAACGGCGTCGCCATCGTCGAGTTCAAGAACAAGGGGCTCGGCATCCTCGACTCGAGCTTCGTTCACCGGTCGGGCCCGAACCTCATCGAGGTGTTCGGAACCGAAGGCTACATCGGCCGCGGGTTCCCCGGGCAGAACATCGTCATCCAGAGCCGCAAGCTCCGCGCGGGCGACATGGACGCCTGGGTGGTGCCGGTCAAGCTGCCCGATCCGAAGCCGTCGATCATGCAGGCGTGGATCTCGGCGATCCTGCGCGACACGCCGCTCATCACCACGGTCGAGGACGGGCGCAACCTCACGCAGTTGCTCGAGGGCTGCTACACGGCCTGGCACACCGGGAAGAAGGTCGAGTTCGGCGCCTGAGGCGCGTCGTGTCGTAGGGGCAGGCCCCCGTCCCTGCCCCCATCCGGTGCGAACACGGGATGGGGGCGACCGCGTCCTCTACGAGGACGATGGGGGCCGCCCCTTGTATCTTGAACATGATCACCGGCGGGGTAGATCGTGCCGCCCCTGGGCCATGAAGGCCGTTCGTAGCCAGATCGCCCCGCCGGGTCTACCTCCCAGGAGCCCGTACCGTTGC
>Ga0315279_10010179_pt1 | contig 11089 bp, 11 predicted proteins | sample YL17G06_20_MG_FD_203694 | JGI IMG/M metagenome (GOLD analysis project Ga0315279, IMG submission 203694) | Sediment microbial communities from Yellowstone Lake, YNP, Wyoming, USA - YL17G06_20 | ecosystem: Environmental > Aquatic > Freshwater > Lake > Sediment | place: USA: Wyoming | collected...
TTATGCCATCGATGGCGAAGTGGCGGTCAGGATCGAGGGAGCCGGGCCCTATAGCAAGGAGTTCACTGGGCTGAACGATGGAATGCACCACGTGGTCGTGCAGGTGTTCGACTTGGCTATGAACGTGGGTTCGGCATCTGTGAACTTCACGATCGACCGCACCGACCCGATCGTCACCATCAGCTTCCCGCCGGAGGGTCAGCTGTTCGGTGTCGACACCGTGACGGTCTATTGGAACGGCACTGACCTGAACGGAATAGACCACTACGAGGTCAGCCTCAACGGCGGCGCATTCATGTCCGTCGGCAGCGACATCAGCAAGGAGTTCGCTGCCTTGAGCGAGGGATCGCACAGGGTTGACGTAGTCGCCTACGATCGCGCAGGGAACACCAGGAGAGCTAATGTGACATTCTTGGTGGATCTGACCGCGCCGACCATCGCGATCACTGCACCGGTGCAGGACGACTACTACAACGTCGCCTTGATACATGGCGCCTGGACCGTGGTGGACCCGACCTCGGGAGTGGCGCAGATACTGGTCAAGCTAGGCAGGGCAGTCGACTGGACATCCATCGGCTGGAACGCCACGCACGACTTCGCTGGGCTGATGCACGGTGACCACACCATCTACGTTAAGGCCATCGACAACGTCACCAACGAGAGGATCGTGAGCGTTTTGTTCCATGTGGACCTGGTCGCCCCGACCATCACTGCCAAATCCCCAACCGGAGCGGCGGTGGCGATCGGAACGAACGTCAGCGTCACCTTCTCTGAGGCGATGCTGAAGACCTCGGTGAGCATCGTCGGCGTGCCGGCGGTGACCATGGGCACCCCAATCTGGAGCAGCGACAACAAGACCGTGACCTGGACCCCGAGCTCTGCGCTCGCCTGCGCGACGAACTACACCCTGACGGTGAGCGGCACTGACCTTGCGGGCAACCCGATATCCGGCGTGCGGGTGATCGTGTTCAACACCATCACCCAGGTGACCGGTACCATAAAGGACGCCAATGGCAACCCGATCCAGGGCGCGAACGTGACCCTTAGCATGCCCGGGATGGCGACGGTCTATACCCTGACCGACGCCAACGGGCACTTCGTCATTGTCATCGCTGGCGGTACCTACGCACTGAAAGTGACCAAGAGCGGGTTCGACGATCTGAACAAGCAGATCACCGTCGGTCCGGGGCTGGTCAATGACCTAGGCAACATGAGCACGAACCCGACGGCGGGCTACACTCTGCCGATCGTGGTCGTGGTCATCGTCCTGGGTGCGGCTCTGGTGTTCCTGTTCCTGCGCAGGCGCAAGGGCAAGAAGTAGGCGAGAACGGGCAATCCCAATTCTTGATTTATTTCGATTGCAGTGCTGGGCGAATGGAAAGGACGAGATGTCGCTAGGCCAGTGCCAGCAATCTCGCGTTGATCTCAAGGAGCATATCGGCGTCCTCGTTGCCAGCCAGGAGCAACGCCTTCTCCAGCGCCAGCATCTCCGTCCTCTGGTCTCCGAGGGACCGGGCACAATTGGCCAGATGCATGAGCCCAAAGGCGGTCTTCCTTGGCTCCTCCTCCAAGCTCAGCAGAGCGGTCCTCGATTCATCGAGGTATGCCCTCGCCTTGTCCAGCTTTCCCAAGGTCAGGTACCCCTCAGAAATGAGGGCGGCATTTATTCCTTGCTCGTACCGCCTTCCCAGCCTTTCCCAGATGATGCTCGCCTCCTGGAACTCGATAAGGGCCTTCCTCGTCCTTTCTCCGGCGCGGTGGATGACCCCGATTCGATTGTGCAGCTCAGCGGTTCTTTCGTCGCTTAGGTCCACCTTCTCCAGAAGGTTCTCGTAAAGGCCCAACGCCATCTCGTCCTCGTCGTAGCTGAGGTATGCCTCAGCTCCCAGGATGACCCTCTCCAGGTAGGCTAGCTCTGACCCCCATTCCATCGCCTCCGATACGGCCTTCTCCGCCGCATCCGGCGCCAGGTCCAATCCCAGGGCCGTGCTCCAGAGATCCTCCTTCGATTTCTCTTCAAGCCCTCTGAACCAGCGCAGCCCGGTTCCGAACCACGCGGTCCAGAAAATCATCTCCATGCCTTCCTTGCCCTCGCCGATGGCCGGAAGGATCTCCCTCCTCAGCTGCGGTTCGTTGGGGAAGACCTTCAGCAGTCCTTCGATCCCTTCCTGCATCTTCAGGAAGAAGGCGAGCAGGGAAGCCATGTCCTGTGGGTCGATGCTTCTGAGATTGCCATGAGTGCACTTCGCGGCCAGGACTTCTTTCTCGCTGACGTATCGATCCTGAAAGACCGCCTGGGCCGTTTTGAGGTAGACCGGCGGAATGATGGATCCCGAAGCCTGGTGTCCAGAGCCTTCGGCCGTCTCCTCCAGAAAGACCTCTGGATAAAGCTTATGTATCTCATCGAGCCGCTCCTGGGGGACCAGTCTCAAGAGCGATTGGTTCGGTCTGACCGCCTTGTCGAGGTTGGAGGTCTCTGGGGGCAGCAAGAGCTCCATGATCAGCGTGAAGCCCAGCTCCTCTATCCACGCCGCACGCTCTGCCGCTGGCATCCTTTTCCTGACCGTGGAGAAGAACTCCGGGTCCACCACCAGGCTCAGGAGGAACTCGCGCTCCAGGCTCAGGTCGTTCGCCTTTCCCGCGGTCCCAGGGGCCCTCCCCTCCCCGTTCACGTGCCAGTGGTGCTCGATGAAGAGCTGCGATACTCCCTGATAGCTATTCGGTGCGGCCATGTGCATTCCATCCTAGGACCTTCGGCAATGATTTGGTTCAGCATAATCGTTTGCCCAGACCCCGTCCTCCTGCGGGAGAGCAGATTGAAATAGTGCGCTCGCGGATTTCCCTCCCAATGCCCATCGTGTCCATCTCCCTCAGTGATGAGAATCTCAAATTGCTCGACAAGATCCAAAAGGCCAATGGCCTGGGGGGCAGGAGCGAGGCCTTCCGGGTATGCCTGCGCACGGCCGAGGCGGAGGTCAGGGACAGGGAGGCGTTGAAGGGGGACGTGGAGGGCGTCCTCATCGTGGTGCACAGCACGCACGGCTCGCCGGAATTGGACGAGATCCGGCACTCCTTTCAATCCGTGGTCACGACCCAGATACATTCGCACCTACGGGACCAGAAGTGCCTCGAGGTGTTCATCATCCGGGGCTTGGCAAAGGTGGTCCAGGAGATGGTGGCTAATTTCCAGGGGGATGACCGGATCGATTATGTGAAATTCGTGCCGTCATGATGCCATGGAGACTCTGGAGATTTCCGTCCAACCCTGAGAAAGGTTCTTAAATTCCGTACCCTTGCATCGGGACCAAGGATCAAATGGCGGGCAGGGAAGCGGTCATCGAGGTTAACGATCTGGTCAGGGTCTACAAGACCAGTTCGGGGTTCGTCAGGAAGAAGCGCAAGGAGACCGTGGCGGTCGATCACATCTCCTTCAGCGTGGAGCAGGGCGAGCTCTTCGGGCTGCTCGGTCCCAACGGCGCGGGCAAGACCACCACCATCAAGATGCTCACCACCCTGCTCCTGCCGACCTCTGGCAGCATCAAGGTCCTGGGCTACGACATCGTGAAGGACTCCATCGAGGTCAGGAAGCGCATCGGGCTGATCCTGGGCGGGGAGAAGGGCCTTTATTACCGCATCACGGCGCGCCAGAACCTGAAGTATTTCGCGGACCTTTACGGGGTTCCGCTTAGCACCCGGGACAAGAGGATACGGGAGGTCCTAGATCTGGTCGGATTGCAGGACCGCGCGGACGAGCGCGTGGAGGACTTCTCCCGGGGGATGAAGCAGCGGCTGCACATCGCCAAGGGGATCGTCCACGATCCGGAACTCATTTTCATGGACGAGCCGAGCATCGGCCTGGACCCGCAGGCGGCCCGCGACACGCGGCGGATGATCAAGGATTTCATCTCCGCTGGCAAGACCATCATGCTCACCACTCATTACATGTACGAAGCGGACGAGCTCTGCGACCGCATCGGGGTCATCACCAAGGGTAAGATCGTGGCCCTCGACACCCCGGAAGTGCTGAAGCGCCTGGTGCGGGACACCTCCGTGATCGAGGTGGAGGTGTTCGGCCTCACGGAGAAGCTGATCGAGGATACCAGGAGGCTGCCCGGGGTGCAGGCGGTGAGCGCCACCATGGCCGAGGATAAGCAGGTCATGAGAGTGCAGGTCACGGACCCCGCCGAGATGCTGGGAAAGGTGGTCGCGATCCTGCAGGACCGCAAGGTCATCGGCGTGAAGGTGAAGGAGCCGACCCTGGAGGACGCCTATCTGTGGCTGGTGGAGGGCGATGTCGAGACTTAGGGCGGTGGCCACCGCCTTCAGGCAGCAGGCGCTCATCTTCTGGGCCGACCCGCAATGGCTCATCCCGAACATCATCGCGCCGTTCGTCATCACCTTGGTGGCGCTCATGCTCTTCAAGAACGTGGACGGACCGGTGGTGCTCTACGCCGTCCTGGGCGGCGGCATGATGGGCATGTGGGGCAACACCCTATACTCGTCCGGCTGGTCCATCCAGTCCGACCGCTGGTGGGGGACGCTGGAGAGCAACCTGGTCACCCCCACGCCGCTCATATGGATAATCGCGGGCCGAGCCATCTGGAACGCCTGGATCGGGATACTCAACGGAGTGCTGATACTCGTCTTCGCGGAAGTGGTGTTCCAGGCGCCCATCTCCCTGAACGACCCGGTCCTGTTCTTCCTGGCGTTCTTCCTCACCCTGCTCTCCCTTTCCGCTCTAGGGCTGCTTTTCAGCTCCGCCTTCGTGCTCACCCGAGCTGCAAGTGTGCTGACAAATGGACTGGAGTTCCCGATCTACATCGGCACCGGGACCATGTTCCCCATCGCCCTGCTGCCCTTCTGGATGAATCCGCTCTCGCTTTCCTTGGGGCCGACCTGGGGCATAGACGCCATCCGATACTCGGCCTTGGGCACGACGCAGTTCACCTTCGTGGAGGGATACTGGGGGGATCTAGCCATAATGATCCTGCTCTCCTTCGTGTACCTGGCGGTGGCTGTCGTGCTGTTCGGCTGGCTGGACCGAAAGGTGCGCCGCGACGCCAGCATGGGGAGGTTCTGAGATGGCCGAGTACAGCTCCAACCCGGCCCGGGTGTTCTTCAGCTCGGCGGTGCTGGCCAAGAGGGCGTTGTTCTCCTGGCTGCGGCCCGAGATGTGGATCATGATGCTCTTCTTCAGCTCGTTGTTCCAGATAGCTTTCTTCGTCTATGTGGCCACCTACGTAAACAATCCCAGCATCTCGGTGGCCTATGTGGCGGTAGGCAACGCCATGCAGTCCATCGCGTTAGCCAGCGTGTTCGCGGTCTGCAACATCACTGGCGAGGAGAAGCAGCAGGGGACCCTCGAACCAATCCTGGTCTCTCCGGGGAACCGGTTCTCGATCTTCGTGGGAAGGGCGATGTTCCAAGTGCTAAACGGCCTCGCTACAGTCACCATCGCGCTGTTCTATGCTGCCGTCCTTTTCAACGTGGACTTCAGCCGCACCGATTTCCTGTCCTTGGGGGCGGTGGCGGTGGTCACGGCCTTCGCCATGACCGCCTTCGGCCTCATGCTCAGCTCCCTTGGCCTCTACCTGAGGACCTCCATGGTCATCGCCAACATCTTCCTGTTCATCGGGCTGCTGCTGTGCGGGGTCAATTTCCCAGTCTCTTACCTGCCCTCGTACCTGCAGCCGATTTCTTACGCCATCCCCATGACCTATGCCACCGAGGCGGCCAGGGAGGCGGTCTCTGGGTCATCCGTCCTCTCCATCGGTGGCTTGCTCCTCGCGGAGCTGGTGGTGGGCATCGCTGCCATTCTGGTCGGCTACGCCATGTTCCTGTGGTTCGAGCGCATGTCTAAGAAGAGGGGAACCATGGACCGCTATTGAGCTGCAGGCAGATCGTTCGCTCAAAAAGTAAAAGAGAACATTGTAGGGGTTTGCAGTCAGGATCACTTGTACGCGAAGTTCTCACGGAATAGGCTCAGGCCGTAGGAGATCTCCTTCAGGGCCTCTTCCCTCCCCGACCAACCCTCGACCTCGGTGTGCTTGCCTTCCTCCAGCTTCTTATAGGTCTTGAAGAACTCCAATATCTCGTCCAGGTAGTGGGAAGGCACGTCCTGGAGGTCGTTGTACTCGCGCATGCGGGGGTCCTTGGTGGCCACCGCCAGGATCTTGTCGTCGCGCCCCTTTTCATCCACGATCTTGAGCACGCCGATGGGCCGGGCCTCCACCACACAACCGGGGAAGGTGGGCTCGCTCAGCATGACCATGACGTCCATTGGATCGTCATCATAGTAATAGGTGCGCGGAATGAGGCCGTACGCGTGCGGGAACACCACGCTGGAGTGCAGCACCCGGTCCAGCAGGATGCAGTCGTACTCCTTCGACACCTCGTACTTGTTCTTGCTGTTCTTGGGAGTCTCCACGATGACATTGATGATCTCAGGAGGGTTCCTTCCGGAGGGTACCTTCTTCCATAGCGACATCGGTCTTCACCTGCAAGCCGCCATTAGAGAAGAGTATAAATTAGTTTTGGATGGATGTCGCCCCTGATGTTCCTGGGGCGGCGCGATCCGATCCGTTCCCAGGAAATATATACCTTATAACGAATTACTTACTGGGATGCACGCGTGGTCGACCTCATACTGGTTCAGCTGTTCGCTTTGATATTGTTGGCCTGGATAGCAGCCCTTGTCTGCGACCGGGTGAAGGTGCCGCGCGTCATCGGGGAGATCCTGATCGGCATCGCCATCAGCAACATCGTCCTCAACGGCACTAGTCTGTTCTCCGCGCTTCAATTAGGGGCGCCCGACACCAGCTTTGTGTTCAAGGTCTTCTCGGAACTGGGGGTGATCTTCCTCCTGTTCGCGATCGGCCTGGAGACCCCCTTCACCGAGCTGCGCAAGGTGGGCAAGATGGCCACCATCGTGGCCATATTGGGCGTGGTCCTGCCTTTCATCGGCGGGTTCGCTCTTCTAATCCTCTTCGCCAAGACCACCCTGGAGGCCATGTTCATCGGGGCGGCCATGGTGGCCACGAGCGTGGGCATCACCGCCCGGGTGATCAAGGACCTGGGGCTGATGGACACCATCGAAGCCAAGGTGATCATCGGGGCGGCCGTGATCGACGATGTGCTCGGCCTTATCGTCCTGGCCATGGTGACCGGCGTGGCCCAGGGAGGCACCCTCAACCTGATCGACATCGCGGTGGTGGCGTCGCTGGCGGTGGTGTTCGTGCTGGTCGTCATGTTCATCAGCGCCCTCATCCCCAAAGCCAGAAAACGCTCTCAAGTGCAAGAGCTATTGAACAAGAGCAGCACATGGAAGCACTGGAGCCCGTTGCCCTTCGCGCTCATCATCTGCTTCGGCCTGGCCGCCCTGGCGAGCTATCTGAGCCTGGCCGCAATCATCGGAGCCTTCCTGGCCGGCATGCTGTTCGCCGAGTTCAGGGACATATGGCCCACGGAGGACAAGTTCGCTCCCATCAACGAGTTCCTGGTGCCTTTCTTCTTCCTGTTCATCGGCATCCAAGTGAACCTCTCCTCTTTCAGCGAGGCCAGCATATTGGCGTTGGTCATCCTGGTGACCGCGGTCGCCATCATCACCAAGTTCGTGGGCTGCGGGCTGGGGGCCAAGGGCCTGGGCAGGAAGTCGGCCCTTATCGTGGGCGTGGGAATGGTCCCGCGGGGTGAAGTGGGCATCATCGTCGCCTCTATCGGGCTTACCAGCGGGGTGCTCGACAACTCCCTTTTCTCCGTCGTGGTGGCGATGTCGTTGATCACCACTCTGATCTCGCCAGCCCTACTGACCTTTGCTTTTAACCACAAGAACAGGGGCAAGAAGCGAAAGATGGACCTCGACAAGGACAAGCTGGAGATAGACCAGATCTGATGGGCCTGGAAAGGGGTATCCGAACTCAGGTGGGCCAGAGGACCCTTGCGATCTCCACCACTACGATGAGGGCGGTCGCTCCGATGAGCACGAAGTAGGGGTTGAGCTTGGGGGCCTTCTCATCCTCGGAATCGAAGTACCTTATGAGCCCCGCGGCGGATTGGAATCCGGTCCCTTTCTTGCTCTCTTTCGCCATTTATACCGTGCGTCGAATCGGTCATTACCCTATATATCCTTTACGAATGGAGGAGGGATGATTGGGAATGGGAAAAAAGATTCAGTGAATGTACAAGTCCGTGCTCGAACGGTCGAACCCCGGCACCAGCTCCAACGACGGCTCCTCCTTCGGCTTCCACCCATAGATGGGGTAGACCAAGTGGGGCATGAACTTGTTCAGGTCCCTGGCGATGTCCGTGGCGGGATGCCCGGGACCGAAGGTGGCCTCGCTTATCTGCAAGGCCTTGGCACGCACTTCGCCCTCGTCCATGATGCCCAAAGTGTGAAGGTACTCGTGCAGCAGGATATGGAACACGTATGGCTTGTAGAGCTCAGGCCTCGTTTCCTTGATCCGCCTTAGCGGCAGGGTGTTCATGACGATGATGTTCGTGGCCACCGGGTAGAAGGCCCCCACGAATCCGGAGAGGTCGCCGCCCAGGTTCGATAGCCCCAGCATCAACCCGGAGCGTTCCTTGCCCATGCTCTTCTTCACCGCCGACTTCACCAGCTCGAAAATGGCTGGCATGTCCTTCGCCCGATCCAGGCGCTCATCGAAGTCAGGTCTTGTTCCCACAATGCCTCCATCTGTCAGTTCTTCTATATAAATGATTACTACTGTCCGCTGAAGGTGGCGAAGAACCGCACCTGTCAAAAGAACCTTTATGCACACCAGGATGGGTCTTTGAACCCGGTCATAGCCATGAAGGTCGCCATCATCGGGAAGGGCAATGTGGGCAAGGCATTGTGCAAAGGGCTGAAAGCGGCGGGTCATGAAGTGAGGTTCGGGCATCGCGATCCGAAGGAGCCGGCAAAGGATGCCGCTGAATGGGGAGAGGTGATCGTCCTCGCCGTCCCATTTAGCGAGTGCAAGAAAGCCTCGAAGGAGATCGAGAGAGCATCCGAAGGCAAGCCGGTCATCGACGCCACCAATCCGCTGGCCCCGAATGGCGGTCTCGCAATAGGCTTCACCACCTCCGCCGGTGAGGAAGTGCAGAAGGCCCTCCCGAAGGCCAAGGTGGTCAAGGCGTTCAACTACGTGTTCGCCCAGAACATGACCAGCGGCAAGTTGGGGAGCGAGAGGTTGACGGCGTTCATCGCCGGGGACGACCAGGTAGCCAAGGGAACGGCTATGAAACCGGCCTCGGACATCGGCTTCGATCCCGTGGACGCGGGACCCTTGGCCTCATCCAGGTACCTTGAACCCATGGCGGGCCTCATCATCGCTCTGGGCTACGGGCAGAAGATGGGCCGGGACATCGGGTTCAAGCTGGCCAGGAAGTGAGTCGGGAAGGGCGAGCGATCCCACCCCTTCATTCAACATCCCTTGGCTTCCGTGCCACGTGCAGTTCTAGCAACCTTTAATATTTCTTCACCTCTTGGGGCGCCTGATTGTTATGCATTGGGCTGATGTCATCGCGGCCGAGCTCATGGGCCGGTCCAACAAGCATCTGATATCCACTGGGATAACCCCTTCGGGCTTCATCCATGTGGGCAGTCTGCGGGAGGCGATCACCGCGCAAGCCGTCTTCAAGGCCCTGAAGCAGAATGATGTCGACGTCAAGCTCGTCTACATGGTCGATTCCTTCGATCCCTTGCGCAAGCGCTATCCCTTCCTGCCCGAGAGCTACGAGGCCGAGATCGGCAAGCCCATCAGCGCCATCCCCTGCCCCTGCGGGGAGCATTCCAGCTACGCCGAGCACTTCATCAAGCCTTTCCTGGATTCGATCGAGGAGCTGGGCATCCGGCCCGAGATCCACTGGACCCACAGGCACTATGAGCAAGGCGATTTCGCGCAGGCCACCGACACCATCATCAGGAACAAAGAGAAGGTGGCCACCATCCTCCGCGAGGTCACCGGACGGGAGGTGCCGCCCGATTTCTTCCCCTATACGCCGGTGTGCCAGCATTGCGGCAAGCTCTCCAACGGCAGGATACTGGGGTACGAGTTCCCTTATGTCAGCTTCACCTGCCACTGCGGCGAGGAGGGCAAGGCCGATGTGCGCAAGGCGGACGGAAAGCTGCCTTGGAGGCTAGAATGGGCGGCCAAGTGGAAGATCTTCGGGGTCACCTGCGAGCCCTTCGGCAAGGACCATGCGGCGGCGGGAGGCTCCTATGACACGGGCGTGCGCTTCGCCAACGAGGTGCTCATCAACCAGCCGCCCTTCCCCATACCCTACGAGTTCGTGCAGCTGAAGGGGAAGGGGCAAATGCACAAGTCCACCGGCTCCACGGTCACGGGGGGGGACGCATTGCGCATCACCCCGGCGCCGGTGCTCAACTACAGCTTCCTGCGCTACAACCCGGACCGCCACATTGACTATGATTCCGGCCTGGGGATCATGGACTGGGTGGATGAGTACGACCGGGTCGAGGTGCTGCATTACAAGGGAGGCGCGGACGAGAAGGAGATCGATCTGCTTCGTGCCTACGAGCTCGGCCAGCCGGACGGCCCCCGCAGCCACCTGCCCCTGCAGATCCCCTACCGCCATCTCGTCTCCGTGGTCCAGATGACCGAGAGCTTCGAGGGCGTCCTGGATGTTCTCACCCGGACCGAACGCATCGAGAAGATCGAGCAGAAGGACGTCGAGCTCCTGAAGCAAAGGGTGGACTGCGTCCGCTACTGGCTGGCGAACTTCGCTCCCGACGAGGTCAAGTTCTCCATCTGCGCGGAGCTGCCCCAGGTCCAGCTGAGCGACGCAGAGCTCAACTTCCTGCGCTGCATCTATTCCTCCTTGTCCTCCCTGGATTGGAAGGGGGATAGGATCCACGACACCGTTTACGAGAGCGCCAAGTCCTGCGCCATCGGCGCCCGCTCGGGCTTCCAGTGCCTCTACCAGATATTCATCGACCGCAAGCAGGGTCCGAAGCTCGGCTTCTTCCTGTCCACCCTGGACAAGGAGTTCGTGCTGCGGCGCATCAACGAGGCCATCGCCTCGGGGGCGTGAGCTACTTCCTCCTTTTCAGGGAATAGGTGCTCAAGGC
>Ga0315279_10010180_pt1 | contig 11089 bp, 7 predicted proteins | sample YL17G06_20_MG_FD_203694 | JGI IMG/M metagenome (GOLD analysis project Ga0315279, IMG submission 203694) | Sediment microbial communities from Yellowstone Lake, YNP, Wyoming, USA - YL17G06_20 | ecosystem: Environmental > Aquatic > Freshwater > Lake > Sediment | place: USA: Wyoming | collected...
CGGCTTCGGGATGACCGACCAGCAGTACAGCTACGTGACGTTCACGTTCCTGTTCGCCTACGTGATCGCGCAGGCGCTCAGCGGCATCCTGATGGACAAGCTGGGCACGCGCATCGGCTTCGCGGTGATCTTCAGTTGGTGGTCCATCGCCACCATTTGCCACCGCTTCTCGACCCACATCGTACCGGTGCAGGGACAGATTCTGGCCACCCTGTTCGTGAGCTTCGCCTTCTGGAGGGCGATGCTCGGACTTGGCGAGGCGGGCAACTGGCCGGGCGCCATTAAGAGCATCTCGGAATGGTTTCCGGCCAAGGAGCGCGGCTTCGCCACCGGCGTCTTCAACATGGGCTCTTCGACCGGCGCCATCATCGCCCCTGGCCTGGTCGCCTGGATCTACCTCAATTACGGCTGGCGCAACGTGTTCCTGCTGGCGGGCGCCTGCGGATTTGTCTGGCTCATCGGCTGGTTGCTCTTCTACCGCCTGCCCCGGCAGCATGCGCTGATCACACGGGCGGAGCTGACATACATCGAAAGCGGCCAGGAGAGCACGGCGCGCGAGGAGGGCACCGAGAAGCTGCCCTGGTTGCGCCTGCTCCGTTACCGGCAGGTCTGGGGCATCCTGATCCCGCGGCTTTTGTCGGAGCCGGTGTGGTGGTTCTACCTGCTGTGGCTGCCCGGATACCTGGTGCAGGCGCGCGGGCTGTCGCTGGGCAAGATGGCCATTGGCGCCATGGTGCCTTACATCACCGCCGACCTCGGCTGCCTGATTGGCGGCGGCACCTCCAGCCTGCTGATCCGTTACGGCTGGACCGTCAACAAGGCGCGCAAGACCGTGATGGTCGCCAGCGCCTTTCTGATGCCCTGCGCACTGTTCATCTTCACGGCCAAGAGCCCGTGGACGGCGGTGGCGCTGATCAGCCTGGCGACGTTCGCGCACCAGAGCTGGTCCACCAACATGCTGATTCTGCCGGCCGACCTGTTCCCGCAACGGGTGGTGGCGTCGGTGACCGGGATCGGCGGAGTGAGCATCATCGCCAGCGCAGCCGCGCAACTGTCGATCGGCTACGCCATCGCTCACTTCTCCTACGCGCCGGTGTTTACGGTCGCGGGGCTGCTGCACCCCACGGCCGCCATCATGATGCTCATTGTGCTCGGCAGGATCCGCCACACCGAGATTGAAGACTAACGCTGAGGCCGAAATCAACCACAAAGACCCAAAGAACACCAAGAAACACAAGGAAGTTAGTCTTTGTGTTCTTTGCGGCTTTGTGGTGAGATTCAGAGGTCATGAAGCGGAGAGAGGTGTTGAAAGCGGGGGGCTGCGCGGCGGTGGCCGCCTGGGTGGGTGCCCTGGGTGCGGCCGAGTTGAATCGCCTGAAGATCGGCGTTTTCTCCGACGAGATCTCCAACGACCTGGAAGCCGCGCTGCGTTTCATGCAGGGCTATGGCCTGCACTACGTCGAGCTGCGGCGTATCTGGAAAACCTATATCGTGGAGGCCGACGAGGCCACGGTGCAACAGGTGCGCGATCTGCTCAGCAAGTACAAGATGAGCGTGCCGATGATCGCCAGCAATTACCTGAAGTCGGTGTTTCCCGGCACGACCGTTCTGCCGAGCGTCCGGAAGTCAAGCCAGTTTCAGGAGTTCGACCGGCCCCACGAGGAGCAGCCGGCGCTGCTGGAACGATCCATCGCCCGGGCGCTGGACGTGGGCGCGCCCGCCATCCGGGTGTTCAGCTTCTGGCGCACTGCCGAACCCGCCCCGCTGACGCATTCCATCGCCGAGCATCTGGACCAGGCCGCTGCCATCGCCGCGCGGAAGAAGGTGAAAGTGGCGCTCGAGAACGAGGCGGCCTGCAACGTGGGCACCGCCGCCGAGCTGGCTGCCCTGTTCAAGCTGGCCCGGCATCGGAACCTGCACATGGTGTGGGACCCGGGCAACGGATACATGCTGGGCGAGAAACCTTACCCTGACGGGTTTAACCTCCTGCCCAAGGACCGCATCTGCCACATGCACCTGAAAGATGCCGCCCCCAACCCGAAAACCGGCAGGCCGGTGTGGCGGCCGATCGGCGGGGGCGAAATCGATTTCGAAGACCTGATCCGCGCCATGCTGAAGAGCGGGTACCGCGGCGTGTTCTCGCTGGAGACGCACTACACGGCGAAAGGCGACAAGGAGCAGGGCACGCGGGAATCGCTGGAAGGCCTGCTGGCGCTGGCCAAAAAACTTTAGGTCCAAGGGTCCAAAGGTCCAAGGGTCGAAGGTCCGCCCACAAGCCGGCTTATTCGACCTTTGGACCTTTGGACCTTGGACCTTGGACCTTCCCTAGCAGATCCAACGCCCGGGCGCGGCCGGCAGCGACCTGCTTGTCGAACTCACTTCCCTGCCCCGCGGCCTCGCCTTGGAAGGGGCTGAGGCGCTGGGCTTCGTTGAACGCTTCCAGCGCTTCGCGCGGCTGCTCCATCTTCAAATAAAGCTGGCCCAGCACGCGGTACCGGTCGTAGGCATGGATCGAGAGCTGGGCCGCGCGGCGGATGGCCTGGGCCGCCTCGCCAAAGCGGCCCACGGCGGCGTAGGCGCGCCCCAGCGCGTACCAGGCGGCGTCGGTGGGCTTCAGCCGGACGGCTGTTTCGTACTCCCGCAGCGCCTCGGGTGAGCGGTTGTTGGCCTGCAAGAGCTGGCCGCGGGTCAGATAGAGGTTGCCGTCGTCGGGATAGATGCGGCGGGCACGCTCCAGCGCTTCCCACGATTCCTGGTCGCGCTCCAGCATGTAGAGCACCGCGCCGGCATTGGCCCAGTAGTTGTACAACCCGGCCGCACGCCCGGCCAGCGCTGCCGGAGGGCCGAACGGCTGCGCCTGGCAATCGATCTTCAGCCGGCTGATCCACGGCATGTTCTCGGGCCGGTTGCGAACGAAGATGGCCGCCACCTCATCGAGGTACACCGGCGCCCATTCGCTGCTGCTGCAGAACTTCAGCAACGGAATGCCGCCCAGCCCTGCGTAACGGGCAACCGAGAAGATCAGCGTATTGATGTTGCGGCGGTCCGCTTCCTCTCGCCAGGCGGGCGAGTCCGGCGGCTGCTGCTGAAGCGAGCGCTGCCGGAAGAACAATTGCGCGCCAAAGGGAACGGCGCGGCCGTCCAGGTAGTCGGGGTACCGCGGCCCGAGCCGCCAGACCAAGTAGCCGCCCAGGTTGTAGTCGTGAAAAATGTTGGCCGGGAGCCGCTCCTGCAGCAGGAAGGCCGCGGCGCGCTCCGGATACCACCACGATTCTCCGGCGCCGAATAAGGACGTTTGGCCGGCGGAAAGGTAGTAGGTGTTCGAGGCCAGGTCCGAAATCCGCGCGCCGGCGATCCAGACCAGCGCCGCGGCCAACAAAACCGCCGGCGCGACGATGTAGCGGCAAACTTCAGTTCGCCACCGTGCCGGCGCCTCCAGGGATGGCGACCTGAGGGTCGCCGCCACATGGCCGCCGATGACGACCACGATGCAGGCAAACAGCGCCTGAAAACGCACGTAGCGAATCGAAAGCACGCTGGCCGCCGCGAGCAGCAGCGCGGTTCCGAATTCGCGACGCCACAGCGCGGCCGCCATGGCCACAATAGCGGCCATCAGCAGCCACCAATACGCGCCGTCGGGGCTGCGCCACGCCAGCGCGTCGCGCAAGGCGCCGGGCGATATTTGCTGGCTGGTCCATTCACCAACAAACACCGTATGGATCCGGAGAATGCGGTTCTGCCGGACGATGGCCGCGTAAATGAGCGGTCCCCACGGGTTGAGCAGTGTTGCCGCGGCCGTGGCAGCCAGCCATGGAGCCGCTCGCCGCAGTCGCTGGCGCGCCGCCGGCCGGCGCTCCGCAAGAGGCAGTTCAAGCAACTCCACCGCGACCCAGCCCGCCACCAAGCCCAGCCCGGCAACAAAGCCCAAATGCAGGTTGACCCAGGCCAACATGAGTACGGGTAGCAGCGCCAACCGGAATTGCGGATTGCGGATTGCGGATTGCGGATTACTTGCTTGAAATCCGTCCGCCGCGGCGGACATTCCGCATCCGCGATTCGACCGGCAGCGCCAGAGAATCGCCAGGAAGGCGGCGAAGAGCAGGGTGGTGAACAGATCGGCGCGCGGCGTAGTCCGTGCGGCGATCAGCGGCACGGCCACAATGGCGAGCGCGGCGCCGGCCAGCGGCGGCCTGGCGGGATCAGCGCTCCATCCGCCCCACAACAACAGAGCGGTGGTCGCTATGCAGGCAGCCGCGCCCAGCAAGGAAAGCGCCTGGTAGCCGCCCAACAGCCATAACAGGTAGAACAGGATGCCGGAAAAAGGCGGATAAACCCAGGCATTTCCGCGCGCGGTATAGGAGAACACGTCGGTCGAGGGAATATGCCGGTGCTCGAGGACATAGCGGCCGGTGGCCAGTTGCCAGCCAAGATCGAAGTCGCCGACCGTGCGCAGGCCGGCGCAGGCCGCATACAGGAGCGCGACAACGGCCAGCGCCAGCGCAATGTGCCGAGCGAGATTTCCCTGCCCGTTCATTCCTTCAGTTCTCAGTTGTCAGTTCTCAGCTATCAGTTCTCGGTTCGTGCAACGTCACAACTGAGAACTGACGACTGACGACTTCTTGTATTACCGCTCCCGCTGGTGCAAGCGTTTCTCAGCTTCCGCGCGCCCGGCGGCCAGTTCGCTGCGGAAGCGCGCAGCCTGCGGGTCGGCCAAGGCACGGTAGGGATCGGCGCGCTCGGCGCGCTCGAAAGCGTCGAGAGCCTGGCGCGGCCGGTCCATCGCCAGATACACCTGTCCAAGCATGCGATAAATCTCGTGCGGGAAATTCGCGTAGCGGGCGGCGCGGCCCATGGCCGCGGCGGCCTCGGCCAAGCGCCCTTGGGCGGCCAGCGCCTGGCCGATCGCGTACCAAGCTTGGTCGCTCTCCCGCAGCCGCAGCGAGGCGCGGTACTGCGCTTCAGCCTCGGCCAGGCGGTTGCCCGCCTGCAGAATCGAGCCTTTAATCAGGTAAAACTGAGGGTCGGCATCGAACAGGGTTCTGGCCCGCTCCAGCGAATCGAGCGCCTCGCGGTGCCGGCCCAGCAGGAACAGGGCCCAGCCGGCGTCCATGTAGAAGTGGTACAACTGGCCCTTGTTGCGCGTGGCCCACGGAGTGAATTCGAGCGCGCCGCAATCGACGCCCAGCCGCTGGATGCAGGCGGCATTCTCCGGCCGGTTGCGCACAAAGACCGCCGCCGTCTCATCCAGGTAGACCGGCCGCCACTCGGCGCTCTCGCAGAATCGCCTCAACGGAAAACCGGCCGAGCCCGTGTAACGGCTGATTCCAACCGCCAGGGTGTTCAATCCGAGGCGTTCCGACTCCTGGCCCCACAGCGGCGAGCCGGGCGGCTCCGACAACAGGCGCCGGTGCAGATGAAAAAGTTCGGAGCCGAAGGGCACCGCGCGGTTGTCGATGGAGGTGCGATATTCGGGCCACAGCGCCCAGGTCAGGTAGCCGCCAATGTTGTAATCGTTGAACAGGTTGGGCGGCAGATGTTCGCGGCGGATGAAGCGGGCGGCGCGTTCCGGATACCAGTGCGAAACGCCCGGCCCGAAGACAACGTTGTCGGGCGCGCTCAGGTAGGCGCGGTTGGAAACTGCATCGGCGACGCGCACACCGATGAACGCCCCGGCCAGCACAAGAATCGCGATCCCAGCCCATCGGAATTTCGGATTTCGGATCTCGGATTGCGGATTTCGTTCCACAGCGTTTGGCAATCCGCAATCCGCAATCCGCAATCCGCAATCCCGTGATAGCACGTCGCCGGCGGTCACCACCGTGATCATCGCCGATAAGGCCTGGAAGCGAACCCAGTAGAGCGAGCCGAACAGGCTGCCGAGAATCAGAAGGGCCGCACCCATCCGCTTTTGGGCCACGGCGGCAATGGTCGCCAGCAAGCCGACCAGCGCCAGCCAGAGATAAGCGGAATCCGGGTTGCGCCAGTCGAGGAGGGCCCGCGCCGTGGCCGCCGAGAGGCGCAGCGGAAACCATTCGCCCACAAACGAACCGAGCCCTTCCAGCAGGCGATTCTGGCGGAACAGAGCCGCATACAGCCACGGCCCCCAGCGATTGGCCAACGTGGCCAGGGCGGCGGCAGCCAGCCAGGGCGCGGCAGCGCGTAGGCCGGCCAGCGCCTCGCCGCGGCGGTCGGGCCAAGGCAGCTCCGCAGCTTCCATCACTACGTAGAAACCCATCAGCGCCAGGCCGGCGATGAATCCCAGGTGCAGATTCGCCCAGGCGCACATGGCGACGGGCAGAAGCCAGAGCGGCGAGCGGCGGCGCTGGAAATGCCGCCACAGGATCACCAGGACCACGGCAAACAGCAGGGTGCTGAACAGGTCCGCGCGGGGTTTTGTGCGTTCGGCAATCAGGGGGACGGCCACGCTGGCCAGCGCTGCGCCGGTCGCGCGCGCCGGCGCGGCGCCCCCGCCGCCCAGCAGCAGCGCCGTGGCCGCCACGCAGACCAGGCAGGCGAACCAGGAAAGAGCGGGATAGCCACCCAACTCGTAGACCAGGTACAGCAAGGTCCCGGAAAACGGCGGGTAGATGAATTCACGCCCCGCGGCCGTGTGCGAGAAGACATCGTGCCAGGGAATGGCGTGCCGCTGGACTACGTAGCGGCCCATCGCCAGTTGCCAGCCCAGGTCCGCGTCCCCGACCGTGCGCAGCCCGGCCACGAAAGCGTAAACCAGCGCCAGGCTGCTCAGAGCCAGAAGCAATCGCCGGCCGCAAGGCATGGGAAAGGCCACAGGCTACAGCCTATAGGCTGCAGGCGGCAGGTGACAAGCGACACAAACTCAGCCCCCGGCCTGTGGCCCGGAGCCTGTGGCATGGAGCCTTTCTTGGGTCTGCAAAAACGAAACAAGGAGGGCGCCTGGCGCCCTCCTTGTCTGCTAAGCACCAAACCGGAGTTTAGAGCGGGTTGTCGCTGATCGTCGCCACCGCGGTCGCGTTGGCACGAATCACAGCCGACTCGTTGGTGAAGAAGGAGCGCTGGCCGCTGGAGCCGCGCGCCTGCGGGTCCGCCAGGACGTTGTACTGGGCGATGAACCCGAAGGTCGTGTTGGTGCCAGTCGGCACGTAGGTGAATATGTAGCCGGCCTTGATGAAGCTGGTGTTGTTGCCCGTGCCGGTTTTGCCCGACAGCACCGGGTCAACCAGGTCGGCATTGTTCATGTCCGGCTGGCCGCTGGCAGGGGCGCCCAGGCGGTTCAGGCCGTCCGAGAAGCCCGAGTTGTACGTCGAAGCGAATGTCACCTCAGCCGTGTTCAAGGTCCGCATCGTGCTGGTGGTCGAAGCCTCATTGGCTGCGATCCTGGACTTCAGCAAGTTCGGAATCGCGATGGCGGCGATGATCAGAATGATCGCCACCACGATCAGCAGCTCGATCAATGAAAAGCCTTTTTGTTTCCTCATGTCGTCGTTTGCCCTTCCGCCCCCCAGGGGAGGCATTGTTTGTCTGCTCTGGAATCCGCGGGGAGAAGCTCCCCAATCGAGTCCTCAGTGGTAATGGGTGCAATCCCGGTTCCAAAAGAAGGGATGCCGGCGGAGGAACGTTGCGGTTGCTAAGGCTAATCATATCAGTTCGTTGTGCGGTGGCGAGGCCTCCCGAGGGAGGCCACGGCTCCGTGAGCCGGCAAAAGTGACGCAGAATGTCACTCCTGAATGACGTTTTTTGCGGTTGCGATCGGCGGCGGCTGGCCGCACTAAATAGGAGGGTCGTTGGCCGTGGCCGTGGTGGTGCCGTTGGCCCGAATCACCAACGGCTCGTTGGTGAAGAATGAACGCTGGCCACTGGAGCCGCGCGCCTGCGGATCGGCACTGATCGCGTAGGCCGCTATGTAACCAAAGGTGGTATTGGTGCCGGCCGCCTGGTACGAGAATATATAGCCGCCCTTCATGAAAGCGGTGTTGTTTCCAGTCCCGGTTCGGCCGGAGAGCACCGGGTCTACCAGGTCCGCGTTGTTGAAATCGGGCTGTTGCCCGCCGGCTGGCGGTCCCAGGCGGTTGAAGCCGTCCGAATAGCCGGAACTGAAAGTGGCGGCAAACATCACCTCGGCATTGTTAAGCATCCGTATCGTGGCGGTGGCCGAGGCTTCGTTGGCGGCGATCTTTGATTTCAACAAGTTGGGAATCGCGATTGCGGCGATGATGAGAATGATGGCCACCACAATCAGTAGCTCGATCAGCGAGAATCCCGATTGCCTGTACGGACGCATTTCCCCCTCTGATCCAGTTATACAGCAATCTTGAATCCAAACCCAATGGGAAAGATTGTGAGGGAGTTACCGAGCGGATCCAGGTTCGCGGGCGTTTTTCAGCCAATCATGTCCAAAAAATAGCGGTGGACGCGCGGATCGTCCGTCAGTTCGGGATGAAACGTGGCGGCCAGCAGGTTGCCCTGCCGCACCATGACTGGGGAGCCATCGTGTTCGGCCAGAACGCGAACGCCGGGGCCCACGCGCTCAATGATGGGGGCTCGAATGAAGACGAGTTCCAGGGGTTCACCGGGGAAAACTGGCGTTTCGCGGCGCGCGATGAAGCTGGACAATTGCCGGCCGTAGGCGTTGCGCCGTATGGCGATATCCATCAAACCCAAGCCTGGCTGGGTTTCCGGCTCCACCATCCCGGCGGCGACATGGTTGCTCACTTCGCGGGCCAGCAGGATGGCCCCGGCGCAGGTGCCCAGCACCGGGCAGCCACGCCCCGCCAATTCCCGGATGGCATCCGCCAATCCATCCTGGAACAAGAACTTGCGTGCCGTCGTGCTTTCCCCACCAGGCAGGACCAGGGCCGCGACATCCCGCAGTTGCTCGGCGTGCTTGATCAAGACGGGAGCGGCGCGCACCCGCTCCAGGGCCCGCGCGTGGGCCTCAAAGTCGCCCTGGACGGCCAATATGCCAACGCAATGCGGAGTGCGGAGTGCGGAGTCACATCGCTCCGCATTCCGCACTCCGCATTCCGCACTCCGCATTCCGCACTCCGCATTCCTCACTTTGCTCACCAGCCGCGCGTCTGCATCAGTTCCTTTTCGTCGAGCTTGGCGACGTCGATGCCGCGCATGGCCTCGCCGACCATTTCGGAACACTCCAGCAGGACCGCCGGCTCGTTGTAGTGCGTGGTGGCCTTGACGATGGCACGTGCCCGCGTTTCCGGGTCGGCCGACTTGAAGATTCCGGAACCCACAAAGACGGCCTCCGCGCCCAATTGCATGACCAGGGCGGCATCGGCGGGGGTGGCGATTCCGCCGGCGGAGAAGTTGGGCACCGGCAGCTTGCCGTTGCGCGCCACCCAGCGCACCAGCTCCAGCGGCGCGGCCAGCTCCTTGCTCTTAGCCACCAGTTCGTCTTCGCCCAGGACGGTCAGGCGCCGCATTTCGCCGACGATGGCGCGCATATGGCGCACCGCCTCGACGATGTTGCCACTGCCGGCCTCGCCTTTGGTGCGGATCAGGGCCGCGCCCTCGGCGATGCGCCGCAGCGCCTCGCCCAGGTTGCGCGCGCCGCAAACGAAGGGCATCTTGAAGGGGTGCTTGTTGATGTGATGCTCCTCGTCGGCCGGCGTCAGCACCTCGCTTTCGTCAATGTAATCGACCTCCAGCGCTTGCAGCACCTGGGCCTCGACGAAGTGGCCGATTCGGGCCTTGGCCATGACCGGAATCGAGACGCTCTCCATGATGGAGCGAATGATCTTGATGGAGGCCATGCGGGCCACACCGCCCTCGCGCCGGATGTCGGCCGGGACGCGCTCCAGGGCCATGACGGCGACCGCACCGGCGGCCTCGGCGATGCACGCCTGCTCGGCGTTGGTGACGTCCATGATCACGCCGCCCTTCAGCATTTCCGCCAGACCCACCTTCAGGCGGAACTCTTCATCCGTGAAATTCAATGGCTCCGACATAGGCCTCCTCCCACCCTGAATTGCGGATTGCGGATCTCGGACTTCGGATTTCAAACCCCGGACTGGCGGAAGGAAATCCGCAATCCGAAATCCGCAATCCGAGATCGCAAGCGGTTGTGGCTCTCCCCGAAAGCTCATTCTACTACAGCGCCCGCGAAAGGTTGTACCGCCGGCGTCGCCGATTGCGGATTGCGGATTGCGGATCTCGGATTTCGGATTTCAAACCCCGGACTGGCGGAAGGAAATCCGCAATCCGAAATCCGCAAGCCGAAATCCAAAACGGCCTTGACTTCGGCCACTTTGGGTCTAAAGTAGGCAACCGGATAGGTTTTGCCTCCCGAAACTGGATGCTATAGAAAAGGCGTACCCCGACAGGCGGACGCACGACACACAAGCCGCGTTTGACCCTGGTTCCGGCTCCTTTCTCCTGTGCGGCGCGCGTTTCGTGAATCCCGAATGTCGAGTCAGTTTCGGCCCCAACCATCAGGCGGACGACGAGGTACCACGCGATGCGAGTTGCAGCGATTTGGATGGTGGCTCTCCTGTTGTTGGCGACTGTCCCCGCGGCCATGGGCCAGGGCATCATTTCCACGGTCGCGGGCAAGCCCTGGGTGTTCACGGGAGATGGCGGCCCGGCGACCAATGCGCCGCTGGGCGGCGTGGCGGGCACAGCCCTTGATTCCAGCGGCAACCTGTATGTCGCCGACCCGCACAACAACATTGTCGTCAAGATCACACCCGGCGGCGTTCTGACGATTGTGGCCGGCGGACCTGGGATGACGCCGCTGTCCGGGCCATCGGCGGTCGCCGTCGATGCTTCGGGAAATCTGTATGTGGCCGAGCTCTGGGCCCGCCGCGTGAGCAAGATCGGCTCCGGCGGCACGCTAACGCTCATCGCGGGCAACGGGGGGGCCGGATTCAACGGCGATAACCTACCGGCCACCGCCGCCGAACTGGACTTCCCCAGCGGCCTCGCCTTCGATGCGGCCGGCAATCTTTACATTTCCGACAGGAACAACAATCGCATCCGCAAAGTGAGCGGCGGCGTGATCACCACGTACGCGGGCAACGGAACTGCGACGTACGCCGGCGAGAACGTGCCAGCCACCAGCGCTTCGTTAAACCAACCGTGGCACATCGCCCTGGAC
>Ga0315279_10010181_pt1 | contig 11085 bp, 8 predicted proteins | sample YL17G06_20_MG_FD_203694 | JGI IMG/M metagenome (GOLD analysis project Ga0315279, IMG submission 203694) | Sediment microbial communities from Yellowstone Lake, YNP, Wyoming, USA - YL17G06_20 | ecosystem: Environmental > Aquatic > Freshwater > Lake > Sediment | place: USA: Wyoming | collected...
GAGGATTGTCCACGCGCGGATCGCGCTGAGCAACCACGGCGATGAACCGCTCATCTTCTTTCAGGTCGTTGACCAGTTTCAGGGAACCCTCCCGCCCCACGGTCAGCGGCAGTATGGCGTTAGGAAACAAGACGGTGTCACGGACCGGCAGGATGGGCAGCTCGGAAAACTCAGTTGTCTTTTTTTGTTTCGTGGGCATCGCCCTGTAACCTCAACCGGGACTTTGGCGCCTGGCTTGGGAGCTCTGACCGAAACGTTCCCGGCGCACCCCCACGCTCATTCTATCATGCAGAGGGTGCGGCGTTGACTTTTCGCGATCTGCCCCCCACCTCAGACAAGGTGGTGAAATCCCTTCCGTGTGCTTCCTCCCACGGCTAGTTAGATGCCTGCGCAAGTCTATCGGCAGTCTCTCTCCGCGGCTGGAGGAGCCTACTCCGGTCGCGCCGGTGGCCTGCGGCCAACCGTCCGTGATCGCCGCCGGGCAGGCAAGCGCATTGCCTTCCACCGGCCTGTCACGGTATCTTGAGCTTCTCAGGAGGCGGCGAACATGGTTCAGCACCTGGTTCAGACCTTTCATCTCACTCCCGGCGTGCTTTACACCGTCGTGGTCGCGACGCTGTTGATCGCGGCGTTCGTGGTCGGGTTCGTCCTGAACCGCATCCTCCACCACTGGACCAAGAAGTTCCAGGGCTCTTGGGGAGAACTCGTCTTCGCGCTGCTGGAATCGCTGCCCCTTCCCTTGCTGGTCCTGACTGCGTTCTACGTGGGCTTGGAGCTGCTGACGCTGCCGTGGAAGTACGAGCGGATTGGTTCGAAGCTCATCCTTGCCTTGGTGATTTTGATCCTCTTCTATTTCCCCGCCAAGGTCGTGATCCTGTTCCTGCGCCGTTTGGGCCAGCGGCGGCCCGGTCTCGAACAGGTGGCGCAGCCTGCCGCGTTCCTCATCCGCGCGTTGTTTGCCGTTTTGGCCGTCATCATCGTTCTGGAAAACCTGGGCGTTTCGCTCACGGCCGTCTGGACAACTCTGGGCATTGGCAGCGTCGCCGTAGCGCTGGCCTTGCAGGACACCCTGAGCAATTTCTTTGCGGGGCTTTACCTGTTGGTGGATCGCCCGATCAGTCCCGGGGACTACATCAAGCTCGATTCCGGGCAGGAGGGGTTCGTGGTGCGCGTGGGGGGACGGTCGACAACTCTGCGTATGCTGGCCAACAACCTCATCGTGGTGCCCAACTCCACGCTGGCCAAGGCCGTCATCACCAACTACTCGATGCCCGAGCCGCGTATGGCTTACGTGTTGCCCGTCAGCGTGGCATACGGAACGAACACGGTTCAGGTTGAAAGGATCTTGCTCGCGGTGGTTCAGGAATCCCTGCGTGACGGGGTGGAAGGGTTGCTGGCTGAGCCGGCGGCGTTCGTGCGGTTCATTCCCGGCTTCGGGCAGTCTTCGCTGGATTTCTCCCTGATCGTCCAGATCCGTCAATTCACTGACCAGTACTTGGTGCAAAGCGAGCTGCGCCGACGCATCGTGGCGCGGTTTCAGGCGGAGGGAATTCAGATCCCCTTCCCGACCCGCACGCTCGTTCTGGACGAATCAGCCCGGAACCTGCTCGGCGGGACGGCGCCCAAACCCTAGAACCGAACTCGCCTTGCGTGCATCCAATAAGCGAGCGCCAGATCGCACGCGGCTTGGCAGACTGGTCTCGGAGCCAAAGTTGCACCCCAAGCTGACCAGGGCGGAAGCGGAGGAGAGCAAATCGCCATGTTGACGACGTCTCGCCGCAGGTTTCTTGCCTCGTGGGCAGGAACTCCCTTGCTGGCGCACCTTTTGAATTTGGAGAGTAAAGGAGGATCGATGCCGTTCTCACTACCCCCGTTACCTTACCCCTATGACGCGCTGGAGCCTTACATCGACACGCTGACCATGCAGATCCATCATGACAAGCACCACGCCGCGTACGTGACGAATCTCAACAAGGCGCTGGAACCGGCGCCGCAACTTGCCGGCAAGAGCCTGGAGGAACTGCTGGCTAATAACCTGGCGGTGGTTCCGGAGAGCATCCGGACGGCGATCCGCAACCACGGCGGCGGCGTGATCAATCACAACTTGTTCTGGGAGATCATGGCCCCCAAGGCTGGCGGCCTGCCCACCGGCAAGCTGGCGGAAGCGATCAAAAGCACGTTTGGCAGTTTCGACCAGTTCAAGGAGAAGTTCACCGCCGCTGGCATGGGCCGCTTCGGCTCCGGCTGGGCGTGGCTGGTGAAGACCCCCGACAACAAACTGGACATCTACTCCACGGCCAACCAGGACACCCCGTTGTCGGAAAGCAAACAGCCGCTGCTCACGCTCGACGTCTGGGAGCACGCCTACTATCTGAAGTACCAGAACCGGCGGAATGAATATGTCGCCGCCTGGTGGAACGTGGTGAACTGGCCGGAAGTGGAAAAACGGTTCCTCTCCGGCAAGTAAGCGAGTCGAAGTCCGATTTCGTCGGCCCTGAGAGGCAAGCTTTCGGGGCAGAGAGCCCGGCCTGAGCGCCGGGCTTTTGTTTTTGGGTTGTTGCGCAAGGCTCGCCCTTTAACGAGGCTGTCTTCCCATCTCCGCGACACGGCATCCGCCGAGGAAACACCTGCAAGGTCAAAGAGCCGACCTTGCGTTACAGAGTCCTTAGCCGCCCGAGCGCCCAGGCGGCGTGCTCGCGGATGACGGGGGCAGGATGTTCGCGGGCGCGCTCGAGCCACGCCACAAACCTTGCATCGCCTGAGTTTCCCATCGCCACGCAGAGGTTGCGCAGCCAGCCGCGGTATTTCCCGCGCCGGATGGGAGAGTGGGCGAAGATGCGGCGGAAATCTTCTTCCGTAATCGCGGCCAGCGATTCGAGCGGAGGGTGGAAGAGGGAGAAGTCGTCAGGCGTCGGGTGTCGGGCGTCGGGAGCAGAGGATTGCCGATTGTCGATTGCCGATTGACGATTGACAGCCAGAATCCTTTGTCCGTTGTCCGTGGTCAGTGGTCCGCTGGAGTTGGCGATCGTCTGCGGGCCCTGGTCGGGTTTTGCGTTTTCAGTTACGAGTTTCAAATTTCGAATTTCGAGTTTCGGCATGGTCACAGCAAGCGGCTGAAAACCGCTCTCCTGACTCCTGACTTCTGACTCCTGACTTCTCGCTCGCGAATTCCACGGACACACATCCTGGCAGATGTCGCAGCCGAAAACGTTGGCGCCGATCTCCGGCCGCAACTCCTCGGGGACAAGACCCTTGAGCTCGATGGTGAGGTATGAAATGCAGCGCGTCGCGTCCATCATGTACGGTTCAACCAGCGCGCCGGTGGGGCAGGCTTCGAGGCATGCCGTGCAGGAGCCGCAGCGGTCTGGGGCGGGCAAGTCCGGCTCAAGTTCCAGGCTGGTCAGCATGAGCCCGAGAAAGAGCCACGACCCCTTCGCCTCATTGATGATGCAGGTGTTCTTGCCCATCCAGCCGAGGCCGGAAAAGCGCGCGAAGGCTCGCTCCACAATCGGCCCGGTGTCCACAAAGACGCGCGTTTCCGTACTGGGAGCCAGTTCTTCGACCGCCGCGCGCAGCTTTTCGAGTTTGGCGCGCACGATTTGGTGGTAGTCCTCGCCCCAGGCGTAGCGGGAAATCCACGCCCTGGGAGCGCGGGCATCTTGGCAGCCTCCCTGGGGGCGGCCCGAAACTCGAAATTCGAAATTCGAAACTTGCAAAGACCCTGGTTCGGGGACGCTGCCTACTGCCTTCTGCCTACTGCCCACTGCTCGCGCGGCCTCCGTGGAATACGGGTATGCGGTGTTGTAAGCGAGCCCCACACAGATGACCGATTTGGCGGAGGACAGAATCGTCCTCGGGTCGTCGCGTTTGGGGTTCGCGAGGTAGCGCATTTCGCCGCCGTAGCCGCGCTCGACCCACTGGCGTGCGAATACGAGGTCTCCCGCAGGCACGAGCGGCGCGATGCCGACGAGGTCGAAACCGATGTCGAGCGCTCGTTGTTTCAGTGCCGGCTTGAGCTTCATCGCCCTCATCATAACGCAGAGTTCGAAGGCCAGAGGCCACCGCTGCACAGCCTTTTGAATTCGTGTTGTGCTGGTGTGGAGATATACACTATCATTGTTGTCTGCTGCACGCGGTCCAGAGCGGTCGCGGACTTTCCGGCAAGCGGGAGACTTGCTGGCTGCGCCGGCTGATTCTGCGCCGCGAGTTGTGAGGTGCCGATGCGCTCTCAAAGATGTGGGCCCGGTGAACGAACGGCTGGCTGGCAGATCCTGCTCCTGGGGATGGTGTTGGTGGGTGCAGGCATGCCGGCGGCGGCTCAGCAGAACAGCCTGGTGGGCACGTGGAATTTCGTGCGCGATTCTGACGGCAGCACGGCCGACGAGGGGACAAGCGTTACGCTGACCTTTAGCGTGAGCGGTGTGTCGTTCGCCGCAGTCGGGCCGGGCCAGAACATCACTGACCACGGCAGCTACCACACCAGCGGAAACCGCATCACCTTCTCTCTGCCCCAAATCGGAAAGGCGGTGACCAACCAACCCTATACGCTTAGCGGACCGACGCTCATTCTGCCTTTCAAGGTGTTTTCGGATGGGCCGGGAAGCTCCACGTGGCTGCGCGTGACTGCACAGCAGCCGGGTAGCGGCTCCGGGGGCGGTTCCGGCGGTGGAGGTGGTTCAGGAGGTGGCGGCGGTTCTGGTTCCGGGGGCAGCGGTTCTGCAGGTGGCGGTGGCTCGGGCTCCGGGGGTGGCGGTTCCGGCTCCGGTGGCGGTTCCGGCGGTGGAGGTGGTTCAGGAGGTGGCGGCGGCTCCGGGGGCGGCGGTGGCGGGTCGGGCGGTAGCGGCGGTTCAGGTGGCTCAGGCGGTGGTTCCGGCAACAATGTGCCGACCGATCCCAAACTCGCTCCTTACGTCGGTGACTGGGTGGGAATCGCCTGGGGTTGGGAGGTTCGCTTCAAGAGCAACCTCCAGGACCCGCAGAGTAAGCGACAGGCCATGACCCTGACGGTGAAGCACCTGGCACGCTTTGACTTTACCGTGGACAAAGCCGGCAATATCGTCGGCGACGGAGAAGTCACTTATGACCTTGACCCGAATCTCTGCGGCGTGGCTCGCCTCACCCAGCAAGTGAATGAGGCCGTCAACATGATGGCCCAGATTCCCGACTTCATGGAAGCCGGAGCGAGCATCGCCAAGAAGGCTACGGAGTTCTTCAGCGCGGGCAACCTGAAAGAGGAAGGCGAGTTGGCCAGCTATCTGAGCCAGTGGACGAGTTTTCAAAAATCGGAGACAGGCAAACGGCTCCAATACCAACCCTACTTCAGTTCCAAGACAGCCGGGAACTACTCGGTGACCAGCCTGGCGCAGACGGTCTGGGAGGACCGCTGCCTCACGGGGGCGCCGGTGAAGTTTGTGGGAGGGCTGACGTGTGCCGACCTTGCGGAAGGGCCTTTCGGCGCGACCTTCCAGAAGCTGGCTGGCAAGACGCAGGTTCCGGAAGATTTCTGGGACAAAGCCGCCGAATGGATTTATGACCAAGCCAAAGACAAGCTGAAGGACCAGGTCAAGGACAAGCTGAAAGAAAAAGCCAAGGAGATCTTCAAGCAGTTCACGCAGGCCGAGGACCAGCAGAAGGCAGCCTGCGAAGGCAGCCCCACGTTGAAAGCGGGGACTTCCGTGGGCGCGGGGGCCGGCGACTTGGCCAAGAGCGCCGGGCAATTCGGGACAGCGGCGGCCGGGATGGCCGCCGGCGCGACGCTCGGGCCCGGGGCGATGGCGGGCGCCATGCTCTCGGTGCCGGGCGTGACCCAGGTGAACTATGAGTACAAAGGACTGGCCAATGGGCCGGAGTCCCGCCGCTTCAAGCTCAAGGGCAATCTCAGTGGCGGGAAGATGCGCCTCAAGATGGACGGCGACGTTTACGACGGTGATAAGAATCTGGTGGTCGAGTACATGGTGAACTGGCAACGGGACCGGAAAACCTTCCCGACCTGGAGCCCCTATATCGAAGACGAAGGGGGAAACGTCCAAGGGAACGGCAGCATGCGCGTCCTGGAGCGCAAGGTCGTGACTGGGACTTGTAAGGAAATCAATGCCAAGCGTAAGGCCCTGGGTGCTCCGGCGGACCCGAACTGCAAGGACTCCGGCGTGCCGCACGAAGTCACCGTGGCGCGCGACGTGCACATGGATTCGCCGTTCGCCACCTTCCACAAAACCGGCACGCAGCGGAACCGCGTCAAGGTGTGGCACGAGTACGAGTACTTCTGGTACGCGCACCAGATCACCACACCAAAGTAGCCCGAGAGGCGAAAACCGGTGTGGTAAGATAGGCGCAGCGATTTAATTCCGGGCTGTACCGATAGCGAACTTCGAAAGGGGAAGGGCAATGAATCGAGGGGTGAGACTGGCGAGGGCCACGGGATTGCTCGTTTTGACCCTGTGCGTGCTGGGGGAAATCCTGATTCTCAGGGCGCAGGAGAAGGGTTCGCTGGCAAACTTCAAGTACCAGTACAAGATCGGCGTGCTGCCGTTCGTGGACAACACGGGTTCGGGAGGCCAGGAAACGGGCGTCGCCATCGGCCGGGCCGTGCAAGCGGAACTGGCCCACTCCACGGACCTCGTCGGGCGCGTCCTGAAACTGGAGGAAGGCGTCAACGCCGAGGATGTGGACAGCGAGAAGGCCGTCGAGGTGGGCCGCACCCGCAAGGTGGATGTGGTGCTGGCGGGTACGGTGCTCGACGCCAACTCCGAGGAGTCTGAAAAGAGCGCTTCCGGCCCCAGCATCTTTGGCCAGTCGGTGGCCGGAAGCGCCCATTCGATGAAAGCCACCGTCTCGTTGCAGGGCGACCTCTACAACGTGACCACCGGAAAACTGATCGAGAGTATCCGTGTGACCGCGAACGCTTCGGATACCAAGGTGGGAGCCAATGTCAGCACGACTCTGGGCGACGTGTCCACGGGAGGCGCTTCCTTCAACAACTCGACGATTGGCAAGGCCCTCCACAAGGCGGTGGCAGATCTGGTGAAGAGGATCGCCGCCGACCAGCCCAAGATGATCCGCTACCAGCCTCGCGCGGGAGAAGCGCCGGAACAACCCACCGAGCCCGCGTCTTCACAGGCTCCACAAGATCAGTAGTCGCCCGACCAAGGGGCACCTGGACGCGGGAAAGCTGGCTCGCAAAGTCCCAGGTGTAGCTGGTCACGCCCCCTTGCGGATTGGTCAGAGCCAGGCGATTCGACACCGCATCGTCCACGGACCGGCTTGTGTCCGTTCGGCGAAACGGCGGGGAGATTTCCGGAGTCGCACCCCCGCCGGCCCCGGATCTTGGGCATCAAAATGATTCTATAGTATGATAGTTGTGGCACATGTTATTCAGGCGGACACGCGTAGGGAATATGTTGAGGCCTTCCGCCGGGCGATGAAGAAACATGGCGTTTATCCTTATTGAGGAATAAAGCCATGCGCAAACGGGACCGCGATACCATGACCGCGCGCCAGCGCATCGAATGCACGCTGCGCGGCGAGCTTCCCGACAGAGTTCCCATCTTCGACCTGATCCAACACGTACCCCTCATTGAGTATGTGACGCAGGAAAAGGTCACGCTGGAAAACGGCCTGGACCTGCTGTGCAAGACCGCTGGGGAGAGGCTCGATATCACCCGGGGCATTGCGCCCCCGGCCGAAGAGAAGATCCTGCGGCATGAGGACGGGTTTGTTTACAAACAGGAATGGTGGACTACCTGGATCATCGAGCGCCCCTTCCGGGACTTCCAAGGGCTGCTCGACTATATCCCGAGGAATATCGAGGAACTCTACAATCGCCAGTTTGGCGAAATCTGGACTTTTGCCGGCAAGAGCAACGTGTGGGGCCATTCCAGCAAATCCCCGCGGGAACAGTTCCTGGATTTGCAGCAGAGGGTCGGCGAAAACACGGTCCTCTTCCCCAACGAGAGTCCGGTGGGACTCGATACGGCGCATGTACGGGCCGGCCTGGAATTGTTGGTTTACGCCTACGCCGAGAATCCGCAACTTGTCTCGGACTGGCTCGAAGCGCTCAACTGGGCTGAGATCCAGCGGGTGCACGAAACTGCCGACGCCAAGCTGTCGCCGGTAACTCTGGTCTATAATGACATTGCCGATAAGAACCGAACTTTCTACTCTCCCAAGTTCCTGCGACAGGAGTTCTTCCCGCGCTTGGTGAAGCTGGTGAACGCCTGGCACGAGCACGGCATCAAGGTGATCTTCCACTCCGACGGCAACCTGTGGGGGGTACTGAACGACTTCAAAGCGGCGGGGATCGAAGGTCTCAATCCCCTTGAGCCCCTGTCGGGCATGTACGCGGGAGACGTGCGCAAGGGGTATCCGGACTGGGTCTTGATGGGCGGCATTGATGCCAGCGACCTTCTGCCCTTCGCGACCGCAGAGGAAGTCCGCGCGGCCGTGCGCAAAACGATTGACGAAGCCGGCGCGCAGGGGCGCCTCTGGCTCGGCTCCAGCACGGAGATTCATCCCGCCGTCAAATTGGAAAACGCCCTGGCCATGTGGGACGAGGCCGAGCGCTATGGCTACTACGCCACCTAACTCCTTTCAGTCACTCCCCAACGGCAGTCCCGCTCAAAAACCCGAGGAGATGACCGGAGTGGCTTCCAGCCTTGATGCGCAGACGGCATCGGCCAGGGGCGGCATTCCGGCAGGAAAGGTCCTATGCTGACGAAGGCAACAGATCGTGGGTTGAACATGCTCCACGAGCGCCGCCTTGTTCGGCAACTCTCCCGATCATTGCCCCGGGGGCGGCGGCAGCAATTTCAGTCGCGCTTTGGCGGCCTTGAACAGAAAACTGTCCTCCGTTAGACCTTCCGCGGGCGGGCTCTGCTTGAGTTCCGCCCGCAACATATCGACCCGATCCCCCGGGAGTGGATGTCGGCGCAAGAATATCTGGAACAGATCAGAGGTCTGGTCGAAGCGGCCCACGCGACCGAGGAAGGCAATCAGCCCCTTCGGGTCCCAACCCGCGCGCTGCGTGTTGTAAAGCCCCAGCAGGTCGGCTTCGTTTTCTTCCTCCCGGCTGAACTTTCGGTCCACAAAGAGCAGCACCGCGCCGCCGCACTGCTCGAATACCTTCTGGATCTGCTCGTCGTTCACCAAGCCAGCCTTTTTGCCTTCGTAAACGAGGCGCTCCACCAGCCAGCGGCGGGCGACGTCATTCATGCTGTGGGAGGCCACAATATGGCCAACTTCGTGCGCCAGCACGCTCACCAGTTCACTTTCGCTCTCCACGAATTCCAGCAACCCGCGATGGACATAGACATACCCCCCGGGCAACGAAAAGGCATTAACCGCGGGCGTGTCCACAATCTGGAAGCGATACACCAACTGCGGGCGGCGGGACGCTTGCGCCACCTTCTGCCCGAGGTGATCGAGATAGTTCGCGAGGATGACGTCCTGCAAAACAGGGTATTTCTTCTCCACCTCTGCGGCTGCCGTGCGGCCCATCGCCGTCTCTTCCTCGTCCGAGAAGTTGTTATAGATCGGCTTGACGACCTTGGATTCCTCGGCCCCGGCCGGCAGATGGGTAAAGATCCCCGCCAGAAGGGCTCCCACAACTGCAAAAGCGCGCAAAGGTGCTCTCTGTATGACCATGGAACCTACAAGTCGCACTCCGCGTTGGCGTCAGACACAGATCTGCAATCTCTGGCACCGTGCCGGGTGCAGCTTGCCCCCGCACCCGTGCACAGCACCCCACCGCCGTGGACGCGGCGCCCTCAACAAACCAGGCTAGGTAGCAACCTGCTCCTTCGCCGCGTCCCAGACGACCTTGGCGCCGCGCCTGAGGGCGATGTTGCCGATCCACGAAGTCCGCGCCGCCTCGAACCCCACCTGGATGGAGGCGTTGGGCGTCTGGCGGCTGCGCACACAGTCGAGGAAATTATTCACGTGGTCCAGCGTCCCGTCGCGCTCCGAGCGCACCAAGATTTCGGGTTCCGGAGCCTGCGAGCCCGGCACCCACTTGACGCCTTCGGGATAGACCGCGAGGTGTTCGCGGTCGATCTTGAGGGTTGCCTGGCTGCCGCGCAACTCGATACCGCCGTCGTCGATGCTGTCGTTGTACGCGCCGGTAAAAGCGACCAAGAAGTCGCCGGGAAACTCAAAGGCCGCGCTGACGGCGTCCGGCGCTTCCCATTTGAACAGGTAGGTTTGCGCCGTGGTCGTCGCCGTCTTCGGCCCCGGCTGGCCCATATACCATTGGATAACGTCAATCCAGTGGGTCAGCAGGTCAGCTAAGATGCCGCCCCCAAAATCCCAGTAATGTCTCCAGAGGCGGAACTTCTCCGCGTTGAATGGCTGGTCAGGCGCGCTGCCCAACCACCGTTTCCAATCCAGTTGGGAAGTGTCGATTTCGGGAGGAGCGGCGGTCCACTCCAGATAATTCTGGTACCAGTAAGTGTGGACGAAGATGATCTTGCCGAGCTTCCCGGAATCAACGATATGCTTGCCCAGGATGTAATGCTCCCAGCTTCGCTGCTGGGTGCCGGTCTGAACCACGCGTTTGGTTTCGGCGACGGCGCGCACCATCTCGACGCCCTCCGCAATCGAATGCATGATGGGCTTTTCCAGGTAGACGTCTTTGCCGGCGCGCACGGAGTCGAGGAGCATCTGCTTGTGCCAGTGGTCGGGGCTGCCGATGAGGACGGCGTCCACGTCCTTGCGGTCGAGCACCTCCCGGTAGTCCACGTAGCCCTTGGCCTCGGGCCCGGCAATCTCGAGCGCCTCTGCGCGGTGCGGCCCGTAAACGTCGCACACCGCCACGAACTGGGTTACCGGGGACTTCTTGAACAGATGCATGAGGTACTGGGCCCGCCCGCCGGACCCGAGTACGCCGACCCGGATTTGGTCGTTGGCGCCCAGCACGCGCCCGGGCGCCAAGCCGCCCAGCAGCGCCACGCTCGCGCCAGCGAGTCCAGAGTCCTTGAGGAATTCACGTCGTGAGAGATCGGATTTCTTAGTCATATACCATCTCCTCCTCCTGGCCCGCGTGTTTGGGCCACGAAAAATTCTCCTGCCGAGCCGCGGAGCGACTGCCTACTG
>Ga0315279_10010182_pt1 | contig 11084 bp, 13 predicted proteins | sample YL17G06_20_MG_FD_203694 | JGI IMG/M metagenome (GOLD analysis project Ga0315279, IMG submission 203694) | Sediment microbial communities from Yellowstone Lake, YNP, Wyoming, USA - YL17G06_20 | ecosystem: Environmental > Aquatic > Freshwater > Lake > Sediment | place: USA: Wyoming | collected...
TTAGGAGGCAGCAGACTCGGTTGTTTCATCGTATAGGCTTTGAAGGTCACTTTTCCTTTTTTCATGCCCCTATTGAATCACATTTTCCCCTTTTCGCGAAGGGGGCTGCCCCTTTTGGGACAGCCCCGAGATACAGAACTGTTCAAAACATGAAAAGTGAACGCTATCGAAATCGTCGCAAACGCTTCGGGCTTATATTCAACCTGATTGCTGCCATCTATAATCTGGAACTCGAAAATGTCCACTAACTTACTTTTGCAAGAGGTCTAATGCCAAGAGCGCAACAATCTCGAGTAATCTGCAAGAGAGAGATTGTTTCGTCACCCTTCGACTTCCGCTTCGCCTTCGCTCAGCGTCCGCTCAGGCCTACTCGTAATGACACTTTGTCACCACGCGTATGCTTCCGGCGCTTCGCCGCCGGGCCCGGGCCAGATCTCGTCCAGCTTCGTCAGCGCGGCCTTATTCAACTTGACTTTCAAGGCGCGCAGGCTGCCAGTCAGTTGCTCCATCGTACGCGGACCGATGATCGGCGCGGTGACAGCCGGGTTGTGCAGCAGCCAGGCCAGGGCCACGTCGGCTGGCTTTTCACCCATTTCTTTGCAGAACTTCTCCCAGGCTTCCAGCTTAACGCGTTTTTCCTCAATCTCCTTCTGCGTATCCTCAGAGGCGCGGCGACCTTCTGTTATCTTTTGCATCACGCCGCCCAGCAAGCCGCCCGCCAGCGGGCTCCACGGGATGATGCCAAGTCCGTAGTTGCGGCAAGCCGGGACAACTTCCAGTTCGATCATGCGGTCTTTCAAATTGTAGAGGCTCTGTTCGCTGACCAGACCCATGAAGTGACGCGCCCTGGCTGTCTCCTGCGCCTGGGTGATATGCCAACCGGCGAAGTTGCTCGATCCGACATAAAGAACTTTGCCCTGCTGGACGAGCGTCTCCATGGCCTGCCAGATTTCCTCCCACGGGCTGTTGCGGTCCACGTGGTGCATCTGATAAAGGTCAATATGGTCGGTCTGCAAGCGGCGCATGGATTCTTCGCACGCCTGGCGGATATGCAACGCCGAGAGCCGGCCTTGATTGGGCCACTTGCCCATACCGCCATAGACCTTGGTGGCGATAACCACTTTCTCGCGCCGCCCGCCGTCTTGGGCAAACCAACGTCCGACGATTTGCTCCGTAACCCCTTCTCCGGTCTTCCAGCCGTAAACGTTGGCAGTATCGAAGAAGTTGAGGCCCAGTTCGAGGGCTTTGTCCATAATGGCGAACGAATCAGCCTCGCTGGTCTGTGGGCCGAAGTTCATCGTCCCCAGGCACAGCCGGGAAACTTTCAAGCCGGTGCGACCAAGTTGAGTGTATTCCATGTTAACCTCCAATAAGTTTACCGCGAAGCGGCGACCCCCAAAGAGCGGGGGCAGGCGACCGCGAAGCATTCTTCGCCGCTTCGCGGTTCAATTAATATCCGCAATGTGAACAATCTCCGCCTGCGCAGGAGCCACATGCGGGTGCAGATGTACCTGCCACTGCTTTTCCGCCGCTTTCAGCAAAGAAGAGGGAGAGCTTGCGCTTGATGTTCTCGCCGCCACAGGCCGCGCAGCCCATCGGCACATCCGCTTGCTTCATTGGGCGGATGACCTCGAATTCTGTTTTGCAATCCTGGCAAATGTACTCGTAAATGGGCATAACAAAGCTATTTTACTACTTTTTTGGGAAGGAGAACAGAAAATAAGTGGACTCGTGGATCGGCAGATTAGCCAACCAGTAAACCCAATCTAAATAAGAACAAATGTTCTTATTTAGATTGGACGATCATACCTGCCGCCACACTTCATGCAACGCAAACATTATCAGCAGAACATTCCTCCGTCAGTCAAACCAAAATTCCAGTACCCCCATCCACCGCTACGGCATAGACCGCCAGCGCCGGGCGGAAGTGGTCATTGGGCGCTTGGCGACGATGGTGACTTTGCCACTGTTGCTCGGCGTGTACACATTGACCGCCTCCCAGCCTTCCTGGCCCCATTCGTTCAACGTCGCCTCGATTTGCCCATCCTTTGTGCCAAAGGCACTGCCGATGGTGAGCACCTGGTATTCCCAGAGAGTTTGTTCCGCCATTTTGACCTCCAGCCAAAATCGAGTCTTTACAAGTTGTTCCACGTGAAATGTGCGTCAATTCAAGAAGTCCGACACGCCGATCAGAGTTCCTGGTGGCGAAAGATGATGCCAGCAGCCAGCAGCATTACCAGGATCAGTCCAAGGCTGATCCACAACGCCGGCCAAGCAGAATCCGCCTTGCCGATCAGCAAAGCTGTTCCCCAGGAAAACAACTTTCCCGGCAGGTAGTCGCCGATGCGGGGCAGCGCGCTGAGTCCGCCCAAGAGGACGAGACCGCAGAAGGCCAGCCCGGCCGCAGCCGCCTGGCTGCGCGCCAGCGTGCTGCACAGCAGTGTCATGGCAATGTAATCGAGAAAGACCACCAGCATCAAGCCGTTCAGCGCCAGGAACGGCCCCCAGTCGAGAGCCTGGAATAGTAACAGGGTATAGTACCAGCAGCACAACGCCGCCAACACCAAGCTGGCCGCAAAGGTGATCGCCAATGCCGTGAATTTCGCCAGTAAAAACGTTTCACGTGAAACCTGGCGCGTCAGCATCATGGCAGCCGTGCCGCGTTCCTTTTCCTGCGCCACACTGCCCATGCTCATTAGCAATGCCAGCAGGATGCCGAACTGGCTCATATTCTTTACGTATTGCGAAACCGCATCCGCCAGCGTCGGCGCTGGAATGGCAAGCGCCAGCGCGGGCGGCATATTCGGGACGGCCTTGAGCAGCTCAGGGGTTAGCTTCGCCAGCAGCGGCGAGATCAGCCCAAACACGACCAAAACAGCCGCTACGATAAGCAGTTTGTAGGTTCGCCATTGTTCGAGCAATTCTTTGCGCAAAACGGTCAGGAAGTTCATTGCATCCCCTCCTCGCCCACCAGCCGCAGGAATACATCTTCCAAAGACGGCTTGATCTCCTCATAACGATCCAGCATTAAATCTGCCTGCACCGCTGAGGCCAACAGTTCCCTTTTAGCCAACTCGACATCTCTTACCACCACGCGTGCGGTCATGTTCTCTACGCTGACAGCCGTTACCCAAGCCCGTTGCCGCAGACTATCTGCCCAGCGCTGAAGCCTGGTTGTGTCCGCACATTCGACCTCGAATATGGGCGTAGCATATTGGGCCAGCAGTGTCTCTCGCCGCGATTGGACGATCATTTTGCCGTGTGCGATAATCCCAACAACATCACATACCCTTTCCACATCGGCCAGGATGTGCGTGGACATCAGCACCGTGCATTGCCCGCGCAGGCCTTCGATCAGGTCGAGCACTTCTTTCCGCCCGGCCGGGTCCAATGCGCTGGCTGGCTCATCGAGGAAGAGCACCTCCGGCCGGTTGACCAGGGCGGCCGCCAGCGCCAGCCGCTGGCGCATGCCACGTGAAAAGCCGCCGATACGACGGCGACTGGCTTCGGTCAGTTTGACCAGATCAAGTAGTTCGTTTACGCGAGCAGCCCGGTCGCCTGCCGAAAGTCCATACAGCCGCCCGAGGTAATCCAAAAATTCGCGCGGCGTCATCCAGGGATAAAAGGCTGGCTCCTCGGGAAGATAGCCAATGCGCGTGGCGAGATGACGGCCATCGGAAGCCAGGTCCATGCCGGCTACCCAAGCTCGCCCACTCGTCGGTCGCGCCAAGCCAGTCAGGATGCGCATGGTGGTCGTCTTGCCCGCACCGTTAGGTCCTAAGAAACCGAACACCGTCCCAGGCTCGACGGCCAAGTCCAGGCCGTCCAGGGCGCGCACTCTTCCATAAGTTTTTACCAGATCCTCAATGCGAATGCTGCTCATCTCTGCTCCTGAATTATGCCTCGTCCACCCGGCCAAAGGTAAAGTAGACAATCGGCCCGATGATGTTGATAAAGAGGATCACCAACGCCCAGGCCCATTTGGGACCGCGCGTGCTCGGACGGCGGATCAAATCCACCAGGGCAGTGACCAGCAGGGCAAGTTGGATGACCAGCACTGGAACCAGAAACGGAATGAATTCACGAAACCTATCCATTATTTTTTTCCTTGCGGGTTACCAGCCTTGCAAGGATCTACGCCCTGCAAGGCGGGTTGACGTTCCACGTGAAACAAAGCGGGTGCCGGTTACTTCTCCTTGGGCAGATTCTGCTGCGCCAGCGAGACCATACCGCTCAGTCCGCCCAGGTTCATCGTATCCACCGCGCTGCTGGGGACGATCACCAGCGCGCCTTTCTCCTTCAAGCCTTCGAAGAGCATGTTCATGGCTCGCAGGTGCAGGGCGGTGGGATTATTGATGTAGGCTTTGGAAGCCTCGGCAAACGAACCCGCGATCTGCTTTTCCGATTCGCCCAGGATGACGCGCGCCTGGCGCTCACGCTCGGCCTGCGCCTGGCGGGACATGGTGTCTTCCAAGTCCTGCGGGATGACCACGTCGCGGATCTCCACGGACTGGACGGTGATGCCCCAGGGCGTGGTGCGCTCGTCAATGATCTTCTGCAGGTCAGCGTCCATCTTGGCGCGGCCGACCAGGATATCCGCCAGGCTCATCTGGCCGATGATCTCGCGCAGGGCGGTCTGGGCAGACCAGGCGATGGCGGCGCGGTAGTCGGCAACCTCCAGGGCGGCCTTCTCCGCGTCCCACACCACCCAAAACAGGACCTCGTCCACATCCACCGGCACGGTGTCTTTGGTCAGCGTCTTCTCGGCCGAGAAGGGCGTGACCATGACGCGGTGGTCAATCCAGTTCGCCAACGTGTCAATGATCGGGATTAGCCAGAAAGCACCCGGCCCGGCCAGTTTGTGGAACCGGCCCAGGCGCAAGACAACGGCCTTCTCCCATTGCGAGGCAACTTTCAAGGCCAGCAGTGTGTATATCCCTACCAGCCCCCAGCCAATAATCCACATGGCCGCCCAGAAATCGCTCAAGACACCATTCGTGGACATCATGATCCCGCCGAGTGCGGCGACCAGCAAGAACACACCGAACAGAAAACCGGCGATGCCAGGAATGTGAGCGTCGGGCTGCCGGCGGGCCTGCGGTCGCAGGCTTTGATCCTTAGAAATTGTTGGGGACATAGCATTCTCCTTTATTGGGGTTCAGGGTCCGAAAGGTGACCGGTTGCTTGCCAACGTGCCACCTGGTCTTTTAGGGTTTCTATCAGTTCCTCAGGCGAGGCGTTCAGACGTTCAGCATCGGTTAGAAAGCGATGGATCAGCGCCTCCAGAGCCTTTTTCTGGATGCTTTCCGAGACTTCGGGTGAAGGCATTTCCATGATATAGGTGCCGCGTCCTTGCTGGGTGGAGATGATGCCAGATTCGTCCAGGACGCGGTAGGCGCGCGCAATGGTGTTGAAGTTGACCCGCAATTCCAGGGCCAACGTGCGAACGGTGGGGAGCTGATCGCCGGGCCTGATCCTGCCGCTAGCAATCATCTCTTTGATACGTTCCACGATCTGCACATAGATCGGGATGCCAGAGCGGAAATCTAATTCGAGGTTCATAATGAAAATTGTATCATTGTCTCATTGTATAATTGTATCATTGTACTAATTGTATACCGTTTTCCGGTTTTGTCAAGCCTTATTATGCGCTCTTGGGAGGGTTAAACCCCGCCCAATGCGCCTGAAGAAGCCTTTCGCTATGGCCAATTTTCCTCTCGCCCGCCTCCCAGAATGGGAAGCTATTTTCAACAGCGACGATTACAGCGGCTGTTTGCTAGCCTCTGAACCAGTGGTAGAATCGTTTTAGAAGTTTAGATTCAGGAGATGAACTATGGAACAAGAAACCGGTACTTTTGCCGTCAAGAAAGGGCTGGCACAAATGCTCAAGGGCGGCGTTATCATGGACGTGGTCACGCCCGAACATGCCAAGATCGCCGAGGACGCTGGTGCGTGCGCGGTGATGGCACTGGAGCGCGTCCCGGCCGATATCCGCGCCCAGGGCGGCGTCGCCCGCATGTCTGACCCAGACCTGATCCTCAAAATCATGGACACGGTCAGCATCCCGGTCATGGCTAAATGCCGCATTGGGCACTTCGTCGAGGCGCAGATTTTGGAAGCCATCGGCGTGGACTACATTGACGAGTCCGAGGTGCTTACCCCCGCCGACGAAGCCCACCACATCAACAAACACGAGTTCAAAATCCCCTTTGTTTGCGGCTGCCGCAATCTGGGCGAGGCTTTGCGGCGGATCGGCGAGGGCGCGGCCATGATCCGCACCAAGGGCGAGGCAGGGACGGGTGACGTGGTCGAGGCTGTCCGTCACGCCCGCGCCGTGCTGGGCGAGATCCGCCGCTTGACTACCATGGCCGAGGAAGAGCTGATGGCCTTTTCCAAGGAGATCGGCGCGCCGTACGAGCTGGTCAAGGAGACCAAAGAGCTGGGCCGCATGACGGTGGTTAACTTTGCCGCCGGAGGCATTGCCACGCCCGCCGACGCAGCCATGATGATGCAGCTCGGCGTGGACGGCGTCTTCGTCGGCTCGGGCATCTTCAAGTCCGGCGACCCGGCCCGGCGTGCCGCGGCCATCGTCAAGGCCACCACGCACTTCCGCGATGCGGGCATCCTGGCCGAGGTGAGCAAGAACCTGGGTGAGCCGATGGTCGGAATCAATGTTTCACAGATGCCCGAAGGCGAGAAGATCGCGGGGCGAGGCTGGTAAGAGCCAGTGTTCAGTGATCAGTTATCAGTGATCAGTCACTGATGACTGATTACTGTTCACTGATTACTCGGAAGACATCGCAGATTATGAAGATTGGAGTGTTAGCCCTCCAGGGTGACTTCACCGAACACATCACCATGCTCAAGCGCCTGGGCGTTGAGACCGCCGAGGTGCGCCTGCCCGCCCATCTTGAGAGCCTGGATGGCCTCATCATCCCTGGCGGCGAATCGACCACAATCGGCAAGCTGTCCGTGGATTTTGGCCTGCTGGAACCGCTGCGCAAATTCGGTAAAAAGCACGCCATCTGGGGCACTTGCGCCGGGGCGATCCTTCTCTCGAAGGACGCCCGCCGCGACCAGCCCTTGCTCGGCTTGATGGATATCACGGTGGCGCGCAACGCTTTTGGCCGCCAGCTAGACTCCTTCGAGGCCGACCTGGACATCGGACCGCTCAAGCAGGCTACTAGAACCACCGCGCCTTACCATACCATCTTCATCCGCGCCCCCATCATCGAATCGGTGTCTGGCAAAGCGAAGATCATATCCACCCTGCCAGATGGCCGCATCGTGGCTGCACAGCAAGGCAAGCTGCTGGCTACCTCGTTTCACCCGGAATTGACAGACGATTTGCGTTTTCACGAGTATTTCCTGTCTCTGGCAAAGTGAGTGAAAAGGAAGAAATAAAAAGCAAGAAGGGAGAAATCTTCTAACTCCTCGCTTTTTACTTCTCACTCCCATGACCATAAGATCGCTCGATTTCCTCGACCTGCCCTCCCTGCCGCGCTACCGCCGCGACGTGCTCTCACTCGACAGCGCGCGGACGTTGACGCGCGGCAATCCGCTCGGGGCGGTGGCGCTGCTGGCCTACCTGAACCCGCGCCGCCACATCTATACCGCCGTCTACAGCGGGGATGGTCTCTCCTTGATGGGACAGGTCGTCCAGAGCGAAGGCGAAACTTTCGCACGCCTGACCTTCCTGGCTCCCAACGAATTGCTCGGCGCGGGTGAAGTTCCCCTTCTTGACCATCTCGCCAGGCAGGCCGGAGGCTGGGGGGCGCTGCACTTGCTGGCCGAAGTGGATGAGCGGTCGAAGGCTTTCAAATCCCTTCGGCAAGCAGGGTTTGCCATGTACGCCTGGCAGCGTGTCTGGAAGCTGGATATCCCGATGACCCCCATCGCTGGGGACTGGCGTGAAGCAGCCTCGCGCGACCTGGTCGCTGTCCAGGGCCTCTACAGCCAGATCGTCCCGGCGCTGATCCAACCAGTGGAAAGCCTGCCCAGGCAGTTGGATGGATTGATATGCCATACGAACGGTGAAATGCAGGCTTATGTGGGCCTGACGCACGGCCCGGCCGGCATCTGGGCCCAGCCGCTGATCCACCCGGACGCCGAGGCTGTCCCCGAACGCATCACGGCGCTTTTGCACGAGCTTCCCGACCGGCGCGAGCGTCCCGTCTACGTGTGCGTGCGCTCGTACCAGGCCTGGCTGGAAGGGGTGCTGGAAGACCTGGGCGCGCAGGCAGGCCCACGGCAGGCCGTAATGGTCAAGCGGCTGGCGAAATTGCAGAAGATCGAGGAAAAAATCCCCGCCATGGAAAAAGCCCTCAAGCCCGCCGCGCCGATTGCAAGCTCGACTGAAATGTTGTATAGTAGCAAAGAGAAGGAATGAGAAGCAGCGATCCAGACAGAAAGTTCTTTTCGTGCGGCAGGCGTGATACAATGACAGAGATGAGTTCTAAAGTTTCTATACGCAGAGGCAAAATCCAGGAAATGGACAGGTCTTTCGACCTGGAATTCTGGCAGGCACAGCCGCCCAAATCCCGCTTCGACGCTGTTTGGGAATTGATCGTCTTCGCCGCAAAGGTCAAGGGGAGCGATGTTCGTCAACTCCGACTTCAGCGATCTGTTGAGAATTTTCAACGTCAACCGCGTTAAGTACCTGGTGATCGGCGGTTATGCGGTTGTCCAGTATGCAGAGCCGCGCTACACCAAGGACCTCGACATGTGGATCAGCACAGATACCGCCAATGCCGAGGCAGTCTACAAATCCTTGCGGGAATTTGGCGCGCCGCTGGAAGGGTTAACCGCCAAAGATTTTGCCGAAGAAGGCTACTTCTTCCAAATGGGGATTCCGCCCATCCGCGTGGACATCATAATGGGCATTCCCGGATCGCTCTTCGAGGAGTGTTGGGAAAGACGAAACGCGGTGGATTTCGACGGCCTGGAGGTGTGTTTCATCTCCAAACAGGATTTGATCGCCGCCAAACGAGTTGCCGGCCGACCGCAGGATTTGATTGATGCCGACTCGCTATCAAAGATGGATACTGAACACTGATTACTGTTCACTGAAAACTGGTTTCATATGACCCAACTCAAAATCACCGACGACCTCGACGCCTTGCTCAAAGTCCTCCCCGAAAACATCGTCGCGGCCGTCCATAAAGCCAATAACTACGATGATCTGCTAGAAATCATCCTCGACCTGGGGCGCGTCCCCACGGCGCGCTTCGTTGACCGCGAGGTTGTCCTGAGCCAGAAAGAAGTCACGCGCACCGAAATTGACTTTGTGGACGAGCGCATCGGCGAGTTCGACGCCGACAACCGTGCCGGCCTCGAACGCACCCTCCATCGCATCTCCGCCATCCGCAACCGGCGCGGCCACATCGTCGGCCTGACGCTGCGCGTCGGTCGCGCCGTCTACGGCACGGTGGACATCATCCAGGATATCGTCGAGTCGGGCAAGTCACTGCTCATCCTCGGCCGCCCGGGCGTCGGCAAGACCACCCTGCTGCGCGAGGCCGCTCGCATCCTGGCCGAGAGCAAGCGCGTCATCGTCGTGGACACTTCCAACGAGATCGGCGGCGACGGCGACGTGCCTCATCCCGCCGTGGGCAAGGCGCGCCGGATGCAGGTGCGCGAACCCATGCTCCAGCACGAGGTGATGATCGAGGCGGTCGAGAACCACAATCCCGAAGTCATCGTCATTGATGAGATCGGCCGCGAGCTGGAAGCCGCCGCCGCCCGCACCATCGCTGAGCGCGGCGTGCAACTCATCGGCACCGCCCATGGCAACACCCTCGACAACCTGCTGCTCAACCCGACCCTCTCCGACTTGGTTGGCGGCATCGAGGCGGTGACTCTCTCGGACGAGGAAGCGCGGCGGCGCGGTACGCAGAAGACCGTCCTCGAACGGCGCGCCCCGCCCACCTTCGACGTGCTGGTCGAGATCCAGCAGCGCGACCGGCTGGCCGTCCACATGGACATCGCCGAGTCGGTGGACGACCTGCTGCGCGGCTATCCCCTCCCACCGGAGATCCGCACGCGGGATGCCGAGGGCAGAATCCAGATCGAGAAGGCCGCGCCCAGCGCCGGGTCCAGGCCCGAATCCGAGTTCCGTATCAGAACCGGGCCAACGAACGGGCCGCGCCGGACCTCGTACCCGTCCGCCGTTCCGGAGCCTATGTCTACACCCTATCCCGCATCTGCGCGCACGCCCTTGCAGCCGGTGCGCGTCTACCCTTTCGGCGTGGCCCGTAACCGGCTGATCCAGGCTGCCAAGCGGCTGGGGGTTCCGGCAGCGGTGGCGAGAGACATAGGCGAGGCGAACGTGCTGGTCACGCTGCGCTCCTACTACCGTGACCGCCAGCAAGCTGTGGTGGACGCCGAGCATCGCGGCATGCCGATCTACGTCCTGCGGGCCAACACCGCCAGCCAGATCGAGCAGTTCCTGAGCGACCTGTTCAACCTCTCGGAAGTGCAGCCCCTGCCGGGCGAACTGGAGAGCGTGTCGCAGCAGACCCAGGCCGCCATCGCGGCGGTGCTCAACGGCGAGCGCTGGGTGGACCTGCCGGCCGGCCCAGCGGCGGTGCGCCGCATCCAACACGAGTTGGCGCGCCAGGCGGAGCTGGTCTCGCACTCCTACGGCAAAGAGCCGAGGAGGCACGTGAGAATCTTTAGGGAATAATGGGAGTGATTGAATATATAATATAGGTAAAATTAAGTTTCTCTCCAAATAGAGATAAATGTTAAGGATACATACAGGAGAGAATCAATGACAGCAGAAGAAAAGGTTGCACGACAAAAGTTGAGTGTTCTGGAATTGGCTCAAGAAGAGAAGGAAATTTGTTAGTATTCTCTCAACCCTCGAGTTTGTTCGTGGCTGCTATATTGTTCTTCTACTTTATTATATTTAACCCTACTCTTAATCTGACCCCTAGCGTCACAGACTTGATAGTATGAATTTTTATCTTGAGAATAGCGATTGCTCTTTGGATCAATTCAATGCAGATAGTCTCTAATCCGATTAAGATTATTAATTGGCTAGTGCTGGGTAACAGCTTGATATTTGTTCTGCTTTTCCATTT
>Ga0315279_10010183_pt1 | contig 11084 bp, 6 predicted proteins | sample YL17G06_20_MG_FD_203694 | JGI IMG/M metagenome (GOLD analysis project Ga0315279, IMG submission 203694) | Sediment microbial communities from Yellowstone Lake, YNP, Wyoming, USA - YL17G06_20 | ecosystem: Environmental > Aquatic > Freshwater > Lake > Sediment | place: USA: Wyoming | collected...
CACGATGGGTTTTCTCGGTCTTCCCGTTCTCATGGGCATCCTCCTTTGGGATAATGCCCATGATACCAATAGGTTTCATATTAGTCAAGTTATTTATGAGACAGTACACTAGGAGCTCATCGTGGCAATAACGATCGAGCGCTGACACCGAACTTACTATAGCGGATCGTAAAAGCTCTGAGAGTTCATCCTGACGAAATTCATTTAGCGAAACTAGAGATTCCTCACGGAGAATAAGCAAAGCATGATTTCCATCAATTCTCTGTATTTTTTCCATGCTGGGCCAGCGCATGAAATTCTCAAATTTAGCTGCCCAATCTTGACGGGTGCCTCGTTGGCGTCTATTGTAGAGCAGGTCATATAGATTAAGAACTCGATCCACTCTTTGCATTGTTGCATCAAAAACTGCTTTAGGTTTCATATACGTCACCTTGGTATTGCCAAAAGCATCGCATCTAACAGGCGTTTCTCCTCACTGCTTTTTGGATAAAGCGCCGACAGAGCGTTAGCCAAACGGAGGAAGTCCGTGCCACGCTCCTGCTCGGCCTTGATGAGCATCCGAAGCGCGTTCGATTGTCCGCCCGTCTGGAGCAGCATCGCCGCGTGTACTCGGTCCAATGTTGTTGCCTCCCGCATTGAGTCGCCCTCTACGGCCGATGGATCCAAAGTCACTTTGCGACGGCCCCGGCCACGTCCGTGAATCTTTGGAGCTTGTTCTTCCTCGAATTCGGGAAAGAGCACCTGCTGAAGGTTTTTGACCGGGTCGCGCTCTATCAAGTCGGCAACAACGTCCGCGCCGTCATCGCCGAAAAGCTGTTTGGTTCGCTCGGAGATGGTCATGAGCCGCACCACCCCCTTTTTGGTCTCAATAATGCGCCCCTCCCACTTGGGAAGTTCGATGCCCAGGGGTTGCGCGAAACGACGGACCACGTCAAAAACGAGGCTGTAGCCCTTGGCCTTGCCTTTTGGCATAGTATCTTCTTCGTCTTCGTCATCGCCAGCATCGTCCTCTAGGACTCCGGATGATTCACCACTATTGCCCTTTTTGCCGTTGGTGGATTGGAGCGTCCATAGGAATAGTGCTGTAAGGCGGGCGTCCTCCTCAAGCGCTTCTGCCATGCCATTACGTGCCCGGGCCTCAGCCGTACCGAGAACCTGTCCTAAAGCAATGCGACCCACTGTCTCCCAGACATACGCCAGGAAACCCCTTTTATGAGGTTCATTTGCCTCCGGATCTCCTCCCAAAGGGATCTCCTTTTCATCTGGATCAACAACCTTTGAATATCTGCTATAGATCTCCAATGCCGGGCCGATGCAGGCGAAGACGAGGTCCGCGCCGCGAATACCCTCGCCCTGGAGCCGCTCCATCCAGTCGCCGACACGCCTGGGAAGCTCGCGTAGGACTTCGCCCCAATCGCCGACCGGCGCGTCGTCGGGACGCGGACGGCAGACGAGGTGGACGCTGGTGGCGAGGGACGCGGTATCGCGTGCATTAAGCCTAGTTGACAGTTCAGTGGCAATCGGCCAGGAGGCCGTAATACACCAGCCGCCTCCAATGATGCCGGAAAGAAGGGCCTCCCAGCCTTCGGTTGTCTTATGAGCGAAGACTATGGATGCGCAACCCGACGGGGATAGAACTCTTCGTCCAACATGCGCTGCTTCGGCTATCTTTCGTTCAAAATACTTCGCATCTTTGTTTGAGTTGCTAAGTCGGTGTGGACGATCAACAACGCATTCCCCCTCCTTTGGACTTAAGGACTCCGTAAACCCAACAGAACTTCCAGTTTTGGGGAGAGAACGCTTCAGCCACACATAGAAACAATCGGACAAATGAGCGTAGGGGATTGAATCGTAGTATGGCGGATCGGTGAACCAGACATGGCAAGATTCATCTGGCAAATAGCTCTGCGTTGCATCCGCTTGTTGAATCTGCCCAGATTTAAGTGTCTGTGGAATAGAGAACTGCACCAATGCTGCAAACCTATCTATCCAAGTTGCGAAAATATTATCGTTTCCAAATCCCGGGGTTGATTCTGCGAAATCCCAGACCATGCCGATTGCGTGTCGTCCGAACATATCGATAAGTGATTCGCCCGTAGGTTTCCACCGGCAGTGGGCGCTGAGCAATATGAGCAGTCTGTCCAGAGCAAGAGAGCAAAGCCGAGAACAAGATTCTGTAGTATCAATATCTCGGATTAATCGGGCGTACGCGTGAAGAGAATGTATCTGACGTTTAGTAAAGATATCACCCCAAGTAGTTGCTCCATATAGCGGTACGGAGACCCTTCTAATTTCGTTCATAGCAATAGGTTCGTCCGGCACGGGACAGAGGCCCTTCTTACCACCGCCTTCCCACTCGTCGAGCTTGGCATTGAGCAGCTTCTGCGCGTTCCAGACGGCCTGGTAGTCAAGGTCGGTGGGCAGGCGATATTGACGGCCGGGTTCGCTAGGCCAGAGCGTCACCACGGCGAGCAACCGGGCTCCGTCTGTGCGGTTGCCCCTCGCATCGAAAACCGCGTCCGCGCCGCCGCGCTGTTCGGAGAGCTGTGCGCGCACCCGTTCCGGCGGCAAAACCATGTTGCAGCACGGACATGTCGCTCTGGCGCGATTAACCGTTCCACCAAACACTTCCTTGTCCGCTTTCGGTTCGAATATCTCGAACTCCACGTGTGGTGGCCCACCATTTGACCGTACAACCTTATGCCTGAGCGCTCGCTTGCGGTTCGCCTTCTTGCAGAGCCAAAAAGACCGCATAAGTGGAATTTCCGCCCCACAGTTGGGCGACTCGCACTTCACCGTCCGCGCCCAGAGGTAGGCAATCGGCGTGGCTCCATCATGGTCTTTCGGATAGAACTCGGCCAGTTCCTTTTCGACCTTCATCTTGATCTCATTGCCTACTCGGCGCAACTCTTCGACGAGTTCCGGTCCGTGGCGCGGGATATCCTCCAGCATCACCTTGAGGATGAGACAGGCCACCGGGTTAAGGTCGCTGGCAAGCGCCTCGCAGCCGAGCCGGAGGGCTTCAAGAGGAATCGATCCGCCCCCGGCAAATGGGTCCACAACGAGAGGCGTCTCGTCTGGATGGGAGGCTTTCACGAGCGCACGGGCCGTTTGCAGGTAGTCTGTTTTTGCGGAGTTGTCCCAATTGGCGAAGTCTCCGATGAACTCAAAAAGGGTCTTTCGAAGTCCTTTATCGGTCTTGACTTCAGACTCCCATCGACTTGGTCGCCCGTGTTTTCTAATGAGAATGTCCTTTGCTGCAGCCCTAAATTCCTCTGGGCAAGCGTTATCACACGGATCCGGCAGGAGAAGAGCCATGAGCATCGCCCGGCAGGCAGCGAGCGGCCGGCGCGCCCACCAGAGGTGAAGTGTCGACGGGTGTCCATGCCGGATAGATTTTTCACGCGCTGAGTGCTTCGATACCACGGCAATTGGAAAATCTACTTCGGCCAGGCGTTTGCATTCTATCGGAATCATATTTGTTGATCCTGCTCTAAGCTCCGGATAAATACCTGTCCAGCAAGCGGTGTCAGGGGGCCATCACGCAGGAATCGGGTAAGCGAACGAGCAGTAGCAGGGCTGGTTCGGCCGGTGTACCGCTGGCGTCCGGTTCGACGGTCGCAATATGTGATAAAGAGGTGGTGCTTGGCCCGTGTAAGAGAGACATAAAGCAATCTTCGCTCGTCATCCACGGCATCGCCTTGAGCGCGCCCGGGGAGATATTCATCTTCCGCCGCCACAACGATTACTGCCTTGGCGGTGAGTCCCTTAGCCCGGTGCATAGTAAAGATATTTACGTTGCCAATCTCAAGTTCCTGTTCTATGTCACCACCCGCGATTTCTGTAGCCCTAATTAGGCTCTCCACCAAAGTGGCATCCGTCGCCTCAGCCGCCGAAGCAAGTTGCGCTATTACAAGCGCTCGCTCATTGATATCACTGATCAACTGTCCTCCAGCATGACTCACCGCCTCCATGAGACGATCACGAGATCCGAATTCTCGTGTGCCACCGGGAAATAGGTCTTGAAGGCTGGTCCGAATTTGGCGGATGCTGCGGGCAATTCGGTTTCTGTATAGGTTGGAAATGATTGCCATATCTCTCTCGGCGGCAATTACGATCTGGGCGAATCCTTCTCCTCTGATCCGGCACAGGTCATATAGGGTTCCTATGGCACCTGCTCCCACGTTCGCGCAGAAAGTCATCATCAACGTCCGCCATGAGAGATGATCGTTAGGATTCGCAAGCAGCCGGAGAAAAGCAAGAAGCGTCCTACCGGGAGGCGCGTCCAAGGGGCCTGCACCTTCGGTGGCTGCTGCGGTGGGAACATTAGCTGCGGTCAGCTTTTGCCGAAGCAGTGTAGTAAATACTTCATTGCGGTCAGATCGCAATAGAATTAGGATGTCGTCAGGCTGCAGACCGTCCCTGTCAATCAGGTGTCGGCAAATCAGGGCTACTCCAATCGCCTCGTGATCCTGATTAGGAAACCGGAGGATGCGTACCTGGCCCGGCATTCTTCCTGGTTCGGGAGTAATTGATTTATCGATACGGCGGTGGTCTTGGCGGGCCACAAATAATCCCAGGTCTAGGATGCTTTTGTCACACCGTTTGCACACTTCCAAGGCTAATTCGCGCGCACCGGAATAGTCTCTTGGAAAGCGCCGTATCCCTTCTGGATGGGCCTTCCGAAAACCGTAGATGCTCTGGTCATCGTCCCCCGCGACAAACAACTCAACACCGCGAGAGGCAATTTGCTGGACAACAGCGAGGTCACAACGATTCAGGTCTTGATACTCATCTACCAATAAATGGCGAATATTGCCTTCGAGTTGGAAGTCGCCTCGTTGTTCCATTGCTTTCTTGAGTTGGTAGACGAGTTCCGCTCTTAGCGAAAAACCATAGATATTGCGATGCTCTCGCCATGCAGCGAGAAACTGCGGGTTTGGGAAACGTCTTTCCCATTCCGCATCATCGGCAATTAAGCTCTGCCAATCTGCCGAAAGGTCATTGAGGAGGTTTCGCGCGTCATCAACTCGCGCGAGTCTAAGAAGGGACTTCAGGTCTTCAAGAATTATATGCCGCTCTTCCCAATCGTCTGCGATTCTCAAAGGCTTCGGAAGCGCACTTAATCGCGTCGCATTCCGTAACAATTGGCGCAAGGCAAAGGAATGAAGCGTGGATATTCGTGGGGCATTGCCTATCCCAAGTGTGCTTTCAACTCTCTGACGCAGTTCACTCGCCGCAGCCCGCGTGAATGTGACCGCTACAATCTCTTGGGGGTGGACGCGATTTTGTTCAACAAGAAAGCATATATGCTTTGTCAGAGTAAATGTTTTGCCAGTCCCCGGCCCTGCCAGTAATCGAGCATGACTTCCTGAATGACCGGCAGCCGTGCGTTGTTCTGGAAGCAATCCGTCATCCCACGTCATGATTTGCTTCCTCCCTTGCTTTCATTCAAAGTGCCCAGCTTAACTTCTTTCGTTGCGTATCGCCAAATGCGGCTTCGCGTTTTATCATTTATTTTGCGCTTCCGCTAATCGCTTTTTACAGCATCGGCCACTCCACAATTTCGCGTAGTTGAATAACGAGAAAATGCTAGCCGATGGTCGAGGAGAACGGCAATACCGAGAAAGCTAGCCGAGGGGCAACGCCCTAGAATCTGATTCCAGTCCATATTGGATCCGTAAGCAAAGTATAGCATTGTATTACCTCGGCACCGCCAGCAGCATTGCGTCCAGGAGCCGCTTTTCCTCGCTACCGACGGGGTAGAGTGCTGACAGTGCATTTGCCAGCCGCAGGAAGTCCGGGCCGCGCTCCTGCTCGGCCTTGATGAGCCCTCGGAGACCATTGGCTTGGCCTCCGGCCTGGAGAAGCATCGCGGCGTGGACGCGGTCGAGCGTCGTCGCCTCACGGTCCTTTTTCAGTTCGAGTTCCGTGGCGGACGAGCCCGCGATGCGGCCCTTCTTGCGGCCACGGATATGCGGCGCAGGTTCGGCGTTGATTTCGGGAAAGAGCGATTGTTGAAGGGCCTGGGCCGGGTCGCGTTCGAGCTGAAGGGCGACCGCTTCGGCTCCATCCTCGCCGAAGAGCTGTTCCGCCCGCTCCAAGACGGGCAAGAGCCGGACCACGCCCTTCTCCGTCTCGATGATGCGGCCTTCCCACTTGGGCAAATCCACACCCAACGGTTGGGCGAAGCGGCGGGCCACGTCAAAGATCAGGGTGTAACCCTTCTTCTTTTTCTTCGCCGGAGATTTTTCGACAGCTTCGTCTGCCGCTTTTTCTTCAACTCCTTCGCCTGTTTCTCCTTCCTCTTCGCTTCCCGTAGCCTGGAGCGTCCAGAGGAAGAGGGCGGTGAGGCGTGCGTCCTCTTCCAGAACGCCAACCGCACCATTGCGGGCCTTGGCCTCGGCCGTGCCCAAGACCTGTTCGAGTGCCGTGCGGCCGACGACCTCCCAGACCTTCACCAGGTATTCGGCAAGTTTGACTTCGCGGCCGTCGGCGGTCTCGACCTTCCGGTAGCGGCTGAAAACCTCCAGCGCCGGGCCGATGCAGGCGAAGACGAGGTCCGCGCCGCGAATGCCCTCGCCTTGAAGCCGCTCCATCCAATCGCCCACGCGCTTGGGAAGTTCTCGCAGAACTTCCCCCCAGTCGCCGACCGGAGCGTCATCGGGCCGCGGGCGGCAGACGAGATGGACGCTCGTTTCAAGCGCCGCGTAGCCTTGCCCGCGCATGCGCTGTCTGCGCTCAGTAGCGATGGGCCATGAGCCGGTCGTCCGCCAACCCGCCTGCACCAGCGCCGAGACGAGCGCCTCCCAGCGGTCGGTGTCCTTGTGGGCAAAGACCACAGAGGCCACGCCGTCCTCGCGGATGACCCGCTTCATCTGGGCAAAGGCCTCATACATGCGGCCCTCGTACCACTGGCGGTCATGGACGCCGCCGTCTTTGACGGCGCGGTTCTCGGTGAGTTCGCGAGCCTTCTCGGTCTCGGGGGCCGTGAACGCCTCCGGTAGGCGGCTACGCATGCCTAACCGGAGCCAGCCGTAGAAGAAGTCGGAGAGATGCGCGTAGGGAATTTGGTTGGCGTAGGGCGGATCGGTGAAGACCACATCCGCCGATTCCTCCGGCAGAACCGCGTCCAGCGCGTTCGCCAAGAGCGGTGACGACGGCTGGTAGCGGACGGCCGACAGATTCCGTAGCGCGCTCTGGACGCTGCGAATAGAGTATCCCAGCCCCTCGCAGTTCGGGCTCAAGGGGTTGCCTTCCACGAAATCGGCGCGCATCGGAACGCCGGAACCCTGTATGAAGATCGACGTTACGCCTTCCGAGAGCCATATGCAAAGCGACGTGTGGTACTGGGCGTTATCCGAATAGGCCGCGTAGAGGCAGGCAGCCAGGGCGTCGAGGAGGTCTTTGTCCTTGGTCTTTTTAGCCGCTTCCTTGAGCGCATCCTCGATGACTTCGTGAAGAACCCAGCGTGAGAGGCGTTGACGCGGGGCGAGGACATCGACCCAATTGGTGATGCCGTATGGACGCGGGCGAAAACCCGTGTCGCCCTCCGGTGGTGCCGGAGGCATTTCAATCTGGACAGACTTGGACTTTGAGACCGCCTTGGAGAATGCCTCCATGTCCTGACGATTCGGCGGTTCATAATCTTTCCCACGCCCGCTTGCGTTCCCTCGGACCACCGCCAAAAGGATCGCGTCGTCTGCCCCACCACGCTTGTCACGCAGTTGCGCCTGCACGCGCTCGCGCGGCGTGACAATGTGGCATTTCGGACAAGTGGCGTTGTTCCCCGCGACCGTGCCGTGTTCGACTTCCTTGTCGTTTGATGGCGCAAAGACCTCGACGCGCGGATCAAGGGAACCCTCCGGATAAATGATGCGAAGGGCCTTCTTCCGGCCCTTTGATTGGGACAGCCCCAGATTGCGAACGAGCGGAATCCACGCCCCGCACCCAGCAGCTTCGCATTGAACGGTTCGCGCCCACAGATAGGCGAGCGGCTTCCGCCTTTGCGCGTCTGCCGGATAGTATTCGATAAGGCGCTTCTCGGCTTCTTTGAGCGTCCATTCGGCCCATTCCTCGAAGAGGTCGGCGAGTTCCGGCCCCTTGCGACCGCACCACTCGAGCGCGATCTTCAAGAGAAGCCACGCAACCGGGTTGATATCCGAGGCGGTCACTTCGCAGCCGAGGCGTTGGGCTTCCAGCGGAATCGAGCCGCCGCCGGAGAACGGGTCCAGGACGTGCGGAACCCCGCCGTGTGCGGCTTTCACCAGTTCGCGGGCCGTCGAGACGTAGCCCGCCACACGGACGATGTCCCAGTTGGCGATGTCGGCCACGAACGCCAGCAACGCTTTCTGAAGATCGGCGCCCTTCGGGCCGATTTTCCTGTACTGCTGGAGCGCCTTGCGAGCCGCCGCCTTGAACTCCGTCGGGCAGAGCGGGTCGCACGGGTCGGGCAGAAGGAGCGTTAAGAGGAGGGACCGGCACGAGGCGAGCGGTCGTCTCGCCCACCACGTGTGGAGAAGCGAGAGATGGCCGCTGTCCACACGGGTCTTGCGGTTATTCTCCTCGACGCAGGCTTCGTTTACCGCAGATAGCGGGAAGTCCACCTCTGCCAAGCGTTTGCAGTCCTTGGGAATCATACGCATATCCTTGCGAGGCGGCTGATACATCGTAGGGCACGCGCCAGGCTTTCGGAATGCAGAGCAGCAACCTCCGGTCGCCACTGAGAAGATATGAATTCGATGAGTCGAGATGAATAAGCAGGGCCCTCCCGTCGGCCGCTCCCTTCACGCGGAACCATATCTTCATGGATTTTCCTGCGCTTCGAAGCGCGAGCCAAATTGACCACGGCTGTTTTCGGATCGTCCAGACGCTCCGGATTAGTAGGAATCTTGCTCCGTGACACACCGAGAAATGCTGCCAATTTGTCCGCATCGGCCAACAGCCAGGCTTCCACCTTCCGAACTGCGATGCGAAAGCACAGATACGGCGCCGGCGCGGGCAGCCAGGCGTTTCGCAGGGGGGGCGCGCAGTGTTCGTCACAGTCGAGATCCAAAAGGACGATCCACGGCGCCCGGCGTGCGGCCTGGTTGTAGGCGCCGATCTTCTGACGCAGGAAGGCTTTGCCTTTTTTTCCGTACACATCTCCCGGCGTGGCGCCCACGTGGGTGATCAACTTGCGAACAACCGCTTCGTCCAAGATTCCTTCAACCGCTGCCGATATCACGATTCCTGCCGTCGTCGTCACATGTCTCCGAACAAAGGTAGTTGCTCAGCCTTCTCGGGGCGAGTCTTGGGGATGACAGCGTCAGCCAGCGTCATACCGCCATTTAGAAGGTCACGAATCTCTTGAAATTTGCCGGCCGGTGTCACCTCAGTACCCTCCTGAGTTGGGCGCAACAGCAGAACCTCGTCGAGCCCGATACCATCGTCGCGCAGCAAGTCGGAGGAATGAGTGCTGAGGATGATTTGGCGTCCGGTGCGGCGCTGAACCCGCGCAAACACCTGGGGAAGGAACCGGACTATCTCGGGATGAAGCGAAAGCTCGGGTTCTTCGAGCAATAGGGGGCCTCCCCCCTCCATAGCCGCCCAGAGCAGGCCCATAAGCCGCAGGGTGCCGTCGGAGAACTGCTCCTCGGTCTGCCAGGCGCCCTGCGGGCGCCAGTGCTCAAACTTTCCGCGCAGATGAGGAATGCCGCGGTGGTCGCGCCAGAGTTCAATCTCCTTGAGCTTGGGAACAGCAACGCGGAGTGCCTCCTGTATTCTCCGCAAACGCGCCATGCGCGTCCGCTCCGCGGTCTTCGCGATTTGTTCGAGAAAATCACCGCCAAATGGGTCCTTCGACCGGCCCACGGAGCGATCTGGCTCGCGAACGAGCTGGGGAACAATGTGCAGATAGCGAATCGATTCAAAGAATGATGCCAGCTCGCGAAAAGGGCGGTTTACATTCACTTGTTCGAGGTGAGTCTGAGTCAGTCGAGCTAGATCATCATTGTCTTCATCATCGGGACGTTCCAGCAGAACATTTCCGTCGCGAAGAACCTTCTCCTTACGCACGAGCAGCCGGCGCTGTTTATCCTGGTTGAAAGCCAGGTCGTATTCCCAGCGTGGTAAGCCTTTCTGCCCCTCTACTAAAACACGGATCTCGACGTCGGAATGACGCCGTGCGGCAAGGCATCGAATGGCGCTGAGTCCCCCCCGGCGGCGGATGGCCTCCTGAAAACCTCCTCCCGGAATAGCAAGGTCTCGAAGAAAGCGAAATAGGTCTAGAAAGTTGGATTTCCCCGATGCATTAGGACCAATCAGAAAGACACGATTTTGGACCGCAACGTCTTCCGTCAGAGCAAAGTTTTTCCAGTTTTGCAAATGGACAGTGGAAAACCTTATCAATTCCTTTTTCTCACTCATCAGACTAGGCCTCCCGCAATAGGGTTATTTCGCTGCCGATTCACCGCAGGAACTCAAAGAGCGTAGATAGTTAAAATGCTTCAAGAGCAACTATCTCACTTGGTCTCCCGAATTTATTCTTGCCCAAATCATTAGCCATTACAAGCTTCCGTAAAGTCATCATTCGTTTTATCCTTTAAAGGGTTCTCCGTCCTCCTTTACCTTCATCGGCTTCGTCATGGCATCCACAGCCAGGTAATAGTGTGCCACCTTAGTCACTTCATGCCAATCGAAGCGGGCAGGGTCCTTGATCGGCTCCTGTAGAGTAGGCTTTGTCGAACAGTTGGTCACGACATAAAGCCAATAACAATCCCGCCTGTCTTCGGCGACACGGCGCTCGTTAGGCGTCAGCAAGATCATGCCGGCGGCCTCAGACAAACCTTTGATTTCGATGAGGCGCAATTCGCCTGAGTTTACATCCAGGCTGGTCACATCGTAGCCGAGGTTCTGTTCATGAACGTCGAAGACCTGGCGGCCGGAGGAACGCTCATATTCCATGGCGACCCGCATGGCCGTCGCTTCGGTTTCAGGGTTCGGCCGCATGCGTCTCAGTTCCGGGGCTTCGCGCTCGGGATGCGGAAGAACCAGAACACTCGCCATTCGTTCGACATTCTGAAGAGTCAAGGATTTCTGCTGCT
>Ga0315279_10010185_pt1 | contig 11083 bp, 9 predicted proteins | sample YL17G06_20_MG_FD_203694 | JGI IMG/M metagenome (GOLD analysis project Ga0315279, IMG submission 203694) | Sediment microbial communities from Yellowstone Lake, YNP, Wyoming, USA - YL17G06_20 | ecosystem: Environmental > Aquatic > Freshwater > Lake > Sediment | place: USA: Wyoming | collected...
ACGAAATCCCCGTCGGACATGTAACTAATGGAGTCCACATGCCGACCTGGGACTCGGCCCCGGCCGATGATCTTTGGACGGAAGCCTGTGGAAAGGATCGCTGGCTGGGGACGATGAAACCCCTGGAGCAGGACATTCGCCGCGTCTCCGACGCCAGGCTCTGGCAATTTCGTGCCGCCGCCAGCAAGTCTCTTGTTGAATACGCCCGCGAACGATTGTCCAGGCAACTGGCCGCCTCCGGCGCGTTGCCCGAGGCGGTTGACGGGGCGAAACATCTATTTGATCCCAACGCATTGACACTGGGCTTTGCGCGCCGCTTCGCGACCTACAAGAGACCGAACCTGCTGCTGCACAATCCGGCGCGTTTGCTGCGCCTTTTGGCTAATCCTGAGCGCCCGGTGCAACTCATCATCGCCGGCAAGGCCCATCCGGAGGACAGGGCGGGGCAGGCCTTGATCCATGAATGGATGAATTTCATCCGCAAGCCAGAGACCCGACCCCACATCGTCTTCCTGAGCGACTACGACATGCTGTTAACGGAGCACCTGGTGCAGGGGGTGGACGTCTGGATCAACACGCCACGGCGACCCTGGGAGGCGAGCGGAACGAGCGGCATGAAGGTGCTCGTGAATGGCGGCATCAATTTGTCGGAGTTGGATGGCTGGTGGGCGGAAGCATACACGCCTGAAGTGGGGTGGGCGTTGGGGGACGGCCGGGAGCATGGCGACGATCCCGCTTGGGACGCTGTCGAAGCCGACGCGCTCTACGACCTGCTCGAGCGGGAGGTGATCCCGGAGTTTTATACCCGAGACGAGAGCGGCATTCCCACCGCATGGGTCAAGCGGATGCGGGAGAGCATGGCGTGGTTGACGCCGCGCTTTTGCGTTAACCGCACGGTGCGTGAATACACCGAGCAACACTACCTCCCGGCTGCGTCAGCCTATCGTGAACGCGCTGCCGATAAAGGCACGGTGGGGAGGCAGGTGGTCGATTGGCAGCACAGTCTGGAACAGAAATGGGCCACGCTACACTTCGGCAAAGTGAATGTTGAGACTCGTGGCGAGCAGCACGTATTTGAGGTTCAGGTCTGTCTCAATGGCCTCGACCCCAAGGCGGTGCGGGTCGAGCTTTATGCCGACGGAATCAACGGCGGCGCTCCGGTGCGGCAGGAGATGAAGCGCGGCCAACAACTGGCCGGCGCGTCGGGCGGCTACGCCTATAGCGCGCGGGTGCCTGCAACCCGCCCACCAGCGGACTATACGGCGCGAGTGATACCGCACTGCGACGGCGTTGCGATCCCACTGGAAGACGCACGAATCCTGTGGCAGCGATGATCCGATCGACGGAAGAAAAGACGACGAAGAAAGCGACTGCAATCACCTGCGTGTTTCTGGATATCGGTGGTGTCCTGCTCACAGACGGGTGGGATCATCATGCCCGCAAACGGGCGGCGACGAAATTCAGGCTGAAGTTGGCCGAGATGGAGGATCGGCATCACCTGATCTTCGAAACCTACGAGGAGGGAAAGCTCACGTTGGAAGAATATTTAGGTCGGGTGGTCTTCTACCAAAAGCGACCGTTCACCCGGGCTCAGTTTCGGCGCTTCATGCTCGCGCAATCGAAACCTTACCCCGAGATGATCGAGCTGGTCGCTCAGCTCAAGGTCCGGCACGGGCTGAAGATCGCCGTGGTCAGCAACGAAGGGCGCGAACTGAATGCGTATCGGATTCGAAAGTTCAAGCTGGACGGGTTTGTGGATTCTTTTATTTCCTCCTGCTTCGTCCACGTCCGCAAGCCCGACGCGGACATCTTTCGGCTTGCGCTGGACATCGCCCAGGCGCCAGCCCGGCAGGTAATCTATATCGAAAACACCCCGATGTTCGTCCAAATCGCGGAAGGTTTGGGGATTCGAAGCATTCTTCACACGGATTACAGGTCCACGTGCGCGAAACTGGCTTCGTTCGGATTGCAGAATGACGAAGGAGTCATCCATGAAACCAGCTAACCCACGCATCCTGACAATCAATGGCGGCTCGTCGAGCATCAAGTTCGCGCTGTTCGAGGCCGGTGACTCGCTCCGACGGATTCTGGAGGGCCGGATTGAGCGGATTGGACTGCCGGAGGCCACCTTGCGGGTGAAAGGCTTGAACCAGGCGGACAACTTTTCGCGGTTAGTGACGGCGCCGGATCACACGGTGGCGGTGGGCGCTCTGATGGATTGGATCGAGGAACGCAGCGGGCGTGATGCATTGACCGCGGTGGGGCATCGCGTGGTGCATGGCGGGCCGAAGTATAGCAAGCCGCAGCGAATCACTGCGGAAATGGTTGAGGAGCTGCACCGGCTCAGTCCATTCGATCCTGAGCATCTGCCGGAGGAGATCCTGTTGACCGAGGCGTTTCATCGCCGATTTCCTGACCTGCCCCAAGTGGCGTGTTTCGACACGGCTTTTCACCATGACCTGCCGCGCGTGGCCCGGTTGTTGCCGATCCCGCGCCGCTACGAGGCGCAGGGCGTGCGGCGGTACGGCTTTCACGGGTTGTCGTATGCGTTTCTAATGGGAGAACTGGCCCGCCTGGCCGGAGCGGAAGCGGCACAAGGCCGGGTCATCCTCGCCCACCTCGGCAATGGCGCGAGCCTGGCGGCGGTGCGTGACGGCAAACCCGTGGACACAAGCATGAGTTTCACCCCGACAGCCGGGGTGCCGATGAGCACCCGCTCAGGCGATCTCGATCCCGGACTGGTTTGGTATCTGGCGCGCACTGAAAAAATGAGCGCGAAGCAATTCAACGAGATGGTCAATTTCCAGTCCGGGCTGCTCGGGATATCCGAAACCAGTTCCGACATGCGTGACTTGCTCGACCGTGAAACGCAGGACGTGCGGGCGGCTGAAGCGGTCGCGCTGTTTTGCTACCAGGTCAAGAAATGGGTCGGCGCATTCGCGGCGGCGTTGGGCGGACTGGACACGCTGGTGTTCGCTGGTGGCATCGGAGAGAATGCGCCCACGGTCCGCGCCCGGATTTGCGATGGGCTGGGATTCCTTGGAATCGAACTCGAAGAAAAGCGAAACGCGGCGAATGAGGGCGTGATTTCCGCGGCGGCCAGCCAGGTTGCGGTCCGCGTCATTCGCACGGACGAAGAACGCATGATAGCCAAGACGGTTTGCCGCGTTCTCGGCCTTGGCTGAAAAAAGGAGAATTGAACCATGAAGACAAACACTCTCTCCCCGGAACTGCTCCACAAGATGGATGCCTACTGGCGCGCCGCCAACTATCTGTCGGTCGGCCAGATTTATCTCTACGACAATCCGCTGCTGAAGCAGCCGCTGAAACTGTCGCACGTGAAGCCGCTGGTCGTCGGACACTGGGGCACGACGCCGGGCCAGAACTTCATCTATGTGCATTTGAACCGGGTCATCAAGAAGTATGACCTGGATATGTTCTACATCGCCGGTCCCGGTCACGGCGGCCCGGCGCTGGTGGGCAATACTTACCTCGAAGGCACCTACAGTGAGATTTATCCGAACATCAGCCAGGACGAAGCCGGGCTGAAAAAGCTGTTCACGCAATTCTCGTTTCCCGGCGGGATTTCCAGCCATGTTGCGCCGACGACGCCGGGGTCGATTCACGAAGGTGGCGAGCTGGGGTACTCGCTCAGCCATGCCTTCGGGGCCGCGTTCGACAATCCCGATCTGATCGTCGCCTGCGTCGTCGGCGACGGTGAAGCGGAAACGGGCCCCTTGGCGACCGCATGGCAGTCCAACAAGTTTCTCAACCCAATTACCGATGGAGCCGTGCTGCCGATCCTGCACCTCAATGGCTACAAGATCAGCAACCCGACCGTCCTGGCCCGCATCGAGCATGAGGAATTGGAGCAATTTCTACGAGGCTGTGGCTGGACGCCCCACTTTGTGGAAGGTGATGAGCCGGAAGAGATGCATCAACTCATGGCCAGTACTTTGGAAAAGGCCATCGAGGGCATTCGGCAAATCCAAAGCAATGCACGGAACAAGAACGACACCACTCGGCCGCGCTGGCCAATGATCGTCCTGAGGTCACCCAAGGGCTGGACGGGACCGAAAGTCGTCGATGGTCTGCAAGTTGAGGGCACGTTCCGAGCGCACCAGGTGCCGCTCCTGGTGGATTCCGAGCATCCCGATCATCTCAAGCAGCTTGAAAGCTGGATGAAGAGCTACAAGGCAGAAGAACTGTTCGATGAGGATGGCCGACTCATGCCGGAATTGGCCGAGCTGGCGCCTAAGGGCGACCGGCGGATGGGCGCCAATCCCCACGCCAACGGCGGCATTCTGCTGTGCGACCTGCGAATGCCGGACTTCCAGGTCCACGCGGTGAATGTGCCTTCGCCCGGCGCCGTTGACGGCCAAGATACGCTCGTGCTGGGTAAGTTCCTGCGTGACGTGGCCAAGCTAAATCAGGATCATCGCAATTTCCGGATCTTCGGTCCCGATGAGACGCTCTCGAATCTCCTGGGCGCGGTCTTTGAAGCAACCAATCGTCAGTGGGACGCCCGAGCAGTAAAGAATGATGAATTCCTCGCGCCCGCCGGACGCGTGCTGGACTCGATGCTCAGCGAGCACCAGTGCGAGGGTTGGCTGGAGGGTTATCTGCTCACCGGACGGCACGGGTTGTTTAACTGCTACGAGGCCTTTATTCACATCGTCGATTCGATGTTCAACCAGCACGCCAAGTGGCTGAAGGTCACATCGCAACTGCCGTGGCGGCGGAAGATCGCCTCGCTGAACTATCTGCTCGCCTCCCACGTCTGGCAGCAGGATCACAACGGCTTTACGCACCAGGATCCCGGCTTCCTCGACCACGTCATCAACAAGAAGGCCGATATCGTGCGCGTTTACCTTCCGCCCGACGCCAACTGCCTGTTGTCGGTTTTTGATCACTGCCTGCGCAGCCGGCACTATGTGAACGTGGTGGTTGCGGGGAAACACGCACTGCCCCAATGGCTGACCATGGAAGCGGCGGTCGTGCATTGCACGGAAGGAATTGGCATCTGGCAATGGGCCAGCAACGACCAAGGCGCCGAGCCGGACGTGGTAATGGCCTGTTGCGGAGACACGCCCACGCTGGAGATCTTGGCTGCCGTTTCCATCCTTCGCAAACATCTGCCCGATCTGAAAATCCGGGTGATCAATGTCGTCGATCTCATGAAGCTGGAGCCCAGCACGGAGCACCCGCACGGGCTGAGCGACAAGGATTACGACTCGCTTTTCACGAAAGACAAGCACATCATCTTTGGCTTTCATGGATACCCCTGGCTGGTCCACCGGCTGACCTACCGCCGGACCAACCGCAACCTGCACGTCCGAGGCTACAAGGAAGAGGGCACGATCACGACGGCCTTTGACATGAGGGTGCAGAACGACCTGGACCGGTTCCACCTGGTGCAAGACGTGGTTGATCGACTACCGCAGTTGGGCGCTAAGGGGGCCTACCTGAAGCAGATGGTGCAGGACAAGCTCATCGAGCACAAGCAGTACATCGACAAGCACGGCCAAGACATGCCGGAAATCCGGAACTGGAAGTGGAGCAACCCCAAATGAATGCGCAAGAGCTTATAGACACCGCGAGGACGCTGGTCGCCGGCGACAAGGGCCTGCTGGCGATGGATGAAAGTAATCCAACCTGCAACAAACGATTTGCCAGGTTGGGGATTCCCCAGACCGACGAGGCCCGGCGCGCCTACCGGGAGTTGATTGTGACCACGCCCGGTCTCGGTGAGTGCATCCGTGGCGCGATCCTCTACGACGAGACGATCCGCCAGCAGAAGAAAGATGGCACTCCCTTTGTTAAAGTCATCACCGATGCGGGAATCATTCCCGGCATCAAAGTTGACACCGGTGCAAAGGACATGGCAGGTCATCCCAGAGAGAAAATAACCGAAGGTCTGGACGGATTGCGCGACCGCCTGGCTGAATACTCTCAAATGGGCGCCCGTTTTGCCAAGTGGCGTGCGGTGATTGCCGTGGGCGATGGCATTCCCAGCCGGGGTTGCATCGAGGCCAACGCGCAGGCGTTGGCTCGCTATGCCGCGTTGTGCCAGGAAGCTGGACTGGTCCCCGTCGTCGAGCCGGAAGTGCTCATGGACGGCGAGCATAGCCTGGAGCGGTGCTGCGAGGTAACGGAGGAAGTCCTGCGAACGGTTTTCAACCAGCTTTACACACAACGGGTGACGCTGGAGGGTATGATCCTGAAGCCCAACATGGTGCTTCCGGGATTGACGTGCCCCAAGCAAGAAGCGGTGGACGAGGTGGCCGACGCCACGGTGAGGTGTCTCTTGCGAGCCGTCCCCGCTGCCGTTCCGGGGATTGCGTTCTTGTCGGGCGGCCAATCCGGTGAACTGGCCTCGGCCCGTTTGAATGCTATGAATGTCAGATTCAAGTCGCGACTGCCTTGGGCGTTGGCGTTTTCGTTTGCCCGCGCCATCCAGCAACCGGCTTTGGAGATTTGGCAAGGCGAGCAGGCCCACGTGTTGGCGGCACAGCAAGCTCTGTATCATCGAGCCAGGTGCAACCGGGCTGCGCGCCGTGGCGAATACAATGCCGCGATGGAAAGGACATGAGCATGACAACAAGTGTCCCGCAACCCACGAAACCTGCGGCATAGCAAAGACAGAAAGAATACCCGTCATGAAACCCAATGCCGACCAGCCCAAGGCTCCCGAATCGAAGCCGGGATCGAAGCCCAATGCGAAGGACGATTTGAAATCCCTGCCCCTGCCGGAAGTGGAGCGCGACCAACGCAGGCAAACCGGTGTAAACCGGGCAGGCGCCAGAGAGGATGTTCACTATGCGAACGACCCCAAATAAATCCGAAGCCGAGCCGGCGCCCTCGAAGCCAGCAAACGCCAAGCCCCCTGACATCGCCTCCGTGTCGGTTCCCGACACGCTCGCGGCGCTCCACGTGAACCCCGACACCGGGCTCACGCACGCGGAGGTGGACGTCCGCCGGAAGGAGCACGGCTACAACGAAGTGGCCGAAAAAAAAGGGCACCCGGTCCTCATGTTTCTCGGCAAGTTCTGGGGCCTGTCGGCGTGGATGCTCGAACTGATCTTGGTCCTGTCGGCCGTCCTCCGGAAATACTCTGATCTCGCTGTGGTGGGCGCGCTGCTGGTCGTCAATGCCGTGTTGAGTTTTATGCAGGAGCATCGGGCCGCCGGCGTCGTCGAGACGCTGCGGCGACGGTTGCAGGTCAGTGCGCGCGTGCTGCGCGAGGCGAGCTGGCAGGTCATTCCCGCCCGGGATCTGGTCCCGGGCGACATCGTCCGCGTGCGCCCGGGCGATATCATTCCCGCGGATGTCAAGCTCCTGACCGGAGCGCTGAGCGTTGACCAGTCGGCTCTCACCGGCGAGTCGAAGGACGCCGACAAGGCGCCCGGCGACGTGCTCTCGTCGGGGTCCGTCGTCCGCCGCGGCGAGGGCAACGGCGTGGTCATGCTGACCGGGGCGAAGACCTACTTTGGCCGCACCACCGAGCTGGTGCAGCAGGCGCGACCGAAACTCCACATCGAAGCGGTGGTGGCCAAGGTCGTCCGCTGGCTCTTCGTCATCGTCGGCGCGCTGTTGGGCGTGGTGATCGTGCTGTCTCTGATCCGCGGCGCGCCGCTCCTGGAGATGGTTCCGCTCATGCTCGTTCTGTTGATGAGCGCGGTGCCGGTCGCCCTCCCGGTGATGTTCACGGTCAGCATGGCCGTTGGGTCGGCGGAGCTGGCGAAGCGCGGTGTACTGGTGACGCGCCTCAGCGCCGCGGAGGATGCCGCGACGATGGACGTGCTCTGCGTGGACAAGACGGGCACGATTACGATGAACCAACTCGCCGTCACCGGCGTGATCCCGCTGGACCACTCGACGGAATCCGACGTGCTGTTCGCCGGAGCCCTCGCGTCCCAAGAGGCCAACCAGGATCCGATTGACCTGGCGTTCCTTGCCGTGGCGAAAGAGCGTCACATCTTCGACGGCGTGCCCGCGATCAAGCCAATGTCCTTCACACCGTTCGACGCAAAAAACCGCCGGACGGAGGCCGTGGTCGAACAGAACGGGCAGCGGCTTCGGGTGATGAAAGGAGCCGTCCGGACCGTCGCCGAGGCCTGTGGGCTGCAGCCCCCGGCGATCGAAGCGTTGGAGGCGCGCGTCAGCGAATCCGCCCTGAAGGGATATCGGACGCTGGCGGTGACGCGCGGCCCCGAGACGGGCGCCCCTGGACTGGTCGGGCTGGTGACGTTGTATGATCCGCCCCGGCCGGACGCCAAGCAGCTCATCGCCGAACTCCGCAACCTCGGCGTCCCGGTGAAGATGCTCACCGGCGACGCGCTGCCGGTCGCGCGCGAGATCGCTCAAGGGGTCGGGTTAGCCAACATCCGGCGCGTGGCGGACCTGAAAGCCGCAAGCACTCAGGCCGGCAATGAGGCGGTGGACCTGTTGGCGGGCGCCGATGGTTTCGCCGAGGTGTATCCGGAGGACAAGTACATCGTGGTGCAGCACCTGCAGGCCGCAGGGCACGTGGCCGGCATGACGGGCGACGGCGTCAACGACGCGCCCGCCCTGCGCCAGGCTGAAGTGGGGATCGCCGTCAGCACCGCGACCGACGTCGCCAAGGGCGCCGCGAGCGTCGTTCTGACCGAACCAGGGCTCACGAACATCGTGGCGTTGGTCGAACAGGGGCGGACAATTTACCAACGCATTCTGACGTGGATCATCAACAAGATCAGCCGGACGATCCTGAAGGCGGCCTTCGTGGCCATCGCGTTCGTGGTGACCGGCAAGTTCGTCGTCTCCGCCTTTGCGATGCTGCTCCTCGTCTTCATGACGGACTTTGCGAAGATCGCGCTCGCTACCGACCACGTTCGGCCATCCAAGAAACCGGAAACATGGAACATCGGAGGTTTCATCGCGGTGTCCGTGGTGCTGGGCGTGGCAATGGTGGTGGAGACTCTCGTGCTCTTGTACATCGGCTGGTCACGCTTCGGTCTGGCGACCAACGACCATGCCCTCTACACCTTTAGCTTTTTGACTCTGCTCTACTTTGCCGTCTTCTCCGTCGTGTCCGCGAGAGAGCGGCGATGGTTCTGGGCGACGATGCCCAGCAAGATCCTCGTGTCAGCCCTCACGGCGGATGCGCTCGCAGGCACCGTTCTGACGTTCGTGGGTCTCCCGGACCTCATGCCGTTGCCCTGGTGGCAGACTCTCTCAATTCTTGGCTATGCGATAGTCGCGTGCCTCGGCGTGAACGACGCCGTGAAGGTCACGATGATCAAGTGGCGCGTTCCGGCAGCGGTGGCGAAGAAACCGCTCGATCTGACACCGCAGATCGCCAAGCGGGCCTAGGGACGTAATCCGGGACGTTGCCAAGTATGTCAAGTTGCTGAATCCCGCCTCGGCTGTCCCTTGCTTGCCGCTCGGGGAGGAGCGGGGGAGAAACGGGGAGCGGGAGAACCGGAGAATCGGAGAACCGGGGACGAGGAGACACGGGGAGACGGGGACACGGAGAGACGGAGAAACGGAGAAGGGGGGGCTCAGTGGCTTTTCGCCTTGGGTTTTCTCGGGGATGATGCTACCCTGCGTGGGCAGAGGCCGGGCGGCCAGAGGGGAAGAGTCGCTGGGAACATGAGGGACTGCACCGCACGAAGGGCTGCCCAGGATTGTGGGGGAGAGTGAAATGGCAGGCAGCGCAGTTCGGGTCCGATCAAGGCGCCGGGTGCGACGAACGGGGCAGCGGCTCCAGCTCGCGGCGGTGGTGGAGCGGGACCGATTCGGCTACGTGGCGACCTGTCCGCAGCTCCAGGGCTGCTATATCCAAGGGCAGAGCTACGAAGAGGTGGTGCGCAACATCCGGGACGCGATCCGGCTCCACTTGGAGGACCGTCTGGCGAGCGGGGAGCCGCTGCCGGAACCCGGAGAGGTGACCCTCGCGATCCTGGACGTCGCCGTATGAGTCCGCGCCTGCCTCGGGTGACCGCCGGGCAGGTCCTGCGGGTCCTTCGGCGCCTCGGCTTTGAGGAAGTCCGCTTGAGCGGAAGTCATCGAATCCTCCGGAACCCCGCGGGCAAGCGCGTTACCGTTCCGTTTCACGCCAGGCAGATCCTGCATCCCAAGATTCTCCAGAGCATCCTGCGGGATGCCGACCTTTCTCCCGACACCCTTCGTGATTTCCTGAAATAGACCCCGGTTCGTGTAATCCGGGACGTGTAATCCGGGACGTTGCCAAGTATGTCAAGTTGCTGAGCCCCGCCTCGGCTGTCCCTTGCTTGCCGCTCAAACCACCTTCTACCGCGGATCACCCGAAGAAGTACTGAATAAAGGAGTTAATCGAGGACGTTGCCAGTTTCGTCACCTTGCTGACTTCCTATCTTCCGAGCGGGGCGGGGAACGATGGGGGCAGAGGAGAGACGGAGACAAGGGGACAAGCCATTCTGGATCGATTCCGCAATGCGCGAACAGCCCCCTCAAGGTCCCGGGCCGGGAGGCTCAGGCCGCCAATTCGCTTGAGCGGGAATGCGAGTGGGACGAAGTCTCGCGCTCGGCCAGGAACTGGTCCACGGCGGCGCGTTGCTCCGCCGCGGTGGGAATTTGGAGGACCCGCTGGAGGAAGGCGGCGGAATCGAGGAGGCCCTTGGTGTACCAGCCGATGTGCTTCCGCGCGATGCCGACACCTGTCCGTTCGCCGTAGAAGGCGTACATGTCGTCGAGATGGGAGAGGAGGACGCGGCGAATCTCGGCCGCGTCAGGCGGCGGAAGCCGGCGCCCGGTCACCAGGAAGTGGACGATCTCGCGGAAGATCCAGGGGCGGCCCAGGGCGGCCCGTCCGATCATGACACCGTCCACCCCGGTCGCATCCAAAACCGTCTTTGCCTTCTCCGGCGTGTCGATGTCGCCGTTGGCGATCACGGGAATCCGCGCAGCGGTCTTGACCGCGGCGATCGTTTCATATTCCGCCTCGCCGTGGAACATGCACGCCCGAGTGCGGCCGTGAATCGTCAGCGCCTGGATCCCTGCCGCCTCGGCGATGCGCGCAACCGTCACCGCATTTCGGGAGCTCCTGTCCCACCCCGTCCGA
>Ga0315279_10010186_pt1 | contig 11082 bp, 14 predicted proteins | sample YL17G06_20_MG_FD_203694 | JGI IMG/M metagenome (GOLD analysis project Ga0315279, IMG submission 203694) | Sediment microbial communities from Yellowstone Lake, YNP, Wyoming, USA - YL17G06_20 | ecosystem: Environmental > Aquatic > Freshwater > Lake > Sediment | place: USA: Wyoming | collected...
TTAAAACAAAGATAAGATCTGACACATGCTCTAGAACATGATGGGCATAAACTTCATCAATGCTATCAGAATCAAAAGGTAATCCTTTCTCTAAATCTCTTATCATATCTGGTTCTACTGAAGTATCAGAATCTATGTTAATCCAACCTTCTTCTTTTGGCTTTTTGTTAAAACCACAACCCAAATTAAGTTTTTTATTCAAACAGATTGATGTATTTCCAATAATCATCGGACTTAAATTTCTATGGCAAAGGAAATAATCTCCAATTGTTATTACATTATATCTTAATTCTTCTAATTCTTCTTTAGTAAAAGCAAACTTATGTTCTTCAAATGGGTTTCTTGCCAGTGTTGCTCCATCACTTTGCCTGAAACCTTTTGGAGTTCCAAGAATTATTTGCTTTCTTGCTATTTTTTCCATTTTCTTTATTAGTTCAATTGCTTTATCCTTTTCTAAATGTTCTACAACATTCTGGCAATGAACAACATCGAAACTCTTTTCACCAAATTGTTTATCTATATCAATAGCATTCATTATAATAAACATGTCTTGAGGGAAATGTGATATTCTCCATCCTATCTCTTTTTGATAAATATCTATTCCAACTCTTTTCTTGAAAAATACAAACCTATTCCACCAATCATCAAATTTATGACTTTCATAACTTGAACCTCCACAACCAACATCCAGAATGCTTTCTCCCATATTTAAGAATATCCTATCAAATTCTGGAAATACATCACAATTACTTACCATTTACTTCTCCTTCTTGTATATGATAGACTACACTATCAAAGCTTGTCACATGTTTTACTCCTATGCTTGCCAACCTTTCTTGAAACAATATCATATCGCCAGAAACATTTCCACCTGACAAAATTCTATTTCCTTCTGGATAGCCACCAACTCTAATAAAATTTTCCTTGTGAAAAGCTACGGGCATGAAAACTCCAAGAATTTGCTCTGTATCTTCTTTTAGCAGTTCAGCAAACTGTTCAAATTTTTCTTCTTGGAATGTTTCTGGTGTCCTTCCAAAATTTTTCACAACAGTATGTGGTAGTAGGGAGGGTATTCTTCCAGATTCGACTGAAAGGGAAGAGACTGCCTTGGTTTTGTCCAATCGCTTTAATAAATTTTCCAGCCAATCTTTAGAAAAAGCCATGTCTGAATTGACTAGCACGACCACTTCTCCCTTTGCCTGCCTGACAGCAAAGTTCCATGCCCCATAGATGTAGCTAATATTATGTGGGTAAGGAGGCTGTGGGCATGTTTCAAAAAGATAATGGGAAATATTATTTTCTTTAAGGTAATTTTTCACTTCTTCGGTTGCGTTGTTGCAGACAAAATAAAATTCAGCCTCGCCTGTTCTTAACAATGGTGTATGTGCGTATAAACTTTTGTACACAAACCCTAAATATTTTGTTGATTTGTAGATTAAACAAGCTATTGAAATCATACGAAATTCACATGGGGCACTTTTTCTTTATCTAGGCAAAGATACTCTATTGCCTTGTTGCGATGCTTCAGCCAACATGGCAAACACTTATTAACATCGAATTGGTCAAGATATTTCCTTCTTGCTTCTCCAAAAATTATTTCCTTTAAAGGTTGTTTCCTAATATCTCCGAAGGCAAATGGTTTATGGTATTTCATCACACAGCACGGATAAACTAACGAATCGCAGCCAATTTGGAAGGTAAACATCTGATAGCCGCAGAAAGAAAAATCCTTATTTCCAACATTTTTTTGGGAGAAATCATCCAACCTAGTTTCCATTACAAAAACTTCAAACTTATCATCTTCCAACTGCTTTGCCTGTCTTAGTAATTCAAAAGTTTCCTTTCTTTGTTTTGGAGTCAGCAGCTTGTCATATTTTATCGTGTAAGCAAAAGTAAATCTGATATTATTTACTCCAATGGATTTGAACAATTCTGTTGCTTTCACAATCTCTTTATAGGTTGTTGGACAGGTAACATAGCTTACTCCGATTAAACAGTCTTTAAAATTTTCATCAACAACTCTCTTAATATTTTCCAACATGACCTTAAACATTCTTGGATGTACTTGGTGGTATTTGGCATAAGTTTTATCCGTGCCTGCATCAATAGAAAACCTGATCCATTTTGGATTTTTTATTTTTTCCAATATTTTTTCATTGAGTAATGAGCCGTTTGTTACTAAGGCCAGCTCTAGTTTTCTATCAGCTATTCTATCCAAACATTCTTTTATTGCCGGATAGGTTAGCGGCTCTCCTCCTCCCGTGAGTTCTAAAGATGGGATGCCTAAATCAGCCATCTGGTCGAATAAACTCACCCCAACATCAAAAGGTACTTCTTCAGATGGAACAAATTCTAAATGCTTGAATCCTGCATTCCTGTAGAAACAGTGGATGCAATTATAATTGCACTTTCCAGTCAGATCAATTTGAATATGAGTTGGAGTTATTATTTCCCCTCTCTTGAGCTGGTCTATTTTTTCTCTAAGGTGTGCCGTCTTCCATACAGAATACACATCTGTTTGTCTTGGTTCTGTTGGTACTTTCATTTATTTCAGCTCCATTGACACAATAATGTAAACTAATAATTCTTTATCCATTTAATTCACTTTATGTACTCCACAGCGTCAAAAAAATCAACCCATTTTTTTATTATCAATTCCCAACTGTATTTCTTGGCAAATTCCAAAGCGTTTTTAGAACACTCCTTTTTAAAATTCTCATCCTCGTAAATTTTTTTCATGCACTCCATCAAGCTGTTTGAATCTAAGTAAAAAATATCTGAAATCAAAGGAGTTGTCACAGTTGTTCTTACATTTGCTAACAGACCTGCTTTGCTTTCTCCCACCAATTCAAGTCCAGTTGTGTGGTTGCCAGCTATGACCGGAATGCCACAGGCCATCGCCTCAAGCGTTGGTAGGTTGAAACTTTCTCCCAAGGAGCTTATTACATGACAGTCAGCGATATTGTAAAGTTTGGTCATCTCTTCTGGACTGAAATTTAAATTAGCTGTATGTAGAAAGCCTTCTGGGTTGCCTTCATAAGTCATTTCTAATATTCCGTCTTGGTTTGGCTTGGCCCAAATAAATTTCATGTTATTTAAACCGATTCTCTGCCTTAATAACTCTATACGCAAACCGTCTGGCTCTAATGGATCAGTCAAGCAAAGTAGGATGCCTTTTTCTTTTAGTCTTGGTATTTTTTCTTGTAAGAGCTTCCATGCATGGAACAGAGTTGGAAAGTCCTTTTGCATACCTTTGTTCCTCATCACACTTACAACAACAAATTCCTTATCCTCTACTCTAAGCTTTTCTCTCATCTTTTGCTTCTCTTCCGTTGGCAATGGTTTGTAAATGTTTAAATCAACTCCGTGTGGTATGTAAAAAATTGCTCCTGGAAAAACTTCTCTTAAAGTATTATAAACAAATTTTGAAGGTGCAATCAAAAAATTTGCCTGAGAACAGGGTGTTGCGAGGAATGGGCTTAGAGGGTAAGAGTTAGCTGTGACATGGGCTATCCATTTAACCCCTAGTCTTTTAGTTAATGCTCCGATGTAATTTGTTTGTGCCAGCCAGATGTCAAAAATTGAGAGAAAATAATCTATTTTGTAAACTCTTAAATAATCTGGTAAACAATCACTGGCCCAGGGATCATAGCGAATGCCCAAATTTATTACTCCTTCTTTATCAACCCAGGGTGGATGGATGCTCTGCATTCCTAAAAAATATACTTTGTGTCCGGCTTTCTGTAGGGCAGCTGAAACCTGATCTGATACTACTGAATATCCGTAGCCTCTTCCAGGTGAATTGCTCATAAGAAGTATGTTCATTCTCTTATCACTTTCCTTACTGTTGCTTCTACATAATCGTGAGGATTTAAATTCAATTTATTCATTATTTCTTTGGGAACTGTAAATCTATTATTACTTATAACAAATGGTATAAAAGAACAATTAGTGCCACACTTTTTACATTTCATTTTTTAAATCTCCGGTTATACTCGAAGAAGAAATTAATCTATTGATTAAATTATCGTAGCTTTCCATTGGGACAAGTTTTATACTATCCAATTGCTTCTTGGTTTTAGAATAAATCTTAATAGATTTGAACTTCTGCATAGGTGTAATTAGGTAGAACTAATATTTAAAGATTTAGTATCCGTAAACTCCGATAACATTTACAGTTCCGGTTAGTGATGTAGTGACGGTTCCTCCAGCCAGATCAGCAATAATCATTACTGGCATAGCAATGGTTGATGCCCCAATTTTTGCATAACTAACTATTGGAACTCCGCTAAACGAAGAGCCCCAATTAAAATTAAATCCTGATGTTGAAGTTACATTAAGGTTCAATCCTTGGACTTCCAGGCTTGCGTTTACTTTCCCAAAAGTTGAAGTAGTATCACTAAAATCACATGGTGTATCTGTTACTATGCCTGTTGCTGCACCCTCTATATAGAGTGCAGTGGCTGCACAAGATAAATGAATGCCAACGCTGGAAGTGCTTTCGACGAAAAGTGCTTCAGAACTATCTGTGGCAAGATTGGAAATATGTGTTAAAGGTTCATTATCAACTGCATATCCTAAGATGTCCAGTACGTTGATAACAGTGCTGCTATCTATAGTTATCATAGTATATGTGCTTGAAATAGATGTCCAGTTATAAGCATAACTTGCATCAACAGTTCCTCCACCTATGGTTCCACCAGCGAGTGAGATTGCCAGTATACCGCTTATATTAGAACCGTCTCCATAGAGAGTGCTTGTAGCTGCTCCAATGGTTGGGCCATCTATTATTCCTGAGAAAGTGCCTGATGCAGAAGAAATATCTAGAGCTTCAACGATTGCTGTTCCAGCCGTCCAATGTGATCCGTCTAATGTTCCTTTAATAGCTCCTGTTGCTACTCCAGCGAATGTTCCTGATGCACTTGAAAAATTATTAGCTGTATCTGTCTTGGGTATTTTATCTAGACCTATGTTACCTATTGTGCTGCCAGTATTAGTCGAGTTGGCTATGCCTGTATAAGCACCAGCAAATGTTCCTGATGCTGAAGAAACATTTAAAGCTTCAACGATTGCTGTTCCAGCCGTCCAATGTGATCCATCCAATGTTCCTTTAATAGCTCCTGTTGCTACGCCTGCCCATGTTCCACTTGCAGATGAGAAGTTGTTAGCAGTATCAGTTTTAGGAATCTTATCCAAACCGATATTTCCTATAGTGCTGCCAGTATTAGTCGAGTTGGCTATGCCTGTATAAGCACCAGCAAATGTACCACTTGCAGATGAAAAATTATTAGCTGTGTCTGTCTTGGGTATTTTATCAAGACCGATGTTGCCTATAGTAGATCCAGTATTTGTTGAATTGGCTACTCCAGTATAAACACCGGCGAATGTCCCTGATGCTGAAGAAACATTTAAAGCTTCAACGATTGCTGTTCCAGCCGTCCAATGTGATCCATCCAATGTTCCTTTAATAGCTCCTGTTGCTACACCAGCGAATGTTCCTGATGCACTTGAAAAATTATTAGCTGTATCTGTCTTGGGTATTTTATCTAGACCGATGTTGCCTATAGTAGATCCAGTATTTGTTGAATTGGCTACTCCAGTATAAACACCGGCGAATGTCCCTGATGTTGAAGAAACATTTAAAGCTTCAACGATAATTGTTCCAGCTGTCCATTTTGATCCATCCAACAACCCTGTAAATGATCCTGTAGTTCTTCCTGCCCATGTTCCTGTAGTATTTGAAAAATTATAAGCCAGAGTCTCATCTACATCTGCGGGTATGACTGTATCTGGAGCGATCTTTCCAGTTGTAACCGATTCTTCAAGCAGTTGAACATTTCTTATTGCCATTTATTTCACTTCAATTTTCTTTCCACATTTTTGACATACTACAGCCTTTAATCTGGTTGAAACGGGCATCCCCCAACCACAGCTACACTTAACGTTAACTATTGCCATCTCTTAGACCACCTAATTAAGCTTACTGAGTCAGTATTCCTTTCTTTTCAGCTACTGCTCCCAAAAAGCAAAGCCTAAAGTCTGCATCAACAGCCGTAGCGTATATGTCTATTACTAGAGGAGTGTTTTGGTCAATTATGATGGGATCATCAAAGAAGATTGTCGGGCTTTCCAACGTATTCGCCCCCTGAATGTGCCAGTATCTTTTTGTTTGGCCCATCCTTACCACTTTTAACTGTAAACCTGCTTGTGCTCCTGATTCTTCAACTAAAATTCCGTTTATTCCAACGAATCTGTTGTCGCCAATTGTTGTGGTTACCATGCTGGTGTTCCAAGCGTCTGCAGCTGCCAGATTGAAAGTCCACTCTGGGTTGGCCAGTCCCAAGTCTTCTGGCCTCAACATTCTCACAGTTATCTCGTCTTCCGATACTCTTAGCTCTTGCATTGCTTTCGCTTTAAGGTCTGCTAGCATTTCTCTATAAGCTTGCATTGCTGGTCCTTCGAGACTGAAATAATATGCCATAATAATCACTTAACTAAATTTATGCTGTCTCCACCTTAGAGATTATCGGCTCTCTTACGCCACACATCCAAGCTGAAACTGTTCCTGCTGCACCAACACACAGGCTTATTGTTGAACTTGCTGCCGCCCTTGCTAAAGGTGCATCCCTGGTTGATATGTATGATGCTTGCCCTCCTGTTGCTAAAGAAATTGGCAGCACTGTCGAGCTTCCGATTGTGATGTAAAAATAGTTTCCACCAGCTAATGTAGAGGAAACTCCAAACCCTGTAATAAATAATTCTGTGTTGGCATCCAAAGCGGTAAACGTCATTGTTCCAGCAGAGTACTGGGCATATTTCGCAGTCACATGAACAATGTCGTTGCTTTTTATATCCCTTACATATCTTCCTGTGAGAGAATCATACTTTTTGTTTATTGTGAATTGTGTATTCTCTTCCATAACCATCACTCGGTTATTCCTCCGATGTTAATCCAGCTGAAAACTTGAGGCCTTTCTCTTAATTCTTTGGTTGCATATCTCCATCCAATCCACCACAAAGTGGCTGTGATAGAAACACCTGTTCCGTTCACAAGCTGGATGTTTGGTGGATAATCTTCCAAAACCCAAATATTAACAATCTGCCCGTTAACAAGAAAATCATCAACAAGATACTGTTCAGGTGATCTGGTTGTTCCAAACCTGTTTGTTGAAGCTGGCTGTTTGAGATAAACCCTGACATTGCCGTCTACTTTTATTCTATAAAATTGATAAATTTGGCCTGATGGTGGATCTAAATTAGAAATTTCTGTGTAGCTTTCCGTACCGGCAGCTGCCAAAGCAGTATGAGCATCTTTATAGAAAATTCTATCTCTAAGAAGGATTTGGTAATACTTTACCTCTCCTCCTGGTAGCCTTACTGCTACGCAATCTCCAATGGATAGACCCTGTGGTCTATCGACTGTCTCAGTCGGCATTGTGTGTGTCACCTCAGTTCAATTGAAGTTTAAGGATTGATGAGCAATCCTTTCTTCTCTACAACTGCTCCGATTATGTCGAAAGTAGTTGCTATTGAGCTTGCTGTTGTTGCTAGACCTTCTATTGTTACTGTAGTATTTTGATCTACTGTTACAGGCTCGTCTGTGTATCCTGTCTGGCTTTCCCATTCAGGTATGTACTTTACCACAAAGTACCTTGCCACAGAGCCCTTTCTTGTTATTCTTACTTGCTCGACTGCTGGTGCATAAGGTATTAAATTGTTACCTGGTAATGCAACAGCTGTTCCTTGGTTTCTTACCATGAATCCGTTTATTCCAACGAATCTGTTGTCTGCAATTGTCTGAGCACTTACTATGTTTGTCCAAGTTACTGCCGTTAAACCGACAGGATAGTCGGGTACAGTAACTGCGGCACCAAGGTCTGCTGGCCTTAGTTGCCTTACGACTAGCTCGTCTTCTCTGAGCCCTAGCTCTTTCATTGCTTTCGCTTTAAGGTCTGCTACCATTCTTCTGTATGCGTCCAATGCCGGACCTTCCAATGTTGGGTAAAATGCCATTGTTTTTTTCACCTTTTCTCAAACCAGTTGCCCTTCGACTTTACGTTAAGGGGCTGTTAATCTGAGGGATTTAATCTACCTTTACCAACTCCGCACTTGGTGCAAAAGAGACTGGTGCTGCATATCTTGGAACGAAAACAGCCCCTGCTGGAGCTGTGTATTTCTTTGCTAGATCTGTTACTTCGTCTGCCAATAGTTTTGAACCGATTACTGCTAGTGGGAGCGTAAGAGCTTTAGGGGTTTTTCCCCATAGAGTTGCTAACAAAGCTCCTAATCCACCTACTATGTTTATCACTGTTTTATAGCTTACTCCTGGTACAACTTCTCCAGGTGCATAAGCCTCTGCTTCTTGGATTCCTCTTGCTACGAACTGAGAACCAGTTATCCATGCAATTGGTTTTACATCCATTATTATCCCTCTATTTCGATTTTCCTTTAATATATTATTTGGATTAGATGTATTTAAATGTTTTTCTGTTGGGCTTATTGGGTTTGAAACGATAGTTTCTAATATTATAGGGGGTGAGTGGAGGCTTTTTCTAATTATCCTGAGTTTGTCTGCCATTTCATAGGCAGCATCCTTGTTTATCTCAGGAAGTTTTGACTTGAAAATTTTCATGATTTGGGAAATTTTTTGAAACTTCATCTTTTCAGAAGCATTATCAGTAAAATTTATACCTTCATCAGCTAATCCTTCTACAAGAATAAAATGTTTTCTCAGGCATCCCGAACAGAAAAAAGGATCTGTTTCAAATTGTTTTGCATGGACTTCTGCCAATGCTAGATTTTTCTCTAACTCATTCACAGTATAAGTGTATGCATCTGTTAGTCTGGTTTCTAAATCCATTATTATTCACTTACCTCAACAACTAAAACTGTGCTGCTTGCTGATGAAATTCCGCTTATTTTCCCTTTAAAAAGGTTGTCTTTGTTTATTTCAAAACTTCCACCAGTTGCAGTCAATCTAATGCCTTTGTTCATACAGGCCTCGCTTCCCAGACTCAAATAAACTGTATTCGAGCTGTCATTTGTTATTAAGGCATATACCCTTCTGTTGTTCTCGCTCAAAATTCTAATTGAGCTAGTTCCTACAATCACACTGCCATTCTCAGCTCTTATATCAACCAATTCCAAACAACCTCTTACAATCTCTTACTTGACTTTTGAACCAGATATAATTTTCTTGTGATTCTCTGATAACTCTTACCAAGTCAGGCCTTTGCATATCTAACAAATTCAAAACTACTGCGGGGGATATTCCGTCTGACTGATAAAAGCTTGCAGCGACTCTGATAATTTTAATTATTTCAGATGGGATGAGCAAAGATAAAATTCCAGCCAAGTTTGCTTTCTGTTTTATTGTTGTCCTTAAGTCCTTTTCAGATTTGTTTTCGAGATACTTTCCTATCAAATCTGCTGAGATCTTCTCTAACTTGTTCATATATTAAATATGGTTCTATTTTAATTTATGTTTTTGAAACTTGGACTATATCTGGATATTCATCTATTTCTTTTGCTTCTTCTGGATTTGTTGCTTGAGGTGCTTGAACTTGTTCTATAGCTGACTGTTGAGGTATTGTTTGAATTTGTACCGGCATTTGAGGTTGTCCTCTTGCTTTATCGGCTAATGCCATTCCTATCGGCTTTAAAACTGGTTCGCTAATTTTGTCGATTGTTGAGGTAATCAGCTCTTGAGCTATTTGGGCACCTGATTTTTCTTCTTTCTTTCCACCAAACTCTTGAGCCAATTCCTTCACAGTACCAAATGTTTCTTTGAATTGAGCCAATTCTGATTTTCCACCTTGTAGTTGCTGGAATCTGTCTTGTATTCTATCTAATTTTGCATCTAACTGAGCCTGCCTAGTTTCATCTTTAGCAGACTGTATCTCCTGTTGCAGTCTTGCCATGTCCTTGTCCCTGTCTGCAAAAATTTGTGTCATCTTTGTTATCAGTCCTTCCTGTGTTTCTCCTGTCTTGCTCTTTAAAACGTCCATCACCATGCTTTTAAGTTCCTCGTTGCTTTTTCTGATGTCATCAAATCTTCTTTCTTGTTCTAATGTTTCAAGTTTTCTTTTTAGCTCTTCGATTTCTGGATTCCCCTCTTTTGCTCCCCTTGAAGACTTAAAGTATTCCATCATCATCATTTGCTCCAATGGGCTTTGGTTTCCTGCCTCAAGTCTTTTTATCTGTGCCTCTGCCATTCTCCTCTCAAGGTCGTCTTCGCTTAATTTGGTTATTTTTTGCATCGGGCCTGCTTCTTTTTTCTTTGCTTCTGTGTCAGCTTCAATTCTATTTTTTTCTGCGTCTAACAGTTCTCTTTTCTTGATTTCGTCCAAAGTATCTTCTGTGTTTGTCACATTCTTCCCTCCTTTAATTAAACCTGATCTTAAAATCAACATATTGTCAATGCTTTTTTGAATAACGTCTTGATAGTTTTTTCCCAGACCAGTATTCATTAACGTTTGTACTTTGGCTTGAAGATCAAAATCAGCAGGTATGCTCCACATATTTAATGGGAGCTGACCTTTTCCTCTGAATTCAATATCTCCTAGGTCGGTGTCTAGAGAAATGTCCCTTACGCCTCTTTTACCACATCCGCCACATTGTATGTTAAGGCCAGTCTTTTTTGTTTGGAATGGAAGGCTACAATTTGTACATTGCACCCATCTGTCTCCTTTCCCTATTCTTGCCATCAATTCACCTTTTTAACTTTATTAAACCCGTCAATAAGATTCAATAAAGCAAATTTTGTTACTGCGTATGGTGTGGGATTTTTGATCAAGCCTTTTTTATACAAAAGAACGCTTATCTCTAGTAGCTGTTTCTCTTGTTCCTTATTAACTTCTGCTTTATAAACAGCCATACAACCACAGTACCGAACTATGTACTTGTAGTACTACAGTTCTAAATAAGAATTGTCTTACATATATTTAAAGTTATTGGTAGGGTTTTCGGTAAGAACGCTTATAGAATTGTGATGTTAATGTTGTTATATGTAACATATTTATAGGATTAAAGAACAATTATTAAAGAGAAATTGAGGCTGAAGATAGTTAGTTGCATGGTGAT
>Ga0315279_10010187_pt1 | contig 11082 bp, 8 predicted proteins | sample YL17G06_20_MG_FD_203694 | JGI IMG/M metagenome (GOLD analysis project Ga0315279, IMG submission 203694) | Sediment microbial communities from Yellowstone Lake, YNP, Wyoming, USA - YL17G06_20 | ecosystem: Environmental > Aquatic > Freshwater > Lake > Sediment | place: USA: Wyoming | collected...
CAAATGTGATGTATCAAGCCTTGAAGATTTTGAAAAGTTGGCGGAAGAAGTGTATTCGCAATTAGGCGATATTGATATATTAATAAATAATGCAGGGATTGCATGCGGTGGTTATGTAGAGACAATAGGTCTAGCAGAATGGAAACACGTTTTTGATATTAATTTGTGGAGTATCATCTATTCGATTAAAGTGTTTTTGCCTCGCATGCTTGAACGAGGAACGGGCTATATCATAAATACGGGTTCAGGGGCTGGGATAGTCGGTCTACCAAATCATATTCCCTATGTGACTTCAAAATTTGGAGTGGTGGGTATTTCAGAAGCTTTGTATAGCGAATTGAGCGGTCGAGGAATTGATGTTTCAGTTATTTGCCCAACGATAGTGAAAACGAATATTATTGATCGATCTTCCATTGAATTCCCTACCAATTTATTGCAAATTGAGGATGAGCAGGAAAAAACCGCAAAATTAGAAGAGTTCAAAAAAATATTTTGGGAGATTTATACGAGAAAAAGTCTAACCCCGGATCAAGCAGCTAAAAAATTTATTAAGGGTATCAAAAAGCGGAAACTATACATCTATGACAAAAGCATTTTGCCGTTTGCGGTATTCTTTAAGGCTGTTTCGCAATCCATTTATAAGTGGCTCTTAAGAAGAGAGGGCAGTCAATATAGAACCATGATAGCCGAAGCCCTTACGAAAATGGGTCTTGAAATCTGATTCGTATCCTTTCGTTTAGTTAAATAGTTAAATTATTATTTATTTTATTATTTAAGGAGGATGATATAAAATATTCGGGACACTAATTCCCTTCTGACGAATATTCCTCTTCAATTACCTTTTCAATATTCACTTTTTGTTGTAATTTTTTTGGTACCTCATAAAATTTGACCAGATATTCGTCAGGCTTCATAGCAGATCGAATTTTCACTTCTACATCTCTTCCCCAGCTTTATAGGCAAAAAGCTCATGCGATTGAATAAATTCTATTGTACATTCGATATTCCATGTGTTTTTCAGTACATTTGAAAGAGCCTTTCCATAAGCAATTATTTCAGTCCCTTTAACTGCAATGAACATATTTGAATATTGTTTTTGTAATTCTAGATAATGATCCCTAACCCAATCTAAAGAATTCAAATCAATTTCACCAAATAGACCTATTCAAAGATATCTTAAAAATTTTTAGGTTCTATTTTTTGCCAAAATCTTTTACTTTCAAAAGTTAATTGAAATTTAACTGCCAAAGGGAATAGGAATCGCTGCAATCACCAATAGAATTCCGGCGAGATTGCCGAATAAGATAATGAGAACAAGACCCACAACGATAAAGGTTAGAAACGAATAGCGAACCTCCCAAATATCCCAGCCGAGGATTCCCCAGCCGATTATAATAATGCCACAAATGATAATTTCAATGAGGAGACTAATGAAATCCGGTGCAAGGAAGCCACCAATTGGACCCCAGATGTGTAATATCATTAGGATACCAATAATAATTCCTAAGATTCCCCCGCTTATTGCGATTACTCGAACCAAATCCCAATGAAATTTCTTGGGCATTTTGAGTACCTCTTTTCTTAGCTGTCCTTCATTTTGAAAGATTATTTTTTCATTTTCAAAGAATTAACAGCGGAAAAAATTCAAAAATATTTCGGGCAATCAGGAAATTCACGGAAAAGTAAAATAGCTAGATATGAATTGTCTGTTTAGATATGGTTCCGACTAAGATCACGTTTATTGGGCATTCGACGCTTCTCCTTGAAGTGAGTGGGGTGAAACTGCTCACAGACCCGATTTTTGGTAAATATCCCCGCTATATCTTTTTCTTCAGGCGGAAATTGAAACCTGGTCGCACTATCGAACAGATTCTTGCAGAGAATATTGATGGAATTCTCTTGAGTCATAATCATCTTGACCATTATCATGTTCCCAGTCTTCGGAAATTCCCCCGAGACGTTCCGTTTTTCGTGCCTTCAAAATATAAATCATTTGTGAGTTCGGCATATCGGCATTTCACCGATATTCATGAATTAGAAGTATGGCAAAGCGAGGAATTTAAGGGTGTAACCATAACCGCGGTCCCTGCCTACCACAGGCGCAATGGGCAGGGTTACATGATCCAAGGAGAACATACCCTTTATTTCCCAGGCGATACTGGCTACTTTGAAGAACTTAATGAGTTCCCCGCGCGATTTCCTCATATAGACGTGGTATTTTTACCAATGATGCAGCGAATATCAGAGTTTTGGCGGAATATTCTGCCACATATCGATCCTTATGATGCAGTAAAAATGGTCAAGATTCTGAACCCTCAATACGCTATTCCCATTCACTTTGGCTTCTTCCCGGTGCTGTCAAATACGTTGAAAATACCCAATCAATTGAAGGAATTACTCGAAAAAGAAGGGTTAGGCCAGCTCTATCGGTTGCTCATGAATGGAGAAACGCTTGAGCTTTAGATAATTTCCTTATGAAAACCAAAAAAAGGAATTTAAAAGAGTGGAAGTCCGAACGGATAGAAATTAACAATCATCCATGCGTAAAAAATGCAGAGAAACATGGCAGAGCCGAGGATATTGCGTCCAGAGTACATATAGACCCAAGTTACAAGGATTTGTTGAATCACAGAATAAATTACTTCGACCGTCAGAATGAGTGCGAGGAACCCGAAGATTGAGCCTTGCCCCCAGCAGAGTATCATTGGCGGGATAAAGAGGAGCGTATCCATTAGGAATCCAAGTCCCACCATACCAAAATATTCTTTGAAGCGATTAGAGAATTTTAGTTGCCCTTGGACGGTTCTAAAATAGAATTCTTTGATAAGTATCCAAGGGAAAAAGAGAATGGTTAACCCAAAGATGGTTCCGATCTCTCGTGTAGTCGGGATGGTAATTATAGTGGTCCAATTGGCAATACTTGCGATACCGAGTGCAAGTAAGACGGCAGCAATGATCCCGAAAACTATAGAACGCCAGGGATTGCCTGAACACATTGCTTTGATTTTTGAGGGAATGTGTCTGAATCCCAGTTTTTCATTCTTCCGAATTATGAAATAGTACATGATGATTGTTCCAATAGCATTTCCGACGAGAATTGCGTAAAGTAGTTGCCCCATCGAAACAGGTAATACATCTGAAAATAAAATACCTAGAGGAATTAAGAGTAAAGTTCCAATTCCCGTTCCCACGATATAAAATATCACCAATTTGAGTATCGACGTGTTCTGTATGAGGTCCTTTTGCGGGTTAATCGCTTTATTTTTCCAGAGGTAGTTGTGTAAATAGAGAATCGCCACAAAACAGAGCGCAAGCATCCCGATCAGCGCAATGGCAAATGAGATCGTGATGTAGGGTGAAGTGATAGAGATAGGCCAGCGAAAGCTCCCGTAAAAGGCAAGTTCAAACCAAGCCACAGTCTCATTGATATTATGAGGGTCAAGTGGCTCAAAAAGATGCTCAGTTCCACCGATCACGGCTTTAGTGGCGTTCCCAGTCGCAAAATCGCCATATAGGTGCTCAAGTTGCGCATCGCTTCGATTAGTAACTAGTCTCAGGAAGTCCAGAGTCACTTGCTCAGTAAACATCTGCTCGTATCGGCCATTCGCAATTAATAGGTTATGAATCCGGGTGAGATTATAATCTGAAGTTGATTGGTGTTGTATGAGATTTAATAGCCCGGTTTCAAATCCAGCAACCATTCCTAAAACGACGGTTGCATTAACCTCATTTGAGTAATCACTTGCTGTCTTGAAGGCAGTCATAGAACCCATTGAATGCCCGACAAGTCCAATTTTGTTAACATTTCCTAACGCCTGAAGATACCTGATGCCAGCCACCATATCTTGCTCGATTATACTAACCTGATTCGGGTCAAAAAGAGAAGGAAGGTATCCTCCCGAATCGCCGTGGCCTCTGAAATTGATATTCACCACAACGAACTCACGTTTCACCAATTCGATTGCCAAGAGCTGCATATGCCTGCTATTACCAGTAAAACCGTGCCCAATCACTACGCCTGGATGATAGCCCGTCATGTTGTTGGGCGTGTAAATATGGGCTTGAATCGCCGTATTATCTTGAGCTATTAAAGTGGTTTCGCTGATTGTGTAGGGATGCGCAGGGTCGGCGAAGAAGGTGAAAATTATGAGCGGAATCACACCAGAGAGGATTAGGATAACGCTGATAAGTAGTCCCGTTCGTTTCTTATTTGAAAGCAAAAATTGTATAACACACATAGTTGTTACCTAGGGGGTATTCTCTCAAAGATGTTTGTTTAAACCCATTTTTTAAAGTATTCCTAGGATAATTCAGAGAAAAAAAGAGGTCCAAAATCGTAGATTATAAATAGTGCCTTCAATATTATTTTTGGACAATCCAAAATTTACGATTGGTTTTGTCTTAATAAAAGTAGAAAGAATAAAAAAGTGATAATAATTGAGTAGAAAAAATAGATTAGTCATCAGTTTGCTTTTTTTCACACTGCTACTGTCTATGATATCGATTTTCGGTGGAATAACCCAATTCAACGATGATGTAAAAGGCATAGATTCAAAAACTATCAAAGTATCGAGTCCTCATTCTCCGATCCTACTTTATAATGACTCTGCATTGACTGTGTTCCCTGATAAAAGTGGGGGCGGAACTTCCGGGAATCCCTACGTGATCCAAAACTTCCAAATTAGTGCAGGGTTGAGTGGATCATGTATTAGTGTTAAAAACATCAGAAAATTTCTAATAATAAGAAATTGCACTGTTTTCAATTCGGGGTCTACAGGTCAAGATGCGGGTATTAGATTGGAGAATTGTACACGTGTGAAAATAATCAATTGCACCGCGCATAACAATTTCTATGGTATTAAATTGATAACTTCTTCTAACAACACTATTTCAGGTAATAAACCAATTTATAATAATACTGCAAGTGGAATTAGCTTTGATCAATCAAATAACAACACTATTTCAGGGATCAAAGCCCATTCAAACGTAGCATACGGTATTTACCTTTCTTATTCCTTCAAAACTAATATAATTGGGGTCAATGCGTCGTATAATAAACAGCGAGGTATTGAAATATTTAGGTCAAATTCAGCCAAAGTATTAGGAACTATTGCATCGAACAACAGGTATGAAGGCGTAGAATTAGATATTGATGGCTATGATAGCGTAATTTCTGGAAATACTGCAAATTACAATGGCAATTATGGTATTTATGCAAGAACCGCCGCGAATCGCTGTAATATCTCTGGAAATACCGCGTGCTTTAATGGGGCAACGGGTGTTATAATAACAGATTCGGATAATAGCCGGATTAATGGGAATAATCTTACCTATAATCTCCAAATAGGCATTCAAATAAAAGATTGTCAAAATATTACGCTCTATGGAAACACGATGAAAAAGAGTGGAGTCATAATCAGGGGAATTACGAAAAATGCATTTAATACGCATAAAATTGATATCACCAATACGGTGAATGGGAAGCCCCTCTATTATTATAAAAATTCGGTGGGGCTGAAGCTAGCCAATTTTACCAATGCGGGACAGGTGATTCTAGCGAATTGCAACAATTCTCAAGTGATAGGTCAAGATGTATCGGGCGGCTCTGAAGGAGTCACGCTAGGATATTCGAACCACAACCTTGTTTTTAATAATAATGTTTCATATTCTCAATCGGAAGAGGGCATTTACTTGTATAAATCTAATTACAATAATGTCTCCAAAAACAGCGCATCCTTTAATAAATTCCGGGGAATCTGCTTAACCGAATCTGATTATAACTATATTTCTGGGAATGATGCCTATTCTCATTTTATATGCGGAATTCAAGTCTATTTTAGCAATAATAATACGATTTCAAATAATAAAGCGAATAATAATACTCAGGAAGGAATTTATGTATCTGGTGCCTATTCCAACATAGTTGAATACAACCAAATAGAAAATAATCAAAATTACGGGTTATTTTTTGAATGGGCTCATAGGGGGGCGGCGACTAACAATAATATTCGAAATAATAAAAACGATGGCATTTTTCTTAAAGATTCTTCTTTAAATAATGTAACTGATAATGACATATTGAATAATGGCGCACATGGAATATTGCTTTATAACGCCTATGGTAATGATCTTCTGAATAATCAGGTCCTGCACAATAATCTATCAGGAATCGTTGTTCGAAATTCCCTTGAAACTATGATTTCGGGGAATACTGCATCTTTTAATGGAATGGATGGATTAAGCCTGGAGGACAATTCTGATTCGTCCTATATATTCGATAACACTTTCTCGAACAATGATGGATCCGGTATCTCTTTGACAGATTCAGATAATGCTATGATTTTAGGATGTGAGGCGTGCCACAATGGGGTGAATGGTTCTGGAATCTCTCTGAAAAATTCTAATTATACGATGGTTATCGGATGTGAGGCGTCCTATAATGGGGGCGATGGATTAGCGTTGGATTCTAACGCAGGCTATTCAAACGTGATAAATAATATCTTTATCTATAATGGGGAATACGGCATTGAGATCAACGGGAGCTCGGGTTTCTTATTTTCCAATCAAATCTACGGAAATGCAAATTGCAATCTCGCTCATCAAATAATTGATAGGGGCTCCGGAAACTTTTGGTATGGAAATACAATTGAATCTGGCACATGCGGTGGTAATTCCATTCCCGCTTTCACATTACCGCTTCTAATTCTACTATTGCCGATCATTCTGCTTGGTTTCTTTCTTTTGAAAAAAAGGACTGACATTTAAAGACTTTTTCCCTCTTTTTTTCTGTAATATTAATTTCCCTTTCTATTTTCTTTGAAAAATCTTGAATACATTTTGAAAATTGCTGTATAGCAAATCTATATTTCAGTACAAAAATGTGATTTCAAGTCTAAGTTTGTGGAATTTTGGGAGGGAGCACGAAGATCTCGCGTGGGCCCGTCCGTTCGATAGTGATAGCATGCTCAGGGCAGAGGTGCGCACAAACGCCACACCCTATGCATCGCTCCTCATTAATTTCAGCGTGGTCATTTGTCAATGAAATGGCTTCCATCTGGCATTTCTCGACACACGTGCCACACCCGATGCATTGCTCATAATTAGGTTTCGCAATATAGGAGGTCATGGTATGGAAGGGCCAGATGCCTTGATAAAACATGCGGAATATACCACAGCAGCATTTACAACAACTGCAAATCCCATCGAGATCCTTTGAAAAATCGAGTTTGGAATGAAAAACCTTATGAACCAGTCCGCTATCCTCGGCTTCCTTCAGCACTTGTTTGGCTTCTTCTTTTGAAATACGTCTCGCAAAATTATGTTCAATGGAAAACTCAGCTGGTTTCCCAAAAAGCAGGCATATTTCACGTTTATCCGTGAATTTACAGGGATCCTCAAGCAGATCCCGCTGTTGCTTACAATAGCAATGGGTAAGGGCAATGGTCTCATAAAGATCTACTAATTTTGAAGCCTCTTCAGAGAGTAAAACCACTTCCTGACCTGCTTGGACATTCTCTTCCACGGGAATCACCCTTGCAGGCGGAGGCATATCTTTGAACCGTGGCATGAGGTCATCATAATTCCTTTGAGACCCTTCCCGCACCTCTTGAAAGAATTTTTCTAGAATTTGAGCAAATTGCTTCTCCTTTTCGCTGCATTCACCTTTCATCAGAGAGAATTCAATCATTCCTGGAAAGAGGGGCATTAACGAGTAAACCTTAACGCCCGAACTTCTACTGGTGGTCCCCGAGATGATCCCGTTATTCATTAACGCCTCGAGCATGTCAGTGAGTTCGGCTTCACTTAGACCGGTTTTCTGCGTTAGTTCTTCCAGCGTTAAGGAGGGTTTTTTGAAATTGAGCAGAAATTCCGCTTGCGCCTCGGGCATTTTCGCCTGTAAAAATTCAATCAGGGTATCCGTGATAGGAAAGGGTATTTTCCCAACTTTTATAATAATTATAGCAACTTTTTTCCATAATCCTGCAGTCATTTTTCTTCACACCACATTTATGCCGAAGATGATAACCATCTAAGCAGTCCAAAATTTTAATTTAAATTTTTCTTGACTTTGATAGCCTTTTGCACATCGATGCTAATACGCTTCAAATTGGGGCTTATCTCGCCGATTGCACGTGCTATTACAAGGGTACTAAGTCCTTTTATGAGCAAAAAAAATAAAATATTGGAAATAAAGTATTGAATAGCGTTTGAGAAAAATCGAATCTTTCTAACTAATTTGGTAATTCCGATAAATTAAATGAGAGAATTTTCAATATCGAAAATGAAAGAGAAAAAGAGATAAGGTTTTGAAATAATGCAAAAGAAAGGAATTTTAATTGTTATATTAATACTATCTGCCCTCTTCGTGTTTCTAATCTTTCCAATTATTGCTAACTTCAATCCGCTTTATGGAGATCCAACTCTCGAATTTCCAGTGCAAAATCCAAATAATGTGACGAAACTTTCAGGCTATAATCATCCAGATTGGGGGGAACCTGGAAAACTGCACAATGGCATTGATCTGGTATGTAGGAATTACACGGCATTGGTTGCGCCCATCAGTGGCCTTGTCATAAGGATTACCGAAAATAAAAACCCGTATAAAGACTTTATCATGTTCCATGTAACAATCATGGCAAATTATTTCTGGAATGTCGAACTCACCTTTGAACCCAATCTAAATACCTCTGAGGGCAATGATCTCCAACGATCCTTGATTTTTGTGCATTTATTTCAAATAGTGAAAACGGGTGATGTTCTGGGAATTCTTCTTAATGGAAGCAGTGATTATCCGCATTTGCATATAATGCTTAGTAATACGTTTTTCGGGACATTTTGTCCATATGCACTTTCTTCAGCGGCTGCTAAATTAACCTATGACGCCATTGCCAATCGCACCGGCGAAACGATTTGTTATTCAGGAACGAATCCTGAGAATTTCACAGTCATGTTTGCATCCTTTGGCTCTTTAACTGCAATAATATGTGCAATAGTGATTGTCGTTTATCTTGTGAGAAGGAGAAGAAGTAAAAAAAATAAAGCATACGGAATAAAATATTTAATTAGTGTTTAATAAGAATAGAATCTTTCTAGGTAATTTATTAATTCTGATAACTTAAATGAGAGGCTTTTCAATGAGCGAAAAGTTAGATGTTGAGTTGGCACTGAACATGTATAAGTTAATGTGCAAAATTCGTGAATTTGATGAAACAGCGACAAAGTTTGCAAGGCGTGGCAAAATCCTTGGATTTGTGCATCCCTATATCGGGCAGGAAGCCGTTGCCGTGGGGGCTTGCTCGAACCTGCGGAAAGATGACTATATTACGTCCACTCATCGGGGACATGGGCATATTATCGCGAAGGGTGGCGATGTCAAAGGAATGATGGCGGAACTCTGGGGAAAGGAGACTGGACTTTGCCGTGGGCTGGGAGGGTCAATGCATATTGCCGATACCGATTTGGGCATTCTGGGGGCGAATGGCATTGTGGGTGGCGGAATCCCTATCTCCGTGGGAGCGGGGCTCTCTGCCGTATATCGAGAGACCGACCAAGTGACCATTTGCTTTTTCGGGGATGGCGCTTCCAACCAAGGGACCTTCCATGAATCGCTGAATCTCGCAGCATTATGGAAATTGCCCGTCATTTTCGTGTGCGAGAACAACCTATACGCCTTCTTTACACCACAAAGAGACCATCAGTCCATCAAAGATGTCGCGGTCAGGGCCCAAGGCTATGATGTGCCCTCGGAGATTGTCGATGGAATGAATGTCATTGACGTTTATAAGGCGGTCAATAAGGCAGTGGTGCGAGCTCGCAATGGTGAAGGTCCATCGCTCATCGAATGTAAAACCTACCGATTTCGAGGCCATGTGGAGGGAGATCCTGATGCGGGGCTCTACCGAACGAAAGAAGAACTGGAGGAATGGAAACAGCGGGACCCGATTGTCCTGTTGAAAAAAGACCTGCTTGAAAACTATTCGGTGGCGGACGAAGAACTTGCTGCTATCGAAGAAAACGTCACGAATGAAATCAATGAAGCCATTGAATTTGCCAAAAAGAGTCCGTTCCCGAAACCGGAATCAGCCTTAGAGGGATTATTCGTTGAATAAGGAGCGATTGCTATGGTATTGCTTAATTTTGATTACGCGATCCGAGACGCGATAAAAGAAGAAATGGAACGGGACGACCGAGTTTTTGTGATGGGGGAAGATGTCCGAATCCCTTTCTATAACTGTACTCGAGGGCTTATCGATATATTTGGTCCAAAGCGGGTTCGTAATACGCCGATTTCGGAAAGTGGGTTCATTGGTGCCGCCTTAGGTGCAGCTGCCACAGGGCTACGCCCTATAGCCGAACTCATGTTTGCCGATTTCTCTTTTGTAGCCATGGATCAGATTGTAAATCAAATTTCCAAGATCCGCTATATGACTGGGTGCAAATTAAAGATTCCCTTGGTCATCCGATTTGCAGGGATGGGTGCTGGCAGTCAATATGCCGCGCAACATTCAACTTGCGTGGATGGCTTTTTTATGCACGTCCCAGGGCTGAAAATTGTAACCCCCTCCACCCCTTACGACGCCAAAGGGCTCTTGAAAACTGCCATTCGTGACGACAACCCGGTCATGTTCTTCGAGCATAAGCAACTCTATTTCACTCAGGGCGAGGTCCCGGAAGAAGAATATACCATCCCTTTGGGGCAGGCAGATATAAAACGAGAAGGCCAAGATCTAACAGTAATTGCGACTATGAATATGGTGCCCCTTTCATTGAAAGTCGCGGAAAAGCTACAACAAGAAAGCGGGATTAGCGTGGAAGTAATCGATCCTCGGACCTTGGTTCCATTAGACAAGAAAACCATTATTGACTCAGTCAAAAAGACAGGGCGCGTCGTCATTGTTGATGAAGGCGTAAAGACATGTGGCGTTGCAGCAGAATTAATGGCAATTATCGTTGAGGAATCTTTCAGCAATCTCAAGGCGCCCATTAAGCGGGTCACCACCTTTGATATCCACATTCCCTATTCTAAACCATTAGAGGAATTTGTTATTCCATCAGCGGACCGAATAATTAAGGCTGCGAGAG
>Ga0315279_10010188_pt1 | contig 11081 bp, 8 predicted proteins | sample YL17G06_20_MG_FD_203694 | JGI IMG/M metagenome (GOLD analysis project Ga0315279, IMG submission 203694) | Sediment microbial communities from Yellowstone Lake, YNP, Wyoming, USA - YL17G06_20 | ecosystem: Environmental > Aquatic > Freshwater > Lake > Sediment | place: USA: Wyoming | collected...
AAGCGCAAATGCGCCCAAGTTTGTTGCTAGGAAAGTTATGCCACTGATCTTGCCTCTGTTCCCAAAATCTGTAGAATCTGCGAAAAGAGCAAGGCAAGAGGGCATTCCAACACCGAAGGATATCCCGGCAAGAAGCGCCATTACAGAGAGATTGCCTACATCTGTGCCTGTAAATAAGAAAGGCATGCTTGAAGCTATACATCCTAAAACCATCGAGTAGAGAAGTATCTTGATCCTGCGAATCCTTCCTGCAAGTATCGCGCTACATATGCTCGACACGATTATTGCTGCATAGTATGTGCCGTTGATTAGAATGCTTTCATTCAGCGGGAAGTTGGCTGTTAAATCTATGAATAGAGCGCGAATAGTGTAATACCAAATAAAGGAGCTGGCAAGTAGGAAGGAAACCAGAAACAGGCGCTTCCTAGGCATGCAATTCACAACACTATCGAATCTACACTCTGAGCATTTAATCCTTATGACTTGTAGATGTGTAGAACAAACATTATATAGAAGTATATGTGTTAAACATTAATACAGGTGAAAAGGATGAAACGCGCTAGGGAGAAGGTAAGACCGATTCGCAAATTCTGGGGTTAAGAGTTCCCAATTGTCTTTTTCTCTTTTGTTTCACAGGAGACTCCTATCATATTGGTTAATATGGTAAGCTCTTTGCTTTTATGTTTTATTGCTTGAAGTCTCAATGAGCTTTCTTTTGTCAGTTCCTTCATCTTTTCTTGTGTCTTAGCTATTCCACCATTCTTGGTGACTGTTCGAATGATTCTGTTTAGGACAGTCCTCCTGTCTTTTGCTGATGATAATGCAGAACATATAGCGACCTTGGCATCAAGGTTATGCGCAGTGTAGAGTATAGGGAGGGGCGCAGTTTCGTATTTGAGCCTATGCTGAAGCTCCTTCTCGTCCATCATATCTATCAAGTCATCGGAGATTATTGCGAGCATTCCCAGAATTCTACCATATTCGCGCATAGCTTCGACCTCTTTCTTCGTTCCATCGCCCAAAATGGCGCTTATGTAAGTATAGGCTTCTACGTCTGCTGCTTTCTTCCTCACTATTCGCAAATACTCCTTAGGGTCTGCATCTATTTTGCCTTTCAGTTTGAGTTCTAGAGCTTCGGCGTCTCCAAGTTCAAAGAACGTTTCTTCGATTATCTTCAGTATTTTTGTAGCCTTTCCTGTCGGTTGTTGTCTGAGGGCTTGGTACAGTCGAATGAAGCCTTTCAGTAGTAGCGCATCACCAGTGAGCAAAGCTATGTCTTTCCCGAATTTGCCGAAAACGGTTGGCCGTCCATCCTTTGTCGTTGATTGATCTATGATGTCGTCGTGTATGTCCATTCCGCCCGTGATGAGGATGATGGGCACTATTGCCGGTGTGATCTTATCGGAATCACCACCTACAGCCTCACACGTTAGACGCATTAGCGTAGGTCTAATCAGATCAACCCAATATTCGTCTGCAAAATAAGTTAACGCTCTTCGAACCTCAGTACATTCGATTTGATCTTCATTCTCCAGCATTAGACGTTTTGCCAGTTCTAGCGTTCCTCTACCGTTCTTTTCCAAAAGCTCTCGAAGCTCATCCTTCACTTCTTTATCTTGCCGGTTTCTCTCTTCCATACTACGTGTCATGCTCATCCCTTGAGGTGTATGTTTTGTTTTCGTATTTGTTCTTTTGGCCCACTTTCATAGACCTGTATGTACTCTTTTCCCATATGAGTTGTCGTAGATTTGCTCTCTTACCCTACCACTGTTCCTGGCTTGTCAAGTCCTGTGTTCTAGGAAACCGAGCAAAGAGTATAGTGCGCCATATCTTGACGCCGAAGTTGGCTTCTACTCGTTTTTCAATTATGTGACCCCAAATTGATCGTCTTTGGACAAGTCAGAGGACTAGATATCGAACAAGTTCCTGGCTATGTGTTGAACAGTTCCTTTCGTGGAGCCTTGTCTCAACTATTTTGCGCTCAGAACGTGTTCCGTCCATGCTATCTAATGTTTTGACTTGTTTCGATCGTTGGAAAAGCGTTCCTTTTCCCGTTTCTGGTTATGTTTCTATATGCTTGTGGTGTGTATGAACGTTTATATCGGCGTTTCGGCTATATAGAGTCTCAAGACATGTTCGGAAGCGGACATGTCGTATGTGTGTAGAACACACAGAGGGGAGACACGTGGGAAACAATCCAAAAGAAGTTCAAACAAAGCTCATGAAAGGCCTTCTAGACCTAATAGTACTACAGTTTCTGAACGGGACACCCATGCACGGGTACCAGATAATCACAAGAATCCGCAAAACCTTCGGAGTGTACTTCGGACCAAGCACGATTTACCCGCTTCTAGGCACGTTGGAAAAGAAGGGATACGTGGCAAGCGAATGGAACATGAGCAACGAGAGACCCAGAAAAGTGTACAAACTCACAAATGAAGGACAAAACCTACTGAACTTCACCGAAGACTCGCTTAACTTCATATGCAAGAAAATAGGCACGCCAGGACTGCCCAACAGCGGCCTAATGTCAGAAACCACGGCACACACGGCATTACGCCCGTTCCTCAAGAGAATCGAGAACGCCAAACCAATGATCTAGATCGCTACACACCCAGTCTCCTTCAATTTCAGCGCTGGAGAAGGCCCCGAAAAACAACATTTCTTTCACCTTGTCATAGGGATACTGTTAAGTCTTTTGACCTAAAATTCAATCAGGGAAGAGACTGGTAGCTTGCAGCAGTACTAATGTTGTCTTTGGCAATCTAGCTCGTCGCTCTTCAGATGTCTTAGAATAACTGAGAATAATGAACTTCAAGAGTAAGCTTTGAAGTGTATACCCTGCATCTCTTTTGGAATGCTGTCTTAGCCACTTGGCAATGTCGACAACCTCTGTGATCTTTGACTCTGCAATTGATTTGGTAAAATTCACACCTTCTGACGGAGTCACTGTGAGCTGATAACCGTTTAACCTTAGAAGAATCTTCGTGGACTCAAAAGCTGTACGTTTGTTTGCATCGACAAATGGATGAAATATGATAATTGAATAAAGTAAGGCTGCAGCTTTCAAAAACAGTTTTGGAAAAGGTTGGAACTTGTAAACATAGGTTGTTGCTCTCTCTAGGCATCCTTCTACCATGCCCTCGCACATGTATCCAGCTACACCGTATCTACGAACAAAAGTATTGTGAATCTCTTTAATAGCACCTGGTGAGGGAGCAAGAAGAACCATAACATAGAGTTATTTCGTTGTGTCTAATTAGTTTTACAGCCTAGCCAAATCATCGAAGAGTTTCTGGTTTCTGCTAATGTCTTTCTGGAGTATTATTTGCAAGATTCTCCTTTGGCAAGCAAGAACTAGAGCAAGAACACTGATTTTTCTCTTGGTTGCCATACTAACACCTTCCCATCATAGTATACATTATTACCAATATTTAATCCTATTTCTGATTTTTGAGTGACAAATATATGTATTATGAATGCAGAATCCAGAAATTGACGGATGCGGGTCAAAAGACTTGACAGTATCTGTCATAGGTATCCTTATTATCTTAGACATTTGTTTCTGGAGTCATAGGTGCATTCTTGGAAAAAGCAGACGTTGATTTTCCAACTGAAACAGTCACGGAAGGCCAAACAAGACTTGTGGTTCCCCGGCTCAAGGCTTTCGCGAAGTCCTGTTCCGATTATGCACCTTCGAAGGCTCCAGTGTTCTACAACCCGGTCATGGAGTTTAATCGTGACATAGCAGTCTTAGCTCTCCAAGCCTATCAAAAAACGATCGAACGCGAGATTTCTGTGTGCGAACCCTTAGCAAGCTGCGGCGCAAGAGGAGTACGGTTTGCAGTTGAAGTTCAAGGCATAAGAAAGGTAGTGATGAACGACATCAACGAAAAAGCATTCGTGATCGCCAAGCACAATGCGGAGCTGAATAATGTTGAAGCTAAAATCACTGTCAAGAATGAAGATGCTAACCTGCTGCTGAACAAGTACAGTGCACCCCGCAGAAGGTTTGACGCCATCGACGTTGACCCATTCGGCTCCCCCGTACGCTACGTTGATTCCGCCATACGGGCTCTCCGCGATCACGGCCTAATCGCTTTAACAGCCACGGATATGGCCCCTCTTTGCGGAGTCCATCCAAAGGCATGCATAAGAAAATACGGGGGCAAACCTCTGCGCACGGAATACTGCCACGAACTAGCGGTCAGACTTCTAGCTGGATGCCTAGCAACCATGGCGGCAAAACACGAAATGGGCACACATATCGTGTTCAGTCACAATGCGGAGCACTACGTCAGAATTTATGCAACAATAGAATACGGAGCCAAAAAGGCGGATGAAGCTTTGAAGAACATGGGCTATGTCCTACACTGCTTTGAATGCTTCCACAGGGAAAGCTTGAACGGACTGCATACGGTTGAACGATCTGGAAAATGCAGCGAATGTGAATCAAAACTCAGCATTGCTGGACCACTGTGGCTTGGAAAACTGTCTGACGCGCGATTTTGTGATTTGATGGAAGATGAGGTTCGCCGAAGAAAGCTGAGACAAGCCGATAGAATAGGGAAGATGATAGCCTTGATAAAGGAAGAGGTCGACGCGCCAATAGGATACTACGTGATTGACAAACTTTGCGACGCTTTGAACCTGCCAGTACCTTCGGTTAAGAAAGTTGCCGAGAAACTCGGGAAAAACGGTTTTGCAGCCACGTTGACGCACTTCAACTCTAAAGCACTGAGATCGAACGCGCCTTCGTCAGAAGTGCAAAGGTCACTCAAAGAAGCAGTAAGAGAGTCGAAGTAGCGAAGAGCGTTCAACGCTGGACAGGAACTGAAATTGCCTAAGTGGAAACTGCAAAAGTGGCGATTTCTCCCGCACAATCCCCTTTTTGCTTATCTGTTGCGGGAAAATGGCAACGATAAGGGTTTATGGGTAGTGTTGTCCGTAGTGGACGAGGAGGTCGTTCAGGTCTATGGGACCTACTCTGTGGTCGTGGTCGAGGTCGGCGTTGGGGTTGTAGGTGGCCTCGGGGTTTGTTGGTGAGCCGTATGCGATTAGTAGCGCGTTGAGGTCCATCGGTTTCACCCACAGGGTGCCGTCGATGTCTCCTGGAATGGTGACGAGCACGGTGCTGCCATCACGGGTGTTGTCCTGATCGTCTACTTCTCCGCTCACGGTGTCTGCCACCGCGCTCAGGGTGTAGTTGCCGTAGGCAAGCGTGGCGTTCCACACGATCTTCAGCTCGATGGAGGTTGCGCTGGGCAGGACAAGCAGTGTCTGGTTGATGGCGATGCTTGTTGTGGCGTTACTGGCGTATATAGTCACGGCGAAAGTTTCAGTGTAGTCGCCTTGGTTCTCAACTGTCACGTTGATGTGCATGGTCCTGTTCTGGCCAACAGTCACAAACGGCACGCACCCATCCTTACACGTGGTAACATTCGTGACAGCAACATCGTGAACTTCACCAAAAGCATAGACCTTGAGGTCAAATGAGCCTATGTAGACTCTGCCATCAGCAACAGCGGGAGAAGAAGCCACCATGCCTCCTGTCGTGTAGCTCCATACGAAAGCCCCAGTAGAAGCATTCAAACAGTAAACATTGTTATCACCCCATGAGCCCACGTAGACCATGCCACCCGCAACAGCGGGAGAAGAAGCCACCATGCCTCCTGTCGTGTAGCTCCATACGAAAGCCCCAGTAGAAGCATTCAAACAGTAAACCTTGCCGTCATATGATCCCACGTAGACTCTACCATCAACAACAGCGGGAGAAGAATCCACCATGCCTCCTGTCGTGTAGTTCCATATGAAAGCCCCAGTAGAAGCATCCAGACAGTAAACCTTGCCATCCCATGAGCCCACGTAGACTCTACCATCAACAACAGCGGGAGAAGAACCCACACTGCCGCCTTCAGCATAGCTCCATATGAAAGCCCCAGTAGAAGCATTCAAACAGTAAACACTGGTATAATCGCATCCTACAATGACGTTTCCAAAGTAGGCTCTGCCGTCAACAACAGCGGGAGAAGAATCCACCATGCCTCCTGTCGTGTAGTTCCATATGAAAGCCCCAGTAGAAGCATCCAGACAGTAAACATTCCTATCCCGAGATCCTATGTAGACTCTATCGTCAGCAACAGCGGGAGAAGAATACACGCTGCCGCCTGTCGTGTAGTTCCATATGAAAGCCCCAGTAGAAGCATTCAAACAGTAAACATTGTTATCGTAAGATCCAAAGTAGGCTCTGCCATAAACAACAGCAGGAGAAGACAAAACCGCGGCTCCGGTCGTGTAGTTCCATATGAAAACACCGTCAGAAGCATTAAGACAGTAAACATTGCCGTCATATGATCCCACGTAGACTCTACCATCAACAACAGCGGGAGAAGAAGCCACCATGCCTCCTGTCGTGTAGCTCCATAGTGTGTGGTTTGTGGTTGGCCCACTTGAAGAGGAGAACCCGCTGTGACCTAGATCGTGGTGGAACATCGGCCACCAATCAACACTCTCTTCAAAAGCGTAAACATTGTTGTCGGGGTCGTTTGCGCCTATGTAAACGATGCCACCTAGAATAGCAGGAGAGGAATCAATCGTGGGGGAGTTGGTTTCGTAACTCCATATAAATGCTCCGGTGGAAGCGTTCAAACAATAAAATGGCGCGCGCCCAGCGGGCCAAGCGGTGAAGTTCCATGAGCCTACGTAGACCTTGCCGTCAGCAACACCGGGAGAAGATAACACCCAGCCGGGTGTCATGTAGCTCCAGATATATCCGCCTGTTGAGGCGTTCAGAGCATAAACATTCCAGTCGTCTGAGCCCACGAACACCATGCCGTCAGCGACAGCAGGAGAAGACTCCACCCCACCCCATGTTGTGTAGCTCCAGATATATTCGCCCGTTGAGGCGTTCAAAGCATAAACATTCCCATCGTCTGAGCCCACGAACACCATGCCACCAACAACAGCAGGAGAAGAAGTCACGTACCAGCCTGTTGGGTAGCTCCATATCATAGTGCCGTTTGAGGCGTTCAAGGCGTAAACCTTTGTATCGTTTGAGCCCACGAAAACCACGCCATCAACAACAGCAGGAGAAGACACCACCCAACCGCCAGTTGGGAAGCTCCAGACGAACGCGCCCGTCGCAGCGTTCAAAGCATAAACATTCCCGTCACCTGAGCCCACGAACACCATGCCATCAGCGACAGCAGGAGAAGACTCCACCCAAGGGGGTGCTGCGTAGCTCCAGATGAAGGCTCCAGACGAAGCGTTCAAGCAATAAATCTTGCCGTTCACTGATCCTGTGTACATGTCCCCTGATCCTATGTAGACTTTGCCGTCGGCAACAGCGGGAGAAGAAAACACGGGTTCGCCGGTTGGGTAGTTCCATATTTTTGCGCCTGTCGTGGCGTTCAAAGCATAAACATTGTTGTCACCTGAGCCAACGTACACTATGCCACCGACAACAGCAGGAGAAGAACTCACCCACCAGCCTGTTGTGTAATTCCAGAGAGTTTGGTTCGTGTTCGGCGCTGTCGAAGTGGAGTATCCCGTGTGCGTCAGGTCGTGGTGAAACATCGGCCACTGATCGACATAAGCATAGATGTTGCCGTCACCTGAGCCCACGTAGACAACACCACCAGCAACAGCAGGAGAAGACCAACCCCACCACACGTAAACGTCTGTTGTGTAGCTCCAGACGAACGTGCCCGTTGTTGCGTTCAGAGCGTATACCTTGCTGTCCCCTGAGCCCACGTACACGACACCGCCGGCAACAACCGGAGAAGACCACTCCACAGGGCCGCCGGTCGTGTAGCTCCATACCAGCGCGCCCGTGGTGGCGTTCAAAGCGTAAGTCTTGTTGTCCATTGAGCCTACGTAGACGACGCCGCCAGCAACAGCAGGAGAAGACCACTCCACAGGGCCGCCGGTCGTGTAGCTCCATATAAGTGTGCCCGTCGTGGCGTTCAAAGCGTAAACCTTGCCGTCCCATGAACCCACGTAGACAACACCGTTAACAACTGCAGGAGAAGAATGCACGGCCCAGCCGGTCGTGTAGTTCCATACAAGTGTGCCCGTTGCTGCGTTCAAAGCGTAAACATTGTGGTCACCTGAGCCCACGAAGACGACACCACCAACAACAGCAGGAGAAGACCACACAGCATCGCCTGTTGTGTAGCTCCATATGAATGCACCCGTCGTGGCGTTCAAAGCGTAAGTCTTGTTGTCCATTGAGCCTACGTAGACGACGCCGCCAGCAACAGCAGGAGAAGAATGCACGTAACTGCCTGTTGTGTAGCTCCAGACGAACGTGCCCGTTGTTGCGTTCAGAGCGTATACCTTGCTGTCCCATGAGCCCACATAGACAACACCATCAGCAACAGCAGGAGAAGAAGACACCACGTTGCCTATTGTGTAGTTCCACACCTGCGTGCCCGTCGTGGCGTCCAGCGCGTAAACATTGTTGTCCGCTGAACCTACGAAAACCAAGCCACCAACAACAGCAGGAGAAGAAGACACGCCGCCGCCGGTTGTGTAGTTCCAGAGAGTCTGGTTTGTCTTTGGCGCTGTCGAAGTGGAGTATCCCGTGTGCGTCAGGTCGTGGTGAAACATCGGCCACCAATCAACGTCACCCCCGCTCGAGGCTGCAGTCTGATCATAAGAGTATGGTGCTTTGGCAAGCTGGGGTGGAAAGATCGAGAGCGCGAAACAGAAAACCATTGTGCAAGCCAAAACACGTTTGCATGACAAATTGATTGACAAATCACATAACCCTAAACTATTAATGTAACGCGGAGGTCTTAAGATTTTTGGAACTTTGTTATAGAACAAGACTCAGTCAAGCGGAACCCCCGCATCATTAGCCCGTTTTGTATTCAGTCATTCGGCAGCGCACGCGAGTACGTAGCTTACATTCCACACCATAGCAAGTAGGCTTTGGTCTGCATTCAGCAACAGCTAAGACCTTGGAAGAGGCTAAACAGCTTGTCGAATCAGGGTTTGAATACGTAACCGAAATGGAAGGCGTTAAGCTGTTCAGGAAGCGAGAATAATCCATGCTGGAAAAGCGTACAACCCGCGGAAAAAACGAGCCTCTTAAGTAATAGTGTCTACACTGTTTGCTTCACTTGATCAAGGTTGGAGGTGCCGTAGAAATCGGGAAAATCTTGGTGACATCCGCTTGGCCATACCTTAACGTCACACCCCACTTGGGCAACATAATGCACCTCTTGTTCGCAGACTTCTACACCAGATATTGCAGAATGAATGGCGATGACGTAGTGATGGTCAGTGGTTCTGATGAACATGGAACACCCATCGAAGTCGAAGCCGTACGACTCGGCATCCAGCCCAAGGAATTAACTGACAAAAACCACGCCAACGTAGTTGAACTACTCAAAAAGTGGGAAATAACTTTCGACAATTATACCAGAACTGAAAGCCCAGTTCACAAAGAGTTTGTTCGAGACCACCTCAAGAAAATCTACGAAAACGGCTTCATAACAGTCAAGGATACTGAAATGCTTTACTGCGAACACTGTGGACGCTTCCTACCAGATAGGTTCGTGGAAGGAAAATGCCCATACTGCGGCAACGAAGGTGCTCGTGGAGACCAATGCGATGCATGTGGACGACTGCTCGAGACAACACTGCTTATTGATCCTTACTGCGTGATATGCCACGGCAAGCCCGCCACCAAGACAACAAGACATTGGTATTTCGACCTGTCACAATTCTCGCAAAAACTAACAGACTACATCACCAACAACAAACAACTATCGAACAGCACCAAGAACTTCAGCCTGAACCAGATAAAGGAAGGACTGAAGCCTAGGGCCGTCACGCGAGACGTTTCCAAAGCCGCCGAATGGGGAATCAAAGCTCCTTTCCCAGATGCCGAGGGCAAAACGATATACGTCTGGGTCGAAGCCGTTCTGGGCTACGTATCAGCCACCATAGAATACTTCAAGAACTGCGGCGAACCCGAGAAGTGGAAAGAGTACTGGTTTGACAAAAACGTGCGATCACTGTATTTCATCGGAAAGGACAACATCCCATTCCACACCATAATACTCCCAGCCCTGTTACTGGCTTCAGGCAAAGACTACAACCTACCATGGAACGTTTCAGCAACCGAATTTCTACAATTCAAAAACCTCAAGTTCTCAAAAAGCCACAGGATAGGCATATGGATAGATGAAGCCTTAGAACTATTCCCTGCAGACTACTGGCGATTCTTCTTAATCGCCACCAGACCCGAGACAAAAGACTCAAACTTCTCATGGGAAACCTTCATCGAAAAGATCAATGCAGACCTAAACGACACTTTCGGCAACTTCATCCACAGAACCCTGACGTTCATAAACACAAAGTTTGACAGTGAAATTCCAGCGCCAACGGCGTTAGACGAAGATACGCAAAAGGTTTTGGATTCCATCAAAGAAAAAGTGGAAGCGATAGCCAAAGAAATCAGTGAATGTAAGTTTCAGGCTGCTGCAAACACGCTCATAAGCATCAGCCGCATCGGAAACCAATACTTAAACGAGAAAGAACCCTGGAACCTAATAAAAAAAGACAAGGCCAAAGCTGCAGCCATCTTCTACGTGGTAGCACAGATCGTCAAGACCCTCGCAATAGTATCGGCTCCTTTCATTCCAGTCGCAGCAGAAGAAATTTGGAAAACGCTAAACTTGGAAGGAAGCGTGCATGAACAGAAATGGACCGAAATCCTGAAACCATTACCTGCCAACCACAAGATAGCCAAACCCAAACCACTGTTCCGGAAGATAGAAGACAACGCCAAACAGCTGGACGACAGACTGGAGGAAGTAAGGAAAAACCTAGCAAAAGAAACATAACCATGGAAACAGCCGTGAAGAATTGCCAATCAAAATCGACTTACACGTCCACACACACTATTCTCGTGACTCTCTCATAACACCTGAAGAACTAGTCGTCTACGCCAAAAAAGCAGGACTCGATGGCGTAGCTGTAACAGACCACGATCGACTCGACAGCGCCTTAAAGATAGCGAGAGAAACAGACTTCTTCATCGTTCCCGGAATGGAAATTTCAAGCTCAAA
>Ga0315279_10010189_pt1 | contig 11079 bp, 9 predicted proteins | sample YL17G06_20_MG_FD_203694 | JGI IMG/M metagenome (GOLD analysis project Ga0315279, IMG submission 203694) | Sediment microbial communities from Yellowstone Lake, YNP, Wyoming, USA - YL17G06_20 | ecosystem: Environmental > Aquatic > Freshwater > Lake > Sediment | place: USA: Wyoming | collected...
GGAGCCGGGTGCAGCGGCTTTGCGAAGTGACGCGTAGGATTTCGGGTTATGACGATGACGGGCAGCGAATTGGCACCATTGGATGTGGCCGGCATGGGACAGCCGCAAAGGGAGCGGCTGTCGCTGCTCGTCATCCTGGTAGGCCTCTTCATTACGCTGGCGATCACCGTGGCGGGTATAACCCCGTTCAACTATGTTGTCAGGGGGCTCGGGGCTGTGCTGGCGATCGCCTATTTTTTCTACGCGCTGCGGGCCAGGTCACAGGTTTGTCCCGAGATGTTTCTGTACTTTATTTGGGCGGGGTGGGCACTGCTCGGGGTTTTCGCGTCGATTAACACCTATCTTTTCGTGACCCGTTGGCTCACCGTCTTCCAGATGTGGATTATGTTGGTCATCCTGGGGGGGTTTACGAACTCACGGCGGGCCCTCTCGGTCAGCCTGGGCTTCCTGTTTGTGGGAGTGGCGATTGGAGGATGGGCAAGTGTTGTCGGAGGGTCGTTCCGGAAGGAACTGGCCGATATCGAACGTATTGAGGCCGTCGGTCTCGGTCCTAACGGCTTCGGCCGGCTGGCCGTTGCGGGAATGGTGGGGCTCGCCTATTTCTGGATGCTTCCATTCCGGCGTGGGCGATGGAGGTACCTCACCCTGTTGGCGGCGATGGGCGTATTGGGGGTGCTGGTAGTCTTGACCGGATCACGCTTTTCGTTTGGTGGATATTTTCTTTTCATTGGGCTATGGGCGTGGTTCTGTTACCGCGACAAGATGCTCCAAAATCCCAGGGTTTTCTTGGCGGCTCTACTGATCCTCGTGCTTGCGGGCGGAGGAATGTACTTCCTCGCGAGCAGAGCGTTGGTTGGCGTGCGGCTGGGGCAAACCTTCGACTGGTTGTTCCGTGGCGGCAACCCCGCGGCAGGAGGGAGCGTTCGGATCGAACTGCACCGTCTCGCGTTGAGGCTCTTAATGGAGCGCCCTCTGTTCGGCGTGGGACTCCACAACTTCCGAGCGTACTCCTGGATGGGCAAGGCCTCGCATTCGGATTACACGGAGATCTTTGCGGGCACCGGGTTCCTCGGGGGGTTCCTGCACCTCAGCATCTATCTTGTGCTTTGGCTTCGCGCAGGCAAGATCATGCGCCACACGAAGGACCTGGCGACAAAGCAGACTTGCGGGTTGATTCGGGCGTTTGAGATCACCTTCCTTGTGCTGGGGTTCGGACAGCCCAACTTCTCCAATAAATTCGTCTGGATCCTGATGGCCCTGTTCATCGGATACACGACGGCGGTGTGGAATAGGCTTCGCACCGAAGTTGCCCCCGCCGGTGGGCATGTTGCGGGCGTGGTGCCAGGTCCGGGTCGCAGGCCAAATGGGATGCTGGCATCACCAGGGTCCAGGCTGGCCGTCTGCGATGAGGGCCACGCGGGGGTGGGGCCGTTATGATCGCGCATCGGCCCGACGACCGAAAGTCTCGGATTCGCGTCTTAAGCATCTGCCCCTCGCTGGCGACCGGTGGCATGGAGCGGCAACTCCTGTTGTTCTGTAAGCACATCGACCGAGCGCGTTTCGACCCGTGGGTTCTCTATTACGAAACGGCAGGGGTTCTCCTCGAGGAGATGCGCGGCCTGGGGATACCTGTCGTTCATCTCGACAAGCGCCGTCTCGGCGAATGGAGATTGATGTGGGCGATCCGCAGCGAGATCGCCGCGCGGCGGCCGGATGTGCTCGATTGTCGCTCGTCGTCGGCCTACCGGTTCGGGCGTTTGGCCTCCGTCGGGCTGCGGGTTCCCGCGGTCGTGGCTGAGGAGAGGGCCCTCAACAAGCAACGAACGGGTCTAAGGCGGTTGCTGGACCGCGTTCACGGCCGGTGGGTCGACTGCTGGATCGGCAATTCAAAGGCCGTTGTCGAGCACGTGAGCCGGGACCTCGGCCTTAACCCGGCGCGCGTCTGTGTCATTTACAACGGCATCGACGCGCGTCGGTTTGAGCGCGCGGCAGCGCTCCCGCTTCTTCAGGAAAAGCGGCGGGAAGGCCGGCGAGTTGTCCTGAACCTGGGCAACCTCCGGCCCGAGAAGAACCAGTTGTTGTTTCTACAAGTCTGCGACAGGTTGCGCCGCAGGTTTTCCGACCTGGTGTTTGTCCTTTGCGGGGAGGGGGTTATGCGCGGTCCGCTCGAGGCGCGCGCTCATGCGTTGGGCATCGCGGATCGCACGCTTTTTCTGGGGCTCCAGGACGATGTGGCCCCGGTGCTTGCGGCAGCGGACCTGCTGGTTCAATCCTCGGACGACGAGGGGTTGCCGAACGCGGTGATGGAAGCGATGTGTGCCCGCGTCCCCATCGTCGCCACCGAGGCCGGCGGAACGCGAGAACTCATCCAGGACCGCGTCCACGGCCTTGTCGTTCCGGTGCGCGATGAGGCGGGCCTCGAGGCCAGGGCGGCCGAACTGCTGGCCGACAAGGAACTCGCAGCGCGCCTTGCGTCGGCCGCGAGCGAGAGAGTCCGGCAGGAGTTTTCCGTGGAGGCGATGATCCGCCGATACGAGGACCTGTTTAGCCGCCTGGTGGAGGAAGGGCGGCGGAAGGGGTGAGCGGATGCCGGGTTTTCTTGCCATCGGAGCCAGAGGGGTAGACTTCAGCCGCCTCGGGATTACGTTCGAGGGGCCCGGACCGCTGGTGACCGGCGAGAAGGTCTGTCGGTCAGCGTACATCGCGCGCTTCACCAACCCCAAGTTCCTTCGCGACAAGGTGTTCGAGGACGACGACGACCTCTGCATCGCTCTGGACGGCGTCGTCTTCAACTTCGAGGACCTCCAGCGCCAGTACAAGACCCAGGACTACTTCCAGACCGTCAAGGCGATGTATGGCCAACGGGGCGACCGGTTCGTCGAGTCCTTCCGCGGGGAATTCGCAGGCGTCCTGCATGATAAGCGGCGCGACAGGTGGGTGGCCTTCACCAATCATACCGCGTCGAAGCCGCTTTTCTATTTTCACGCGCCCGATCTGTTCATTTGTTCGACCCAGTTCGATGCGGTGATCCGGGCGCTCCGGGCGTGCGGCCGACGGTACTCCCTGGATGTATTCGGGGCGTACTGCCTGCTCACATACGGGTACATGCTGGAAGACACGACGCTGATCGCGACGGTCAAGAAACTGAAGGCGGGCAACTATCTCGTGCTCGACAACGGCAGCCTGACCGTCGACTCGTACGTGCGTTTTCGGAACGAGCCGTGCGTGCGCGAGTCCAAGGAGGAGATTATCGAGAACCTGGACCGCCTCTTCAGACGAGCGGTGGCGACGCAGTACGAGAAGGACCGCGAGTACGGCTATGACCACGTGGCGACGTTGAGCGGCGGCCTGGACTCGCGAATGAACCTATGGGTGGCGAACGAAATGGGGTATAAGCCGCAGGTGGCCCTGACGTTCTCACAGAGCGGGTACCTTGACGCGCAGATCGCCAATCGTGTCGCCTCAGACCTTCGCACGGAGTTCGTTTTCTACTCGCTGGACCACGGGCACTACCTCCAGCCGGCCTTCGGGGACGCGATTCGCGCCAACGGAGGCCTGACGCTGTTCTCCGGGTCCGCGGCGCTTCTGAGGGCCCTGAACCGGTTGGACATGAGTCGCCTTGGCATGCTCCATACCGGGATGGTGGGAGACGCCGTTCTGGGCAGCTTCCTCGAGGGCGTTTCACCGTGCAAGGCGAAGGTGCCGGCGGGCGCGTATTCCGCGTTCCTCATGGACAGGATAGCCCCGGACGTCCAGACGATCATGGACCGGTATGAGACCGAGGACGAGTTCCTGATGTACAATCGCGGGTTCAATGGCGCGCTGAACGGCAACTGGACCACGTACCTGTTCACGGAGTGCACGTCGCCTTTCCTTGACCTGGAGTTCCTCGACTATGCCATGCGGATTCCGCGGGCGATAAGATTGGGCGAGCAGATCTACTTCGACTGGATTCTGGCCAAGCATCCCGGCGTAGCACGGTATCCCTGGGAGAAAACCAAGGCGAAGATCTCGGACGGCCTCCTGGTCCAGAAGTTGAAGATGCTCTGGTGGATGGCCGGCGTCGTCCTTCGTTGGCGCTGGGAGCAGATCTCCATGAACCCGTTCAAGTCGTGGGCTAAGACGAACCCCGCGCTTGTCCGTTTTTTCCAGGAGCACTGGGACGCGAATTCACACCGTCTGGATGGCTGGCCGGAGTTGAAGGCTGACTGTGTGCGGATGTTTGAGGGCGCGGGATCCCGATTCATGGGGCCGCTGATAGCCCGGACCCAGGTGATGACCCTCGTGGAGGCCGTTCGCCTTTACTTCGGTTAGGCGTGCGGAGCGACGGGGGACAGCATCGGCTCGGTTGGCGGGAGGGAGGGATTACGGTGCCCGGCTTGCTCGCGGTCATCGGCTGCGCTGTAGACTACAGCGCCTTGGACCTGTCGTTCGAGGCTCTCGGTCCGCTTGTCACGGGGCACAAGGCTTGCGGTTCCGGCTTTGTGGCCCGCTTTACCACCGCGAAGTTCCTCCGCGACAAGGTCTTCCAGGACGATGACGACATATGCGTCGCGCTGGACGGCGTCATCTTCAACCTGGAACAACTGAAGTCGCGGTACGCCTGCCCCGACTATTTTCAGACCGTCAAGGCCATGTACAGGGACCTGGGCGACACGTTTTTCAGGGAGTTCCGCGGCGAGTTTGCCGGCATCCTGTGCGACAAGTCAACGAACGCGTGGCTGTGTTTCACGAACCCGACTTCGTCGAAGCCCCTCTACTACTATTGCGCCGACAAACTGTTCATCTGCTCATCGCAGATGGATGTGATTGCTCAGGTCCTGCGGCGCCTGGGACGGTCCTATTCGCTGGACGTCGTCGGGGCCTATTGCCTGCTGGCTTACGCCTACATGCTGGAGGACTATACCCTCGTTTCGGAGATCAAGAAGGTCAAGCCCGGCCATTCTGTGAGATACCAGGCGGGCTCGCCGGTTGTGGACGCTTACAGGCGGTTCGGCGGTGAGCCCCAGGCAGACGGTTCGCCTGGCGACAGGATCGAAGAACTGGACGAGGTTTTTCGCGAGGCGGTGCGACTCCAGTACGCGAAGGACCGCCAGTACGGATACGAGCACCTCGCGACGCTGAGCGGCGGCCTGGACTCGCGAATGAACCTGTGGGTGGCGAACGAGATGGGGTATAAGCCGCAGGTGGCCCTGACGTTCTCACAGAAAGGGTACCTGGATGAGCGCATCGCCGGAGCGGTGGCGGCCGATCTGGGGGCGGAGTTTCTGTTCTACTCGCTCGACAACGGTGACTATCTCATGCGGGTCCTCCCGGACGCCGTACAGGCCAACGGTGGCCTGGTCATGTTCGCGGGTTCGGCTCACCTGCTGGCCGCGCTCAAGCGGGTCGACACAGACCGAACGGGCCTGCTGCACACGGGGATGCTCGGCGACGCGATCCTGGGCACGTACCTTACCTCGCCGTCGCCCGCGAAGCCTCGGCCCGCGATGCGAGCCTTGAACCCGTGGCTGGTCGAACGCATCGCCGGCGAGGCCGAGCGTGCCGCGAGTGCCTATGACTCCGACGAGATCTTCCTTCTCTACAACCGCGGGTTCAACGGGATGCTGAATGGAAACTGGACCGCCGGGCAACTCACGGAGTCCGCGTCCCCGTTCCTGGACGATCAGTTTCTGCGGTGTGCGCTGCGGGTGCCCAGGGCGCTGCGCTACAAGGAGCGCCTTTACCATGAATGGATCCTGCGAAAGTATCCCGCGGCCGCGCACTACGTCTGGGAGAAGGCGAAGGCAAGGCTTTCCGACCCCGTCTGGCTGAGGTGGTTGAAGAAGCGGCTCTGGCAGGCGGGCATCGTTCTTCGGTGGCGGTGGGACGTCTCGTCGATGAACCCGTTCCACCACTGGTACCGGACCAACGCGGTACTGAGGCAGTCCGTCGCCGAATACTGGCGGAAGCACGAGCATTGGCTCGACGGCTATCCTGAGTTGAAGAAGGATTGCGCCGAGATGTTCCATGCCCGCGGGTCGTTGCTCCGTGGCCCTCTGACGGCAAAGATGCTTGTCATGACACTTCTCGAGGCCATGAAACTGTATTTCGGCTGAGCGGCCCATTTGTCGATCGCAGGGGCTCCGCGGATTTCGCACAGGTTGTTTCTGGGGACTTGCCGATAAAAGGGGAGTTCCTCGGTCTTCGCACCGAAGCGGTGGCATTTGCTCTTGACGATCCCGGGATGTCCGGCAAGTATAATCAGCGACGGCCGGGGTCGCTGAGCGGAAGGGCATTCTACCGCCGCCCGCCCGCCGGACCGGATTGCCGCTAGGAGAGCACGTATGGCCTTTTGGGTGGGCAAACCCGTCCTGGTCACGGGAGCAGGGGGATTCATCGGCAGCCACGTGACGGAGGCGCTCGTTCGGGCAGGCGCGGCCGTTCGGGCGATGGTCCACTATAACAGCCGGAACGACTGGGGCCAGATCGAGTGGATCGACAAGGACATTCGCGACGCACTCGAAGTCGTCTGCGGGGACATCCGAGACCCTTTCTTCTGCCGCGAGGCCGTCCGGGGTCAGACCGTCGTCCTTCATCTGGCCGCTTTGATCGCGATCCCGTATTCGTACATGGCCCCCTCGGACTACGTGGCCACCAATGTTGTCGGCACGCTGAACATCCTGCAGGCCTGCCGGGACGCGGGCGTCGAGAAGGTCGTGCACACCTCGACGAGCGAGACGTACGGCACCGCGCGGTACGTGCCGATCGACGAGGACCATCCGCTCCAGGGCCAGTCGCCGTACTCGGCCAGCAAGATCGGCGCCGACAAGATCGCCGAGAGTTTCTACCTTTCCTTTGAGACGCCTGTCGCGACGCTGCGCCCGTTCAACACGTTCGGGCCGCGGCAGTCGGCCCGCGCGGTGATCCCGACCATCATCAGCCAACTCGCAAGCGGGGCAAAACAGATACGCCTCGGCTCGCTCGAGCCTGTCCGCGATTTCACCTTTGTGGCAGATACCGCCCGGGCGTTCCTGGCCGTTGCCGAAAGCCCCAGGACGGTCGGCGAGGTCGTGAACGCAGGCAGCGGCAAGGGCGTTTCGATCGGCGACCTGGTGGATTTGGTTATCGACGTGATGGGCTGCAAGGCCGTCGTGGAGTGCGAGGACGCACGCGTTCGCCCCGAGAAGAGCGAGGTCCTGCGGCTCGTCTGCTGCGCCGACAAGATCCGAGATCTGACGGGCTGGCAGCCACAGACGTCGCTCCGCGAGGGGCTGGCCCTGACGGCCCGGTACATCCGGGAGCACCCGGAACTCTACAAGCCCAAGATCTACAACGTGTAGGAGGCCGCCGATGAGAGCCGTCATCCTGGCCGGCGGTAAAGGGGCCCGGCTCTGGCCCTATACCGCGACGCTGCCGAAGCCGCTCGTGCCCGTCGGTGAGCGCCCCATCCTCGACGTCGTTCTGACGCAGTTGAAGGCCGTCGGCGTGGACCGTGTGACGATGGCCGTCAGCCATCTGGCGCACCTGATTATGGCGTACTTCGGTGACGGCGGCCGGTGGGGCTTGCAGATCGACTACAGCGTCGAGGACAAGCCCCTCAGCACGATCGCGCCCCTCAAACTCATCGAAGACCTCCCGGAGACTTTCTTCGTCATGAACGGCGATGTGCTGACCGATCTTGACTTCCGTGCCCTGTACAGCGACCACGTGGCGCACAACGCGGACATCACGGTCGCGACGTTCAAGCGCGACACGCGGATCGATTTCGGCGTCCTGCGGACCGATGACTCGAACCGCGTCGTCGGGTTCGAGGAGAAGCCGACCTACCACTTCCGTGTCAGTATGGGCATCTACGTCGTCCAGCGACGGCTCCTGGACATTGTACCCGAAGAACGGGCCTTCGGCTTCGACGACCTGATGCTCGCCTGCATCGAGAAAGGCCTGAACGCGCGGACCTACCCGCACCGGGGCTACTGGCTGGACATCGGCCGGCCCGACGACTACGCGGAGGCCAACGAGAAGATTGACGAGTTGATGAAGCGACTGTTTCCGGGAGGCGAACCATCAGGCCCATGACGCCCGCGCCGCTCCAAACCGTGGCCGTGACGGGGGCAGCGGGTTTCGTGGGAGGCCATCTCGTCCGCCACCTGCTCGGCTCGGCCGAGGCGCCGAACCGGATCGTGGCCCTGGACCTGCGCGCGGTCGAGACCTCGTCCGGCGCGGCTTTTGTCCGCTGCGATCTCACCGATGCCGACCAGGTCCGGGAGGCCATCGCTGACATCGTGCCCGACGTGGTCCTGCACCTGGCCGGCGTGATGCATTGCGACGACCTTGAGGCCTGCATGGCGATTAACGTCGGGGCCTGTCGGAACCTCCTGGCCGCGGCGGCAGCGATGCCCCGGCCGCCCGTGGTGCTCGTCGTCGGCAGCGCCGCCCAGTACGGCATTACCTCGGGCGAGCACGAGGTGGTGGACGAGTCGCGGCCGCTCCTGGGCCGGACGCCCTACGGCGTCAGCAAGACGCGCCAGGAAGAGATGGCGATCCGGTTGACCCGGGAGACGTCAGTGCCTGTCGTTTGTGTGCGGCCGTTCAACCTCATGGGGCCGGGCCAACCTTCGCGCCTCGTTCCCGCGGCGTTCCTGCATCAGGTGGCCGACGTCCTGGACGGCAAGGCGCGGGAGGTTTGTGTGGGCAACACGGCGACGCGGCGAGACTTTCTCGACGTGCGGGACGCCGTCGCGGCCATGTGGGCCCTCGTTCGCGCCGGCGAGAAGGCCCACGGCGGCGTCTTCAACATCGCGTCAGGCGAGGCCGTCCTTATCCAGGAGATGTTGGAGGCGTGCATCGCCCTGGCCGGCCGCGAGATTCCCGTCCGCTGCGACCGGGCGCGATTGAAACCGCATGACGTTCCGACGATCATCGGCGACGCCGCCAGGCTGCGCGCAGCCACAGGCTGGCGGCCCTCCATTTCGTGGCGCCGCTCACTGGCGGACATGTGGGCGGATATCCGGAAGGGCCGCCGGCCGTGAGCCGGTTGGGTCCGGCGGGAGTTGGCGATGTATATTGCGATTCTAACCCACGGCGTCAGTCCCTTCGGCCACGTCTATGCCAAGGCCTTCGAGGCGCACGGTCACGTGGCCGAGGTCTGGTCGATGACGCCTTTCTCGAACAACGAGTATGGCACGACCGTGCGGGTGGTCGGGGCGTCCTGCTTCAAGCCGTGGGAGACGGAGTCGCGCTGGCAATACCTCAAGGTGCTGCGCCCGCTTCGCCGCGCTGTCCGTGAGTGCCGGCCGGATATTCTGCTGGCGCAGTTCATGAGTTCGGCGGGGTTTCTGGCCTGCCTGAGCGGCCATCGCCGCGTCGTCGTCAGCGCGCTCGGGACGGACGTGAACGACCGCGGCGGCAGCCGCCTGTGGCGGGCGGTTTTCCGGTGGGAGGGCCGGCGCGCGGCTTTCGTCCACGCCGTCTCCGTCCCCTTGGCCGAGATACTCGAGCACCAGGTCGGCATCCCGCGCGACCGGGTCTTCGTCGCGCCCATTGGCGTGGATACGCAGCGCTTGGCCATGGTCGGGCCCGAGGCCCGGCCAAACACGGGCGAGATCCTCTGTCTCCGTGCCCACAAGCCCGTCTATGACCATGCGACGCTGGTGCGGGCGATCGCGCGGCTCAAAGCGCGCGGTACGCCGTGCCATCTGACCTTCACGAGTCGCCAGGAAGTGGAGGCGACGAAGGCCCTTGTCCGCGAAGCGGGCATCGAGGACCGCGTTGCTTTCCGCCCGGGCTACGAGTACGCTGAACTCCCGGCCATCATGGCGTCTGCCGACGTGTACGTGTCGTGCTCCTTGAAGGACGGGACGAGCCAGTCGCTTCTCGAGGCCTTGAGCACGGGGACATTCCCGGTCGTCTCGGACATCCCGGCCAACCGGCCGTGGGTCACGCACGGGGTTAATGGTTTCCTGTTCCCTGTGGGCGACGACGCGGCGCTTGCCGACCGGCTGGAGGAGGCACTGGCGCGGCCGGACCTGCGTGCGGCCGCGGCGCCGATCAGCCGCGCCATTGCCGTCGAAAAGGGCGACCTGACGACCGAGTCGGGAAAACTGGTCGCCGCGTTCGAGCGATGCCTGGCGAAGTGACGGGCGCGCCGGAGATGGCATGTGAACATCGTCTACGTCCACCAGCACTTCTCGACGACGCGCGGCACGACCGGCACGCGGTCCTATGACTTTGCGCGGATGCTGGTGGAGCGGGGCCACCGCGTTACCGTTCTCACGGGCGTGTATGGGCCGAGCGAATTTGCGCGGCGACGGTTTACGCGCTTGGTGACCCGGCTGGACGTGGACGGGATCGATGTGCGCATCGTCAATGTCCGCTATGACAACAAGCAATCGTCTGCGCGGCGCATTCTGGCGTTCCTGGCCTTCATGTTCCTGAGCACGCGGGAGGCGCTGCGCATCCGCGACGCCGACGTGGTCTTCGCGACAAGCACACCCTTGACGACAGGGTTCGTTGGGATGGTGGCCCGCTATGCGAGGCGCGTGCCGTTCGTCTTCGAGGTCCGTGACATCTGGCCGGAGTCGGCGGTCCAGTTCGGCGCGCTCAAGAACCCGCTGCTCATCTTTATCGCTGCGGCGTGGGAGCGCATGTTCTATCATGCGGCCGGCTGCATCGTCGCCATCAGCCCGCGCATGGCGGAGCGCCTGCGGGCGCGGTTGGGGCCGCAGGCGCGCAAGGTCCACGTCATCCCGCTCGGCACCGATTACGGCTTGTTTGCACGCGCCGAGCCGGACCTGGCGTGGCGGCGCGAGCACGGTCTGGAGGGCAAGGTCGTCGCCGTCTACGCCGGCGCGCATGGCAGGGTCAACGCGCTGTCCTGGGTCCTGGAGGCGGCGGCGCGGCTGAAGGACCTCCCGGATATCCGGTTTGTCTTGATCGGCGATGGGGTGCTCAAGGCGCGGCTGACGGAGCAGGCCCAAGCCCTCGGCCTCCAGAATGTGCTGTTCCTCGCCCCGGTCCCCAAGGAGCGGCTGGCGGCCATTCTGAAGGCGTGCGACCTGGGCTTGATGACCCTGGACAATTAACCCGTGTTCGACACCG
>Ga0315279_10010191_pt1 | contig 11077 bp, 10 predicted proteins | sample YL17G06_20_MG_FD_203694 | JGI IMG/M metagenome (GOLD analysis project Ga0315279, IMG submission 203694) | Sediment microbial communities from Yellowstone Lake, YNP, Wyoming, USA - YL17G06_20 | ecosystem: Environmental > Aquatic > Freshwater > Lake > Sediment | place: USA: Wyoming | collected...
AAAAACAGCGCCGCTAGCAGGATCATGACGATTCCCTGGATGAAGGTGATCATTTCTAGCTCCAGGCCCCTGATAAACAGACTTTGGAGCACCCCGTGAAGTCCGAAAAGCAGGAACACGAGAGCGATAATCGTCATGGCACCTGTCATGATTTTTTTATCTGAGATCGTGCGCATCCAGAGGGCGATGATTCCCAGGCAGATCTGGCTTACGGCGAATACAGACAGCCAGGATAGCAAACCCGGATTCATCCATCCCGCGGGAGTCTTCAGCATCTTAGCTGTCAATCCCGGTGCGAGCAAGCCGCAGATCCCCCAGAAAAGCGCCAAGACCACAGGAATCCAGAGCAAATTCTTTTGGACTTTCATCCGTTCCTCCTTAAAAAATATAAAGACTACTGCGCTGCGGCAACGCGACGGTATAAGCCGCCTTTCTGGAGTTGCGGAAGATCGGTCGAGGGCAGCCTAGGGCGAAGATCGGGGGAATGGAGGAATGCCGCTCTTCGAGAATCCTGGTCTGCTCGGAAGTCCATGGCGATCATGGTCTTTTCGATAATATATATTGGCCTAATCGGATTGTAAACAATCTAATCTCAGGGCTATCCTTTGTCAATATAAATTAGGCCCTCCTAGATTTCTTATTCTGAAGCCAATGCAGAGCGTCCTCCGTGGGCCTCAAGCCTCTTGGAAATGGTAAGCTGAATCCTAGGGCAATGGTAAACAGAAATCCCATGGTCACGGTAAATAGAAATCCCACAAGGACGGCAATTGGAATTCCCATTTTCCCTAAAGTTCTCGGCTTTCTTTTTCCCCCTCTCCTCCTTGCCCAACAGAACCTTAATCCACGTCTTTAAATCGATTATCAGCCGCCGGCGCCTTTCTCCTTTTCCCGCGCCGACTTGCCAAAGATGTTCTGATATAACGTTTATAAATCAATTATCAACCGCCAACACCGCACTCCTCGACGACTTGCCCGGGATGTTCTGAAGCAAAATCGATAAGCCGCCGGCGCCGCCCTCCCCCTTCCCCGCTTCTCCTCCCCGTCTTGCCCTGGGCCTGATCGTCTAAAAAGGAAGGATAGCTTTGGAACTACTATGGACAGGCTCGAGAAAGAAGTTAGACGAGCGTTAATTGACTCGGAACGGCCGCTCGTTAAGAATCAAGCTATTTTTTCTTGATATGCAACCTGGCTCTGGTCTTTTTTCCTGCAGGCTTGGAAATCGACTTTTTGCTTCGAGCCTTCTTTATTTTGGCCTTGCCAACTGATTTTATAACACGGGTTTTCGTTGGAAGCGGCTTGATAGCCGACTTTTTGATTCGAGTTGTCTTCTTGGCCGCACTCTTCTTCAGCGCCTTAAGCCTTTGATCTAGATCTTTTATTAAAGCGACGTGTTCTTTCTTTGTTCTATACCAGAGTAGTTGCATTCGTTGTTTACTTTTCTTTAATCTTTTCAGATCAATTCTAATCTCCCTGATTTTCTGCTTGAGCTTTTCGTCTTTTGGTTTTGTTTTTTTCTTAAGATATTTTTTCATTATTGCCTCCGAAGTTTTCCATTCTATTCAGATTTTGCATTCAAGACAAGAACAATTTATGCGCTTTTAATCTATGCGTCTCGAATTGTCACTGGCTCCGCTCTCCCGCCCCCTCTTTCCCTTTCCTTCTCTCCCCTCTCCGACTTGCCCGGGATGTTTTAAAATAAAGACAAGAATTTTTAAAAGAGAGCGTGTCCGTTTGTTGGGGGTCGATCAGACGACCCTGGCAGGGTGGGAGAGAGGGGAATACAAGCCTACGAAAAGGCTTATTGAAAAATTTGCGAAGATTCTAACGCTGCCAAATCTGTGAATGCACGCGTCTAATGAAATAAGTTTGGAGCCATGAGACGGCAGCCGCGTTTTTGATGAAGAAAGGAAATGTCATGTGAGAGGTACTTGACAGCCGTAGCGCTTTAATATACGCGAACGTCTTTATGCTCTAGCTAAAAGAAAAAAGTATAACATTATAAGCACGAGAAGGGAAAATATGTTTATGGCTGCCATAATCTGGATAAAGATAGCAAGAGTAACTCATGACTAGCGAATCCTTTACCTCAAAATTTAACACCAATCTTGATTAAAACGACATCGTGGCGATTATCTGTAACAATCCTTTTTAATGTTTCACTCATGCTTATGTAATTTGCCACTATGCTACTTGATATTTCAGGCGGAGCATTGTCGTAATGTCTTTGATATTCTAGGTAGACAGAAGCCTCTCCTCCCCATGATGTATCTTTAAGAAAATCGAATTTAGCATCAAAACGGCTATCGCTACGCCAATCCCTTTTTCCATTAATATCAATTGGACTTCCCAGCGGCTCTTTAAAATAAATGTAATAATAAAGGGACAAATGATCATTGATTTTGTATTCGATTGAGGGCCTGAAAACAATCCGAAATCTCTGAGTTGGATCAAAAGTTTGATTATAAGTGCCTACTTTTTGTTGAGTAATGATATCCAGAACGTCGGTCGATAAATCAGCTGTCTGCTCCATCTCAGACATAAATGTAACTGCAAAGCCAAGGCTTAATCTTGTCCTATTTTTCTTAAGAGCTTGCTTTAACTTTTCGACTTCTGTTTCGAGACTTTCCATAAACTCGCTTAGTTCCTTTGTATCAACTTTTGCATCGCTTAGGCACTTTTTAGTATCTTCGTTGGACAAGGATTCTCTTAACTTTTCAATTTGACATGGCAGTTTTTCAATAAAGTCTCTTTCTTCTCTTAGCTTTTGATAACCATTATTGGTTTTATTTGTCAGATCAAAGAGATTAAGCTCTAATTTAGCGCCAACCCCAGTCTCATAGCGTTCTTTTATGTTCATGAATGTATCTGTAAATCTTTCAACAAATCCATACGTTTTAAGCCAAGGCATGACATTATAATCAAGGTTGACCAAAAACGTCGTAACTTGATCTTGGGATTCCTTATTCTTTGTAGAAAATACAGCGCCGGTTTTGAAACGAAAGTCTACCGGATAGATCTCTTTATTGATGACGGTCTCGAGGTTTATTAGCTGCCAATTATCATGGCGAGATACGTCGCCGTTGTACCCCGCTGCAACGGAAACGCCCAAATGCTCAGCCTTTTCTTTTATCTTCATTAGCTCATCAAGCTTATCAGTAAATCCCTTAAGGCATGAGGTTTTTTTAAGTTCATCTTTAATTTTTTCACATGTATCCTTAAATGTCTCGCCGTAAGCTAAGTCGCAAAAGAAGAAACTCATAATAAATATGATTATCAGAACCAAACTCACTATAGTTATGCCGCCGCTCTTGTAGGTTCTGGCAGCAAATCCATTCTTAGAATTTTTTGTTCCCACTTTAGTCCTCCCTTTTATGCGTAAATATACGCCTTTATATTATTATTTAGTCGGATACAATTAGAATGGATTGAAAATATTCCCTGACTTTACCTCTCCCTCATCCTCTTCATCGCTTGAAGAATGACCTGAGCGACCGCCTCCCTTTGTCCGCGTAATCATGCGTTTGGAAAAAAAAGCAACATCCCCTCCTAGCCAATATCAATGGACCTGAGATTAGTAATAATCTTAATAAGATTTATTTTTTAAATTTACTCCAAATATATTTCCATATAAGGGCAACGTTTAAAACAGCATCATGAATAACGACCTTATCAACTTCCTCTAATAATTGCCTCCCCTGTTGATCTTGCTCGAAAAGTGTTTCGAAAGGTGCCATTATCTGGGGATCGGGCTTATAGAGATACTTCTCGGGAGGAGCGATGATGCTCGCAACTGCAAAGGAGCCTCGACAAAGCACAACAATTTCCCACCAGACGTCATTCGATTTCAAATCAGGAACTTCATTTTCGAAACTAAGACTAAACTTTCCATCAACAGCAATTGCTTTCTCATAAATTTCGTCTGCTTCGAGCCCATTTTTTGAGAGGTTATCATCTTCGAAAAAGGTGCCTACTTTTTTGCCCCAGTGGCCTTCGAGTTCCTTATGGAGACCATTTGCATAATCAGCAAGGTCTCTGTCATCGCAATGACATGGCATTAACGAATCAGCGATGAAATGACTCAACATATAGAAAAACAAAGCGACCTGCCCTGAGGATACTCTTGTCGACTCGTCAACCTCTTCAATAAAATCAATTTTGCCTGGAACCATCTCTTGCACTTGATCATCTCCCAATATCAACATATCTATATTATTTATGGCTAAAGACATGGCACGGTTTGCTAGATGCTGGCCTGGTTCCGGGTCCGCTTTGTAGGCTTTGCCCCACCATTCGTCAGTTAGTATATTTTTATATCCTTCTAAGAATCCCGGCAATTTTCTTTCTGGGCCAAGATGTTTTATCAATTCGTCCCTTTTAAGGATAAATCTTGCCTCTGAATCCCCTTGATATGGCTTTATTTTGAAAATATGATTCTCAGTTCTTGAACCTCCTACCTTTGCATCTCTTTTATCGGGTATCCAGGCTCCGATTGCGGCTTTCCGCAAATAAGGCTCCAATAGCTTTACAAGATTTTCAGTTTTGCCTTCGTCTTTAAGCAACTTTATTGCTCGAATGGCGATCCAAGCATGAGTTCTTTGGTTCATTTCATCCCCTCCTCTATAATTTGTTTTCTAGGTAATTCTTTAAAGAATAAGCCAGCAAATATAAGACAAATTATTTGCCTCTCTTCCTTGGGGAAGTCTTTGGCCGTCTTAGCCCTTTATCGTCCGTAAAATGAAGCAGTTTTATCTTCAATCTTAGCGACAGGAGCATATTTCTTTACTGCCTCTATTCCATCTAAACAGGCCTGCCTTGTAGAATACCCTTCACTAGCTGCAATGATTTCTCCGTTCGGGGCAACGAGCCGAAATCGATACTGGCCGGAAGCGTCATTGAAGATAACGAATTTTGCTTCCATAGCGCCTCCTTGAGAACCGAGGCTGTCTCGTTATTAAAGACAGTCGAAAATCCATAAAATTATCATTAAAACATGAAATTTCTCAGAAAAAGGCAAATTATGGCTCAAAGATTTTTTCAGCTTGGAGGCTTTTGATACACCCTTGCTATTAAAATATTAGGATTTCGGGACGAGGGAATTTGGACAAGGAATTTAATGGAGTATCTGACGCCTGTCAACTCTAGTGTCGTTCAGACCAGATTATAGAAATTGAGTATGAATTTATCCGCGTTCTAAAACTTATTACTTCACCTTCCTCCAAAATCTTTTGGATGGATCATTTTAGCCATTGCCTCCAGCCCTTCTATAATCCTGGGAGAAGGGCGATCCACCAAATTTGAATCTATGACATAGATTGCATTCATTTTTACAGCGGGGATGCTTTTCCATTTCTGCCACGTTTTAACTAAATTCAAACGGTCCATTTTATTCTCCATGGAACTCGTGATGATAATCTCTGGGGCCTTTAAGATAATAGCCTCGATGCTATAAATAGGATAGTTTAGGGACTCATGTTCTGAGATGCTATTCCCCCCGGCTAGGTGGATGAGATCATCGCCAAGCGTCCCTCTTCCCACTGTGATAATAAAAGCATAGCCAACTTGAAAAAAGACTTTTGGTTTAGGAAGGGATCTAGTGCGGGCAAGGACATACTCCTTTCTTCTTATCATGTCTCTTGTAATTCTTCTCGATTCATATTGTCTTCCAACAATTTCTCCAATATTACCGATCGTCCTGATCACCCCATCAAAGCTCTTTGAATCAGTCAAAAAGACAGAAAACCCAAGACCGCTTAATCTGTGAATTATTTCCATTGGATTGCCATCTTTTGTCCCAATAATCAAATCCGGTTTTATGGAAACAATCTTTTCGATGCTGGGATTTATAAACCCTCCGATCTTTGGTTTTTTCAAAGCGGCTTCCGGATAATCGCAAAAATGCGTAACCCCTACTATTTCATCATTAAGACCCAAAGCAAATAGGATTTCTGTTATGCTGGGAGCCAATGAGATAATTCTTTTCGGAACATCAGGGATCTTAACCTTCCTTCCAATCTCGTCTGTATATATATGTCCTTTTGCTTCTGTAAAAGAGGTTATAAGGAAATGGAATAAAATAGCAATCAGATACAATTTTCTAATCATATTTTCTCAGAAACACGCACTTCAGCAAAAGTTGCCATTTCATTGAGGATCTTAAGGCTGGCCTCAACTAAAAATATTCCCAGAGCTGCTCCTGTTCCCTCACCCAGACGGAGATCAAGGTCAAATAATGGCTTTAGCCCAAGGTATTCCAATAAGATTCTATGCCCTGGTTCGGCCGCTTGATGAGAGGCAATTAGATATGGTTTTACCAGAGAAGAAAGGGAGGTGGCAATCAAGGCGGCAGCACCGGATATGAAGCCATCAATCACAACAGGGATTCGATGCTTAGCCCCAGCCAATATCATTCCAGCAATTCCCCCGATCTCAAATCCTCCCACTTTTGATAGAACATCGATTGGATCTTCTGGATCAGGTCGATTGATCTCAAGGGCCTTTTTAATTACAGTAACCTTTCGTCTCCATCCTTCATCGTCGATACCTGTTCCTCTTCCTGTGACAGTAGGCACATCGCAACATGTGAAAGCAGCAGCGATGGCACTGGATGGTGCAGTGTTTCCAATCCCCATGTCACCTGTCCCCAGGATATCAATTCCTTTTGCTAACTCTTCTTCTATCAGCTCAATACCAGCCTCTATAGAACGAATAGCCTCTTCCCGACTCATCGCTGGCCCCTTGGCCATATTTCGAGTTCCCATAGCTATCTTCTTATCTCTCAGTGCAGGATGTCGTTCGAGAACCGATGCGACTCCCAGGTCTGCCACGACGACCCTTGCCCCTACATGTCGCGCCAAGACATTAATTCCAGCACCGCCTCGAAGAAAGTTATAGACCATCTGGGAAGTAACCCCCGATGGATAAGCGCTCACTCCTTCCTCAGTGACGCCGTGGTCCCCAGCTAACGTGAATATCACTTTGTGGGTAATTCTTGGTCTTGAATCCCCTTTTATTCCCGCCACCTGAATGGAGAGGGATTCAAGTTGACCGAATGAGCCTTTTGGCTTTGTAAGACTATCCTGCCTCTTTCTTGCCTCCTCCATGGCCCTTTCGTCCAGAAGTTTAATGCTCGCAATCACGCGATTTATCTTTTCCATGATTTCCCCCCCCCCAGGGCTATCTCATTTGTATCTTCTGATATCCAAGAACCAATGTCTCCAAAAACCCTCCTTAAGGATAGGCTCGCTCTCCAGTATTTCAATTTTTCTTCTAAACATTGGACCATCGATGACAAAGGTATGAAATTCCCCATTTTCACCGCAGGGACAAATATTTCTCATCTGGAGTTCCCGGATTAAATCTTTCTCTATGACTCTTCCAATGAAATCCTTACTAAACATATCTGCTTTGCAACTGACAACAATTGCCTTGAAACCAAGATCGATAAACTCCTCCAGAACCCTAAAAGGGGTATGATTCCAGAGGGGCTGTATAGGTAAGATCTCTAAATCCTTACAAACTCGCTCCACCCAATTCCTGTGTTCTTCCAAATAAACGTCACCAAAGACCATCCCCTGTATCTCTTTAGTTTTGATTTCCGAAACTGCCGCTTTAAATTCCGTTTCATATTTTTCCATATCTGCGCTCACTTCTCTCTGAATCAAAGGAATACAGATCAGTTCTGCCTGAAGGTTTAAAAGAGAGGCCTCTATCCCATGAAAGCAACAGCGTTTATATTCCTTAGAAATAAAATTTAACAGGTATCTCACTTGATACCCGCTTTCGATTGCTTTATAACAGGCCAAACAACTATCTTTTCCACCACTCCAGGAACTGACTAAATTCATTTTCCAACCCTCTATCTTAAAGTCATCAAAAGAATAATGCTCAGAAGCTCTGAGAGTTCATTTGCTGCTCCTAGGATATCGCCTGTTACCCCGCCCAATTTTTTTTTGAAAAAGAACCGATATCCAAGGCTGAAAAGAGAGGTCCCAAGGAATACCAAAATCCCCTTGAAACCCTGGAGCAATAATGCGAGACCAAATGCGGAAAGTATGGATAAGACCATCTCCCGAGCACCAAGATTATCGGTGAAAGGTTTACCTAGCCCTCCATTGGACCTGGCATAGGTAGATCGATAACATACCAAAACCATAGAATTCCTTCCCATCACAGTCATCAGGATGAGTGAGCAGTAAAGAGAAGAGTTGAAAATTCGATCCAGGACAAGATATTTTGCTCCTATAAGAAATATGAGGCTTATGACCCCAAAGGAACCAATCCGACTATCCCGCATCACTTCAAGAATCTTCTCTCTTGTCCCCCCGGAGGAGAGACCATCCATAGTATCTGCAAATCCATCCAGATGGAGGCCTCTCGTTAGAAAAGCCAGAAGCCCGATTATCAACCAGAGAACAACGGATTTGGGAAATAGCAACGAAAAGAGATAATAGCCAGAGGCTAAAAGGAGACCGATTATAAATCCCACTAAAGGGAAAAAGGCCATCGAACGGGCCAATTCTTTCTCTTCTAAGGAAAGGGGTAGAATTTTGCCCGCAGGTAGAATGGTAAGAAATGAAAGGGCCCGGAGAAAATCTTTCACCTTTATAATCCACCCTTTAAGAACATCGGTATCCCAGAAATCATAAGGACTACCGTCTCTGCTGCTTCGGCAATCTTTTGGTTGGCCATACCCTGGAGATCTCTGAACCGACGGCCCATTGAGTCAGTTGGCACAATCCCCATTCCGACCTCATTTGATATGATGATGAATGAAGTCTGGTTCTGTTTGATGGTCTTGATGAATCTGTCAACTTCATTCATTATCTTTGCCTCGCTGATCTGTCTCATTAAAAGATTGGAAAGCCAGAGGGTGATGCAGTCCAATAATATTACTTCCACTTTATCCCCATATTCGTTGATTTTATCGACTATCCCTATAGGTTCCTCAACAGTTTTCCATTCTGGCCCTCTCATTTTTTTATGGTTTTCTACACGTTGGGCCATCTCTTCATCGAGAACCCCGCATGTGGCCAGATATAATTTCTCAGAAAAATGTCGATTGGCGTAATCTAAAGCAAACCGGCTTTTACCACTTCGAGCACCTCCGGTAATAAAGATCAATCTTTTCCCCATTTCTCCTCCAAAATGATGAGTGACCTCATAAGGTCGTTAATGGAAAAGACCTCTATCGAGACAATTCCTTTATAATCACGAAGGTGGGAGAGAATAAGTTTTAAAGTAGGCCCAGACAATTGATCAATTCCTAAATGGTCAATCCCATTTTGAAAGCCATGAAGGTGAATGATTGAAGCCCGAGGAAGATATTTGTTCAGATAGAGCTGTAAATCTTGGCCATGCATCAGGATATGACCGATATCAAGACATATCGAGAACCCAAATTTTCTTATGATGTCTTCAATCCATTCGAAGGGGTAATCGAGTGTCTCAATGGAAATCCGATTCGGTTCAATCCCGCATTCCATTATCTCTTTTGCGCTCCGGAGGATACATCCATTCCAATTTTCAACATCGGTCTCCTTCTCTCCATTTTTATTTCTCAGCTCAAAATGAAGGATGTAGAAAGAGGGGCAAAGAGGTAGGGTTCTTTCGATCATCCTCTTTACAATCGAAGACCCTTTTGACCTTACCTTATCTCTTCTTTCTCCAAGAAGTATATCAATGGGAAGATGGATATTAAATCCAACATCCTGATCGAGGGAGAAGCTTATTAGTTCACTGATCTCGGCCTCCCAGGAGAGCTTACCCAGAGTCTCACTCTCAAAAAAGACCAATTCTATCTCATTAAAAAATGGGGCAAGCAGGGTCACGTTCGGGATAGTCTTATCAGGGTAAATATAAGAGGTTGTAGCCAATCTAAATGGAAATGCCCTTTTATAAGATTTTTGAAGAGAAGAGTGTAACATTTTAGAGAGCCCCTAATTTAAAAAGTATAGGAAATCCCCCCAATGAAATTCCGCTCAGGTGATGGATAATAGAATTGACCTCCTGATGCATTTACAACAGCAAATTCTACATATTTTCGATTGAAAAGATTGTTGACGCCGATAAAGGCCTTTAAACCCTTCCAGAGATAAGAGAATTTAACATCGAGGGTATAATATCCATCCAGCCGTTCAACTTTATTGGCCCAATCGGCAATAAAATGTCGAGACCCGATGATATTGATCCTGGCATTGAAAATAAATCCTCTGCCAAGTTCAATGTCCGTCCCCATTGATCCTTTGTGTCTCGGAACACCAGGGATATCATTTTCAAAAAAGGAGCCTCCTCGAAGTACCGGCCGAATATAACTATAGTTTCCCCACATGGAAAGCCAGGGGAACGGTTTTATTCTTGTTTCGATCTCCAGACCTTGACGTCGGGTCTTTGGATAATTTTCGTTAGCGAAGGTAAAAGGATTATAGAAAATCTCATTTCTAAAATCATTCCAAAAATAAGTAAGATTCGCTTCAATTCTGTCAGTGAAAAAATGTTTAATTCCCGCTTCATAGTGACAACCGGTCTGGGGTTTCATTGCGGGGTTTACTTGAAAGGTAGGAAAAAACTGTATTAATTCATCAGAGACAGGGAATCGGAAACTCCGTTTGATATTGAAAAACGCGGAGGATCTTTTGCTAAAAAGGTAATTCAACCCAATATTCCAGGCGAACTCTTGTTCTTTGACCTTCTCTTTTAACAGCGGAGTCTCCTGAAAGAGTTCATAGGTTACCCATTCCCGACGGTAGCCAAAGAATAAAATTAAGTTTTCAAGGATTGAAAACTCATCCGATAGATATAAGCCTACCGATTTCTTTGTGACTTCCGATCGGTTAGGCCCGAAGGCAGATTCCGAATCAATATTTGAATCCGATTTATAGATATCTAACCCAAAGGCCAGTTTATTAAAATGGTTCCACAGAGGTTTTTCAATGACATATCTCGGAGTAAATCCCCATGTACTCAAATTTCTCTTATCTTCAAAAGAGAAAGAAGGAAGGAAGTCTGTTGCCTTTTGATGTCGATAGGAGAGGTCTGCTTCAATTCGTCCAAAATCCCATAATTTAGTCTTTACCCAAAA
>Ga0315279_10010196_pt1 | contig 11074 bp, 10 predicted proteins | sample YL17G06_20_MG_FD_203694 | JGI IMG/M metagenome (GOLD analysis project Ga0315279, IMG submission 203694) | Sediment microbial communities from Yellowstone Lake, YNP, Wyoming, USA - YL17G06_20 | ecosystem: Environmental > Aquatic > Freshwater > Lake > Sediment | place: USA: Wyoming | collected...
CTTCCCTCTGGGAACAAAAAATCGGTGCATAAGATAGGTAATATGAAGCTTGCTGTGCATGCATTTTCGCTATTTGTTTCAACGGTAGTACCGCTCTTTGCCCAGAACGCCTCTGCACTGAATATCGCTGTAAACGATCTCAGCGGCAAAGGCATTGAGCAATCCTCCGCCTCTATCATTTCCGACCGGTTGCGTTCCGAACAGTGGATCAATATCGTCAGGAGGACAAGAGTATCCGTGCGTTCCTGTGCCAAATCCCGGAAGTTCTTGGTGGGGAAGTACTTGTCCCCAATAAGATCGAGCCCTTTTATTTACTTGGTTGCTTCACAAATGGCATTTGGCATTGTTGGCGTCCCAAAATGGCCGCGGCAATGTCGAAACGCATTGAAGCCTTAGTCTCTCTATTTCGTTCTGTCCAGAGTAGTTCCGGAAAAACCTATTTTAGATAGATTAATCATAAAGAAGAACAACAGTATGTCCATGCAGGCAAAGCAGAAATTATTTGTATAGGTTCGCGTATGCTGCAGGGAATAAGGATTTTATCTGTTTGCTCAATTTGTGCCAACATATATAAAAAAATCGGAGGACAAATTACATGCCAAATGCATTAGATAGGCTGACCATACTAGGCTTCAAATCCATCCGTGCACTCGAAAATTTCGAGTTGACTAATCTTAATGTGCTTATCGGCGGCAACGGCGCCGGCAAAAGCAATTTCATCGATTTCTTCAGGTTGCTGCGCGCAATGCTGGAATTATCTTTGCCTAACCTGGAAAAATCGAGTTTGAAAGCCTACATTGAAGATGGGGGCGGCAGTGACGACTTTCTTTTTAATGGTCCTAAAGTCACGCCGCAAATCGAAGCGGAATTGCATTTTGGGCCGAATGGCTATCGCTTCAAACTCGCGCCAACTGCCGAAGAATTATTCATAATTAATGATGAGGCCCGGCTATATACAGGCGGGGATTCAGGTTGGTGGCCCTTAGGTAGTGGTCAAACCGCCCCTGAGTTGCTGAAGGATAAAGAAAAGAGAGGTGCTATCGGGCGGCGAAATATTAGTTCACATATTTACGAATCTATTGCATCGTGGAAAATTTACCACTTTCATGATACAAGTAAACTCGCGCCAATGCGTCGATTTGAGTCAATTGATGATTGCGGCTATCTGCGGTTTGATGCTGCAAACATAGCGCCGTTTTTGTTCAGCCTGCGGGAAAATAAACCTGATGCATACAAACAGATTATCGACGCAATTCGCTTAGTCACACCCTTTTTTGATGACTTCATTCTCAGACCCAATAAGACCGATAAAGTCCGCTTGCAGTGGTACCAGAAAGGTTCCGATTATCCACTAAAGCCATTACATTTATCTGATGGAACAATCAGGTTTATCTGCCTGACAACGGCCCTATTGCAACCAGTGCCGCCATCAACAATAATTCTCGATGAGCCGGAACTTGGCCTTCATCCATATGCTATCGAAATCCTGGCTGAGCTTATTCAAGCCGCTTCAAAGAAATCTCAAGTTATAGTTTCGACACAATCGCCGGCCTTGGTGGATTGCTTTAAGCCTGAACATGTAATTGTTGTTGGCCGAAGAGACGGCGCTTCACATTTTAAGCGCCTTATTGCATCTGATTTCGCTGCCTGGCTTGATGACTATTCATTAGGCGAACTCTGGCGCAAAAATATCGTTGCCGGAGGGCCTGATCATGCATAATATTGTTTATATTGTTGTCGAAGGTCAGACCGAGCAGACATTTGTGCGCGAAGTGCTTGCTCCATGGATGGCTAACAGAGAGATCTTTCTTATCCCAACTTTGATTGGAAAGCCCGGGCATAAAGGCGGCGATATCCGATTTGCCAGGGCAAAGGAGGATATCGGCAGGCTACTAAGGCAGCGGAATGATACCTATATTTCTACCATGTTTGACTACTTTCGAATAGAGGCAAATTGGCCGGGAAGAGAAGAAATCAGGAAACATATTTCAAACGGCACGGCATTGACAGCTGAGCAGAAAGCAATATTATTGGAGGATGCATCTTCTTATGCGATTGCTGATGAATTTCAAAATTGTAATACTAAGCAGCGGTTCATTCCCTATATAGAGATGCATGAATTCGAGGCGCTTTTATTTAGCGATCCAAAATCGATTGCAATAAAAATCGGGATTGACCAAGCCGAGATTGATGCGATACTCAGCAAGCATCCTAACCCCGAAGATATTAACGAAGATCCTGAAATGGCCCCTTCCAAACGTCTGTCAAACCTAAAAAAAGATTACCGCAAAGTTGCCATGGGTAAAGTTGTTTCCGAAGCTATCGGCATTCAGAAAATTAGTGAAAGATGTCTGCATTTCGGCGGTTGGATAGATAAAATGGGAAAACTTGGTAGAATCTGATGGGAGTCAATAAACAAGCAACGCTGCGGCGCACCGCGACTACAAGGATGGCTCCAGGAATATAATGATCGCTATTTATCACGATCGCATTGTTGTGGCCAATCCGGGTTTTCCATAAAAGCCCACCATCGCAAAGCTCATGAAGGGCAAATATCTTCCCTGTTCGCGAAATCCGGTCATCGCCCATCGCTCGCTTCTCTGGGTCTCATGGAACAGCGCGGAAGCGGCATAGGCCGTATGCGCGCCGCCATGCTCGATCAGACCGCGTCGGATCGGAAAAACTTGCGAGAATCCGAAGCATGGCCTATATTTCGTTATATGGCGAAATGACGAAATAGTATCACCATTCCCGCAGGTAATCGGGATTTCGCTGCAATCACACGATGGAGCATTCCATGGACGAATTCATTGCGATCACGAAAGCGCTTTCGGACCCGAACCGGGTTCGGGCGCTCATGGCATTGCGCAAAGGTGAGTTGTGCGTTTGCCAGATCATTGCGCTCCTTGGTCTGGCGCCGTCGACGGTTTCCAAGCACATGTCCGTGCTCAGACAGGCCAAGCTTGTTGAAAACCGCAAAGAGGAACGATGGATGCATTATCGGCTGCCTGATTCGGGTGCAAATGCCCAACATGTCCGAAATGCACTGGATTGGCTTTCCCGGTCTTTGGCCGACGATGCGGGCATCCTTGACGATGACAAGCGACTGATGAAAATCGTAGGGCAGGATCCCGAAATATTATGCAGGAAGCTGCTTAGGAAATAGACACAAGGAGAATGCGTGCGGAATGCCAGAGTTCTGATATTCCTGCTATCCTGTCAGATTGCAATCATGAGTTGCGGCAAAAAAGGGCCTGCGGTCAGCGTGGAGAAACCGATGGCGCAGCAGACCGCTATCGAGCCCGCTGCCGGCGCACAAGTCACTTTCGTCGAACTCGGTTCGGTCAATTGCATCCCTTGCCGCATGATGCAACCGGTCATGAAGGAGATCGAAACCGCGTATCCCGGAAGAGTGAAAGTCGTTTTCATTGATGTCATGACCGAAAAAGGACGGCCGTATGCGCAACAATTCGGCATACGGGCTATTCCGACCCAGGTTTTTCTCGATTCAACAGGCAAAGAACTGGCCCGGCATATAGGATTTTATCCTCGGGATTCAATTGTCGCATTGCTGGCTGACAAGGGCGTGAAATAATGGTTTTGCAGCTGCTTACCTGGTTGTCCGGCGCGATCAGCTCCACCCCCGCAATCGCGGTCATCGCCGCGTTGCTGTGGGGCATCATGAGCATAGTATTAAGCCCTTGCCACCTTGCCGGCATACCGCTGATTGTCGGATTCATCGGGGACCAGGGCAAAATCTCAACGGGAAGAGCATTCGCCTTATCGACTTTTTTCGCAGCAGGGATCCTGGTCGCCATCGCTTTGCTTGGTATCATAACCGGCTTGTTTGGAAGGATGCTCGGTGATGTCGGACCCTATGGCAATTATTTTGTGTCGGCTATATTCTTTATAATCGGCTTGCATCTTATGGGGGTTTTGGCTCTGCCGTTTTTATCAAACAACGGCCGTCAGCCCGCCGCCTGGAAAAAGGGGCTTTTTGCGGCATTGCTGCTGGGGTTGATTTTCGGCATTGCTCTGGGTCCCTGCACCTTCGCCTACATGATACCGGTTTTCGGGGTTGCCTTTTCCGTGGCTTCGACCCGGTTTGTTCTCGCCGCCATTCTGGTGCTGGCATATGCGATAGGCCACTGCTCAGTGATCGTTTTTGCCGGGACATGCAGCGGCGCTGTTCAGACATATCTTCGATGGAATGAGAAATCGAAAGCACTGGTCCTCGTAAAAAAGCTCTGCGGCGGGCTGGTGGTTGTAGGAGGGATTTATCTCCTTCTGACGACGCTGGTTCATACATCGTGAAGTGCAGAGAACTTTGCGAAAATATTCATAATGCAAACATATGGAGAACGCCCCCAAATGATATCCGGCCCTTCTGAATGCTGTAAAACGCCGGCCGATAATCCGGTATGTGCACGCAATCCCAAAACAGTGCTGCCGCATGCTCCCGGCGCCCTGCCTGAAATCGACAATCGCGGCGATATGCTGTGCCGATTAAGCGATCGTTTTCGGATGAACTACCGGGTCGCGGCCGGGCTTTATGCCGTTGGAAATCCCACGGACAATTCGCCGGTGCTGGTGACCGCGGGATACCGGCTGACCTGCGATATGCTCCGTGAATCCGTCGCCGGCAAGGATGTCTGGGTGCTGGTGCTTGACACAAAAGGCATTAATGTCTGGTGCGCCGCGGGAAAAGGCGCCTTTGGCACCGCGGAACTCATTCGCCGGATACAATCGACGGACCTTGCGGCAGTCGTTGCGCACCGCACGCTCATTCTCCCGCAGCTTGGCGCACCCGGCATAGCGGCGCATGATGTGAAAAAGGCGACGGGATTCAATGTGCGGTACGGACCGGTGTATGCGCGCGACATCCCTGCATATCTTGCGGCAGGGAATAAAGCGTCTGAGGCCATGCGAACAGTGAAATTTTCATTATGGGACCGCTGCGTCTTGACGCCCATGGAGTTTTTCCCCGCGCTGCGAAAATTTCTGTGGGTAATCCTGGGGTGCGCTGTTATCATGGGATTGCAGCCGAGTGGAATACTCTTTACACCCGCTGTCGCGCATTCATGGCCTATAATTGTAATCGGCTTATGGTCCGTCCTTATAGGCGCCGTGATAACGCCGGTGCTTCTCCCTTTCATTCCCTTCCGGAGTTTTGCCGCCAAAGGCGCGCTGGCCGGAGCGGTCCTGCTGGCGCCTTTGCTCTTGCGCATCGATCTGCTCTTTTGCGGAAGCATGTTCCTCGCCTTTGCGATGCTTCTATTTTTCATAGCGCTCGCTACATTCCTCGCCTTGAATTTTACCGGTTGCACGCCATTCACCAATATTTCCGGCGTTAAAAAAGAGATGCGTTTCGCGGTTCCTGCATACCTTGCGGCATGCGGCGTTGCGGCGATATTGTTGATTATTTTCAAAGCGCGGGAATGGGGGCTGCTATGAAATATCTGAAAAACGTCGCGACGATTAGGCTGGACCAGGAAGCCTGCACCGGTTGCGGGCGATGCGCTGAAGTCTGCCCGCGCGGCGTATTTCTCATGCGCGAAGGCAAAGCGGCAATCACTGATCGGGACCTATGCATCGAATGCGGGGCCTGCCGCAAGAATTGCGCCTTTGGTGCGCTCGCGGTCAATTCCGGCGTGGGCTGCGCGCAGGCGCTTTTCATGGCCGCGATCACCGGCGGCGAGGCGGTCTGCGGATGCAGCGATACCGGCAGTGCCTCTTCAGGGTGCTGCTAAAAAAAGGAGATATCCCTTATGCGGGAGATCACTGAAAAACGCCTGTCTTTCCTCGACCGCTTTCTTGCCCTCTGGATCTTCCTTGCCATGGCTGTCGGCGTGGTCATGGGGTATTTCATTCCCGCGGTGCCGAAATTCATCACCAGCATGCAGGTGGGCGCCACCTCGATCCCCATTGCCATCGGACTTATTCTGATGATGTACCCGCCGCTTTCGAAGGTCAAGTATTCGAAAATGGGCACGGTCTTTTCGAACAAGAAGTTGCTGACCTTGTCGCTCCTGCAAAACTGGATCATCGGGCCGGTGGTGATGTTCACGCTCGCCGTGCTTTTTCTGCGCGACCGGCCGGAATACATGATCGGCGTGATACTCGTGGGGCTGGCGCGCTGCATCGCCATGGTGATTGTCTGGAACGAACTGGCGAAGGGCGATAGGGAGCTGGGCGTTGGGCTGGTCGCGTTCAATGCGATTTTTCAGGTGCTGTTGTATGCGGTTTACATTTTCGTCTTTATCACCGTTGCCCTGAACGTGTTCGGCCTGGTCAAGGGCGTGGAGGCGCATGTATCGTTTTTCGAATCGGCGAAGACGGTTTTCATGTACCTTGGCATTCCATTTCTCGCCGGAATACTCACGCGAGCACTGCTCATCAGGTCCAAGGGAGAAGATTGGTTTGAGAAATCATTCGCCCCTAAGATCAGCCCCATCACGCTGGTTGCGCTGCTCTTCACCATCATCGTGATGTTCTCGCTCAAAGGGAAATATATCGTCCAGCTTCCGCTTGACGTTGTGCGGGTGGCGATACCGATGACCATCTATTTCTTCCTTATGTGGTTTTCGACCTTTTTCATCTCGAAAAAGCTGGGCGCGACCTACGAGCAGACCGCCACGGTCTCATTTACCGCCGCGAGCAATGATTTCGAGCTTGCCATCGCCGTTGCGGTGGCGATCTGGGGCATCGGATCACAACAGGCGTTCGCAACGGTCATCGGACCGCTGCTTGAAGTGCCGATTTTGATCATACTCGTGAACGTAGCGCTGAAGCTGAAAGGCGGGTTCTCCCGTCCCGGTGCGCCATAAGTCTGCAACTTATCGGACGATAGGGGATTGCGGCTATTTCACATGTAGCATGGTTGAATCCAGGGATTTCCAAACATCCGCGGTCAGCCAGGTTTTGAGGAAGTCCTTGTTCTCTCCGAATTTTTTAAGAGCGTCCCGCGCTTTTTTCCTTTCAACAAGCGTATATATCTCAACCAGATATTTCTGCGCCTGCTGCGCATTTCCCTGCGTGCGCTGATCTTCGCGCTGCCGGCGTTCATCCGCCGTGGTCTGCAGGTTGGCGCGGCGCACCTCTTCGACCTGGGTGACGCGGCCCATGGCCACGGTCGTGGCGCGCACGCTGTCCTGCTTTTCCTGGGACCGCGTGCGCGCTTTGGCCCGCAGGTTGTCAAATATCGATATCGACGATGAAGAGGTGTCTTCCACCGCGGCAAGCATGGAAGGCTGTTCCTGTTCGTCGGCAGCTCCCTGCTGCACCGCCGTATTGACGATCGTATTATCCACCATCATGATTTTCTCATGGGACACGCCGTGCTTTTTAAGCACGGTGGTCAGGAAATCATTGGCTTCCATGACGCCGCTTTTTTTGAGAACAACAAGGTTTGCCTGCACCAGCGAGTCTTCCTTTTTGTCCACAGCGCCGATAAGCCGCTTGTTGCGGAAATAATAGCGGTCCCAGATTTTTTGCAGCGTGATTTCCCTGATGCCGGCAAGCCGTTCGCTGTTGACATCCACAAGGGAACGCGCATTGGCTATATCGAGCAAACTCAGGCTTTTCTCCACGCGATTCATGGAGCTGTCCAGAAAGGCAAGTTCCTGGTCGATGGTCACATTGGACTGAAGGCGCGCAGCCAGCCGGCTGTAGGCGGTGACGGAGATGCCGAGGTATTTCATGTTGTCTTTGCAATACGCGAGTTCTTCGCGTGCACGAGTGAAGTTCTTATCGTCGAGCGCATTCTCAATTGTCGGAACAAGCTCATTGGCGATGCCGCGGCACCGGTCTTTGTAAGCCGATTCCACTTCGGCGCCGCGCTTGGGGTCTGCATCGATGACCGCCTGCGCCGCGGAAAAGAGCATGCCGAATTCCGGCCGGCGCTTGCCCTGCTCCGCGTTGAAATCCGCGATTTTCTGATTGGCTGCCACCTGCTTTTTTCTGGCATTCTTCTCCGCCAGACCGCGTTCTTCCAGATAAATTTGTTCATCCAGCTCATTGCAGCGCCAGAGAATGTATTTCTTGTTGGGGTCCTTTTCAGCCTGCTTTTTCAATTTATGAGAAATTTCTTTGGCGGCGGAAACCGCGTTTTCCATCTCGTCGCCGTGTATCTGTTTCTGGGAAGCATCGGTAAGGCCGTAGAGCGCGCGCTGGATCAGGGTATCGACATAGTCCTGCGCAATGTATTCTCCTGCGGAGGCATTTAAAAAAGCGGCGGTGCGGGGAGCGACCACCGGGGCAAGGAGCAGGAACGCGAAGATGGCGGTACGCAAAAGGCGCGGGATCCGATACGAAAGCACGAGACTCCTTTGCGGAAAACCGGCGCCAGCGCTTAGGTGCGCTGCACAAAATGCAAAATAATACAAAGACGGCGGATGGAGGCAAAAAAAACGATGCGCCGGCCGCAGATGCGGCCTTGGCTCTCAGCACCGAACTCTTCGCGTCTGGGTTCGTATATATTATAACAAAGAATCCAGCGGAAAGTCCCGGGGCGTCCCGGGTCGCTATCATCGTATCAAGGGAGGGATGATGAAAAAGACGATTATCGGCATTGTCGGCGCATGCTGGATTACATCCGCTGGCATCCAATCGACGCTCTGGGTGTCGCCGACCGGTTCCGGGGCCGCTTTTTCCTCGCAATCGCCCGGATCGCTGTATGATGTCCGCGCAAAGGTCCGCACGTTCAATGCAGGCCAGACCGGCGATATCGTTGTTAATCTCAAAGGCGGGACATATGCGCTTGATTCGGCGTTTGTTCTGCGCACAGCGGACGGAGGATCAAACGGGTATCGCGTGATCTATCAGGCGGCTGCCGGAGAAACACCGGTAGTTAGCGGCGGCAGAAGCCTTTCCGGATGGTCACTATTTGACAATACAAAAAATATCTGGCGTGCGAATGCGGGTGTCTCGCTGCGGACCCGGCAGCTTTATGTGGCCGGAAAACGCGCGCAGCGCGCCCGCGGTCCGGATGATCCGTCCGGCTTTACGAAAACCGCCACAGGATATACGACCACGGACACCAGCCTGCGGCATTTTGCGAATATCGCCGATATGGAGATCGTCGGCTATACAGACTGGAAATGCTATCGCTGCGGTATAGCGTCAATTTCCGGCAATGCGATCACCATGAAGGAACCGTGCTGGACCAATACACAGGCCCATGCCGGATGGCCCATGAATAATCCGAAGTGGATTGAAAACGCCTATGAACTGCTCGATGCTCCGGGCGAATGGTATCTCGACCGCAGCGCCGGATATCTGTATTATAAACCGCGGTCGGGGGAAATCATGACCTCGGTCGACGCGGTCGTGGCGGTCGCGGAGACGCTGCTGATTGCGCAAGGAACGATTTCTACGCCGGTCAGTTCTGTCGATTTCCGCGGCATCACCTTTTCGCACGGCACCTGGCTCAAGCCCAACACCAACCGGGGTTTTCCGGAAATGCAGGCAACGTATCAATGGGGAAACGAGGGCAAGGCGCCGGCCAATGTGATCATGGTCGCAACGCATAATGTCAATTTTGACCGGTGCGTCTTCACCCATCTGGGCGGCGCAGGATTGTCGTTTGAAGAAGGGTCCAGCGACAACAGCGTCACCGGATGCCTTTTTTCCGATATCTCGGCAAACGGCATTCATATCGGCGCCGTCGATGCCGATCCGGCGGCCGGCGCGGAAGTCAGGCAAAATATCATCAGCAACAACTACATTACCGCTATCGGCGCTGAATATACAAGCGCGGTCGGCATTTTCGTCGGCTATACCGACAGCACGGTGATCGCGCACAACGAAATCGTCAACCTGCCCTATACCGGCATCTCCTGCGGCTGGGGATGGAGTAATTCAAATAACGCCGCGAAAAACAACAAGATCCACCATAATCTGATTAAAAACGTCATGCTGACGTTGATCGACGGAGGAGCCATTTATACGCTTTCTGCCCAGCATGGCACCGAAGTGAGCTACAATTACATCCAGAACGTGGGCAGCAATAACGGCCTGTATCCCGATGAAGGGTCCAGCTATATGCAATGGCACCATAATGTCGTATCGCAGGCGCCGCGGTGGCTTCACATGTGGACCGGCACCGTTTCCCAGGACACGGTGGAAAACAACTGGCATGATACGCAGAACCAATTGACTAATGGTACCAATTGCGTCGTGCGGAACAACCCGCTGATATCCGGCGGCGCCTGGCCGCAGGAAGCGCTCGATGTGATGGCCGGCGCGGGACTCGAAGCGGCGTATCAAGACATCAGGCCCACATCAGTAACGGGGCCGGCATTGCATGGCGCTGCCGCCACGTTCCCCATTTACACCATGCGCACCAGAGGCGCCATGCTTGATGTTCGTGTGTACATGGATGCGCCGATGCGTTCGATACAGCTGATTGACGCATCCGGCAGAACAAGCGCCCGTCAATCCGGCGCGGGCGAATTGCGGATCGCCGAAAGCCGCTTGGGAGCAGGAATCCGCTTTTTTCTTGCCCGGGACGCCGGAGGACGGATGGCGGCCCTGCCGCTGCTTGTTTGGTAGCGCTGGAACCGGCAAGGGCGCGGAATTGATCGATGGATGGTATGCGGAACGAGGGACCCGCTTCCATGGACGCCTCCTGCATTTTCTTAGATTACATTACAATTGCCCTTTTTTCCAGCATGTTGGTAGGAACGGACCGCATTTCCCGATTGCATTTGCGCCGATTTTTTGGTACCATGAATCATGGCCCGCATCTTCAAGTCTGCTCTCATCATCGCGGCGATCGCCGTGAATAGTGCGGCCGCTTCGGATGACGCATGCGCTATGTCGATTGTCCGAAGACTTCGCGCAAACCTTATCAGCCCGCCGGATACGCTCATCAAGCGGTTTTTGCGGACGTTCGATAACTCCTGCGCTGCTGATATCGAATATAGGGAATTAAGCTGCGTGCTGCTGTATGCGCTGCTGGAAAAGCAGCCTGACGCGATGCTTCGGAACATCCAGCGCATGGATGAGCAGCGCCGCGAGCGGCTGTTTCGCGAGATGGAAAATCCCGCGGCTGCGGTCGATATCCGTCGTTCAT
>Ga0315279_10010197_pt1 | contig 11072 bp, 10 predicted proteins | sample YL17G06_20_MG_FD_203694 | JGI IMG/M metagenome (GOLD analysis project Ga0315279, IMG submission 203694) | Sediment microbial communities from Yellowstone Lake, YNP, Wyoming, USA - YL17G06_20 | ecosystem: Environmental > Aquatic > Freshwater > Lake > Sediment | place: USA: Wyoming | collected...
CGAATCCTTCTGATGAAAAAATAATAAATGCCATGGAGGGTATTCTCTGCCGCTGTGGCACATACCCGAGAATCAAGCGAGCCATTAAAAGGGTAGTCAGGGAGGGGAAGAAGTTATGAATCCATCAATCACACGCCGTGAATTCTTAACGAAATCCTTGGCCGGTGCGGGTATGACTATCGCCATTTGCGTTACACCCTCTGGATCAAAAATCCTGTCAGCGCAGGAAGTAAAAAAGGATCTCTTCAGCCCCAATGCGTGGCTTCAGATCACGCCTGATAACATTGTCACGGTCATCGTTAATAAGTGTGAAATGGGACAGGGTGTTTATACTTCATTGCCCATGATTCTGGCTGAAGAGCTTGAGGCAGACTGGAAACAGGTGAAGGTGAAAGGAGCCCCTGCAAGGGATGAGTATAAGGACCCTGTTTTCGGGATGCAACTGACAGCCGGAAGTACAAGTGTCCGCCATATGTTTGAGCCTCTTCGCAAGGCAGGGGCAGCGGCCCGGGAGATGCTCGTCAGTGCCGCTGCTGAAACATGGGGAGTTCCTCCCGGTGAGTGTGAAGCTCGCCAGGGGTGGGTGAGGCATAGAAAAAGTGAAAGGAAACTGAACTACGGCGAACTCTGCGACAAGGCTTCTAAACTTCCGATCCCGGAAAATCCACCTCTTAAGAAAGAATACCAATTCAAATTAATCGGTACACGGGTGCCTCGTCTTGATCTCCAGGAGAAGATTGACGGAAAAGCCACTTTTGGAATTGATGTATTCGTCCCTGACATGCTCTATGCGGCCATCTCCCGTCCTCCTGCTTATGGAGCAAAAATCGTCTCTTATGAGAATGAAGCCGCGAAAAAGGTACCCGGTGTTCAGCATGTCATCGTGACGGATCGCGGCGTTGCCGTCTGCGCTAAAACAATTGACGGAGCATGGAAAGGAAGGATGGCTCTCAATGTGGAATGGGACAAGGGGACTCATCCTGATTTGAACAGTGAGACACTGGAGAAGAATTTCCTCCAGCATCTGAATCAACCGGGTCTCTCCGCAAAGAAAGAAGGAAATATTGACGATGCTCTGGGCAAAGCTGCTAAGAAATTAGAAGCCACGTACCTCCTACCCTATCTCTATCATGCCACGCTGGAGCCGATGAACTGCACGGCCCACGTCCGTCAGGATCGATGTGATCTCTGGGTGCCAACGCAATTTCAGTCCGGTGCTCTCATGTCGGCTGAAAAGATCACCGGTTTGAAACCAGAGCAGATCCACATCCACACCACATACCTTGGGGGTGGTTTTGGGAGAAGGACAGAGCTTGATGTGGTGGAGGAGGCCCTTCAGATATCGAAAGCAACCCGTAAACCCATCAAACTCATCTGGACCAGGGAGGAGGATGTCAAGAATGATTTCTATCGGCCAGGGAATTGCTGCAGCATCGAGGCTGGATTGGATCAGCAGGGACGTATCGTGGCATGGTCGCATAAAGTCGTCGTCCCATCCATCTTTGCTCGCTTCTCCCCCCAGATGGTCAAGGATGGAATCGATCCTGCAGCCGTTGAGGGCATTTCGGATATGGAGTATGAGATTCCAAATCTCAATGTAGAATATGTAAGGATCGATACGCCTATCCCAGTCGGTTTCTGGCGTTCCGTTGGACATTCCCATAATGCCTTCACCGTGGAGAGTTTCATAGATGAACTGGCCTATCTGGCGAAAAGAGATCCCCTGGAATTCCGCATGAGCCATCTTAGAAAGCGTCCCCGTGCCCAGCAGGTCCTGAGAGTGGCTGCCGAAAGGGCGGGCTGGGAAAAACCTTTGAGGAAAGGACATGGACGGGGCATTGCCTATCACTACTCCTTCGGGAGCCACGTGGTCCATGTTGCCGAGGTCTCTGTCGATAAAACGGAAGGAAAGATAAAAGTCCACAAAGTGGTCAGTGCCGTTGATTGCGGTCCCGTGGTTAATCTCGATACGGTCAAGGCCCAGATTGAAGGGGCCACCCTCTTTGGTTTGAGCGCAGCCTTGATGGAAAAGATCCAATTTTCCAATGGGGGTGTGGAAAACGAGAATTTCTACAATTATGAATTGATTCGGATGAGTGATGTCCCTGAGATTGAGGTGAATGTCCTGAGAAGCAGGGAAAAACTGGGTGGCGTCGGAGAGCCCGGTGTCCCTCCCATTGCTCCGGCTGTAGCCAACGCGGTCTTCAATGCTTCCGGCATAAGAGTCCGGAGCCTTCCCATGACTCCTGAAACAATTCTAAAGGCGATGAAACAAAGTTGATACGTTCGACGGCGCCAAATCCCGATTTTTAAATCGGGGTAAAAAGCGCCGCTCAGTATCAACCCTGAGCATACCCCGGGCTTCAGACCGGGGAGCCGAATGGGTTGATTTTAGTTATAGGTTATACGTTATACGTTTTTGTAGAGTTACCAACCCTGTCTTTGAAAGAATGCCTTCCTGTGATAAACTGAAAATTTTCTCGCCTTGAAAGCGAGGGGTTCCAATCCTAAGTCGACTGCGTTTTTGATTCTCGTTTATTCGTCATTCCTGCGGAAGCAGGAATCCAGGGTCAAATCCGTGGAACTCCCCCCCCTGGATACCCGCTTTCGCGAGTATGACAAACCCGAAGTTGGCTCACGTTCACCTTGTTCAGGTTTCGCCTATTGTCGCTCCGCCTGAAGGCGAGGGGCTTCCACCATCCCCGATGGGGACACTAAAACATAAGAATGCTTTACAAGATTCTTGCGGATATCGTTGTTCTCATCCATTTTCTCTGGATCGTGTTCCTTTTCTTTGGCGCCTTCTGGGGAATCAAGAATAAGGTGGCCAAGATATTCCATCTCTCTGGCCTTGCGTTTGCCTTCATCATCCAGATATTTAACTGGTACTGCCCCCTCACCCATCTCGAGCTCTGGCTGAGATCCAAACATTCACCCTTCCTTACTTACGCGGGTTCCTTCATCATCCATTATGTGGAGAAGATCGTCTACATCGAAATTTCCCGCTTCGTGGTTCTTGTTCTGACCCTCCTGTTATGCGGGTTGAATGCATGGCTCTATTTGAGAAAGAGGCGGTAGGGAGATCCCGTGAGGACAGGAGATCAACTAATACGAAAGCAATAAATACCATTACAGTCGGCGGGATTTCCCCTCACCCCATCCCTCTCCCCAGCGGGGAGAGGGGAGGGTGAGGGAGCAATTTGATTATTGCACTGGCTAAAGAAGATAGTGTAAGATGAGTCTTCCAAGGTGAGCTGATGGAAGAAGAAAAAAACAGACGAACTCCTATTGATCGCAGAAAAAAGCCTACCCCTCGTTTGAGCTGGTTCACCTTTTTCGGCCGAAGAAAAACACTTAGAAGAAAAACGGATCGGGAGAAGGGTGGATATGTAGACCGTTACAGCTATATTTTGTTCTTTTTACTCGTCTTGATTCTGGGCCTCAATATCCTCGATTCCTTATTCACCATGATGATTATCGATTTAGGAGGTCAAGAATTTAATCCTCTGGTGCGTTCTTTTATTGAGCTCCATGGGGATATGTTCTGGATCTGGAGATTCGTCATCGCCTCCTTGGCCTTAGTTCTCTTGTATCTTCATCGTGGATTTATCATGGTCCGGCGGATGATCATTGCGATCGGCTTAATTTACGCTGTCATTGTGGTTTATCAGATGTATCTCATCTTTTATCGATAATCCAATTCCGTTCATAGCCACCCTACGTGTCGAAAAGTTCAAACAAGGAGAAACAAAATGCTGGATCTCTTCAAGCGATTGGCGGAAATTCCCGGAGGGAGCGGATTCGAAGAAGAGGTCATCAAAGCGATTGCTGCGGAATTAAGAAAAAGAATTCCTGATGTCTCCTTGGACCCCATGGGCAATGTCATCGGGAAGTTTGGAACAGGGAAGCGATCGGTAATGATCTGTGTTCATGCGGATGAGGTGTGTTTGATCGTCAAGTATATTGATGGAAGAGGATATATCTATTTTGATCTCATCGGGATGATCGATGCGAGGGTTCTTCTTGCCACAAAGGTCGATGTCTGTGCAGAAAAAGGAATCTATACAGGAGTCATCGGTGTGAAGAATTCCCATCTCATGACTCCTGAAGATCTGAAGCGGCCGATAAGCATTTCAGAGCTCTGGATCGACGTCGGCGCCGAGAGTGCCGAGGAAGTCAGGGGACGGGGAATTGAAATCGGGGACCCCATTGTTTTCCATCCAAACCTTCAGTCCATCGGAGCGGATACCGTAATCAGTAAGGCCATCGACAACCGCGCTGGTTGTGCGATTCTGATCAATCTGGGCGAGAGGATGAAGAAGGAGAAAATAGATTACCAATTATTTTTGGTCGCGGCCGTTCAGGAAGAAGTAGGGTCACGGGGAGCAAAGGTGGCTGCTCAGTCGATCGGTCCGGATATGGCGATTGTGGTCGATACGGTTCCGGCAGCTGATCCTATCACCCCACCCCAGCAGGCAACAGCAGAATGCGGAAAAGGGCCTGTCATTCGCTCCATGGACGTGAATGCCCAGGGATGGGGAACGATCTATTCGAAGAAGATCCGCCAGAAGTTAGTGGCAACAGCGATGAAGCACGGAATCCCTCACCAGAAGGATGTCTCCAAGACATGGACAGATGCTTCAACCATCCACACCTCAGGGAAGGGAATCCCATGTGGCGGGCTTTATATTCCCCGACGTTATAGCCATTCGCCCCTCGAACTGGTGAAATGGTCTGATGTAGAAAAGACGGCGGAGCTCCTCTATCTCTTCTGTAAGGAACTCCGATCCGCAGATATTGAAGAGCTGATTCGGAAGATCTGAGTCGCCCTGCAAATTTGATCATCGCCCTCCCCTTCCCCCTTTATTCCGCAGGACTATCAACTCTATCGGCCCATCATGGAGGGAAGAAAGAGACAGATTTTCGGGAAAATCGTGATGATGATGACGACCGCTATCATGGATATGAGAAAAGGCAGGGCCCCGCGGAAAATCGTTTGCATGGGGACATCCTTTACAACCCCGGCGAGAGTATAGACATTGAGTCCAACAGGCGGTGTGATGAGTCCGGCTTCCATCATGATCACGCATATGACACCAAACCAGATTGGGTCAAAGCCTAATGCCTTAATGACTGGGAAGATGACCGGCATCGTGAGAACCATCATCGATATTGCGTCCAGGAAGCATCCGAGAATCAAATAAATGATAACTATGATCGCGAGGATCACATATCGGGAAACGTGGAGCCCCGCCATCCATGTAGATACAGCTATGGGGATGGTAGAGAGGGCAAGAAAATAACTAAACACATTCGCTCCTGCAACAAGAAAGAGAACCAAGACTGAAATCCTGACCGCCTCCAGGAGAGAGGCAGAAAGATTCCTCAAGGTTATTTTTCTTTTCAATAAAGCGATACCGAAAAGGGCTGTTGCACCGATTGCGCCAGCTTCGGTGGGATTGACAAAACCAAGATAGATTCCGCCCATGATCAAAAAGAATACGAGTAACGTCTCCCATACACCTGAAAAGGCTAAAAGCTTCTCTTTCAAACTCACCTCTCCAGGGGGCGCAGGAGCTAAACTCGCATCCATCTTCACCTCAATGACAATGATTGCTATGAATGCCAAGGAAAGAAGAATTCCGGGGAAAATTCCAGAAATTAGAAGTTTTCCAATCGACTGCTCTGTAAGCATTCCATAAACGACGAAACCAAGGCTGGGTGGGATAAGAAAGCTGAGCGTACCTCCAGCCGCAACTACTCCTACGGCTAGTTTGGGAGCATAGTTGAATCGTCTCATCTCTGGGATCGCAATCGTTCCCATCGCTGCTGCGGCAGCCACAGAGGAGCCGCTCAGGGCAGCAAAGAAAGCGCATGCGGAGATGGTCGCGATACCCAACCCTCCCGGGAACTTCCTGAACCATTTATCAAAAGTTTCATACAGCTCTCGTGTGATGCCTGCATTTCCTGCAAATCCTCCCATCAGGATAAAGAGAGGGATAATGGTGTAGGGGTAGTAGGCTGCGGTTTCATAGACCGTCCTCGCAACAACAGGCAATGCAGCATTGACAGATGCCAAATAGCTAATACCCAGAAAGCCAACAAACATCATGACAAAGGCGATGGGCATACCGAGAAACAGAAAGAAAACGAGCAGGGCACTGCCAACTAGTCCTGCAGTAATCGGACTCACTCTCGCCTCCTTATGAGCTTTCCTGTTGAACTCGTGAGGTCAATCAGAAGCTCCAGCCATAGAAGGAATCCTCCAATCGCAACAAGTAATCTGAAAGGGTATTGAGGAATTCTAAGCATATCGGAAACAGTGCGCTCTCGAATGCCTTCCAAAAACCCCTGCCAAATAACAATGGCAATGATGAAAAGACTAAGGAGAGTGGTTATGATCTCGCAAACTGCTCTCAGGCGGGGGGATAACTTGGAAGTGATGAAATCAACCCCCACATGTCCCTTCACCTGCTGGGTGTAGGCTGCACCCAGCAGGATGAAGACAGCCAATACATATTCGGATAGCTCGAAGGTGCCTGGAATAGGCTTTCTAAAAAATCCTCGGCCAATGACATCGCTCGTGGTGAGCAACATCAATGGAATGAGCAGGGACATCCCTGCCATACCCACATATAAGTTCAAACGCTGTATCCCCTTTTTGGTCTTTATCCAAAACATCAATTGGCCCCTTTCAATTATCCGCAACGGCTAAAACAACCAGGCAGGCTCAAACAATGAAAATGGCTAAGCTCCCCTTGCCCCCCTTTTGAAGAGGGGGACACGACCGTCCACAGCCATTTTACATAGCGCCAGACGTTTGGAGAATTAGGAAGCTATTTCCATTCGGGTGGGAAGGCTACAACTTTGACACCCCTCTTCTCGCATTCCTCATTATACATCCTTACGACATCCTTAGCCTTAAGACCTTTCGCTTCTAAATCGACTACCCATTTTCTCGTTACGTCCCTGAACCTCTCATACCAGCGCTCGGCTTCCTTTGCAGGCAGGTTATAGAGTTCCACTTTCTTGTCCGTGATCTCTTTCACCATATTCTTGTAGACTTCTCGCGTTAACCCCCCTGTGATATGGAAAGGGTTGTGGCATACTTCATCCACAACGGGCTTGAGGTCATCAGGTGTCTTCTTCCAACTCTCCATGTTCATAATGACACCTTCGGAAACGCATCCAAATGTTGTGACGACCCCGTACTTGACTACTTCATCAAGTTTGTAAGAGAGGACTAAAGGTGGACAAGTGACAATCCCGTCTATCGTTCCTGTCTCCATGGCCATATAGACATCGCTAAGCGGCATGAATATGGGCTCTGCCCCCAATGCCTTAATGTAATTGGTCTGATGACCTCCAGGAGTCCTAATTCTTAGACCCTTCATATCCTCCAGGGTTCGCACAGGCTTCTTCGTCCATAGGAAGGACTGGATACAACCATTTAACTCAACCATTTTCACGCCTGGGAATTCTTGATTGAGAATCCGTTTGTACATGGCATTCCCGATATCGGTCGCGATATCCTTCCCGTCCACCCACGTGGCTAAGGAAAGAACATCGGTCAATGGGAACCGGCCAGGAGTCCAGGTGGCGGTGAAGTAGCCCATATCCGAAAGCCCTTTTGCCACAATGTCAAAATGTTCTGGCCCCTTCCCTAACGCACTCCCAGCATACAGGGTGGACGTAATCCGGCCTTTGGTCTTCTTCTTCAATTCTTCAAGCATAGGTTCCCAAACGGTTTTGACCTCATAGCCTACAGGAACGTGCCACGTGCTAAATCTTAAATGAGTCTGTGCACGAGCACAATGGACATCACCCAATCCCGTTCCCAATGTCACCCAGCCGATGAGCGAACTTTTCACAAACTCTCTCCTCGTAAATCCATTCCTCATTCTCAATGCCTCCTATCCCATTTATGTGATTATCCCCAAAATATTTGAAGCCCCCGGCCACCCCGTTAGGACAGGGCAGGCATGCCGGGGCTTCCCGGCAATGTAATATTACTTTATATTGTGCCCCTTGATCCCGCGAGAGGCGGGGCGGGGCACGTTCCGGTCAACTCTCTCTCCAGTGTTTTAGGAGTGAGAGTTAGCCAGAAATTTATCAGAATTCTATTTTTTCCACAACATATAATCCATTTTAATGTTCGACAGGGATCGAAAAATATTTCCTTTTACTCGATGGTTCTTTCTGCTCAGGGTTTCAATGATCTCTTTTACCTCCTTCCTCTTTGTTCTTCCGGAGCTTGGACATCCACTTGGGCCGACAGGCAGATGCATGGCCCGAGCAAACTTCTCAATCTTTTTCTCCTCCAGAAGGGATAAGGGTCGAATGATCGTAATCTTACCCTTAAATAGGGATTGAAGAGGAAGCATGGTGCTAATCTCACCACTGTAAAAAATGTTGAGAAGAAGGGTCTCGATGATGTCGTCCTTATGATGCCCGAGGGCGACCTTATTGCATTTGAAGCGATTGGCCAGTTGGAAAAGTTTTTTCCTCCTTTCCCAGGCACAGAGAAAACAGGGGTTCTCTCGGTTCTCAGAACTGTTGGCCCTTTTCCCGATGTCTGTGAATTCAATATGGTAGGTCAGGCCTTCCTTTTCAAAATAGTCCCTCAAGATATCCGCTCTTCCAGAATCAAACCCCAAATCGATATGAACGGTGAACAATTCATAATGGATAGGAACTCGCTTCAGACGTTCTTTCAGAAGGTGAAGTAAGGAGAGACTGTCCTTTCCTCCGGAAACCCCCACCAGAATGCGATCCCCGTCCTGAATCAGCCCGTAACGGTGGATCGCCTTCCCAACCAAACTTCGAATCTCTTTTTCCCAGTAAGCCATTCTTTTGTTCGAGGATCGCTTCGCTTGAGGAGCGTCCTGCAGCAGGACTTGAGGACCGCTTGCCCTGTGGAATAAAGGGCTTGCTATTACCCTTCCTCATGGGAGTCTTTATTCACCAGCCACTCTTCCTATGCCCGGCAACTCACTATTCCACGGGGCAAGCTCGAGGCAGAGACACTAAATTTTATTAGCCTCAAGTCCGAAGGACGATCCTCGAGGCCTCAGGGCCGCTCCTTAAACGAAGTGCTCCTATTCTTTTATGCCTTTAATCGGGCATAGATCACATCTCGGTATCTTTCTGCACAAGGTTTTACCTACATGAACCAAGAGGGCATGATACTCGTTAAAAAGTCTTTTATCTTTAGGAAGATGCTCCATAAAGAGTCTCTGAACTTCCTCGTAAGTGGCTTTCTCTGAAAGAATCCCGTGTCGGGAAAAGATTCTTTTCGTGTAAGCATCGACCACAAAGATGGGTTTTTGGAGTCCGTAAAGAAGAATGCTGTCTGCAGTCTCAGGTCCGATCCCCCTGATACCGAGGAGCTTCTGTCTCAAAATGTTGAGTCCCTCTTTTCTCATCTTTCCTAAATTCCCGCTGTAATGTTCAAATAAGAAATTCACAAAGGTCTTCAAACGATCGGCTTTGATTCGAAAATAACCCGAAGATCTGATCAAAGAAGCGAGTTGACTTCTCTTCAATTGATGGATGCCTCTAACATGTAAGACTTTTCTCGCTTTTAGATTTTGAATGGCCTTCTCCACATTCCTCCAGGAGGTGTTCTGGGTGAGGATCGCTCCCACCATCACTTCAAAAGGCGTTTCTCCCGGCCACCAGTGTCGCGGACCGTAGGCCCGGTACAACCTGTTATAGATTTTCATCAAAAGTGCCTGCATTCTACAATGTACTGAGTACTGAGCGTCGCCCAAATGTCAAATTTCAAATTCCAAATGTCAAATCAATGACAAATGCTTTAGTGTCAAATCCTTTCCGTTCGGACATTTGAACTTTGTGCTTGATTTGAACTTTGAACGTTGACATTTGGCATTGCCTTATCTTATTTCATTCTCTTCTGGAACCTCAAGGAGCTAAAAAGGATTGCGATCCCACCTAAAATAGCCAGAGCCGTTATCTCTGGCCAGAGGATCTCTAGTCCGATTCCCTTCAGAAAGACGCCACGGATGACAATGATAAAGTATCGAAGCGGATTGATATACGTAATGTATTGCAGCCACTGAGGCATATTCTCCAGAGGAAAGGCAAATCCAGAAAGGATGAAGGCAGGCATCATGAAAAAGAAAGTAGAGATCTGTGCCTGTTGTTGGGTTGAAGAGACAGTGGAGATAAAAAGGCCGATCCCCACGGAACTCAGTAAGAAGAGAATATTTCCTAATAAAAGGATAAGCGGATTTCCTCGAAACGGGATTTCAAACCAAAACACCCCAATCAGGGCAATCATGATGACATCAAAAAGACCAATCAAAGCGAAAGGAATTGTTTTGCCTAACATCAATTCCCAGGAGCGGATAGGAGTGACCATGATCTGCTCGAGGGTCCCGATCTCCCTCTCCCTTACAATAGCCTGAGCGGTCAAGATAATAGGAATGAGGAAAGCGATAGAGGCAATGACTCCCGGGACATAAAAGAACCGGCTCTCAAGATTGGCATTGAACCAGATCCGATTCTGCAGGTCCACTCCAGCTTCTTCAAAATCGATTAATCCTGCTTGATTCAGTTTTTTCAACATGACTGCAGTCGAATAATCAGAGAGAATTTGACCCATATAGCCTAAGGCAATCATCGCGGTGTTCGACTCCGTTCCATCCACAAGGATCTGAAGAGTCCCCGTATCCCCCTTCTTCACCTTTCTTGAAAAGCCACTCGGGATCTCGATGCTCAAGATGACATCCCCTTTTGTGATAAGCCTCTCAATCTCCTCCGGAGTTTGAGGATAGGCCACTACCTTGAAATATTTTGAGCTCCGGAAACGGTCCATGACATCCCTTGACTCAACGGTTTGATCGAGATCTCGAACGGCTGTGCGGATATTTTTCACATCCAGATTGGCTGCATATCCAAAGACGATCAGCTGAAAGATCGGAGGAATGATGAGAACAACTCTCATCCTCTTATCCCGAAGCACCTGGATCAACTCTTTGACGAAAATGTAGCGAACTCGTTTAAACATCCTCTATCACCTCCCCCCTTCCTTCCCTCCCCCTCGAGGG
>Ga0315279_10010198_pt1 | contig 11071 bp, 8 predicted proteins | sample YL17G06_20_MG_FD_203694 | JGI IMG/M metagenome (GOLD analysis project Ga0315279, IMG submission 203694) | Sediment microbial communities from Yellowstone Lake, YNP, Wyoming, USA - YL17G06_20 | ecosystem: Environmental > Aquatic > Freshwater > Lake > Sediment | place: USA: Wyoming | collected...
TTTTTTTTCTCGTCTGTCCCCACATTGGGGGGGGGGGGCGGGGGCCCCCCGGCATTCGGCATCATGACATTCTACACCGGGCCTTTGCGCGATTTTATCGGCTGCGACAGCAAGCTGTCGGGCTACTCATTCCAGATCAACCCGTGGTTCGAGCCGGTCATCATGAACGGCGGCCTGGGATACGGCGGCGTGGGCAACGGTGTGCGCCTGGGCGGCGTGGGCATGAGCGGACACCGCACGTTCGTATCGAACGTCTATAACGACTCCATCGTTTCGCTCAAAACCGAAATCCACTTTGGCGGGTTCCTTATTGAAAAGGCGTTCGTGCGGGACCGCATGAATTACCTGGGCGGCGGCTACGTCGGCGCCGGAAACATTGACATAACGCGGTCGATTTTCCAGCAAAACGAGCGCACGTTCTTCTCCGATGTCGACATCGACGCCGAAAAGGGGGCGACCGCCAGCGCGCATTTCGCCTGCGTGGAACTCCACGGCGGGTTCACGTATACATTATGGACGTTCGTGCATGCCGGAGCGAATGTATCGCTGCCGGTGTTTATTTCGTCCGACGGCTTTGGCGGCCAGACCGGGGATTTCGTTTCCATCAACCCGCAGTTCCAGGTGCGGATCATGTTCGGAACGCTAGGTTGATTTCAGCCGGAACTCCGCGATAATCAACCATAGTAACGGGAACTATATTTAATGTCAAAGCCGGCGCAAGCGCCGGCTTGGGCCATGAAAGCTGGGGACATCATGCGTGGCATTCTTCCATCCCTTCTCACCGGCATTCTCGTGATGCAGGCCGCCATTTCAAGCGTCCGTGCCGCGGACAGCGTATCCGTCAAGCAGATCGCCTCTGATTCGGCACGACTTGCCGCATTCAAGGCCGAACGGGCACGGCTGGGCGCTGAAATCGATTCGCTTAAAGCATCGCGCGACCGCACGGACAATGCCATCGACAGCCTGGAAGACCGCGGCGACGCCATCGACGACAGCATTGAAAATATCGAAGACGATCTGGACAACGTTGCCGATCGCGTTGCGAAAAGCGTGCATCAGGCTGTCAACGATATGCGCCGTGCGGCCATGGATGTTGCCCATGCCGCGCGGACTGCCAGGGACACCGTGCTGGTGGTGACGCAGCAGACCGTCAATTCCATCACCGGACCCGCCGCAAGCGGCACAACCGCATCATCGCGCAAACGCGGCTATGGCGGCTGCGCCGGCACGGAACCGGGGTTTTTCGCCGTGGATTTCGGGCCGGTCCGGGAGCTGATCGCCAACTCGTCGCTGTTGCGCGATTCCATCGGCTTTACCATCGACCATCGCTGGGCGCCGGTGGTATTCAACGGCGGCGTGGCCTACGGCGGCGTGGGCTACGGGGTGCGCATCGGCGCGGGCGGATGGGGCGGCAGCAAATCGTTTTTTCATACCGTCAACGATACCGCCTACCGGCTTTCCACGGGGATCGGCATGGGCGCGCTCCTTCTGGAAAAAGCGTGGGTCGTGGACCGCGTCAACTGGTTCGCGGGCGGGATGATCGGCGCCGGCGGCATGGGCGTCGAGCTCTCCACCAGCACGAGCGCCTTTGACATAGGAGACAACAGCCGACCGCGCCTGGGCGCGGTCGGCTGCGGATTCATGCTGGCGGAAGCGCACGTGGGAATGACCTGGTCGCTGCTCTCGTGGATGCACGTGGGCGCGCAGGCGGCGGCGCCGTGTTTCATTTCGTCCGAAGGTCTGCGCAACAGCAGCATGCAATCGGTGACCAACGGGTTCTTTTCCGTCAACCCGGGCGTGCGCCTGCGTCTGGTGCTCGGAAATCTTGGTTGACGGAACGGGGAACTCCGGGCCCCGGACCCGGCGCTGGGAGTTCCCCGTTCCATCGGCCGCGTCGTGAGTTTTCATGTTCGAATCCGTCAAAGAGGGCTTTTTAGGCCTTTTTCTCGTTTTGGGCCAGTGGCTGTCGCCCGGCGGCGATGGCGCCTCTCTGCGGGCCGCGGCGCAGTTTTCGGGCGACACGCTGTGCGTCGTCCAGTGCGCTTTGCAAACCTCATGGAGCCAGGAGCTGTCCGATCTGGTCGACGCCGGTATTCCGCTGCGTTTCCGCCTGAGCGCGATGAGCGACGCCGGAGATACGATCGTTTTCATCCGCACGCTGTGCTGCGATATCGCGGATTATACCTATTCATTTCGCGATTCATCGGTGACCGCCCTTCCCCGCGAACCGTCCACCCTTAAAAAATATCCCCAGATCCTGCTGGCCCTGCGCGAGTATGCCCGCTGGAGCATCGCCGTCCGGCCCAAGGCCTCCGCCTGCAGGATCGAAGCCGAATTGCTGCCCAGCCGCGCGGAGCGGCTGGGCCGCACCGTTGACATGTCGCAAATCTTGGGACAGAAGAAAATCGCGACCACGATCACCCTGAGATAGAGCGGTCCGCGCGTATGTGGAAAAAACTGGAACTGGAATGGAAGATCCTGATCATCGCGGCGGCGACGTTTGCGGCGTTTGCCTGGCCGGTGCAGCGGTTTTTCGTGGTCCGCCTTATCGACACGCTGCAACAGAGCGTGGACCCGTCGCTTGACACGCTGCTGCACGCGCGCCTTGCGCAATCGCGACCCGATGAACGCGCCGCGATCATCGCCGCGCTGGAACGTCACCGCCAATGGCGGGCCCTGATCCCCACCATCGTGCGCGAACAACAGGCGGCGATCCTCGCCTTCTCCGTGGTCTTGTTCGCGGCGCTCCTGCTGTTCGCGTTCTGGACGCTCAAACGGCTTACGCGGCCGCTTAAAAATCTTGCCGCGTCTGTCAAGCGGATCGGCAAAGGTGAGGTCGCAACGATCGGCCGGGTTTCGGGCGGCGCACTCGGCACCGTTGAGGCCGCGGTCATCGCCCTGCATGACGAATTGGGCGCATTGCGCGAACAGGCAAAACTGCAGGGCATGGAAAAAGCGTGGCAGGACATCGCGCGCGTGATGGCGCACGAGATAAAAAACCCCCTCACGCCCATCCGCCTGACCCTTGACCGCATGGAAGAGAAGGCCGCATTGGGCGATCCGCTTTCCCATGACGAACTCAAGCGTCTTGTCGAGCGCATGAATGCGCAGATTGACGCACTGGAACGGCTGGTGAACCAGTTCCGCAGCTTTGCCAGGGAGCCGGAGGCCGCGCCCCGGGAAATCGATGCGGCAGCCGCGGTCTCGGCGGTTGCGCAGGACCTGGCCGGGAGGCTTCCGGTCTCGGTTTCCGGAAGAGGAAAAGTAATGGCCGATCCCTACCTCCTGAATCAGGCGCTGCTGAATATCCTTAAAAACGCGCTTGAGGCGGGCGCCACGGTGATGCGTGTGACGCTGTCGGAATCGGGCGGTCGCGTGAACATGATGCTCCGCGACAATGGCCCGGGCATTCCCGAAGACCAGGCGCTCCGCGTATGGCTGCCGTATGTCAGTTTCAAAAAGGGCGGCACAGGGCTTGGTCTACCGGTTGTCAAGCGCATCATCGAAACCATGGGTGGAAGCGTCACGCTCGCATCGAGCGTCCGCGGCGACGATCATGGGGTCACGGTTTCGATTGCCCTGCCGGCAGCGGAAAAGAGCGAGCATACAAGCGCATGAACGCACGAACGTACGAGCGCAGAAAAAAGCAGGTAATCAGTAATCGGTAAACGGTGAACGGTGAATACGATAAATCAGTAGGAGCGAGACGCCGCTCGCTTCTTAAGGCCTTTAATGGAGGATTATCATGGAACCAGCACGTATCGTGATCGTCGATGATGAAGCCGATATCCGCACCAGCCTTTCCGAGATACTCGCGGAAGAGGGGCACGAGGCCGTATGCGCCGAGACCCTGGCGCAGGCGCGCTCGCTGCTTGCCCCTCGTGATATCGACCTGGCGATCGTTGACATCAAAATCGGCGCGGAAAACGGGCTGGACCTGCTGAAGCAGATCAAGGCCGATATGCCTTCACTTCCGGTTATCATCATCTCGGGCCACGGCACGGTGGCCCTGACCGCCGAGGCATTCAGACTGGGCGCCCATGATTTCATGGAAAAGCCCCTGCGCCTGGTGCCGGTGCGCGCCTGCGTGCGCAATGCGCTGGACACGATGCGCCTGCGCAGCCGCGCGCAAAAGCAGGGCCGGGAATCCGGCCCACGGGCCATTTACACATCGGATATCATGAAGAAGCTGTACCACCAGATCGGCAGGCTTGCCGGCATCAGCGAGCCGGTGGTGATCACCGGCCCTTCGGGGTGCGGCAAGGAGCTGGTGGCGCGGGCGCTGCACTTTTCCGGCAGCCGGGGCCACGGGCCCTTCATCGCCACCAACGCCGCCTCCATGCCGGTCAATCTGGCCGATGACGAACTGTTCGGCCACGAAAAGGGCGCCTTTACCGGTGCGCATGCATCGCGCGCAGGATGCATCGAGCAGGCCGACGGCGGCACGCTTTTTCTGGACGAGATCGCGGACATGGACATGCAGATACAGGCCAAGCTGCTGCGCGTTCTCGAATCCGGCCGCTTTGTGCGCCTGGGCGGCGCGCGCCAGATCGCCGTAAGCGTGCGCATCGTGGCGGCCACGCATAAGGACCTCGAGCAGCTTGTCAAAGAGGGCAAATTCCGCCACGACCTCTGGTTCCGGCTCTGCGCCTTCATCCTGTGCGTGCCGGCGCTTGACGAACGGCGCGAAGACATTCCGCTCCTTGCGGAGCACCTTCTGGCAGGCGTGTGCGCGGACATGGCCATCGAACGGCGGTTCTCGGCCGGCGCCGTCGAAATGCTGCGCGGCCACGACTTTCCCGGCAATGTCCGCGAGCTCAAGCACATTGTCACGCGCGCGGCCGTGTTCTCCGAAAGCCGGGAGATCGATGCGGCGACCATCGAACAGGCCATCGGCAAAAAAGCGGGCCCCGGCCCTTTGGCGCCCGCATCCGATTACAGCGGCCTTGACGCGCGCGCAGCCCGCGAAAAGTTCGAGCGCGATTATTTTGCCGCGGTGCTGGAAAAAAACAGCGGCAACATCACCGCCGCGGCGGCGGCCATCGGCATGGCGCAATCCAATCTGTCGCGGAAGCTGAAGGAACTGGGGATACGGTAGTGGTCGCGAAGATTTTAGGAAGGTTTGTCCAATCCTTCATTGAATGATGCGGAAGATGCCTTCGGTGTTGGCACAGTCGGTTTCTCGCAATTTGCCGTCTGGCGCCTCCAATTTCAACTGTCGACAAATTGTCGACAGTTCAACTCCAGAATCGTCTTTCTCCCGGATTTTCATTTTAAACCAGTAATCTCGGGAGTTTGCGCTATCAGTAAGTGAGTCAACCACATCAATCACCGAAAACCACCACTCGTTATTATAGAGAATTTTTCGGATCTCATGGCCCTTGAAAATTGCGATCTTCGATGAATCATGGGAAAGCTCGTTATTTTTATTCTCAGGCATTGTCGGGTGTTTCCTTTTCTAGTATGGGAACCTCTAAAGCTGATTTATTGCGACCTGATAAGTCAAGAACTTTTCATGCATGCCGCTGGCCCTAATGGAAATTCAGATAGCCGCAATGTATACTCATATTATTCGGAATATATGGAGGCACCCTATGAAACGCACTATCGCCGCTGCGGCTCTGCTCTTTTCCCTGCTGCTGTGCATTGGCTGCGCCACCTATATCAACATGCGCGTGCTCAAGCCGGCGCAGCTGTCCATCCCGCCCTTTAAAAAAATCGCCGTGCTTGATTTCGATTGCACCGGTTCCTTTAAATTCTGGTACGATGCGGGCAATAAAGAACTGTCCTTCGAAGACATTGCCAAAAAGGCATTGCTGAAAACGCTGGGTCTTGAGACCGGCGGCGGACCCGCGCGGCCCGATCCCAGGACCGCATTTCCCGGCAGCGCCATCTCCGCGAAAATCATCACCGGCCTGGTACAGAACGGGTTTTATGAGGTGCTGGAGCGCACGCAACTTGAAAAAATCATGGCCGAACACCGGCTGACCATGACCGGATTGGTTGACGAATCGCAAGCCGCGCAGATCGGCAAGCTGCTGGGCGTGGACGCGATCATGCTTGGTTCGGGCGCCTATTCCATGTCCGATGCAGGGGAATGGTATGAATATACGGAACAAGTGAAAACGCAGGTCCCCGGGGATTCGGGGAAAACCGTCACGGTGGAGCAGGATGTCAAGCGCCGCGCTTTTCGCGCAACGCGCCATGTTTCGCTTGACGTAAACTACCGGATCGTGGAGATCGCCACGGGCCGCATTGTTGCCGCGCAAAGCAACCGGTCTTCGCGCCGTCTGGTGTCGGAACGTCCCACGCCCGAAGAGGCCTGCGCCAATCTGCCCGAGTGGCGGCCGGCGCTTGACGCGGCAGCGGAAAACATCGCCTCCTCAACGGTCCTGCAGATCGCGCCGTACTACGTCTACCAAAGCCGCAAGCTCGAAAAAGGTTCGGCAAAGAACATGCAGCAGGCGCTCGAATACGCCAAACGCGGCATGATGGACGACGCCCGCGGCCTGTGGGAGCAATCGGCCAACGACCAGTCGGCCAAAGCGGTCAAGGACCGGGTGGCGGCGATGTACAACCTGGGCGTGTACGCGGAACTGTCGGATGATCTTGATAAAGCGGAATCACTGTTCGACCAGTGCTACAAACTCACGGGCAAGGGCAAATATCTTGACGCGCGCGCGGGCATCCAGGGGCGCAACGACGAACTGCGAAGGCTGCGGGAACAGAATGCAGTGGAGTAATTGCTGACGGGGTACTGGAGTAATGGAGTAATGTAAATCCCGCAACCGTCCGCCTTTCCAGCATTCCAATACTCCATCACTCCATTGCCCCATTCTTCTTCCCCGCCATCGTATACAACATCCGGATCTCTTTCGCCCATAGCGTATCGTCAACGGTCTCAAGGATCATGGGGATTTCATCCAGCCGGGGATCATTCATGATAGCGCGGAAAGCCCCGAGCCCAAGTTCTCCCTTGCCCAGGCTTTCGTGCCGGTCCACGCGGCTGGCCAATGCCTTCTTCGAATCGTTCAGGTGCAGCGCTTTCAGATACGAAAGGCCGATGACGTCATCGAACTTTTTCATCACCGCCGCATAGCCCGCGGGCGTCGAAATATCGTAACCGGCCGCAAAGGCATGGCAGGTGTCAAAGCAAACGCCGATGCGCTTCTTGTCGTCTATTTTGTCAATCATGGCCGCCAGATGCTCGAAGGCGTAGCCCACCGACGCGCCTTGGCCCGCGGTGGTCTCCAGCAGCACGCCCACATCGCGCACTTTTTCGAACGCCGCGTTGACGCCCGCGGCGATGCGCTCGATGCAGCGATCCTCGCCCTCCTCGCCGGAATGCGACCCGGGATGCACGTTCAGGTTGGTGAGCCCAAGCAGGGAGCAGCGCTTCATTTCGTCAAGAAACGAGGCCGCCGATTTTTTCCGCATATCGGGCTTGGGGCTGCCGAGATTGATGAGGTAGCCGGTATGCGGGACGATATGCCGCGCCGAAAAACCCTCGTCGCCGACGGCCAAGCGAAACCCGTCGATGGCGGCCGTGGATAGCGGCGCATCGCCCCAGCCGCGCGGATTTTTAATGAACAGCGCGAAAGCCTTCGCGCCGATGGCGGTTGCGTTTGCCGGCGCGTTCTGCACGCCGCCCTGCGCGCTGACATGCGCTCCGATGCGTTTCATAGCGTGCGTCCTTTGCTGCCCGGATGATATGCTGAAACCATGCAGGTAAAATAATGCATTGAAGCCCGCAATCCCCGGATCATCATGCGCACTTCCGCCCGCCCAGCGAGTTCCGCGGCATGCTGGCCGTGATCAATGCGTTTCTGGAACGCCCGGAAAGCGAACGGAAGAGCATTATCGCTCCGTAAGCTCGGTAATCTAAGAGGTTCCGGGAGTTCAAGGCATTGAGACCGGCAACCGGCGCGATTGCCGCGATGATGTCAAGCTCCATGCCGCCGGCGGCCGAAAAAAGGACGGTGCCGATATAGATTAAATCACTAAATCAGCACCGTCCCAAAAGCACGTTCACCGGTATTGCCGTAAACCTTGATACTATCTTTCATCACTCGACTTGAACAGATCAAGAAACCGTTTCTCATACAATTCATACAGGTTCCAGCGCACCAGTTCGTTTTTAAGGTCTCCGGCCCTGGATTTGTCTTTGCGGACATTTTCAAACAACTTTTCGATCTTTTCCATGATATAATGCGGGACCTGGTCTTCGTTGAGCGCGGACATCTCTTCATCTTTATCGTTGATGTTCGGGAAAAACTCGCGAATGCGTTCTTCGATCGCCGCGAATTGCTGGTCCATTTCATTGATCGCTTCCTCCAGGTCCGCCAGGTCGACCTGAATATTGAGAATGCTTTGCAGCGCGCGCAACACTTCGATGGACGCTTTGGGGTACGATAGATTCGTTGCGTACGAAGGAATCGTACCAAGCAGGCAGGCCGACTCGATGCCGCGCGATGCGGCAACCCCCAGCAGAAGTCCGTTGAGCCCGGCGATGTATCCGTCCGGCATGGGCGATACTCCGAATTCGCGCACCAGATTAAGCAATGACTCCTGGTTGCAGGCAGCCAGGACCGCGGAATCGGCCTGATAGCTCATGGGTTGCGCAAAGGCGGCGGAGGTGATGATCCGCTTCACCTGGAACTGGCGGGCCACATCCAGAAGCGTTTTAATGATCGTAATGCCCTCTCGGCCGCCGACCTGGGCATTGCTGACGAATATAATCAGGTTCGGCTCATGATGATAATAGAATGTGCTGGTCGGGATTTCGGGAAACTGGGCAATGCCCTCTTTAACAATGATCGAGTCCGGAATGAGAAACGGACTCATATCAATTTCGGCAAAAGAACGCGATTCCAGCTTGCGGCGAAGGTAATCCATGGTGATGAGCCCGACATTGCCCATGCCCTGCCACGCGGCCAGCATGACCGGCGGAACGTCAAACTGTATTTCGGCGAACATTCTCATACGTGAATTCCGGATATGCGATGCCGCTCCGCGCGCATGCAGCACGTTCAATACTACCATAAAAATATCTTTTGGGCAAGGATGCCGGAAGCGCAGGGCGGCGCGCTCAATCCGGGATCCCGTTTGTCGCACAAGCGCCGCGCAACGGCCCTGTATCACGATGCTCTTGCGCACAAAGCGAAGTCGGGTTGTATTTTCATACCTCCACCTGGCGCGACAATACGCATGAGAAAGAAAACCGGGAAAACCATGAACAGCACCATGATCTGCATCATAACCGCTTCGGACCCCTCTCAAGCCGCGGTTTTCAAGGATAGTCTGAAATCCCGCCTCTCCCGCGGCCTGTATCCGCGCGAAATTGATTTTCGGATCTATTCCGATCCCGGATCCGGCCGTGTGGGAAGCGGCGGCGGGACCATGCATGCGCTTATGCGTCTGCTCGCGGACCTGCGCATACAGGACGCCGGCGGATTTCTCGCGGAAAACCGGATTCTGATCATCCATGCCGGCGGGGAAAGCCGGCGCATGCCCTGCTTTGCGCCGGAAGGAAAAATTTTTGCGCCCGTGCCCGTGGCCACCAGCAGTCTGGTCCCGCCCACCGTGCTCGATCTGCAGCTGTCCCTGTTCCTGAAATATCCATGGCGCAACGGCGAGGTGATCGTCACATCCGGGGATGTGGTGGTGGATTTTGATACGGCGATGCTGCCGACCGACCGTGGAGAGGTGTGCGGTTTTTCCAAGCCCGCGTCCTTTGAGGCGGGATCGCGGCACGGCGTGTTCCGGTTTGACAAGGACCGCGAGCGCGTGGTTGATTTTTATCAGAAAGCGACGCCGGAATTTCTGCGCGCCAGCGCCTGCCTCGAAGGCGCCCATGAGTGCGCCATCGACACCGGCATCGTCTCCTTCGGTCCGCGCGCGGCGCAGGCGTTCTTGGGGCTTGCGGCGTTGCGCATGGGCGGCCTGGTGTCCGCCGGCAGGCTTAATTTCGATCTGTATCTGGAGATCATGACGGCGTGTCTGGGCGGGCTTTCGTTTGCCGAATATCGCCGGCGCTTGAGCGGCCGGACGCGGCTTGATGCCGCCGCCGTGCGGGCGGTGTACGATACGTTCCACTGTTTCCCGCTGACCGGCGTGATCACCCGGTCCGCATCGTTCCTGCATTTCGGCGCGCTGCCGGACCTGCACGATGCGTGCCTTGAGCTTCACAATAAAGGAATAAAGCCCTTTTATGCGCAGGAGAACGACGAACTGTCGCCCTACTGTTCGCCGGAGCAGGTCCTTTACAATTCGCAGGACGCCGCGATTCCCGTGGGAAGGCAGAAAGGCGTCGTGGTTGAATCGTCCGTCCATTGCAGCCTGCAGAACCTGGCGGGAAACAACCTGTTGTTCGGCCTTGATGCCTGGCGTTCGTCCTTTGTCATCCCGGACGGCATATGCCTTGATCAGCGCCGGATCGAGGGCGCTCCCATCACCATGGTATACGGCATGCATGATACCTTCCGACGGAAGCCGCGGATTGATGATGTGATTTTCTGCGGCGTTTCCATGCGCGACTGGCTGCGCCGGCACCAGCTTATTGCCGCAGACATCTGGCGCAAAGGCGAAACCGGCGACCTGCTTGATGCCCGCCTGTTTTTCTTCGGCGCCGAGCCGGCCTTCTGCGCCGGGTATTGGCAGCAGCCCATGGACGAGGGGTGGTCGAAGCGATTCAAACGCGAACGGCGGCTTTCCATACGCGAAATCAACGCGCGCGATACGGCGGTAAACCGCGAAGGGCGGCGTATCGAAATCCGCGCGAAGCTGATGCGCGAGCGCCTGGCCCGCGGCATCGGCTGGAACGCGGTCGGAAAAAGCGATTTTGCGCAGATTGTCAAGGGTGGAGAGCTGGGGCCAGCGCTTGGGAAAATGCTGGCCGCCACGGACGATGACCTGCTGCGGGCCTACCGATCCACGCTGCTGGCGTCCGTTGCCGCCGTGCCGCGGTCCGCCGCCCGGTTCGCGGAAATCAATTACCTGCGCGGCCGGACGGCGGCCGCGGCGCTTGCTCCCGCGATCAAGGACGACCAGATCGTGTGGGCGCGTTCGCCCG
>Ga0315279_10010199_pt1 | contig 11071 bp, 8 predicted proteins | sample YL17G06_20_MG_FD_203694 | JGI IMG/M metagenome (GOLD analysis project Ga0315279, IMG submission 203694) | Sediment microbial communities from Yellowstone Lake, YNP, Wyoming, USA - YL17G06_20 | ecosystem: Environmental > Aquatic > Freshwater > Lake > Sediment | place: USA: Wyoming | collected...
CTGCAGTTGACAAAATTATGTTATCCCGTGTACGCTTAACACCACGACAGAGGGGCCCTGGATGAAAGCAAACGACAATCGAGATCCCCAATTTGCCAACCCTGCTAGCTCAGAGGCCAAGACTGGGAAGCTGTATCACGATATTCTGGCCTTAAGCCGGGTCTCGGCCGCAATCAGTGGGCTGAGGGATCTGGATGCTATCCTTAACGTTGCCCTGAATAGTGTGCTTCACATCATGGACGGAACGATCGGGGGAATCCTGCTCATAGATGAGCAAACTCAGATGCTCTCTTACAGGGTCTACCGTGGCCTGTCCGATAGATACGCCGAGGAGGTGCACCTCAAAATGGGGGAGGGAATCGCGGGGGGAGTGGCGCAAAGCGGGAAATCTGTGCTGCTCGAGGACATCTCCATCGATTCACGAGCTGCCTGCCGTGACCTTGTAAGCACGGAGGGCCTTAAGGCATTTGTCAGCGTCCCTCTCCGCTCCAAAGACGCTGTGCTAGGGGTGTTAAACGTTGCCAGCCATCTGCCTCATAAATTCACCAAGGATGATATGAATCTGCTGCATGCGATCGGCGACCAGGTAGGTGTTGCCATCGAGCAGGCTGAGCTATACGACCGATTGAGAAAGGAACGGCAAAACTATCAACGACTTGCCCGCCACATGTTGATGGCTCAGGAGGAAGAGCGAGCCAGGGTCGCCCGCGAATTGCACGATGAGACCAGCCAGTCGCTGACCGGTCTTTCACTTAGTATGCAAGCACTCTTGAGCATCGCTAAGGCGTCTGACTTCGGTGATGCCGCGTTCAAAACCAAGCTGGAGAAGGCCTATAATATCACTCTTCAACTCGGTTCGGAGATAAGCAAAATAATGAAATCTCTTAGGCCAACTGCCCTGGACAGCCTCGGGCTTGGCCCTGCTGTCCACCAATACGCTGACAATCGCCTGCAGGCAGTTGGGATCAACGTATCAGTGAAACACACAGGTATGGAGCAACGCTTGCCCAAAGAGGTTGAATTCGCTCTTTACCGCATCGCCCAAGGGGCAATCGCTAATATAGCTGGGCACTCCCAAGCTAAGAACGCAGTAATTAGTTTACAGCACACTTCACACGAGTTTGTAATGGAAATTGAAGATGATGGCAAGGGGTTTGATGCTTCGAAGCCAATTCAGGTGGACGAAAGCGGTCGCGGGCGAGGATTGCTCGGCATGAAAGAAAGGGCAAGCCTTCTTGGAGGTACTTGCGATATCCAGTCACAGCCTGGGAGTGGTACCAAGATTACAGTAAGAGTGCCAACACATATATTGACATTTCTTTGGAGCAAAGCGGATGAGTAAGACCAAGGTGCTGATAGTGGATGATCATACCATTGTTAGAGATGGCATTAGCAGCCTGTTGGCATTGGCTGGAGACATAGAGGTAGTAGGCGAGGCAGCCAATGGAAGGGAGGGGCTGGAGAAGGTGGGCAAACTACTGCCAGACGTCGTACTTATGGACATATCCATGCCCATTATGGGTGGCTTGGAAGCTATACGCCGCATACGCAAGGAATTCTCGGAGATAAAGATTCTGGTTCTCACCCAGTATGATGACAAAGAGCACGTTTTTCCGGCCATCCAGGCTGGAGCCAATGGATTCATTAGCAAGATGGCAGCGTCTTCAGAGCTTACTTTGGGGGTTCGGGCTGTAGCTGCCGGGGAATCGTACTTATCTCCTGCCATAGCTAAACTGTTCGTTGAAGACTACCAGCGGGTGCCACCAATAGAGGACAAGAACGATCCCTATAATGAACTGACCGATAGAGAGCGAGAGATGCTCAAACTAGTTGTTGAGGGATACAAGACCCGACAGATAGCAGAGATGCTGGCCATAACTCCCAAAACGGTGGAGGCGCATAAGACCAGTCTCATGAAAAAGTTGAGCATTCACAGTAATCTAGAACTGGTAAAGTATGCTTTGCGGCGAGGCATCATAAGCTTATGAACGCTGCCCACGCGTGACGATTTATACACCTACCTCGTAGTCACAATACTGCACAAACATTAAGGGTTTGCAGCTTCTTATATCCTTCATCATCCAGAAATTGGGCCTTTTCCCCCATGATTTAGGGGTCAATCCTTCCATATCTAAGGGTAAGTCCCAATTCACGTACTGGAGCGGACGATATATCATGAAAACATAAAGTAGTTAGTGGGAGGAGAGTCATGGAAGAGATTCAAGCGAGGAAGAAACAGATCCTAATCGTGGATGACGAACCTGATTTTGTCTTAGCTTTGCGTAACGCTCTGAAAGGTGAAATGTGCGATATTGCAACCGCAGCCACCAAAACACAAGCACAGCAGGCAGTAAAGACGATAACCCCTGACTTGGTGATTCTGGGTACACTGAGCCCGCGTGGAGAAGCGTTCTCATTGCATCAGTGGTTGAGAGAGAATCCAAAGACCAAGGATTTGCCCATTGTAGTTATCGATGCAACCCCTGAGAAGCAGCTTATCAAAGGGTGGAGGCGAGATGAAGCGATGTTGATGGATGCCGAGGACTATCTAAGCAAGCCAATTGAGCCGGGCGCGCTAGCCGCCAGAACCCAGACGATTCTGGACAGGGCGACCAAACGCATAAGAGTGCTCATTGTGGATGACCATTGGGTGGTAAGGGACGGCCTTAAATCTGTACTGGAGCTACAAAATGATATCGAGGTGGTAGGTCAAGCTGAGAATGGCAAAGATGCGCTGCAAAAAGTAGGTGAGCTTGGTCCTGATATTGTTGTAATGGACATAGTGATGCCTGAAATGAACGGGCTAGAAGCGACTAAGCAGATATACAAGAAATATCCACAAACTAGAGTTGTGATGTTATCTCAGTACGACGACGAGGCGAATATCCTTGCTGCTGAGCAGATAGGAGCTTACGGATTCATCCCTAAGCGAGCTGCTAGCGCGCAGGTGGTGAATGCCATAAGGGCTATACATTACGTAGGAAAGCGTCTACAAAGGCCTTCTCCGGTTTCGGGCTGATCCCCAATGCTGTATGCCATCGTGTTGGGTCATTCCGGTGTCTGGCCTATATCTTTCAGGGAGGCTATCATTGGAAGCAATCACCATTACGCTCAATGGCAGGGAAGTAAGCGGACACCCCGGAATGACCATACTGGAACTGGCAAGGGAATCAGGCGTAGCCATACCAACACTGTGTCACGATGCTCATCTAACCTCAATTGGCGCCTGCCGCGTCTGTCTGGTGGAAGATGAACGCTCAGGCGTGCTTTCAGCGTCGTGCGTTACCCCCATAGCACCTGGGATGGTGATCAACACCGAATCCCCCAAGGTGCAGGAGCGCCGCAGGACCATAATCAAGCTCATGTTAGCTAGTCATCCCGACTCTTGTCTTGTCTGTGATAAGGGCAACCGCTGCGAGCTACGCCAGATCGCCTCAGCTATGGGCATCGGACTTGTGGAATTTCAGAGAATCCCCCTTCTGGCTACCATTGAGGAGGTTAACCCTTTCATTGAAAGGGATTTGAGCAAGTGCATCTTGTGTGCCAAGTGCATTCGGGCGGACCATGAACTGGTCGTTGAGGGAGCCATTGACTATATTCATCGGGGGTTTGCCTCCAAGCCAGCTACGCTGAATGATATGCCGCTGGAACAATCTGAATGTACCTTTTGCGGCACCTGCGTGGCGATTTGCCCTACCGGTGCGCTGATGGAGAAGCAGCGTACTTATAGAGGGATGAGTGCAACAACCGTGTCCACGACCTGTCCTTTCTGTGGCTGCGGGTGCAGCGTCAACTTCGAGGTCGTGGACAATAGAATAGTGAGAGCCAGGCCTGGTAGAGAGAGCGCGGTAAACCGCGGCGCGCTCTGTGTCAAGGGAAGCTATGGTTACGATTTCGTGCATAGCCCAGAGAGGCTGCGCAGCCCCTTGCTCAGGGTGAACGATGGTTTCGAGAAAATATCCTGGGAACAGGCATTGGACTTGGTGGCTTCCAAACTCAATCAGATAAAGAAAGAGCATGGCTCTAACAGCCTGGCTGTCCTCGGCTCCTCTAAGTGTACCAATGAAGAGAATTACTTGCTACAGAGATTCGCCCGGGGCGTACTAGGCACCAACAATATTGACAATGGCAGCCGTATGTACAGCGCCGCAAGCCGCATAGGGCTGGGATGGGCTGTCGGCTTCCCCGGCACAACCAATAATCTCGATGACCTCGAACAATCGGAAGTCATATTGGTTGTCGGAGCTAACCTTGCCGCATCTGCTCCTATAGTCGGCTACGCAGTGAAGCGTGCAGTTAGGTACAAGGGTGCCAGCCTTATCCTGGTCGATCCGCAGCAGACAAAGCTTGCTTCATTTGCCCACATCTGGCTCAGGCCCAAGATTGGTACCGATGTAGCTCTGTTAAATGGCTTGGCCAGGGTGATTGTAGCTGAGGACCTGTCGGATGAAGAGTTTGTAACCAGAAGAACTGATAACTTCGAGGCATTCAGCAAGGCTTTGGAGACATACACCCCTGAATATGTGGAGGAGATAACAGGTGTCTCCTGCCAAGAGATATGTCGTGCAGCTCGCCTCCTCGCGGGAGCGAACAAGGCTTCCATTGTTTATGGGAATGGAATCACCCAGCATGTTAACGGAACTGATGCCGTAATGACTCTGGCGAATCTGGCGATGCTTACGGGGAACATCGGGCGCAGGGGTGGCATCTATGCAATGCAAAGCGACCGCAATGGGCAAGGCGCATGTGACATGGGGGCATTGCCTGATTTCCTCCCTGGCTACCAGAGTGTAGGGGACGCTCAGGCGAGGAAGACGTTCGCTGACCATTGGGGTACGAGCTTGCCTGCTGATGCCGGGCTAACGGCTCTCGAAATGCTCGAACACGCAAGAACGGGAGAGATTAAGGGTATGTACATTGTGGGGGAAAACCCAGGGCTGGGTTTTCCCAACCAGGGCCTTATCAGAGAGGCACTGGCATCTCTCGATTTTTTGGTGGTACAGGATATATTCCTCACCGAAACGGCGAAACAGGCAACCCTGCTTCTGCCTGCTGCAAGCTTTGCTGAAAAGGAAGGCACCTTCACCAACTTTGAGGGAAGGGTTCAGCGGGTGCGCAAAGCAATCGAACCCATCGGTGACAGCCTGCCGGATTGGGAGATAATCCTTCGGCTGGCAGATAAGATGGGCTCCCCGATGAAATATCCCTCTCTCTATAAGGTTATGGATGAGATCGAGGAATTGGTTCCCCTGTATCAGGGCATAGGCTATGGGGGCTCGGAGAAGAAGAGCCTGGACCGCGATGAGTTAGACAGCGGCCCGATGGGAACCAGGCGGCTTTATAAAGGGCAGTTTCCCAGTGGCTTCGGCCGCTTTTCCCCTGTGCATTATGAACTGCGTGGAGATGGGCAGAAGGACGGTTATCCTCTCACCCTGCTGACAGGAACTATTCTATACCATTCCGGTGATGGCTCCAGAAGCTCGAGGTCATCTCTGCTGAGTAAATTCTCCCAGGAGGCATATGTGGAAATCGGCGAGTCTGATGCTGGACGGCTTGGGGTCAGCAACGGGAATGAGGTGAAGATTGTCTCGCCCACAGGCGAGGTGACTACTGTTGCCAGAGTTACAGATACTTTGCCTGAGGGGGTGCTTTTCATGCCCAGTTCGTTCCCGGCCACTCCTGTCAACAAACTGTTCAGCATCGCTTTAGACCCTCGGTCCAAGGCTCCTTCTCTCAAGGCATGTGCTGTGAGGCTTGAAAGGATTGGCTCTCGTGGATAAACAGAAGGCAGTTCCCAAATTCGACCTGAAGCGAATAGACCATATCATAGCTCGATATAAGGACAATAGATGGCCCTTAATTCCCCTTCTCCAGGAGATTCAACAGGAATTCGGATATATTCCGCGTGAGGCCATCAATCCCATAGCCCGAGCTTTCGGATTGTTCTCAGCCCACGTACAGGGTGTCATTAGCTTCTACGAACAGCTTTACACTACTCCTCGGGGGAAAAAGGTGGTCAGAGTGTGCCGGGGTACAGCGTGCCACGTACGCGGAGGAAAGACCATACTGAAATTGGTGAAACAGCACCTTGGCGTCGAAGAAGGACAGAGCACTCCCGATATGGAGTACACCCTAGAGACTGTTGCCTGCATAGGTGTTTGTGCCTTGGCACCCAATTTAGTCATCGGGAAAGATACACACGGCCATATGAATCCCAAGAAGGTAGCTCAACTCTTGGGCAACGTAAAGAGCGAGGGATAAAGCATGCAAAAGCGTTGCACTATTTTGGTTTGTCAGGAAACGCCATGCCTTTCTAAGAAGTCTGATGTTGTCTATGAGGCGCTTAAGGCGGAGGTGGCGCGTCAGGGGCTGAGAGACATTAAGGTTGACTTCACAGGCTGCCACGGTCATGGCCTCTGTGGACAAGGCCCTAGTGTAGTTGTTGAACCCGATGGCATTTTCTACATCAATGTCGAAGCCAATGACGCGCCTGAGATTGTGATCTCACACCTTAGGGGAGGTAGGCCGGTTGAGCGTCTTTTCTACCGTGACCCTGCTACTGGTCATGCTATACCGTTATATTCGGATGTAAAGTTCTACAAAGAGCAGCAGCGTGTCATCCTGCGTAACTGCGGACATGTAAACCCCGAGAAGATTGACGACTATATCGCCAGTGGAGGCTACCGTGCACTGGAGAAAGCCCTCCTCAAGATGAAACCCCAAGGAGTCATTGATGAGATATCAAAAGCTGGCCTCCGGGGCAGGGGTGGTGCTGGCTTCCCCACAGCGCGCAAATGGGAGTTCTGCCGCAATGCCCCTGGTGAGCAGAAATACATCATCTGCAATGCCGACGAAGGCGACCCAGGGGCCTTTATGGACCGCTCCATACTCGAGGCTGACCCTCATGCTGTTATCGAGGGTCTGGTCATTGCCGGATACGCTATAGGGGCTACTGAGGGCTATATCTACGTCCGTGCTGAGTATCCTCTGGCAGTGAAACGATTCCGCACTGCCCTAGAACAAGCTAAAGAGAGAGGATTCATAGGGAAGAACATCCTGGGCTCGGGCTTTAACTTTGTATTGCATGTCAAGGAGGGCGCCGGAGCCTTCGTTTGTGGCGAAGAGACAGCTTTAATAGCCTCTATTGAAAGCAAGCGCGGAATGCCTCGCCCTCGCCCTCCCTTCCCAGCTCAGTCGGGATTAGATGGCAAGCCCACCATAATTAACAATGTGAAGACGCTAGCCACCGTCCCCGTTATCATCGACCGGGGAGCCGAATGGTTTGCCGGGCTGGGCACCGAGAAAAGCAAGGGAACAGCCGTGTTCGCGCTCACAGGGAAAATCGCCAACAGCGGTCTGGTGGAAGTGCCTATGGGCACCCCTCTTTCCCATATTATCTTCGATATCGGAGGCGGTATACCCCGCGACAAACGGTTTAAGGCAGTGCAGACGGGAGGCCCTTCGGGGGGGTGCATTCCAGCCCAATACCTCGATGTACCTGTGGAATACGATTCCCTGGCTAAGCTTGGCTCCATCATGGGCTCCGGCGGCATGGTGGTGATGGATGACAGCACCTGTATGGTAGAGATAGCCAGATATTTCCTTAGCTTCACCCAGGCTGAGTCCTGCGGTAAATGTGTCCCCTGCCGCCTTGGAACCAGACAGATGCTGGAGATACTGACCAGGATCACCCAAGGCAAGGGGCATGAAAAGGATATAGACACCTTGCTTACCATAGCCAGCACAGTCAAGGAGTGCTCGCTTTGCGGTCTGGGCCAGACCTGCCCCAATCCTGTGCTGACCACCATCAAGTACTTTCGTGATGAGTATGAAGCTCACATAAAAGAGAAAAGGTGCCCTGCTGCAGTATGCGACGCCTTGATGATATCGCCTTGCCAGCATACCTGCCCGGTAGGAATCAACATCCCCAAGTATGTGGCTCACATCGCTGCTGGCGAGTATCCGGAGGCAATAGAAACCATCAGAGAAAGAAACCCATTCCCTGCCATTTGTGGCCGCATCTGCCATCATCCCTGCGAGATGCGCTGCCGTCGTGGTGAGCTCGACGAGCCTGTAGCCATAAGGTCTCTGAAACGTTTTGCTGCTGACTGGTATTTCGACCATGCCTCAGAACTGACCGAGCCCAAACCATTTCCTAAAACTAAGGGTCAAAAGGTAGCTGTTATCGGAGCTGGGCCTACAGGGTTGAGTTGTGCCTACTTCTTAGCTCAGAAAGGCTATCCGGTGACGGTTTTCGAAGCCCTTCCTGTTGGCGGAGGTATGCTCTCGGTAGCTATACCGCAGTTTCGCTTGCCCAAAGAGGTTATCCAAAATGAGATAGACTATATCGCCAAACGCGGCGTGGAGATAAGATATAACACGCCGATAAACACGAATTTCACTGTGGAAGATCTCAAAAAAGATGGCTACGCAGCGATCTTTATTGCTGCGGGCGCTCAGAGAAGCCAGCGCATAGGCATACCTGGCGAGCTGGAGGATGTAGAGGATTTCTACTACGGGCTGAGGTTCCTGCGCGATGTCAAGGTGGGCAAACAAGTAAGGGTAGGTCGCCGCGTAGCCGTTATCGGAGGCGGGAATGTGGCGCTTGATGCTGCCCGCACTGCCCTTCGCCTGGGCGCTGAGGAGGTGAACATCTACTACAGACGCTCTCGAAGCGAAATGCCGGTGACTGAGGTAGAGTATGATGAAGCAGTAGCAGAGGGCATAAAGGTCAACTTTCTGGTCAGCCCTACCCGCATCGTCAGTAGCAAGTGGAGAGCAACAGGGCTGCAATGTATTCTTATGAGTCTGGGCGAGCCCGATAGTCATGGGCGTCGGCGGCCGGTGCCTATCTCAGGCTCTGATTTCTTTGTCGAGGCTGACACTGTCATCGCCGCCGTAGGGCAAGCCCCCGACCTTTCGTTCTTGCCTCCCGACAGCGCTCTGGAACGCACCAGATGGGAAACACTGGCCGTCGACAGCAACAAGCTGGCCACTTCTGTTCAGGGCATCTTCGCCGGCGGTGACTTCGTGACTGGCCCTGGCATGGTCATAGACGCCATCGCTACCGGGAGGAGAGCAGCAATAGCAATAGACAAGTATCTCAGAAACGACACTTCAAGGGTGGAGATATACGATCTGAAGCAAAGGGGCAACGGTGAAAAGCCCGCTTCAGGACCAGATGAAAGCTGGGAGACACAACGCAGGCTAGAAATGCCAAAACTCCCAGCTGGGGAGAGGAAACGCTGCTTCGAAGAGATAGAGCGAGGCTTCGCAGAGGAGAAGGCAAGGCTTGAAGCAAAGCGTTGTTTAAGGTGCGACCTGGAAGGGTAGCACTCAGCCGTCAGATATCAGCTTTCAGCACCGGGAGGTGAAGTATGAAATCCATTACCAAACAAAAGTCTCTAGAGGAGATCAAACAGCAACTTGACGGATTGGAGAGGGCTTACATCATTGGCTGTGGCACTTGCGCTACCATGACCAGGACAGGCGGCAGAGACGAGGTTCTGGCTATGAAGGAGCGCCTGCAAGGTCTGGGCAAGATGGTAACAGGGTGGACAGTCATACCCACCGCCTGCGATGGTATGACAGAGGCATCCTTGAAGGAAAACAACAGCGTCATTCGAAGCGCGAGCTGCGTCCTGGTGATGTCCTGTGCATTGGGGGTACAGAGGGTGGGCTCGTACATCGACAAGCCGGTCATCCCGGCTCTGGATACCCTCTTCATTGCTGTTGAGGATAGCCCCGGCTATTTCCACGAGGTCTGTGACCAATGCGGCCACTGTGTCCTGGGCTATACCGCTGGCATCTGCCCCATCACGGCATGTCACAAGGGCTTGCTGAACGGGCCCTGTGGCGGCACTAACAACGGCAAGTGTGAGGTCGATAAGGAAAAGGATTGCGCCTGGACGCTTATCTACCAACGCCTTAAAGAGCAAAACAGGCTCGACATCATGAGAAAGTATCAGCCTCCTAGGAACTCTCAAGCAGTGCCTAGGCCGCGGATAGTCAGAATCTCGTGAGGAGGGGGAGGGAATGGCAAAGAGCTTTAGAGAAACCCTCAAATCAGGCAAGTTCACAGTGACAAGCGAGATAGGACCGCCCAAGGGCACCAATATCGAGAAGATGTGCCACTATATAGACATGCTCAAGGACAAGGTGGACGCTATCAACGTCACCGACCACCAGAGCTCAGTGATGCGTTTCCCCTCACTTGGCGGCTGTCTTCACATAAAAGAGCAGGGTGGCGAGCCCATACTTCAGATGACCTGCCGCGACCGCAACAGGATGGCGCTTCAAGCTGATCTGCTGCTGGCATACACCAGGGGCATAAGGAATGTACTCTGCCTTACAGGTGACGCCGTTCCCGTCGGAGACAACAAGGAGGCTAAGGGTGTCTTCGAGTTCGACTCGGTCCAACTCATAAGGGGGATACGGCAGATGGAATCAGGCAAGGATATGGGAGGGAACGACCTCGATGGTGCAGTGGAGTTCTGTGCCGGTGCGATAGTCACCCCTGAGGCGAAACCCATCGAACCCCAGCTAATCAAGTTCGAAAAGAAGGTTGAGGCCGGAGCGGAGTTCATCCAGACCCAGGCTATCTACGACTTGGATAACTTCAGCAAGTTCATGGATTATGCCCATCAATTCCACGTCAAGATATTAGCAGGGATAGTCCTGCTCACATCAGCTAAGATGGCGAAGTATATGAACGAGAATGTGCCGGGTATATTCGTGCCCCAGAACCTCATTGATGAGCTGGCCAGTGCACCCAAAGGTCAAGCGCTAAGCAAAGGCATAGAGATCGCAGGCCGCATGATTAAAACAATTAAAGAGAAGTCTATCTGCGATGGAGTGCACATCATGGCTATTGGCAAGGAAGAGGTCGTGCCCAATATACTGGCAGCCGCTGGATTAAACGGTCACGCGTAATATAAAAGTTGTTTGCCTTCGCTCATCTGGGGCTTGTTCCTAAAAGGAGTCTTTTGGGAGAGCCTGATTTTCCGCTTACAAATCCTAAAGGCATCATCTCCATTTTGGAGCGCTGCGCGGGCGAAGTGACACCATTGAA
>Ga0315279_10010200_pt1 | contig 11071 bp, 9 predicted proteins | sample YL17G06_20_MG_FD_203694 | JGI IMG/M metagenome (GOLD analysis project Ga0315279, IMG submission 203694) | Sediment microbial communities from Yellowstone Lake, YNP, Wyoming, USA - YL17G06_20 | ecosystem: Environmental > Aquatic > Freshwater > Lake > Sediment | place: USA: Wyoming | collected...
CGAGGTGCAGGCCGAGCCGCTGGACACGCACACGTCGTTGATGCCCATCAGCAGCGCCTCTCCCTCCACATAACCGAAGCTGATGTTCATGTTCCCGGGCAGGCGCCGGGTTGGGTGGCCGTTGACGCACACCTCGTCCAGCCGGGCGAAAATGCCTTCGCGCAGCCGCTCGCGCAGCGCGGTGAGGCGGCGCGACTCCTCGGGCAACTCCTGCGGGGCCAGTTCGCAAGCCTGCCCCAGCCCCACGATGCCCGGTACGTTCAGCGTTCCAGAGCGCATGCCGCGCTCGTGGCCGCCGCCGTCCACGAGCGGCGCCAGTTGGACGCGGCGGCCGCGCGCCCGCACGTACAGCGCCCCCACCCCCTTCGGCCCGTACATCTTGTGCGCGCTGAGCGAGGCCAGATCGACGTTCATGGCCTCCACGTCGAACGGAATCTTGCCCACCGCCTGCACGGCATCGGTGTGGAACAGCACGCCCTTTTCCCGGCACACCCGGCCTATCTCGGCGATGGGGTGGAGCACGCCGATCTCGTTATTGGCGGCCATCAGCGAGACCAGGATGGTCTTGTCGTCGATGGCCTTCCGGACCTGCTCGGGATGGACCAGGCCGTCGCCGTCCACGGGAAGATAGGTAACGCGGAATCCCTCTTTCTGCAGGCGCTTGCAACTGTCGAGCACGGCTTTGTGCTCGGTGGCGCAGGTGATGATGTGGTCGCCCCGCTCGCGCCCGGCCCAGGCCGCGCCTTTGATGGCCAGGTTATCGCTCTCGGTTGCCCCGGAGGTGAAGACGATTTCCTTGGCCTCGGCATTGATCGCGGCACCCACCTGCCCGCGTGCCTGCTCGACCGCCTGCTCGGCCTCCCATCCGAAGCAGTGACTGCGGCTGGCGGCGTTGCCGAACTTCTCCGTGAAATAGGGCCGCATGGCCTCGAACACGCGCGGATCGACCGGCGTGGTGGCGTGATTGTCCATGTAGATCGGCAACCTGACAGACATGGCGTGGTTCCCCTAATCGTGACGCTTCGGATACCAGCGGATACCGGCATACGCACCCGGCAAGGTGGCCCGAACGTACTCTTCGCGCTTGGGCGAGGTTTTGAAGTGAAACGCCCTGGCTCCGAACAGCACTTCGAAATGTTTCACCCGGCAGGCGACAAGCGCCTCCGCATCCCAGACGGTGGGGAGGTGCGGGATAGCGAAGCCGGAAGCTCTCACCTCCACCCGAACGTGCTGCGAAAGGGCCTTCTCGATCCCCAGGCCGAAGGAGGGATAGATGAACCACTTGTTAATCGTCGCGAAGGTCTCGATGGTATTGCCCGAGCTGTCTTCGGTGGGCTTGAAGGGCGCATAGATGCTCGGTTGAAAAGAGATGAATTGCAGTTCCCACAGCGTCTTTAGCCGGAAGCTGGTTGCTCGCGCAGGACCTGGCCACGAAACGTAATCCAGCGAGATCTTGGCATTCTGCAGGGTGTAGCCCACGGACAGATAATCCCCGGTGCTGAAAGCCACACCGAAGAGATAGAGATCCTTGCTCGCCACCATATCGCCCTGGCCCTGGGTCCGGAAATAGGAAACCCGCAGCGTGTCGTCGTTCCCGGCGGGGAAACTCGCTACGCCGCCGAGCACTGATGTGTTCTTCCCCGGAAAATCCAGATCTGAGGACACGCCCTCCACTGCGGCCCGGCCCGTCCTCATGAGCGGGTGAGTGCGGCCAATCCAATAGAGCGGGGCGAACGAAAACTGGCCGTCGCTGGAGTCCGGCTGCCCGGCCGGCCTCACGCGCTTCTTTTCCGTCGCTTTCTCTTCCGCCGACGGCGCGGGTTTAGCTTCCGTTGGTTTCTGTTCCGTCGGCGGCGCGGGTTTGGCTTCCGTTGGTTTCTGTTCCGCTGGCTGCTGCGGCTGCGCATAGCTCCGCCATCCTTGAGACAGCAACAGCAGGCACAAACACAGTAAGACGTTCCGGCCGATAAAAGCCATGTACCCCCTCGGTGTCGGCGTTCCAGGGCAAAACTAGAGTCTACCTGCTAATACCCCTTTTTTCGCAAGAAGTTGCGTCGGGAGCACCGCTGAGGCGTGGGCCCGTCACTGGGTCTCACGAGCGCGGTCGGAGAACGCGCCACGAAGTTCTAGTGAGGGACCCTTGGACCTTCTGCTACTGCTGCCGGCGGCGCTCGGCGACGATGGCAACCCGCAGGTCACGGCCCATCCGCACGATGCGCGAGATCAGGTCGCGGCCGAAGAGGTCCGGCCACGTGCGCCGGCGCGGCCGGGCCACGTAAAGTTGCGTGATCCGGTTGCGGCGGGCGAAATCCAGCAGGGCGTGGACCGGGTCATCCGCTTCCAGCAGGCGGGTCTCAATGTGCAAGTTGCGCGCGAAGTTGAGGTACTGCTCGATGGCCTGCCGTTGCTGGGCCCCGAGATGGGTCAGGTCCGCAAGCCCGGAGACATGCACCGCGAAGCAATCCGCCCGCAGGAAATCGGCGATGCGGCGGCCGCGGCGGATCAGCATGGCGCTGGTCGGCTCGGCCGTGATGTAGATGAGCACCCGCTCCCGCTCCGTCTCGGCGCGGCTCGGAGCGCTTCCCGGCGCCCGCGGTTCCAGGGCCGGGCGCAAGGGGGCCTGGTGACGAACCTCGACTTCATGCGCCGTCTGGCGCAGGGCCAATTCCCGCAGGGCCACCAGCGATGATTCTTTGAAGAAGTTCTCCATGGCCCGTCGCGCCTTCTCCGTGGGGTAGACGACGCCCCGCCGCAGCCGGTTGAGCAAGGCCATGGGAGTCGCGTCCACCATCACCACTTCGTCGGCCTGCTCGATCACCCAATCGGGCAGCGTCTCCCGCACCAACACTCCCGTGATCCGGCGGACCTGGTCGTTCAGGCTCTCGATGTGCTGCACGTTCACCGTCGTCCACACGTCGATGCCGGCCTGAAGCAACTCCAGGACGTCTTCCCATCGCTTGGCATTGCGGGAGCCGGGCACATTGGTGTGCGCCAACTCGTCCACCAGGCACACCGTGGCGTTCCGGGCCAGGACCGCGTCGGCGTCCATCTCCTCGAACATGACGCCGCGGTATTCAATCTTGCGGCGCGGCGCCGCTTCCAGCCCCGCGGCCTCGGCAATGGTGTCGGCGCGGCCGTGCGGCTCGAAGTAGCCGATGACCACGTCCGCGCCCTGCCGCCGCAGTTCGTGCGCCTCCTCCAGCATGCGGAAGGTCTTGCCGACACCTGCCGCGTAGCCCAAGAAGACCTTGAGCCGCCCGCGCCGGGGTGTTCTTTCGCCATTCACCGATCTGTTTCCTTAAGCCGAAGGCGGAAGGCAGAAGGCAGAAGGCAGCAAGAAGCTGCGATTACCGCTGCGCTTTCTGCCTTCCGCTTTCCGCCTTCCGCCTTCATTTTCGGAGACCCCATTCCACAAACGGACCGCTATTGTGGAAACACGATCACGTCCATGCCTTCCGTCGAGCGGATCAGGCGATCGACGGGATCACCCCATAGCTTCTTCCACCAGCCTCGCTGGAGACTGTGGCCGACGAAGATCTGCGTGATGCCCTTGGTGCGCGCCAACTGCAGGATGGCGGCGATGGAATCTTTTGCCTCCAGGATCTCGACCTCCGCGCCGAACTGCCGGGCCATGGCCAGCTTGCGGTCCAGGGAAAGCCGGTCCTCGGCGGTCAGGTTCGGCTGCTGCACGTAGGTCACGAACAACTCGCCGTGGAAGCGATCGGCATTCCTCCGGCCGCTGGCGATCATGCGCGCGGCGTTGGAGCGGGGCGTGATGCAGACCATGATTCGTTCCTGGGCGCCCCAGGTCTCTTCTATGCCGTGGGCCTTCAGGCAACGTTCGAGTTGCTGGTCCACGACCTGGGCCGACAGCAGAAGGGCCAGCTCGCGCAGTCTCGACAGCCGGTTCTGTTGTTCGGCGTCGGCCGGCGCGGCCTCGCCGGCGGTTCGCTGCAGGCTTTCCTCGGCGGGCACATCGACAATCTCAATCTCGTCGGCCTGCTCCAGGAAGGCCTTGGGCACGGTTTGGCCGCGGCTCTTGCCGGTGATGGCCGCCACTTCATCCTGCACTTCCTCGATGTATTGAAGATTGATAGTGCCGATGACCGAGATCCCGGCAGAGAGGATTTGCGCGACATCCTGCCAGCGCTTGGCGTTGGGGCTGCCGGGGGGATTGTCGTAGGCCAGGCCGTCGATCAGCACGACCTGCGGCTTGCGCCCAAGAATGGCGCCAACATCGAGCGCCTCACCGCCGCCGACCTTGAGCGGTGGAACGATTTCGAGCCGCGCCAGCACCTCGGCCACCTCGGGGGGGTAGCGCGCCTGCATGATGCCGATGACCACATCTTCGCCCCGCTGGCGCCGGCGGCGCCCTTCGTCCAGCATCTGGAATGATTTGCCGACGCCCGCGGCGTAGCCCAGGAACACCTTGAGCCGGCCGCGGTGGGCCTGCTGCTCCTGTTCCTCCAGTTGCTTCAGGAGCAGGTCCGGATCGGCGCGCCGGTTCAGATCAATGGGCATACGCTGCCTTCATTATGCGATAGTCGGCGGAACCGGGGCTATAGCGCAGCCGCCTGCGCTTCTCAGCTCTCCAGCTTAAACCGGGCTGAAGCCAGAGCGTACAGCGGCCGCCAGACAAAACGGTTGAGGGTAACCACCATGGTCGCCATCACCAGCGTCGCCGCAAGCAACACGCGGAGGTTGCCGCTGTCTGGGTCGAGGTTCTTGAAACCCAGGGGCGCCCCGGTTATCCTGTAACCATGTTGAGAAGTCGCCAGCCACTTTCTGCTGACGACCTGCGGCGGCGGCTGCGCCCCTTTTGCGAAAGGCACCACATCCGCCGCTTGGAGGTTTTCGGCTCGGCCGCGCGCGGCGGAACCCCTTCGGACAGTGATGTGGACCTGTTGGTGACCCTCGACGAGGCAACGGCGGTTTCCACCGGCGAGCTGCTCGAAATGGCGGGCGAGGCGGAGGAATTGGTCGGCAGACGCGTGGATTTCGTTCTGCGCCACTCCCTGGAGAAGTCACCCAACCGCTTCGCCCGCGAGCACATTCTGTCCACCGCCGTCTGTGTGTATGGAAGCTGACCAACTTGGACGGCTGCACGATATTCTGGAAGCGGCGCGGCTGATTGCCGCATACGTCAAAGGCACGACCGGCATGGATTTCCGCGCCGACAGCCAAAAGCAAGACGCCGTGATTCGGCGCATCGAAGTCATCGGCGAGGCGGCGGCGCATCTGACCGATGAGACCCGCGCCGCCATTCCGGAACTTCCTTTCCGAAAGATGCGCGGTATGCGCAACATTGTGGCGCATGACTACGCCAACGTGGATCTGCAGACTGTCTGGGAGGTCGCCACCGTGCATGTGCCGGAGATCTGTGCCGTGCTGGAGACGTTTTTCGCCCACCAGAAATGATTGGATCGCCGGTCGCACGCGGGCCGCGGTTGAGCGCGCGGTCGCTAGGCCGACCGCACCCGTACGTCACTCCCAACCTTGGAGGTGAACATGTCCGGCCTTCGTCGCCCGTGCAGTCTCTGCTTACTGGCCGCTCTGCTTTCGGCGGGGTACGCCGCGGCTCAGCAGGCGGCGACCAAGCCGCTCGTGCCCAGGCAAGCCAGCTACGCGCAGGTGTGCGGGCTCCGCATGTATTACCGCCTGTACGGCCACGGTCGCCCGCTGCTGCTGCTCCATGGCGGAGGGATGACGACGGAGGAGTCCTTCGCCGGGCAGCCTGCCTACTTCGCCAGCAGCCGGATGATCGTTGCGCCCGAACAGATGGGCCATGGCCGCACTCGCGACATCGATGGTCCTCTCGATTACGTCGCCATGGCCGAGCAGACGGCAGAGCTGCTGGGCCAGTTGCACATCAGCGGCGCGGATGTGCTGGGCTGGAGTGACGGCGGCATTGTGGGTCTTTTATTGGCGGTGCGGCATCCGGATCTCGTAGGGCGCCTCGCCGTGAGCGGGGCGAGTACTCGACCGGTGCGAGACGCCCTTACGTCCCAGGCTCTGGCCGAGCTGGAGGCCTGGAAGCCACAGGAAAACCGCGAGGGCCAAGCGCGGTACGCACGCCTTTTCGCGGATTCCGCACGCCACCATCCGGTGTTCATCGGGAAACTGAAGGACATGTGGTTCCATCAGCCCACCGAGCGGGAGCTTGGGACGGCGGCGTTGGCGAAGATCACGGCGCCGACACTCGTGATCGCTGGCGATCAGGATGCAATTCGGCTGGAGCACACCCTTGATCTCTACCACGCCATCCCGAAGGCGCAACTCCTGATCGTTCCAGGTACAGGCCACGATACGGTGGTAAAGCGGGCTGCGTGGCTCAACCCGATCCTGCAGACGTTCTTTGATGAACCCCGGCCCTAACGGCGGCATGGACCTTGGGGTTGGTGACAGAGCGGACCCACCACTGACCGCAGTTAGCGCTTCACAGGGTAGCGTTCGTCCAGCGCCAGGTTCAGCAGCAGGACGTTGACGCGCGGTTCGCCCAGGAATCCAAGGTCGCGGCGCTCGACATGGGCCACCACCAGCGCGCGCACCTGCTCCACGGGGATGCCTCGGGCCTTGGCCACGCGCGCCGCCTGGGCTTCGGCGGCCGCCGGGCTGATGTGCGGATCCAGGCCGCTCGCGGATGTCGTAAGCATATCGGCGGGAATCGGCCCGGTGTAATCCGGGTTTTCCTTGCGGAACGCCGCCGCCGCCTCCTGCACGTGCGCGATCAGCCTGGCGTTCGTTGGGCCGAGGTTCGAGCCGGCGGAGTTGGCGGCGTCATAGCCGTCGCCGGCCGCCGAGGGGCGCGGATGGAAATACTCAGGCCGGGTGAAATTCTGCCCGATGAGACTGGAACCAACCACCCGGCCGTTGTGAACGACCAGGCTGCCGCCGGCCTGCCGGGGGAAGAGCATTCTGGCGAGTCCCGTCACGATGCCGGGATAAACGAAGCCGGTCAGCACTGTGAACAGAACCATGAAGCGAAACGCGGGCAGCAATTGCGACAGCATCGGTCTCTCCTACCCAAGGTGCAGAATGCCCAGAAGGCGATCCAGCAGCCATATTCCGGGGAAGGGCGCCATGATCCCGCCCAGACCGTAAATCAGCAGGTTGCGGCGCAACATGCCGGCGGCGTCTTGCGGCTTGTACCGGACGCCGCGCAGGGCCAGCGGCACTAGGGCGATGATGATCAGGGCGTTGAAAATCACGGCCGACAGCACGGCGCTTTGAGGAGTCCGCAGGCCCATGATGTTCAGCCGGCCCAGCGACGGATAGGTGGCCATGAACAGGGCGGGAATGATGGCGAAGTACTTGGCGACATCGTTGGCGATGGAAAACGTGGTCAGGGCCCCGCGGGTGATCAGCAACTGCTTGCCGATGGCCACGATCTCGATCAGCTTGGTGGGGTTGCTGTCCAGGTCCACCATGTTGCCGGCTTCCTTGGCGGCCATGGTGCCGCTGTTCATGGCCACGCCGACATCGGCCTGCGCCAGCGCGGGCGCGTCGTTTGTTCCGTCGCCCGCCATGGCGATCAAGCGCCCGCCGGCCTGCTCCTTGCGGATGTACTCCAGCTTTTCCTTTGGTGTTGCCTGCGCCAGGAAGTCATCCACGCCGGCCTCTTCGGAGATGGCCGCGGCGGTCAACGGGTTGTCGCCGGTGACCATGACGCTGCGAATGCCCATCTTCCGCAATTGCGCCAGGCGGTCGCGGATGCCGCCTTTCACGATGTCTTTCAGATAAACGACACCCAGGGCGCGGGCGCCGTCGGCCACCGCCATCGGCGTCCCTCCGCCGCGCGAGATGCGGTCGGAAACCTCGGTGAACTCCGCCGGCACGCTGCCTCCGTTCTCGGCGACGAAAGTCTTGATGGCGTCGGTGGCGCCTTTGCGAAGGCGCCGGCCGTCCAGGTCCACTCCGCTCATGCGGGTGTAGGCGGAAAAGGGGATGAAGCGGGCGTTGGCATCGCTCACCTCGCGGCCCCGCAGGTTGTATTTCTCCTTGGCCAGCACGACGATGGAACGGCCTTCGGGTGTTTCATCGGCCAGGCTGGAAAGCTGCGCCGCGTCGGCCAGTTCCCGCGCCGACACTCCGTTCACCGCAACGAACTCGACCGCCTGGCGGTTGCCCAGCGTGATCGTTCCTGTCTTGTCCAGCAGCAGGGTGTTCACGTCCCCGGCCGCTTCCACCGCTTTCCCGCTCATGGCCAGGACATTGTGCTGAAGCAACCGGTCCATGCCGGCGATTCCAATGGCGGACAACAGCCCGCCGATGGTGGTGGGGATCAGGCAGACCAGCAGCGACACCAGCACGGGAACGCTGGGCACCCTTCCTGCCCGGGCGGAAGCCACGCTATAGGCCGAAAACGGCAGCAGGCTGACGCAGACCAGCAGGAAGATCAGAGTCAGCCCGGCGATCAGGATATTCAGCGCGATCTCGTTGGGCGTCTTCTGCCGCTCCGCGCCTTCCACCAGCGCGATCATGCGGTCCAGGAACGTTTCCCCGGGATTGGCGGTGATGCGCACGCGAATCCAGTCCGACAGCACGTGCGTGCCGCCGGTGACCGCGCTGCGGTCGCCGCCCGATTCGCGGATGACGGGCGCGCTTTCGCCGGTGATCACCGATTCATCGACGGTGGCGATGCCTTCGATCACTTCGCCATCGCCCGGAATGCTGTCCCCGGCATCGCACAACACCAGGTCGCCGGCCCGAAGCCGCGACGCCGGAATCTCTTCAATCCTGCCGCCGGGCCGCACCAGCTTGGCCAGGACGTCGGTCTTTGTCTTCCTGAGCGCGTCGGCCTGCGCCTTGCCGCGGGCCTCGGCGATCGCTTCCGCGAAGTTCGCGAACAAAACCGTGAACCACAGCCAAACGGCAATCTGCAGCTCGAATGCGGTGCCGGGCTGAGAGATCAGCCAGTCGCGGACCAGGAATACGCTGCTGAGAAGCGCGCCGACCTCGACGACCAATATCACCGGGTTTTTGTAAAGCGTCAGAGGGTTGAGCTTGCGGAAGGAATCGGCCGCCGCCCTTCGGACCAGCCTGGAGCCGGCGATCTGCCGGCGCCAGCGGGACTTCGAGGTAACCAGCGCCGTATAGTCCTGCTTCGGCGCCTGCTTCGCTTGCGGCGGCGGTTCAGCGGTCAGAACAGGCATAGCATCGCTCCGACGATCGGTTGAAAGAACAGGGCCGAAAAGCGCCTGCCTTCGTGCATCAGGAAGTGCTCGACGATGGCTCCCAGCGAAAGAGCGGGGAAGAAGGTGAGCGCGCCGACGATGACCACGGTGCCCACCAGCAGGGCCACGAACAACGGGCCGTGCGTGGGCAGGGTCCCGCTGCCGGCCGGTATTCGTTTCTTTGCGGCCAGGCTTCCGGCGATGGCCAGCAAGGGAATGATGTAGAAAAAGCGGCCGATCAGCATGGCCAAGCCGATGGTCAGGTTGTACCAGGGCGTGTTGGCATTGATCCCGGCGAAGGCGCTGCCGTTGTTCCCGGTGCCGCTGGTGTAGGCGTACAGGATCTCGGAAAAGCCGTGCGGCCCGCCGTTGGCCACGTTGGCCGCCGCCGCGCCCGGCGGATTCCAATATCCGCTGGGATGGAACGAGATCAGGGCACTGGTTCCGGCCAGCAGCAGAATCGCACCCGAGGTGGCGATGAAGGCCAGCATCGCCATCTTCACTTCCTTCTTCTCGATCTTCTTGCCGATGTATTCAGGGGTGCGGCCGACCATCAATCCGGCGATGAACACCGCCAGGATGGCGTACATGAGCATGCCGTACAGGCCGGAGCCAACCCCTCCGAAGATGACCTCGCCGGTCATGATGTTGAACAGCGGCACCAGGCCGCCCAGCGGCGTCAGGCTGTCGTGCATGGTGTTGACGGCGCCGCAACTGGCGTCGGTGGTGACCGTGGCGAACAAGGCCGAGGAGGCGATGCCGAATCGCACTTCCTTGCCTTCCATGTTGCCGCCCGGTTGCGCGGCGGCCGGCTGCGTCTCGATGCCGGCGCGCGCCAGCATCGGGTTCCCGGCCTGTTCAAAGTGATACAGGACCAGCACGCCCGCCAAAAACAGCACGCTCATGGCCGCAAAAATCGCCCAGCCCTGCCGCCGGTCGCCGACCATCTGGCCAAAGGTGTACGCCAGTCCGGCGGGAATCAGGAAGATCGCCAACATCTCGAGGAAGTTGGTCAGCGGCGTCGGGTTCTCATAGGGGTGGGAGGAATTGGCGTTCAGGAACCCCCCGCCGTTGGTCCCCAGTTCCTTGATCGCTTCCTGCGAGGCGATGGGGCCTTGGGCGATCACCTGGCGTCCGCCTTCCAGCGTGGTGGCGTTGGTGTAGGCGCGGAAGTTCTGCACCACGCCCTGGCTGCAGAGCGCCAGCGCCAGTAGTAGCGAGAGCGGCAAAAAGAGGTAGACCACGGCGCGCGTCAGGTCCACCCAGAAGTTCCCGATGGTCTTCGCCTGCCGGCGCGCGAATCCCCGGATGACGGCGATAGCCACCGCCACTCCCACGGCCGCGGAGGCGAAGTTCTGAACCGCCAGGGCCGCCATCTGCGCGAAGTAGCTGAGCGTCGTTTCGCCGCTGTAGGCCTGCCAGTTCGTATTGGTCACGAAGCTGACCGCGGTGTTGAAAGCCAGGTCGGGTGTCACCGTGGTGGCGCCCGCCGGAGCGCCGCGCGTTCCAAAGTGCATGGGGTTCAACGGCAAAAAGCCCTGCAGCCGCTGGATCAAGTACGTCAGCACGAAACAAAGAAGGCTGAAGGCCAACAGAGCGCCGGTGTAGGCCGTCCAGTGTTGCTCGTCTTCCTCGTTGATCCCGCCAAGACGGTAAATGAGCTTTTCCAGCGGGCCAAGGACCGGGTGCAGAAAGGTTTTCTGTCCTTGGAACAGCCGCGCCATGAACAGTCCGAGCGGCTTGGTTGCGGCAAGGACCACCAGAAAGTAGAGGCTCCTCTCCCAAAAGTGTGACTACGTTCCTGCAGGCAGCGGAAGCTGCGCGCAGCAATGATAAATAGCCGCAATGAAGTTGCGGGGATGCCGAAAGCCAAAGGAGCGATGGCTAACGAGCTTGAT
>Ga0315279_10010203_pt1 | contig 11070 bp, 9 predicted proteins | sample YL17G06_20_MG_FD_203694 | JGI IMG/M metagenome (GOLD analysis project Ga0315279, IMG submission 203694) | Sediment microbial communities from Yellowstone Lake, YNP, Wyoming, USA - YL17G06_20 | ecosystem: Environmental > Aquatic > Freshwater > Lake > Sediment | place: USA: Wyoming | collected...
TGGACCTCCAGAAAAGGAATGTCGAAAGAGGCGGCGATGAGAGTGTATATTGAGGTCGCTAAAAGGCTAGAAAATGCCCAAAAATAAAGCCAGCGAATTCATTTCTTGAAACTTATTTGAAGGGGTGGTTAACTGTTTTATAAAACTTGGACATTCTTCCCCCTTTAAATAGATATCCCACCGAAACTCAGGATATTATGCCTCTTTAAATAGATTTTTTGCAGAGTTTGCAGATCTGCATGATAAACCCGCATTTATGACATTTGACCGAACCTTTTACACCCGCATCTGGATCAGCGGGGTCTATCCAATTTTTGCACTCTGGAACCTGACCCAGAAGGTCAGGTTCAGGTAAATCATCCGCTTCACTCCTTATAATTAATTTAAATAATTTGAGAATGCCTAATAAAAATTGCTATTTAATCCAAACTTTGATTGAATAGGTTTATTTTGATTGAGAAGTCTTTTTTAATAATTTATTTAATCTTTCCCTACTTTTCCCTAGGTTGCGTTTCCCAGATTGACGAAGTAGAACGGAAGCGGCATCTTCTATAATATTCAGCCTTGGATTATTATATTTAAAGGTTGTAGCAAATTTGGGACTTTTGAATTTAAAATAGAGATCCTTCTTAACAATTCTAAATCCAATTAAAGATTTTGCTGGGTTGAATCTATTTTTTAAATGCCACCAAGAGATTAAAGTGAAAATCACATAAAATATTGATGTCAGGATTAAAAACGTCAATAAAGCTGTTGTTGAATGTCTTAGTGCCATCCTTATATTTACGGGTACAAAAAGGATGCTAAAAAGGAGACCGATTATGATCATCCTCTGGATATAGTTTTTTCGCTGTCCCAATTCACAATTTTTACACAAGAAAGCAGAAACATCGAGATCAAAGATAGCAACCCTTTCTATGGACATCATACTAGAATACTGCCCCTCAATCACTTTTTTCTTGTGAACATGGAATTTGTATGATTGGAAATCTTTTGGGAATGGGTATCCACATCCCATGCAGATTTGGGGCCATATAATCCTTTGCTGATGGGGTTGCGGAGGAGAAAATAGATCATTCCACATACTGAAACTCCCTGCACCTAAAATCTCCAAAGCAAATCGGTTATATTTTCGTATAGGTCAATTTGAGAATAAAAATCTTTACTAATATTTTTGAGTAAAAAAAGAGTTAAAAAAGAAGAAAAAGATTTTTTGAATTTAACTATATTTCTACCAAGGGGAAACCGTAGGCAATCGCTTTCGACCTCTGGCTGGCGCTTGGGACAGAGGTGGTCGAGGAGGCGGCTAGCCACGGTGATAGTATCAGCGATTTCGAGTTACAGTCGCTCGGTCTCGTAGAGAAATGCCAGCAGCTGCTCCAGGGCGGTCGTGACCTTCACCGCCTTGGCGTAGCCCGTGTTCCGTCCAATGATGATGAGGAATCTGTAAGGGGGGGTACTTCTGCACCCAGACCTTGAGCGATTCGGGGAAAATCTCCAGCGTGTGCCCCGCGAACAGGACGTGCCAATAGAATCGGGTCGGTCTGCCGTGCGCCATGGTCTCATCTTCCCAAGTTCTCGCTCTCGGGAAACAACTGTTCCATAGTTTGGATTCAAGTAGCAACCTAGTTTGGAGTCAAGTAGCAACCTAGTTTGGAGTCAAAGTGATAGAGGGTAATGTAGTTGGACTAAGAAGAGGGTGAATGGAAAGACAGAAATAAATAAGGAGGCAATTCGCAATAGGAAAACCTTTGTGGATAAGAAATTTAGTAAGAAGGATGAAAAGAAATATCAGGTGGATGCGGATCTCAATGCAGCCCGCAACATCCTCACTGCAAAATCTGCGAGGCGATTCGCCAGAACTTCCGCTCCGCTATAGCGCGAGCGTGGGGTGCCCGTTCACCACCCAATGAGTTAAGTTGGCAGACTGTCCAAGTTTGTCCAGCTTTGTAGGAACGGTATTATTAAACTTGTTTTTATTCAGATTCTGATGCCTTTAACATTATAATGAGATCGCCTTTTGTTAATTTAGGCAAAATTTCCTTTCCTTGGATGATTCTACCGATGACATTGATCGGTTCTGCCGCAACCGGATTTTTTCCTCGAGAGAGAGGGGTTTTTCCGAAAAAGAGGCAAATGGCAGGGTCCCGCACCCAGTACGCGACATCCCAAATCTGTAGGTCCGTCTTGGCATTTTCAAAATCAATTTTTTCTTTTAAGGAATCAGGGAGGAAGAAGAACACTTCCTCGCCCCAGACCCAAAGTGGGACATTATACTTCATGGGGAGAAAATTAAGAAGGATTTCCACGGTTTTAGGGCTATCCCGCTTAAGCTCTGCAATTATTTCTCCAAGAGCCGTAATAAATTTTATTTTTCCCATGTAATAAGAACTCAGATGTTTTTAAAAAAAAATAGGTGGAGTGATGGTTTTAATCACGTCGCCAGATGGTCGTCATACCCATTCCGCCACCACCACAAAGTGTGGCGAGTCCTAAATGCAAGTCCCGCCGCTTCATTTCGTGTATGAGTGTGACTACAATGCGCGCTCCAGTACAGCCGACAGGGTGCCCGAGCCCAACTCCGCTGCCATTCACATTGGCAATATCTCGACTCCATCCAACTCCTATCTCGGCTGCAAGATAGGTTGCTGCAAAGGCCTCATTGCATTCAACCAACTCGATATCCTGCAAATTCAGATTTGCTCGTTCAAGAGCCTTTTTAGTGGCTGGGATTGGACCTTCGCCCATATACTTTGGATCTACGCCAGCAATTCCAAAATCTGCTAGTGTGGCCAAAGCGGTTAATCCAAGGCTTTCTGCATGCTCCTTACTCATCAAAATGAGCGCGGCAGCTCCATCATTTATACCCGAGGCATTGCCTGCAGTGACTTTCCCATCTTTCTTGAAGGCGGGAGGTAATGCCGATAAGATTTCCATTGTCATGCCCGGTCGGAACTGTTCATCCTTATCGAAAATTAAAGGCGGCTTTTTGTATTGAGGCACCTCAATCGGTGTAATTTCTTCTGTAAAGGTCCCGTTCTGTGTTGCGGCTTCGGCATTATTATGCGAACGGCAGGCAACTTCATCGATCGCTTCACGCGAGAGTTCCCATTTCTCAGCTATAAGTTCTGCTGTGAGACCCATGATAATATCGGCCCCAGCATGTAAACCTTGATACAAGGAATCGACAAAGGTGTGGTTGCTATTTGTATACCCACGCCCACCGCCAACGCCCCAACGCGCGTCAAAGGAGACGATAGGAGTATTGCTCATCGATTCGACGCCCCCTGCAAGGACGGTGTCAGTGTATCCGCTCTTAATGAGATTTGCTCCTGACACAATCGCTTCCATACCACTGTTACAGACCCGTTGGATGGTTACAGCGGGTGTTTCTTGAGGAATACCGGCTTTCAACATGGCCACGCGCGCGACATTTAATTCGTCGCAACGTTCCAAACAACACCCAAATCGCACATCGCCGATGGTTGCTGGGTCAATTCCAGCACGTTTAACGGCTTCTTTCATTACGTGGGCTGCAATTTGACTTCCTATTAAAGTCTTTAAGGATCCACCAAACTTCCCAATCGCTGATCTGCACGCACTTACAATAACAACTTCTGTCATATTAAAACTTCCTTCATCATAATTTCCGTATTCACAAAATCCAAAAGACATAAAATACTTGTTGAGTGAGTTAATCAACCCTTAGCGGAAAATCCAAAAGTGAATGATCACCTTGAAGCGAGGAAAATCGCGGAATAAATCTATTAATGGAGAGTATTGACTTGAGCAATTCCTATGAAGCAAGGAAAATCGTGGAACAAATTGTCACACAAGCAGAATCATGTTTTAGAGCTGGGCGATATCAGGATTCAGTGAAGATCCTGTGTGAAATTCTGAATTACCCTCAAGATTGTGTGGAGATGGAGAAGTATCGGGAGACATATGAATTGCTAGTCAAAATTATTAAGGATTCAAAAGGTGGTGTGGCATTGGATATATTACCGCTCGTAATTGCGGGGCGTCTCATTGAGGATCCCTTAGTTGATATGAATTTAGGGTTAGCTGTGAGTGAATTAGAAAAATGTAAAGTGGCTGCTGATCCTAATTTGTTCCGCAATTGTCGAGACCAAATTGTGCAATGGCTCATTGACAATACAGGGGAGTTTGCGCGCGTAAAGTTAGATGACCTCGCAAAATACCTTAATATTCCTTTGAATCTGGTAGAGCGGATAATAAGTGATGCGATTTTTGATGGTTACATAATTGGGAAATTAGATCTCGAGAAGCAAGAATTAGTGGTTATGCCTTACGAACAGGAAAAGCGGGCATTGAAATGCATAATCTGTTATCAAGATGTTGATTTTGATGCACCAGATCTGGTTCGATGTAAATATTGCGGGACTGTGGCACATCATGACCATATTGTACAATGGGTTGCAGTCGCTGGGAAAAAATGTCCCCGCTGCATGTCGGAGCTGGAATTGGAGTAAAAATTTTTACAATTTCGCCTATTATAAAAGGTCAGGGGGTCGACGATTGCCAACAACAATCAGAGGGGGCTCTTGTAGGCATTCTTCTTCGCGAATATTTAGGATCTGTTCCCCAATTTCGGATAAGGCATAAACGGGAATAGTTGATCCAAAGACTTTTCGAGCCCTTGAAGTAAAATAGTCTCGCATGATTTTTGAAGCACATGCATGGGCCATATCTGCGTTTTCTATGAATTTTACAAATTCTGGAGGGATTCCAGTGGTATGCACCACGAATATAATTATTTGGACCCCATGGGTTTCTTCCAGTGCCCGAAGCTCTTCAATGACTGGGGCTTGCGGAGCTACTACAATAGCACCAATTTTTTGAAACCCTTGTGTGATAGCTAACTTGACACCGGCGAAGACATCCATTTTTGCAGTAATAGGGTCAAGAACGATAGCACCCAATTCCTGAAGACGGGTTATTACCTCAGGTATCGGAGTGGTTTCTATTAAAGCATTCATTGGGCCACCAATCCCTTGTATCACTTCAGGAATCGCGGAAACCACCGTACCTGCTCCATCACAGGCAATAACAACCGCATCTACCAGTCCATGTTGCATTGCAGACATGAAGGATTCACTACATCCGTAGCCTATGCCCCTTATTTTAGCGTAAATCAGTCGTTTTTTGGTACAAAGCCCGAAATCGCGAATTTTCCATTGTGTGTGTTTTGTAATAGATTCTACGGAATGATCCTTTCTCCCAATCCATGCCTCGTGAATTGGGCAATACTTGACCAGCGGTTCCGAAATAGAAATAATTTTGCCTTCGGAAATTACAATCATTCCCTTTCCGATTTCCCAGACATGTCGGTCCTTTCTTTTTTCGGGCATGCTTATTTTTCTTCCAATATCCTTCTTAATTCTAAATATTCTTCTTTGGAAATTTCACCCTTTACTAACCTGATCTTCAAAATCTCGAGAATTTCATCGTTGCTATCAAGAGAAACTTGGGGCTTGATTTCACCCTCCTTAATTATTTTTCTCTCTTTTATTATTTTTGCTTCTTTAATTATATGTCCTTCTTTGAGTATATTTTCTTCTTTACCTACATTTCCCTCTTTAACCATTTTTTCTTGGCAGTCAATGGCTTTTTGATACATTCCCATTTCATTATAAATATCTTCTAACTCTTTCAAAGCGGGCTTAAAATTCGGATCGATTTGAAGTGCCTTCTGATAGCATTCTATGGCTTTATCGAAATCCGCCAGCTCCGAATAATAGAGATCGCCAAGTATTTTCCACGCCTCTTTGAAATATGGGTCCAGCTCTAAAACAACTTTCTCATAACACTCGATGGCGCGATAAAAATCGCCAAGATTACCGTAAGCATTACCCATATTTACCAATGCAAATTTATAGGTTGGGTCTAGCTTCAGCGCTTCCTCATAAAATTTTATAGCCTTTTCATCCTCGCCCAATTTTACGTAAGCATTTCCCATATTATTCCAAGCGAATTTATAAGACGGATCAATTTGAACTGTTTTTTCGTAGCAATCTATAGCCTTTTGATAATCACCAAAGTCATCGTAAATAGTGCCTAAATTATTCCAGGCTATCTTAAACTGGGGATCCAATTGCAGAGCGCGCTCATAACAATCAATGGCAGCATTAAAATCGCCTAATTCAGTATAGGCGAGCCCTACTGAATTCCAAGCGTCAACAGAATCAGGTTCAATTTCAGTAATCTTTTTACAAGTATTCAACATTTCCTCAAAGTTGCGCATTTCCCCATAAGTCAATCCGAGGAGATTCCAGGCTAGGACGTATTTAGGATCAATTTCAATTGCTTTAGTGAAGCACTCAATTGCTTTTTGATAAGCTTTCAGTCCTTTATACGAGACACCCATGTCATACCATGCAACTTTATCCTGTGCATCAATATTAAGCGCTTTTTCGCTACATTCAATAGCACTAGCAAAATCACCGATATTTCGGTAGGTGATGCCCATGCTATTCCAAGCAAGTGAATACAGGGGGTCAATTTCAACCGCTTTTTTAAAACAATTGACCGATTTTTCAAATTCTTTAATCATTCCATATCCAATGCCCAAATTTAGCCAAGCTTCCTTCAATGAAGGGTCTAATTCCACCGCTTTGGTGAAATATTCGATTGCTTGTTGAAAGTCATTTTCTTCAAAACATTCCTGCGCTTTCTTCAAGCACTCTTTGATTTCTTCTGCGGGCATTGACACACTTTCGTCTAAATGGTTATTCCCGAAATTTTGTTGTTATTTTTAGGCACCTTTTTCAATATTAATTATTCGATTGAATATAGAAAAAAAGAAAAACAGGGTACTTATTTTTATTTAAAGTAGGGCATCACTTTTTCAGCAAATTCCTTCATCGAATTGTAGTAATCGCCAACAAATTCTAAAATAAAATGCTGTGCGCCAGCTTGAACGAATTTATTTATTTGTTCGATTACTTCAGATGGTGTACCTGCCAAAACAATACTATCAATGATGTTTTCAGGTATATTTTTGCTAATATAATTCATAACGTCGCCTTGATGCTTAGTAAGGACCCGAACTGGTTCTGTGAAGTGTTTTTTCATGTCTAAATCTTCAGGAAGGTCAATCCCATAGAGTTCTAGGTTTTCTTTTCTTGCAATCAGATTTAACGCTATAGCCCGAGTGACTTTTCTAGCGAATTCAGGATTCTCTTGTGAGACACAAATCCATATTTCGATGCACTTTTCGATTTCTGAGCTTCTTCCGCTCTGGTTGAGCAGCTCGAGCTGCTTTGCATAGAGTTCCGCCGTGAGATTGGTAGGAATCCAACCATCTGCGATTTCACCAGCCAGTTGAATGGTTTTTGGACTATTTGCGCCTATATAGAGTTTTGGCGGAGCATCGACTTTGAATTGTAATCCCGCTTCCTTCAGCTGAAAGAATTCACCCTCGAAATCAACTGGATTGCGAATGGAGGATCCCCATAAAAGCTTCAGGACTTTACAAGCTTCTGTAAGGCGGGTCACGGATTTATCCCAAGATACTCCAAAATCAATCAAATTCGCGCCTTCGCCAGCACCAATTCCTAAGATAAATCTACCTTTGGTCAAATCCTGCATTGTTAACGCAGCGAGAGCTAATTGGGCAGGATGACGCCGGTGTGGATCAGTCACACATGTCCCTAAAGTTGCGTTTTTTATTTTATCGGCTAAATGTCCAAGAACTACAAAGGCATCTGAGATTTGAGTTTTTGCACTGACCGGAGTCCAGTTTAGGTGATCCATCATCCAAATGGAATCAAAACCTAACTCATCTGCTAATAAAGAAGATTTAACTATATCCTCAATCTGAAATTTGAGAAAGGGGGCATTGCTGCCGTGATGCAAACCGAAGTGAATCATGAGCCATTACAAATAGAAAATCTATTTAATTTTTTCGTCAACCTAAATTTCTTTGCATTGTGTGATATACTCGAGGGATTGATGCCGAAAATAGGTATTATATAAGTTTGCATAAACGCCTCCACTTGCCATTAGTTGGTTATGATTACCTTCTTCTATGATTTTACCGTGATCAAGCACAATGATACGGTCTGCTTTCCGAACGGTCCATAGGCGGTGAGCTATGACAATAGAGGTGCGATTTTGGAAGACCTTCTCGAGGGCATCTTGAATTCGGGTTTCTGTGAAGGGATCCACTGAGGCAGTCGCTTCGTCTAAAATAATAATCGCTGGATTCTCGAGGAGAACTCTTGCAAGAGCCACCAACTGTCGTTGTCCAAAAGATAATAGATTCCCTCTTTCTCCAACATTGGTATTTAATCCTTCAGACCCAAGATCATCGATCCAATCGGACCCACCCGCTTGATCCAGAGCCCAAGTGATCTCCTCCACAGTATCGGACTCTTTCGTCCGGATATTGTTTTCGATAGAATCAGCCCAAAGAAATGGGGTCTGCGGGATGTACCCAATCAATTTTCGATATACCTTTAAATCAAACTTTCTAATGCTGGTGCCATCTACTAGTATATCGCCTTTCTGGAATTCGTAGAAACGTGTAATGAGTTTGGCAATTGTGGATTTTCCAGCACCTGTATGCCCGACTATTGCTAAGGTCTCCCCCGGATGAATGGTTAAGGAAAAGTCATCAAGCACTTTTGCTTTCTCATTATATTGGAAAGTGACATTTTGAAAGATAATTTCGCCCTGAAGTTTATCTGGTGGGATATTATCTTCTTGCACAATCACAGAAGGCGTATCGATTATGGCGAAGATGCGCTCTGCGGCAGAAAGTGCGGATTGAAATTGGGGCCAAAATGCGGCTATGACGAATAAGGGATAGAACAGTAGCCAGAGCCCTTGTAAAAATAAATAAAGATCTCCTGCAGTTATCTGTCCATTAATGAGTGCCGATCCCCCAAAATAAATTAGAAGAGTCAAAATGACACCTTGGACAATACTCAGGCTGGGAAAAATGAAATTTAGAATATAGCCCCTTCTTAAATTGACTTTATAAGCCCGTTTGTTGATTTCATTGAAATCCTTGAATAATTTTGCTTCCTGTCGAAAGGTCTTGGCAATTTGGATTCCGGAAAGGGTTTCCTGAAAGAAGTTATTGACTTGTGCGCTGGCTCTTTGACCTAACAAAGTGGCACGTCTAGCAATTTTTCGGTATATAATAGTGACGATGAAAAATAGGGGAATAGTAATGAGAAAAATAATGGAAAGTTGGATATTTATCGGGAACATATAAACAGCTAAAATGAATACTACAAGTAAAGAGGAAATGAACTCGACGGTTAAGTCAACGCCATCGCCAAAGTCCCGGCTATCATTATTAATTCTACTAACGACGCTTCCAATGGGATTCTTATCGAAAAAGGACTGATCCCTATTTAGAGCAGCACCAGTGGCATCGTGCCGTAAATCAAGGACGACATTGCCAATTGTTCTTGCAGAATATTTCATTAAAAAATAATTGAAAACGTATGATAACAAATTCAAAATGAATATTACGGAAATTACCAGAATTATAAAGACGGAATTACCCGGAATCATTAAGAAGTTTATTATATTAGCCGAGAGAATTGGTACAAATGCGCTAGCTATAGAATATGCTGTCATAAATATAATAACGGTGATCATCGGCTTAATTTGAGTGCGAAAATAGGAAAGAATCCGTCTGAACAAATCTCTATCCCGATAAACCCGGTCGTATTCTTCCGATTCTAATCCGCCCCAAGCCACTCAACAAACCTCCTTCAATTGGGCTACATCGACATCGAACCTTTTTATAAAAATTTTTCGATACTCTTCCGAAGTTTCAAGAAGTTCTGCGTGTGTCCCCTTCGCAACTATGCGCCCATGTCTTAAAACTAAAATTAAATCAGCCCAGCGGATTTGTGAAAGCCGATGAGTGATTAGAAATGTGGTTCGATTTTGACGGATTTCGTTCATTGCCCGTTGTATCGAATCTTCAGTGTTGGAATCGATTGCAGAGGTCGAATCATCCAGAATAAGAATGGCAGGATCCGTAAGAAAGGCGCGTGCGATTGCAATACGTTGTTTTTCACCACCGCTAAGTTGAACACCTCGCTCGCCGATCAACGAATCGTATTTTTTAGGCATTTTATCCACAAACTCATGTGCTTGAGCTTTTTGTGCTACATCTATTACTTCTTCTAATGAACTGGTTCTCCCAAATGATATATTATCGAAAATAGAATTTGAAAACAGAAAAATATCTTGTTCAATAAAGGAAATTTGAGATCTAAGGGATTGTAAGGCATACTCGCGCACATCGGTATTATCAATAAGGATTCGTCCCTCAGAAACATCGTAAAGTCTTGATAATAGTTTAGTCAACGTAGTTTTTCCTGATCCAGTAGTTCCCACTATAGCCACGGTCTGGCCTGCATTAATTTCAAAAGAGATATTTTGCAGGACGGGTATGTCCGTATTAGGGTAAGTAAAAGAAACATTGTCAAATTTAACAGCGCCACTAATTTTCTTGGAAATCCCCACAATATTTTGATCAATTGTAGTTTCTGCATTCATGATTTTGAGTAAGCGTTCTGCCCCTGCTATTGCGAGGCGAACTGATGCGAATGCGAATATTGAAATATTAGTAGGGAATCGCAGTTGAGTTAATAGTCCTATATAAGCGATTATTTGACCAATATTCATTAATACAGGGTAAAGAAAGATCGAATGAGCAAACCCTATGGTAACCGCGATTGCAATTAGTAACATTGGCAGATACTTTCCCATAGCCAGCCCCTCAGCTAGCATGGCATCCCGATAATCCTTGGCATGCATATAATATTTTTTCATTTCACGCGATTCCAAGGCGTTAGCTTTCACCACTTCGATACCGGAGAGGGTTTCAGTTAGCGTAGCATCCAATTCCCCGAAGTAATTCTGTAATTTTTCAGTGATCGGACCAATTTTCTTAATATAATCTCTCAAAGTAATTATAAAGAGGATGCAAAAAGTAATCGGAGTAATAATTAATTGTGTTGGATAAAAAATAGCAACGAAAACAATGGGGACAATGAGGCTAGTAAAAGCATTAATTAT
>Ga0315279_10010204_pt1 | contig 11070 bp, 7 predicted proteins | sample YL17G06_20_MG_FD_203694 | JGI IMG/M metagenome (GOLD analysis project Ga0315279, IMG submission 203694) | Sediment microbial communities from Yellowstone Lake, YNP, Wyoming, USA - YL17G06_20 | ecosystem: Environmental > Aquatic > Freshwater > Lake > Sediment | place: USA: Wyoming | collected...
CGGCGTGCCCAACGTGCCGCTGCTCCCGGTGATAGTCGTCGCCTCCATCATCCTCGCGATGCCAAAGTCGGTCAGCACCGGGCGTCCATCGGCGGTGATGATGGCGTTGGACGGCTTGACGTCGCGGTGCATCATCCCTTGGCGGTGAGCGCGATCCAGCGCATCGGCCAGCGCGCCGACGATGCGCCCCACTTCTAGCAGCTCCATCCGCTCGCCCCGACCATCCAGATCGTGCAGCATGGACTTGAGGCTTTTGCCTTCCAGGTACTCCATCACCAAAAATGCCAGGCCCTGGTCGGCGTCAAAATCATAGACGCGGACGATGTGGGGATGCTCGAGCGCGGCGACTGCGCGTGCCTCGCGCCGAAAGCGAGAGGCAAAATCCTCGTCGCCGGTCAGGTGAGGATGCAGAACCTTGATGGCAACGTACCGATCCAGGTCGGGTTGGAAGGCTTTGTACACCTGCGCCATCCCGCCCTGGCCAATCTTTTCAATCAGGCGGTATTTGCCGAGGGTACAACCGACGAGGTTGAACATGCCGGAAGGCCCGGCGGTATCACTGGCTGTCGGGACAGGCTTGTCTGCGTCCATCGTTGGGTTTCCTTGGGCCTCGTCACCAGTATACTCATCCGAGAAAATTCAGCAAGGGGGACGCTAAGGATTTGTAAAAGAATAACTTGCGCTCCCGCCGGATTGCCAAATAGCGCCAATTGACGCTACTGACAATCCGCCGGTCTATTGCCTGGATTTGGCACACTGCGCGCAGGCCGAGCTAAATGGAAAGCTATTTAATTCTCATTCCTAGCAGCCTGTCGGAGAGGATGTTGGAGTCGAGGCTTTAGCCGGATTTTCGTCAATCTGGGCAGCCATTCACCGCAATTTCACTGGCTAAAGCCTTGATTCAAGGGATTTGCGGCGGTTCTTGGGCGTTCTCCGACAGGCTGCTAGAGGTAGTTTTGCCTCACGTGATCGTAATCAACGTCTGCCCCTGTTCCACATTCTGACGAACCTGCGCGCGCACGCCGGACACGACGCCATCGCGCGGCGCTTTGATCTCGTTTTCCATCTTCATGGATTCGAGGATCACGAGCACGTCGCCTTGCTGGACGACGTGGCCGAGCATGGCCGGGATGGCGACGATGTGGCCTGGCATGGGCGCTTTGATTTGCAGCTCGCCGCCGGTCGGCGCAAACCCGCGCGCCGACTGCGCCAGCCGCCGCGCCCGCTCGTCCTCGACGCGCGCGTTGAACAGGTGGCCCAACAGCAAAACCTGATAGTCGCCGTCCGCTTCGTTCACCAGCAGCTCGTAAGACTGGTTGTCGAGCAGCAGCGAAAATTCGGTGACCTGATCAATCGAGAAAAAATCTACCGCGAGCGTTTCCCCATCTACCGTCACCTGGTCGTCGCGATTCACATCCATGATAAACGTCTGGCCGCCCACCGTCGTTGCGTACTTCACACTGCCTCCACTGCTGCCGCATAGCACAAAGCGTGCGTCAGGCACTGATCACTGTTCACTGATCACACTCTTGGCCGCCCGGCCAATTTCCAGTTGCTCACATCTCGCGTTGGGCCGTGCACGATTTGCGTCGCTTCCTGCCCGCGCCGATGCGCCGCCAGCGTAGCGGCGATGGCGGCCACGCGCGGCAGCTCGGGCGGAATGTCCTCGTCCATCGAAAAGCGCTGCTCGACGAACGTCGTATCGAACTGGCCGCCGTGAAAGCGATGGCTTTCCAGGATCGCCTGGTGGAATGGGACGTTGGTCTTGATGCCGATGACGCGATACTCGCGCAGCGCGCGGCGCATCCGCACGATGGCCTCGCCGCGCGTCTCGCCCCACACGACAAGTTTCGTCAGTAGTGAATCATAGTAAGGCGTGATCTCGGAGCCTTCCTCGATGCCGCTATCCACCCGCACGCCCGGCCCGGAGGGACGCCCCAGCGCGTTGATGCGCCCGGTCGAGGGCACGAAATCGTTGAATGGGTCCTCGGCGTTGATGCGGCACTCGATGGCCCAGCCGTTGAGGTGAATGTCGTCTTGCGCGTAGCGCAGCTTGCGCCCGCGCGCGATGCGGATTTGCTCCTTGACGATGTCTATCCCCGTGACCATCTCGGTGACGGGGTGCTCGACCTGGAGGCGCGTGTTCATTTCGAGAAAGTAAAAGTTCTTGTCCTTGTCCACCAGAAATTCGACCGTGCCGGCGTTGGAATAGTGGATGGCCTGCGCGGCGCGCACGGCGACCTCGCCCATCCGTCGGCGCAAATTGTCGTCCACGAAAGGCGCCGGAGCTTCTTCCATCAGCTTTTGGTGGCGGCGCTGAATCGAGCACTCGCGCTCGCCCAGGTGAACGCAGTTGCCGTGTTGGTCGGCCAACAGTTGCACTTCGACGTGGCGCGCGCCCTCGACGACTTTTTCAAGATACACTGCGCCATCGCCGAACGCGGCCTCGGCTTCGCGCCGCGCCGAGACCAGCGCGTGCGGCAGGTCCTCCCACCGCTCGACCAGTCGCATTCCTTTGCCGCCGCCGCCGAACGTCGCTTTGACGAGCAGCGGAAAGCCCACTTGCGGCGCGACGGCCAGAATCTCTTTGTCGCGCAGCCCGCCTTCGCCTTCGGTGCCCGGCACGACCGGCACACCCGCCTTTTGCACGGTCGCGCGCGCCACAGCCTTGTCGCCCATCGCGCTAATGGCCGACGCGGGCGGGCCGATGAACGCCACGCCTTTTTCCGCGCAGGCCAGCGCGAACTCGGGCCGCTCGGCCAAAAAGCCATAGCCCGGATGAATCGCGTCCGCGCCGGAACGCTCGGCCACCTCCAGAATCTTGTCAATCCGCAGATAGCTTTCTCGCGCGGGCGGCGGGCCGATGTGATACGCTTCGTCGGCGTAGCGCACGTGCAGCGCGGCGCGATCCACGTCCGAATACACCGCCACCGTCTTGACGCCCAAATCACGGCAGGCACGGATAATGCGGACGGCGATCTCGCCTCGATTGGCGATCAGAATTTTGTTGAACATGTCTCCTCTGCTAGGGACTAGCCTAGTTCCTGGTCACGGATTACGGTTCGACCGTGATTAAATCCTTCAGCGTCTCGAACGTCGCGTCGCCGATGCCGCTGACGTTCTTGAGGTCTTCAATCTTTTTGAATGGACCGTTCTTGGTGCGATAGTCTATGATGCGCTGTGCGGTGACCAGGCCGACCTTGGGCAGTGTGTCCAGTTCGGCCAGCGTGGCGGTGTTGATGTTGACGCGCTTCGCCACAGGCGAGCCCTGTGTGGCGGCTGGGCTACTTGACACGGGAGGCCCGGGTTGAGCCGATTCGCCTTTGCGCGGCACGTGAATCTGCTGCTGGTCGCGCACTTCAAGCGCCAGGTTAATGCGGTCGAGATCGGCCTCGGCTGTCGCGCCACCAGCCGCCTTCAATGCGTCGTCCACCAGGCTGCGCGGGGGGAGCGTATATACGCCCGGAGTAGCGACCGCGCCGCTGACATACACCCGAACCGGCGCTGCCGTGGGTGGCAGAGTCGGCGCGAGGGTGGGCGGCGGCACCACGACGATGGGCGCAGTCTGCTGGCACGCTGCCAGCGCCAAGCCTAGTACAAGGAGCAAGTTTCGCCAGTTCCACATCATGTTGACTCCTGCTCCCATACGATTTCGGATTGCGGTACAAGCCTCGTTTTCATTCTTCCAAATCGGGTCGGATACCTCGCGGCTTGCCGCGATCCGCTTTTCCCAAAAGCTTTTGATACCGCGCCGCTTGCGGCGCGGTAGTTCATTTCGCGCGCCGAAATCCGAAATCAAACATCCGAAACACTTGCACCTGCGCTGCAAGTGCAGGTGTCTACAACGGAATGTTTCCGTGTTTCTTGGGTGGATTCGTATCCCGCTTGTTCTGCAGCATTTCCAATGCGTTGATGAGGCGCGGGCGCGTTTCGCGCGGCTCGATCACGTCGTCCAAATAGCCGCGCGAGGCGGCGATGTACGGATTGGCAAACTGCTCGCGGTACATCTGGATCAGCTCGGCGCGTTTGGCTTCGGGGTCGGCGGCCTCGGCGATCTCTTTGCGAAAGATAATATTGACCGCGCCCTCCGGCCCCATCACGGCGATTTCCGCCGAGGGCCAGGCCAGGTTCACGTCGCCGCGAATGTGCTTGCTGCTCATCACGCAGTACGCGCCGCCATAGGCCTTGCGCGTGATGACGGTGAGCTTGGGCACGGTCGCCTCGCAGTAGGCATACACCAGCTTGGCGCCGTGGCGGATGATGCCGCCGTGCTCTTGTCCCATGCCCGGCATAAAGCCTGGCACGTCCTCGAACGTGACGAGCGGGATGTTGAAGCAATCGCAAAAGCGGACAAAGCGCGCGCCCTTGTCCGACGCGTTAATGTCTAGCACGCCGGCCAGCACGGCGGGCTGATTCGCCACGAGGCCCACACTGCGCCCGCCCAGCCGCGCAAAGCCGACGACGAGGTTCGACGCATAGTGCTCTTGAATCTCGAACAGGTCGCCGTTGTCCACCACCATCCGAATCACGTCTTTGATGTCGTAAGGCTTGTTGGCGTTATCCGGCACCATCTTGTCCAACCGCTCGTCCATCCGCAGCGGGTCGTCGCCGCCCTTGATGCGCGGCGGATCGTCGAGGTTGTTTTGCGGCAAAAAGCTCAACAGGCGGCGAATCAGGTAGAGGCAATCAGCCTCGGATTCGGCGGCCACGTGGCTGACGCCGCTCGTGGCGTTGTGCGCCATCGCGCCGCCGAGCGTCTCGGCGTTGATTTCTTCGTGCGTCACGGACTTGACCACGTCCGGCCCGGTGACAAACATGTAGGCCGAGTTCTTGACCATGAAGATGAAATCGGTCAACGCGGGCGAATAGACCGCGCCGCCTGCGCAAGGCCCCATGATGGCCGAGATTTGCGGGATGACGCCCGAGGCCAGCGTGTTGCGCAGAAAAATGTCGGCGTATCCGCCCAGACTGACGACGCCTTCTTGAATGCGCGCGCCGCCCGAATCATTCAGGCCGATCATCGGCGCGCCGTTTTTCATCGCCATGTCCAGCACTTTGCAAATCTTGGCCGCGTGAGCTTCACCCAGGCTGCCGCCAAACACGGTGAAATCCTGCGAGTAGACGTACACCAGCCGTCCGTCAATCGTGCCCCAGCCGGTCACGACGCTATCGGCCAGGTATTTCTTGTTTTCCATGCCCAGGCCGACTGTGCGATGCTCGACGAACTGGTCTATCTCGTGCAAGCTGCCCTTGTCCAGCAAGAGGTCGAGCCGCTCGCGCGCCGTCATCCTGCGCTTGGCGTGTTGAGCCTCGATGCGCTCTGGCCCGCCGCCGAGCCTGGCCTGCTCTCGCATCTCGCGCAGTTTTTCAATAGGAGAGGTGACGCTCATGTTTTTCCTTTAGGCTTTTCCAGAAAAATAGTGATCCCACGCTGCTCTCGCCGGATCGCCAGATCCGGCGATGATGGCCCGGATTGGCCTCATTTCTTTTGCTTTCGACGGACTCGTTTTTGTCTAGTTTTCTTCTGCACGCTAACTTGCTTGCCGGCTTCACTGTCGATGGCGGTCTTGTACATCTTGTAATGCCGCTTGAGCCTATCCACATAATGCTGGTCTTGCAAGATGTACGCCATTTGCTTCAATAACGCCGGAGCCAACGGGGATTGAGGACTCGCTGAATTCAGAACGGGACCTTGTAGTTCTCTGAGGATGGCGTGGGCATTATCTCCAAACCATTTAGCGTAAAACTCTTTACTCTCCCACCCGTAAGCAATGACGGCCTTTATTTGGCCTGTTCGCCAATCCACTACATTGAAAAATACTCGTCGGCAGTCACAACCGGGCTCGTCGCAGTAAGCTTCCACGAACCCATACTCACCTGGGGGTAACCCCGGGAGATCGAATACGGTCAGTGTCCGGGTTTCTCTGTCGGCAATGTCTGGAAATCTTGTGTGAAATGGTGCGTATGGCATGGAATTATCCTATATACGTCCGCTGCGCGTCGCCGTCGGTGGCAGCCGCCGGGTCGTTCACCACCGGGTTGCCGCTGGCATCAAAGCCGACCGGTACCATCAGCGAAATCCGCCGGCGGCGCAGACGTAGGATTACGACGTTTCACCGGCGAATCTCAGCCGGTCGCTCGTTTTCAAGGGATCGCCGCCAAAGTACGGATTTGTCCAGCTATCGTCCGGGGTGAGGGCGAGCGGCTTTGTTTTTGCTGTCTTGTCCTCTTTAGCAGCGCGAAAGCGGAAACGGTAGTGATCGTACAATCGCATCAGCTCGCAGCCATAGGAATCCGCCACGTCCGTGTCGCCTCGGAGGATGAGATAGTTCTCGTCGTTGCCCTTGGACGCAGATTGGGACAAGTTGTGTGAGCCGCTGATGACGACCGGAGCGTCGGACGTAAAATCCACGACGATGAGCTTGGTGTGGATGAGAATGTTGCCGCGTTGGCCTTTGGTGGATTCTTTGAGCCAGCCTTCCAATCCCTCGGGAAGCATCGCCGCCGCCGTGAAATTGGCAGTCCGGTCGGCGTGATAGCCCGTGATCGCGCTGCGCTGGTTCTGCAAGCCGTAGCGAAGAATCGGGTCGTGCGGCTTGCCCAACAGCGCCTTTTCCAGGTCGTCATACAGGTTAAAGGCAGTGCAGAACAACACATCCCGCCGCGCCGCTTGAATCTCTCGAATAAAGGCCTGCAGGTCTAGGAGGCCGGAGCGCGGCGAAAAGCCGGCAAACAGCGGTTGAGGGTCGCCGATTGGGTTGTTGGCGGTGATATACTTGCGGGTGGCCGCCGGATCGTCGCCCCGAAAGAGCACCTCGAACAGGTTGAGATATTGTTGGGCCACGTCCGCGCGCTCGGCTACGTGCACGACGTTCGCCTGCCGGTAGACGCCGTTCTCGGTGAAATTGGTTGACCCGCACAGCACGGCCTGGGGCTGGCGCACGCCGCCGGCCAGTTGGCTCAACACGATAAACTTGTGGTGACAGATCTTGCTGGTGACTCGTGGCCGCTTGATCGCGTCCGGCAGACCGGCCAGGTTGTGCTCGTTCTGTGTGGTCTGGTCGTCGCCGGGCTTGGCGTGGTACACGACCCGCACCTGGACGCCTCGCCCGTGCGCCGCCTCGACGGCCTGGACGATCCAGGGCAGCTCGTACTCGTAGATGGCGATGTCGAGCGCCCACGTCGCATCAACCGCGCGCCCGATGAAATCCACGATCTGATCCAGCACGTCTCGCGTGAGCCAGGCCAGCGCATCCGGCGGCAGAGGCGGCGGTGGCTGCTTGGCTTTTAGCGCGGCGGTCAACTGGTCTTCGACGTCGGGGAACTTGCGCGAAAAGGCCTGGCTGGCCGCTGCGGCGCGATTGAACGAGACGCGATGCTCGCCCGCGCGGATGCCGGAGGTTTTGACGGTGACCGCCGGCCCGTTTTTGACCACTGGCTTGTCCCACGCGCCATAGACCGGGTGGACGGTGTACTCGTACTCGGTGTCGGCATAAACTCGATAGTCCGACCAGCGATATTTCTGGACCGGCGCGACGTTGGTCGGGATCAGCGCGCCGGGCTGGTGCGGAACGCCTGGAAAGTTCAGCATCCCCATCAGCCATTCTTTCGGGCTGGCGCCCTGCCGTCGCTCCAGCGCAAAGCCGAGCAGTCCGGCTCGCTTTTTCGGGGTGACGTTCATCGCCAGGAGCACGCCGGTCGTTCCGGCATAGGCTTTCACCGACACACCGTTGAGTCTGGCTGTCTTGCGCATGGTCTCCTCCCTTTGTGGATGCCTCGCAGCAAATGCTTGGCTGCGGTTGTTTCTTTGGCTGCGATCTATTTCCGGCGGGTATTCTACCATACTTCGGCGGTTCGTTCGACAGGCGCACGCGGCTCGTCGCCCGCGCGAACCGGCTCTTGCCGCCGACCGAGCAGACTCCCTTGAGGGGCGCGCCGAGGGCGCAGAGGAATTTTGGACCGGGTGATGCTGCCTGGCGTGCTAGAACAAGTCGCCCCGGCCAGATGAGCCGGGGCGACGTTGTTGATCACTGAAGGAGCGGCCAAAGGCTGTTACGGCGCAGCGAGCGACCTAGCGTTGTAATACTAATAACTGATCTTGCGGGGCAGCTTTTTAGCTTGCTTGACCCAATCCTTGACCTGGGCTTGTGTCGGCAGCTTGCGGACCCGCTTTTCTGCCTGGTTGACTTGTACCAGTTTAGGATACAGGTTGGCCGGCTGCCGTTGGGTCAGCTCGACGACGGTGTCTACGCCGGCCGCTTCAAGTAAATCCGAATATTCTTCGCCGACCCCTTTGATGCGAAAGAGGTCAACGCGGTTGACCCAGCGAAGAATCAGCGTGTCGCCAATGCCGGTCTTGGCGGCAATGTCCTTGCGGCCCTCGGGTGTTGCGCCGGCGGCCAGGAGAGCCTCGGTGGAGCCAATGCCAGCTTCCTTTAGCTTTTGTGCATAGACTTCACCGATCCCTTCGACGGCTATCAAGTTTGCCATTTTGACCTCCTTAATGGATTTGTAGAGATTGTATGCGCGATTAGCAAAAAACGCAAGTCTAGAATACGTTTGGTTATTGGGGAACTTTTAACGCACGACGATCCGCTCGAACACGGGCTGCGGGTTGCCGTCCAGGTCCTCCACGATAAAGCCGACGACGTACTCACCCGCCGCAGCGTCCAGTTCCTTCCACTTGAACGGTTGATCGCCAAACGTCAGCGTCTCGCCCTTTTGCAGAGCCGTCTTGACGATGTTCCCGCGCTGATCCAGATCGAGCCACTTTTCCATGACGGTGAAGGTATCGCCGGGTTTGGGTGTGATCTCGCGCGGTGCGCCGGTCGCGTCATCGCCGTAAAAACCCAGGACCTGGCGCAACAGCTGGTCGCGAAAATACAGGCGCGCTGGCCGCGAACCGCTGCCATCGGCGAAGGTATAGAGGCCCTCGACGGTGTAGGTGGCTTCTGCCGACGACGCGCCGTAGGTCTCGGGCGCAAACCGCGCGACGACAGACCGTTTGCCGTCGTTGATCGCGAACACGATTGGCTGCCACTCGAACTTGACCGTGAACTTGCCGCTCTCGGGCCAGACGGGATAGTAAATGCCGCTCGCCTCGCGGGTCTGGCTGCTCTGCAAATAATCTTCGTCGGTGACCTGGATCGAGTTCGCTGTCCTATCGTAGAAACCCGCAAACAGCTTGACGTAGCCGACATTCTTGCCGTCAACGTCCACGCTCAACACCACCGGCTTGCCGGGCGCCGCCGCCTGGTCAGACAGCCGGATGCGCGAAATCTGGATTTGGCCCGCCCCGGGCGCGCTGATGGTGGTCCCGCGCTGCGGAACGGCGACGGACCCCGTCGTCTGCGTAAAGCGTCGCCCGGTGTAGAAATAGGCCAGGAAATCGTCCCACAGCGACTCGGTCGCAAACCGGTCGGCAATGGCCGTATACGATTCCGGTCCGGCGACCGGATTGCCGTAAAGCTGAGAATTGGGGAAATAGATCGAGATGCCCGTCGCGCCCGGTTTTCCGGAGCCGTGTTTTTCGGCGATGACGGCCGTCTTGATCGCCGAAAGCAATTTCTGCGAAGCGTCCGCCACGGCCGGTTCGCGGCTCGACTGCGCGAGCAACTGGACGAAATGACCCAGGTCGAGGTAGGAAGGCGGCACGGACTTGCCGAAAATGCTCGTAAAGGGCTGGGCATAGCTCCGCGCCTGGGCGATGGCTCTCTGGTCGGTCTGCTGGAGCGCAAAGGCATAATTGTTCAAGCCGCCCACGAGCGCCGGAATCGCCTGCAGGTCAATCGCGGTCAGTGTGACGTCCTGCCCCATCTCGCGCGCCACCTCAGCAGCGCTTGGCGCAGCACTCGCACCAAACAGGCCGCCTATCACCGAGCCTCGACCGGCAAACTCGGCGCGAGCCTGATCGTCAACGATCCGCTGATCGTCCACGATGTAGGTCTTGACGATAGATTTGGCGAGATCGGCGCCGGTCACGTCGGGGTTGGCAGTCAGTGTGTCCAAAAAGCTCGTATAGGCCCAACCCAGCGCAGGCTCTGTCTCTTCCGAGACGACGGCGTAGCGGCCATGGGGAGCCAGCGCGGCCAGGACTTCGATCTGGCTCATCAGGCAGGCGTCCATGCCGATCAGCTCAAACTTGTCCACGCCAGCCTGCGACCGAATCGTGCCGAGCGCCTTGTCGAGGTCGTTCAGGTACATCAAGTTGCCCAGGCGGGCCGCCAGCGGAATCCGGCGGTCGCCGGAGCCGGAGGCAGCCGGATCGGTCCAGCCGCCCGGCCAGCCCATGCCGTGGTCGGAGAGGATGAGCACATACTTGTCCGAAGGATAGGCTTTGATCGCCCAGGTGACAAAGTCAATCAGCGTCTTGGGGTCGGCCATGTTGACCTGGCCCAGGTCTGCCAACTGCTGTGAGCGCACGGTGTGCAGGTCCTGGTCTCGAGTGACGTAGAACCTTCGCGCGGTGGGCCAGGCGCCGCTGCTCTGTCCGCTGCCCCGATAACGATCAATCTGCGAGACGATGCGCACTCGCTCAGTGGAGCCGGTACGCTCGGCTTCGTTCAAGTCCAGGTAAATGTCCTGGTCCAACACTTTATCTTTGGCGTCTTGATAGAGCATCACGAGCCATTTTTGTCCGCTCGTTGGCACAGAGGGCGCGCCCGGAGCGCGCGGCGTTCCGGTGGCAGGCAATGCTGCCGGGCGCGGCGTGACAGTCGCCGGCCCGGCCGAAAAGGGCGCCGAGGTCGGCGGCTCAACGGGAATGTCTCCCGGCAGCGTCGGAGACTGGAGCATCAAGAAACCACCAACAGCCACAATGCAGCATAGCGCCACCAACACAAGTCCCATGATCGGCAGCGGCAAGGACAGAAAGAGCTTGACCAGTCCTGCGATCGCGGACACGGGTATGCCGCCTCCGGACATGTCCATCCCGCCTTCCGAGCGCGCCGGCGGCGGAGCGCCCTCGTCTTCCCGCCGACGGCCGGGAGTTGAGGCTCGTTCGCGGCCTTGGCCGCCCTCTTCGCCCCGCCGGCGGCGAGTGACCTCCACCGTCTCTCTATCGTCCGAGCT